>Ga0209701_10000707_pt1 | contig 20394 bp, 23 predicted proteins | sample CZO8metaG_4_FD_188356 | JGI IMG/M metagenome (GOLD analysis project Ga0209701, IMG submission 188356) | Vadose zone soil microbial communities from the Eel River Critical Zone Observatory, Northern California, USA - CZOApr15con2H3.8 metaG... | ecosystem: Environmental > Terrestrial > Soil >... | reverse complement strand
CCGAAGCGCTGGATTGAGGAGATTTCATGACCCACCTCGAGCATGTTGAACCAAGCTATATTGCTCAATCCCAATTCAATAATCAATGTGTCATAAATAATGAGGTTGCGCCAAGCAATTACCTGTTTTATGAAGGTAGGCCTGCGCTTAAAGTAATAGAATTGACTTATCCATTTCTCCCGGCCATTGCGGCGTGAACCAGGAAGAAAGGGTTACCGATGGCTGTCGGAGGAAGTCCCTCCCACGATTGCGTAGAGGGGTTTGCGTTGACGGCGGAATAGGTCAGACCGGCGCTTTCAGAACCTGTGTAGAGTTGGGCGGCATCAGGGGTTGACGCGCGTTTTCCTGTCGTCAGAGGCGACAAGCAGATTGCACAGGTTCGGTTCCCGATGGCGTAATTGGCTGCCTTCTCGATAAACCAATAACCGTCGCCGATGCATTCCGCCGCGATCAAGATGCGTTCCGCGTTCATGCCGTCGAGGATATAGCGAAAGCCCTTGCCCTCTTCCCCGATCAGATTTTGCGCAGGCACCTTCAAGGTTGTCGAAAAACAGTTCGTTGGTCTCGTGGTTCATCATATTGCGAATCGGCCGCGCGGTAAGGCCATGGCCGATGGCCTCGCGCAAGTCCACCAGGAACACAGATAGGCCGTCGGATTTCTTCTTGACTTGATCGCGGGTGGTGGTGCGGGCCAGCAACAGCATGAGGTCTGAATGCTGTACGCGCGAAATCCACACCTTTTGTCCGTTTACCACGTAATGGTCGCCCGAGCGCACGGCGGTGGTTTTGAGCTTGGTGGTATCCGTGCCGGTGGTGGGCTCGGTGACGGCGAACAATTGCAGGCGCAGCTCGCCGGCGGCGAACTTCGGCAGATAGGCGCGTTTCTGCGCCTCGGAGCCATGGCGTAACAACGTGCCCATGGTGTACATCTGCGCGTGACAGGTGCCGGAATTGCCGCCGGAGCGGTTGATCTCCTCCAGGATCACGGAGGCCTCGGTGACGCCCAAGCCGGAGCCGCCGTATTCCTCCGGGATCAAGGCCGCGAGCCAGCCCGCCTCGGTGAGCGCCTGGACGAATTTTTCCGGATAGCCGCGCGCCTCGTCGATCGCGCGCCAGCACTCCCCGGGAAAACGCCGGCAAAGGTCGCGCACCGCCGCGCGCAGCTCTTCATGGGATTCCGATGTGGCGAAGGATTGTTCCTGGTTAGTGATGATAGAGACAGTATTTGTTGCAATGGATTTAGTCTTGAAAATGGTATCACAGGCTCTTGGGAAGCGGGTACCAGGCACTTGAGCGTGACGCTTATCCGCGGTCTCGCTCAACAGCCGTCATTCAGCTATGGCAAAGCCGCGAGAAATGCTAAAGTCAGGCGAATTCACTGGAGGGCCAAAGCCATGAAAGCACAAGAGGCTACCGTAACGCCGTCGCCGCTGCGGCTGCAAGACGCCGGGCTCCTGCGCCAGCAGGGTTATATCGACGGCGCCTGGGTTAAAGCGGCGAGCGGCGCCATGATTCCTGTCCTCAATCCGGCCGATGGCAGCGTCATCGGCACCGTGCCCAAGATGGGCGCGCAAGAGACCCGCAGCGCCATCGACGCGGCCGCGCGCGCGTTTCCGGCCTGGCGCGCCAAGACCGGCAAGGAGCGCGCGGCGCTTCTGCGCAAATGGTTCGAGCTGATCCTGGCGCATCAGGAAGACCTTGCGCTCATCATGACCGCGGAGCAGGGCAAGCCGCTTGCGGACGCGCGTGGCGAGGCGGTTTATGCGGCGTCCTTTGTGGAATGGTTCGCGGAAGAGGCGAAGCGCGTCTATGGCGATGTCATTCCGTCTCCTTGGACCGGACGACGCACGCTGGTCGTCAAAGAGCCGGTGGGCGTGGTCGCGGCTATTACCCCCTGGAATTATCCCGCCGCCATGGTCACGCGCAAGTGCGCGCCGGCGCTGGCGGCCGGCTGCACCGTGGTATTGAAGCCGGCGACGCAAACGCCGTTCGCCGCGTTGGCGCTGATGGAGCTCGCCGCGCGCGCGGGCATACCCAAGGGTGTCATCAACGCCGTGACCGGGTCGGCGACCGAGATCGGCGGCGAACTCACCGCTAATCCCACCGTGCGCAAGCTCAGCTTCACCGGCTCTACCGAAATCGGCAAGCTGTTGATGCAGCAGTGCGCGGGCACGGTGAAGAAAATCTCGCTGGAGTTGGGTGGCAATGCGCCATTCATCGTGTTCGATGATGCCGACATCGATGCCGCCGTTGCCGGCGCGCTGGCCTCCAAGTACCGTAACACCGGACAAACCTGCGTATGCACCAACCGCCTGCTGGTGCAGGACAAGATTTACGACGAGTTTTCGCAGAAGCTCGCCAAGGCGGTCGCGGCCATGAAGGTGGGCCCCGGTCTGGAGCCGGGCGTGCAGCAGGGGCCGTTGATCGACGCGCGCGCGATGGCCAAGATCGAATCGCACGTTAAAGACGCCATCGCCCGCGGCGCGCGCGTGCTGACCGGCGGCAAGCGGCATGCGTTGGGCGGCAACTTCTTCGAGCCGACGGTGCTCGCCGACATGACGCCCGACATGCTGGTGGCGCGCGAGGAGACGTTCGGGCCGCTCGCGCCGCTGTTCCGTTTCCGCGATGAGGAAGAGGCGATCCGGATGGCCAACGACACGCCGTTCGGATTGGCGGCGTATTTTTATAGCTGCGATCTCGCGCGCGCGTGGCGCGTGGCCGAGGCGTTGGAGTACGGCATGGTGGGCATCAACGAAGGCATTATCTCCAGCGAAGTGATCCCGTTCGGCGGGATGAAGGAATCCGGCATCGGGCGCGAGGGCTCCAAGTACGGGATCGAGGAGTTCGTGCAGATTAAGTACTTGTGCATGGGCGGCCTCAGCAGGTAGGGTTTATCGCGAGGTCACGTATTTCAGGCGGAGGCGATGCGGAGTTGAGCGTGTGAGCAGTAGCGCCGAAGTCAGGCCGGCGGGGTTGTATGCGGTCTATGCCAGCGGCTTCTTCAGCCTAAGTTTGGTGCCGATGACGTCGCTGGCGGTGCCTCTGTGGGCGGTAAGCTTGGGCGCGCCGCCGGCAATGATCGGCATCGCCATTGCCGCACGCTCGGTGTTGCCGTTTTTTCTTTCGATCCACGGCGGTGTGATGATGGATCGGCTGGGCACGCGCCAGGTGACGCTGTTTTTCACCTTAACCGGCGCCCTGTTTAGCTTGCTGTATCCACTGTTGCCCTGGATCGGCGCGGTCATCGTCCTGCAGTTGTTCATCGGCTTGGCGCAAGGCATGGGGTGGATCGGCGCGCAGACGAAGATCGCGCGCCTGGCGCGCGGCAGCCCGGTGTATGCCGGGCGCTTTAGTTTTTTCACCACCCTCGGCACCTTTATCGGCCCTATGCTTGTCGGCAAGGCCTGGGATACCCTGGGGGCGTGGGGCGCATTCACGGCGATTGCGCTGTGGGGCGGCGGCCTGTTCCTGGCCGCGTTCGCGCTACCCGCCCCGTCCGCGATCGGCCGCAGCCGGCGCCGGCTGCATGTGCGTGATTTTATTCCCAGGCTCTCCGATTATTTTCAGGCGTTTGCGCTGCTCGGCAGCGCCAGCATCGCGCTGGTCGTGATCGCGACATTCATGCGCATCGCGGCGTTCAGTGTGCAGGGGTCTTTTTATGCGGTCTACTTGCACGGCATCGGTCTGTCCGGCGCCGCCATCGGTGTACTGGTCGGTTTCGCCTCGCTGTTAGGCGGGCCGGCGGCGCTGTTAGTCGGGCCGGCGCTGAAAAGGGTGCGCGCCGACTGGTTGTTGCTTGCTTCCAACGCCGTCGCGATCGTGTTCATTTGTGTCACGCCATTGCTGCACGACTTTATTCTTCTGTTGATTGCGGCCGGTCTGTTCGGCCTGGGTTATGGCATTGCCCTGCCGCTGCTGCTCTCGATCCTGTCCGAAGCGACCGGGGTCAAGGAGCAGGGGATGAGCGTCGGCCTGCGCACCACCGCCAATCGTCTGGCGTCCATAGTCATACCGCTGGCGATGGGGTTTATCGGCGAATGGGCGGGGATCGACAACGCGTTTCTTATCGTCGGTACGTTGTTGTTGATCCTGGGAGCGGTCGCCGTCGTGCTTATCCGCTATCCGGCGCTGTCCCATCATGCGCGGGCGCATGGCGCCGGCAACCGGGATTGACAGCAGATTGAAAACCTATAAAGATATCGCGCTTTTCCGAACACGAAAGAGGGGCGGGGCTATAAAAGCCGGAAGAAACCGGCGGGGACTGCGGAAAAGGTGCGCATGAGCGAAGCGAGCGAGTGGTATCGTGCGGGCAAGATTACCGATCTTGCGCCCGGCGTGGCGAAGCAAGTCCGCGTGGGCGATCTCGTTCTTGCTATCTACAATGTCAACGGCGAATTTTACGCCACCGACGATACCTGCACGCACGCGTTTGCCTCACTTTCGCAGGGATACGTCGACCAGGACATTATCGAATGCCCCTTGCATCAGGGGTGTTTTCATATCCCCACCGGGAAGGCGATGGGACCGCCGGTGACGCAGGATATCCGCACCTACCCGGTGAAGGTGGTTGACGACGAAATCTACGTGGAGGCGCCGGCCGGCGGCGGCTGATTTTATCCAGGAAAAAGCACGAACAGATTAAATGGCGGTAACGATGAGCAAGCTAATTCCACGTCTGGAGATGAAACAATTCCCCCCCGAACTGGCCGCGGCCCTGAAGCCGAAGGTGGACCGGCTGCGTTACCTGGGCGAATTTTTCAAGTGCATGGGCAATCAGCCGAAGGCGCTGTTGTCGTTTCACACGCTCACCGAGGACTTGAAACACGCGCTACCGGACAATTTCACCGAGGTCGTGGCGCTCACGGTGGCGGGGATGATGCAAAACCGTTACGAGCGCCACCAGCACGAGCGCCTGTGCATCAAGCTCGGTTTTGACAAGAATTGGGTGCGCGAAATCAACGCCCTGGCGCCGGCGCGCGGGGCGCTGTTGCGCGCCGACGAGCGAGCGGTCCAGGCCTTCGCCATGGCGGTTGTCTCCCGCAACGGGCGCGAGGTGGAAAAGGAATTCGATGCGGTGGCGCAGGCGGTGGGGGCGGAGTACGCCGTCGCTGTCATCATGCTGATCGGCCGCTATGTGATGCACGCGTTGATCGCCAACGCGCTGGCATTGACGCCGCCGGTCCCTTCGATTTTCGAGAATGACAGACAATGACGCAATCCCTTTGGTTAACGGAAGCCGAGGTGGTCTCGCTGATGAATATGGGCGAGGCCATCGACGCGCTGGAAAAAGGCCTAGGCCTGGAGGCGCGCGGCCAGGCCGAGAATATGGTCAAGACGCACGCGACTTGGGGAAAGGGCGACACCTTGCAGGCGATCGGTGCGACCTTCCCGGGCAGCGGCTTTGTCGGCACCAAGACCTGGACGCACACCGAAGGCGGGGCCACGCCGCTGTTGATTTTGTTCGACAGCCATAACGGCTCGCTCAAGGCCGTCATTGAAGCGTTTGCGCTGGGGCAGATGCGCACCGGCGGCATCTCCGGGGTCGCGACGCGTTGGCTTGCCGCAGAGAACGCGGACGAGATGGCGATTATCGGCACCGGCAAGCAGGCGATCACGCAGGTGGCGGCGGTCGCCGCGGTGCGCCCGCTGAAGCGGCTGCGCGTATTCAGCCCGAATCCGGCGAGCCGCGCGAGCTTTATCAAGAAATTGCGGGAAGAGGGATTTGAATTGGATATCGTCGATGCGCCGTCGGTAGCGCAGGCAGTCGAAGGCGCGCCTATCATTACCTTGGTAACACGCGCCACCAAACCCTTTTTAAGCGCGAGCATGCTGAGCAAAGGCGCGCACATCAACGCCGTCGGCGCCATCGTCCCGAGCCGCGTGGAATTCGAGCAGGATATCTTCCCGCGCTGCGGGCGCATCGCCGCTGATAGTGTGCCGCAGGTGCAGAAACTGTCGCGCGAATTCATGGACTATTTCGGCGCAGGCCTTGGCCGCTGGGAAGACGTGATCCCGTTGTGTAAACTGGTGGCTGACGGCAAACCGCAGCCGGCTGATGCCGATCTCACGCTTTTCAAAGCCATGGGGATGGGCATTTCCGATCTGTCGCTGGGTATTGAGCTATACCGGCGGGCGATAGCGCAGAATGTGGGTTATGATTTTGCCCATCCGCAGCGCGCCAAGCCACGCTTGCGTGCTAAAATGTAAGAACGGAGGTGGCTTATGAGTAAGTTGAACCCAAGCGAATCCCAGGCGAAATTTATTGATCGCACCGGCGCTGCTGCGCCTAAACTCGATTTATGGCCGTCGGTCATTATCCCCAAGGCGGCAATTGAGGCCGAAATCGAACGATTGGCAAATCTCCCGGCGCCGCAAAACGGCCGGCGCTCCGCGCTGATTGTTCATCCCCACGCAAAACCTCCCGGCCTTGGGCTCGCGCCCGGTATTCAAGTATCGATTAACGTTCTGAAACCCGGCGAACGCACCAAGCCTATTCGCCATAATTCCACCCAGGTCAATTTCTGCATCCGCGGACACGGCCACTCGATTATCAATGGCAAGCGCATCGCGTTTGAGCGCCAGGACGTGTGGAACACGCCGTCGATGGCGGTTTATTCCCACGTCAATGACGGCAATGAGCTGCAAGTGCGGCTGACCTACAGCAACGCCGCGCTGCTGGAAAAGATGAACATCCATATCGTCGATGAGGACCCGCCCATCGTCGACGCGATCGCGCCCACCCAATCGGAAGAAGCGCACGGCGGTAAAAATCCATCAAACGAGAAGGGCAGCGCAGTCAACCCCTTCGGCACTTTCAAGATCACAGACGATGGCGCTTATCTCATGCCGTATGAGAAATTGATTAATCCGGACGTAGTGCCTTCGTTGCCGCTGCACTGGCCCTGGAAACTGGTGAAAGAGCATTTAGATAAACTGCAAGCGCTGGGAAAATCCTATGTCGGTCGGCGTCTCTATCTGCTCTTTAATCCGGCCACCGGCCGCACCAACGGCACCAGCCATAATTTCTTCGCCACCATGTGCGTGCGCCCACCGAAAATCGTCGACCGCCCGCATCGCCACACCGCTGCGGCGATCAATTACTATTTCAGCGGCAAGGGCTACAGCGTCGTGGAAGGCAAGCGCTTTGAGTGGCAGGCAGGCGATTTGATGTTGTCCGCGCCGGGTTGGGGCATCCACAACCACGCGTCTTACGACGAGCCGGTGTATGAACTGACCATTCAAGACAGCCCGCTCAATATTGCCATGGAATCGCTGTTGTGGCAGGAAAATCTCAAACAGCCGTTAGCGGCATTGGGTTCGCAAGAAGGCTTTTCCACCAACCGCGCCAACGCCGCAAAGTAAATACCATGATAAAGCTCGATAAGAAATTTCTCCGCGGCTCCTATCCGCCGGTCGTTACGCCGTTTCGCAAAGGCGCGGTCGACTACGACAAATTCGCCGAACTGGTCGATTACCAGATTAAAGAAGGCTCGCACGGCATTTTGGTTACCGGCACCAGCGGCGAACCGAGCACGCTGACCATCGACGAACGCGCGCAACTGGTTAAAGTCGCGGTGGATACCGCCGCGGGCCGCGTGCCGGTGGTGGCGGCGACCGGCTCGCAATCCCATGCCGAAACTGTCGATTTAACCGCACGGGCGGAAAAGGCCGGCGCCGATGCATTACTAATTGTAACGCCGTATTACATCCGGCCGCCGCAGCGCGGCTTGGTCGACTACTACGTCGATCTGGGCAAGCGTACCAGCCTGCCGCTCATGATTTACCACATCCCCATTCGTGCCGCTGTCAATGTGCAACTCGATACCCTGGAGAAGATCGTCGATAAGACGCCCAATCTGGTCGGTATCAAACACGCGGCCAACGATCTCACCTTGGTGACTGAGGCCCTCAGCCGCTTCGGCTTCGACTTCCGTATTTTTGTCGGCCTGGAAGAACTCAGTTTCCCGATGCTGGCGATCGGCGCCGCCGGCTTGATGAATGCGGTCGGCAATCTCGCGCCGCGCAAGGTCGCGGAGCTGTACGCGAAGACCGCGCAGGGGCACTTAGAAGAGGCTCGCCGGCTGCATTATGAATTGTTCGAACTGAATCAGGCGGTATTCTTCGATACCAATCCGATTGCCGTGAAGTACATGATGAAGCGCATGGGCCTGTTGCAGGAGAACGAGCATCGGTTGCCCATGGTGCCCGCGACCAAGGAGCTGGAGAAGCGCTTGGACGAGGTGCTGCGCCGCGCAGGTCTCTTGTTAAAAGACGCGGTAAAAGACGCAGTATAGTAAAGCGCTGTAGTAATCAGCACAGCTGACGACGGCCCGCTAGGCGGGCCGTTGTGTTTATAGGGTATCCCCAGGCGCCCAAGCGGGCATGCTGTCGGTTTAAATCATCGGAAATCCATAAGCCGTTTTTTATTCCTGCTGTTTCCGCGGCGCTGCCCATAGCGCGTTCAGGCAGCCAATTAGCTTATATCGTATGGCTTGCGGTAGCTATCGCTCGTTGTTGTCGGACGTCTCGATCCTATCTGAATTGACATGCCGGAGTTGAATGAGGTCCTGAACAGTCCGGCCTGTGCGCCGCCGCAGTTGCCGGCTGAGCTGCGCGTCATTTTGGAGGACACGCTCAAGAAGGCAGTGGGACGTTCCCGGATTCAGAGCCGGTAAAGAAGATGCGGAAGGGCACGGATCATTTCAACGGCCAGGGATACCGAAAGACTGATGATCAATATTATGCGAAACTATGGGGGTTGCGCGGATATCTTGCACGAGTTATTCGGCAAGGACAAAAAGTAGTCATAAAGTAAAATTTCGCCATGATTGCGACACCCATGCCGCAGGAAGGAGAGAGAATAGATGGCGCAAGAAGACCCTAAGACACAATATATCTGTAGACGCTTAGGCGGACGTGTGGCCATCGTCACCGGCGGCGGCCACGGCATCGGCAAGGCCTACGCCAGGCGGCTGGCGCTGGAGGGTGCCAAAGTGGTGATCGCGGAGATCGATGCCAAGGCCGCGGCATCGACCGCCAAGGAATTGAACGACGCCGGTTTTTCCGCCTTGGGCGTACCTACCGATGTGACCGATGAGCAGAGCCTGCAGAATATGGTCGAGCATGCCCTGACGGCCTTCGGCCGCATCGATATCCTGATCAACAACGCCGCGGTCTTCGCCACCATTCCGATGTCGCGGCTACCGTTCGACCAGATCGATCCCGGAGAATGGGATAAGGTCATGCAGGTGAATCTCAAAGGCACCTGGCTCGCCTGCCGCGCGGTGGTGCCGGTGATGAAACGCCAGGGCGGTGGCAAGATTGTCACCATCGCCTCCGGCACCGCCTTCAAGGGCACCGGCGGGCGCATTCACTATGTCACCACCAAGGCCGGGATCCTGGGTTTCACCAAGACCCTGGCGCGGGAAGTCGGCGATTACAATATCACGGTCAACTGCATCGCCCCGGGCAGCACCTTGAGCGAGGAGCACGCCTCGAGTGAACTGGTTAAATATCGCGAGCAGGCGGCGCGCGATCGGGCGTTGAAGCGCCTGCAAACGCCGGAAGACCTGGTGGGCGCGGTGGCGTTCTTTTCGTCCAGCGACAGCGACTTTATTACCGGCCAGACACTGATCGTGGACGGCGGCGCGCAGATGCTCTAACGGTGAGATCGAGAACATGAGCATTTCGATTAAGCCTTTGGAAGCGCCATTGGGCGCGGAGATCGAGCCGGAGAGCCGTGCCTTGCTGGACGAGTTATGCGACCATGGTGAGCAGCCGCGGTTTATCTATCAGCACCGCTGGCGGGTGGGGGATTTATTGATCTGGGACAATCGTTGCGTGACGCACGCGCGCACGGACTTTGCGCCGAGCGAGCGCCGCCTGCTCAAGCGTGTGACCGTGGGCGATACGATCAGGCCGTATTGAGGCGCGCATGCGGGTGCTGAGTTTAGAAGATATCGACGCGCTGCTGACCATGCCGGACTGCATCCAGGTGCTGGAGCAGGCGTACCGGGAATTCGGCAACGGCAAGGCGGCCAATATACCGCGCCAGGACATGATCACGCCCCGGTCTGGCGGCCGCGTGCACGGATTCAAGACCATGAGCGGCAGCCTGCCGCGCGAGCAGGTGGTGGCGCTGCGCATCAATTCCGATATCATCCACTGGCCCATGATCGACGGCCAATTGCGTCGCGAGAAGATCCCGGCGGCGCCGGGCGGCAACTGGGTGGGGCTGATCCTGCTGTTCAGCACCGCGACCGGCGAGCTGCTGGCGATCCTGCCGGACGGCGTGATCCAGCGTATGCGCGTGGCCGCGACCGGGGGGTTGGGCATCAAATACCTGGCGAAGGAAAACGCCGCGACCATGGCCTTGCTCGGCTCCGGCTGGCAGGCGGGTTCCGCGGCGATGGCGGCGTGCGCCGTGCGCCCCTTGCGGCAGATCCGCGTGTTTAGCCCGAATCCCGAGAACCGCGCCCGGTTCGCCGCGGAGATGATGGCCAAGCTCGGCGTGGAGGTGGTGCCGGCGGACAGTGCGCAGGCGGCGTGCCAGGGCGCGGACATCGTCTCCTGCGCGACCAACGCCTTGGGCACCGTGTTCAATGTGAATTGGTTGGAGCCCGGTATGCACTTCGTGTGCGTGCGCCACCACGAGATCGACCCGGAGGTGTACCGCCGCGCCGACCGCGTCGTCATTCACACCAAGCGCGGCACGCCGGAGCATTATATCATCGACGACGACGGCCGGTATCCGGAGTTGAAAGAAGGTTACGATAAATTGGACCTCTCGTCTTATCCGGAATTGCGGGACCTCATCGCAGGCAAGGTCGCTAGCCGCGGATCGGATGCCGAGGTCACGATCTTTTCCAACAACCTGGGATTGGGCCTGCAATTCGCCGCGGTCGGCAAGCACGTCCTGGATCTGGCAAAGCAACAGGGCAAAGGCCGCGAATTGCCGGCGGGGTGGTTCGTGCAAAACGTGCATCCATGAGGGACATCTATACGGGCGGTTTGTCATAAACAATGACCAAGCGGGGTGATGGTCATGAATGCAAAACTATATCGGGCGTTGCTGTCGTTGCTGTTGGTGGCCTTCGGGCAAGCTGCGGCCGGCGCTTATCCGGAAAGGAACATCGAGTTCATCGTCGGCTATCCGCCCGGCGGCGGCTACAGCGACTGGGCGCTGGCGATCGCGCCCTTCATCAAAAAACATCTGCCCAATAAGGTCAACGTCGTGGTGCGGCATATGCCCGGTGCCTCCAGCGTGATCGCGACCAATTATCTGCACAAGGCGAAACCCGACGGCTACACCATCGGCATCTACGAGATGGCCGGGCTCGCGGTGACGCAGTTGGCGCGGCCGGTGCAATACGATTTAAGGCAAGTGACCTGGCTCGCCGGCATCGCCGTGGACAACCGAATAGCGTTGGTGAGCGCCAAGGGGCCGTACAAGAGCATGCTGGATTTTAAGAAACAAGAGAAGCCGGAATACCTCATGGCGACGCGCGGATTGTCCGAGATCAATGCGATCTTAGGCGCGGTGACCCTCGCCAAGCTTGGCGTCAAATGGAAGCCGCTGAACCACCAGGGTGCCAGCCAGGCGCTTCTGTCCGTGATCCGTGGCGACGCCGACGTCAACTGGAGCGCCTATGAGAGCGCGCAGCAGTACATCGACAACGGCGATCTGCGTGTGCTGCTGTATTACGATCACAAGCGTCATCCGAAATTTCCCGATGTCCAGATCCCGTCGGAGGTCGGCATGCCTGAGCTCAACGGCATGAGCTCGCCGCGCCTGCTCGGCGCGCCGCCGCACTTGCCCGCGGACATCCGTGCGACCCTGGAACAGGCGATCAAGCAGGCGGTCGAGGATCCGGAATTTCACGACGTCGTAAAAAAGATGAAAAAGACACCGTCGTACATGAGCGGCGCGGAAGCGGAGAAGATGGTGCAGGACACCTTCGCGGCCTACCAGCCTTATCTCGACATCGTTAAACGGCTCATGGGCGAAGACAAGAAAAAGTAGCGCGCACTCGCCGCGTGGAATGGAATCGGGGAAATACAAATGACAAAGCCGGCCTTGACCCTGGCGCTCGCGCACTACGACCGCACCGTTCCGTTTTTTGAGGGCGACGTCGGCGTTGCCGGTGCGGAGTTGCAGGTGCTGGAAGTCGGGCAGACGATTCCCGGCCGGGACGGCGAGCATCGCCACGAGCGCATGCTGCGCGACGCCGAGTTCGACGCCGCCGAGGTGTCGCTGTCCTCGTACCTGATCGCCAAGGAGCGGAAGCTGCCGTTTACCGCCATCCCGGTGTTTCCGCGCCGCCTTGACCACGCGGCCGTTGCCGGTGGAGAGTTTATTCGATCCGTCCACGCTCGATACTTAAAGGGAGAAGAATCATGCCGGAAGTGAAACTGACGCTTGCCTGCGGCCGTTACGACCGGACCCAGGCGCTGATCGACGGGCGGGTGCGGGCCGAAGGCGTCGCGCTCAATTTCCTGCCGCTGCGGCCCGGCGAGACGTTCTGGCGCATGCTCAACAACGGCGAATTCGACGCCTCCGAGATGTCGCTGTCGTCTTACACGATCCTGCGCTCCCAGGGCGACGAGCGCTTCGTGGCGATCCCGGTGTTCCCCTCGCGCGTGTTTCGCCACTCGGCGGTGTACCTGCGCGACGACTCGCCGATTCGCGCGCCGGCCGAATTGAAGGGCAAGCGCATCGGCGTGGCCGATTACCAGATGACGGCGGCCGTGTGGGTGAGAGGCTTCCTGCAGCATGACTACGGCGTGCAGCCGCAAGACGTGACCTGGGTGATCGGCAGACCGGTGCGGCGCATCGCGCCGCCGGAGGGCATCCGGTTTGAGCAGGCGCCCGCGGGCGTGTCGCTCGAAACGCTGCTCGAGCGCGGCGACATCGATGCGCTGATCTCGGTGATGCTGCCGCGCGCCCTCGGCACCGGCGTCAAGCGCCTGTTCCCCGATTTCCGCCAGGTCGAGGCCGAGTACTACCGCAAGACGGGCATCTTCCCGATCATGCATACGCTGGTGCTGAAGCGCAATCTGTTCGAGGCCGAGCCCTGGCTCGCGATCAGCCTTTACAAGGCGTTCTGCCGCGCGCGCGACCTCGCGTACCGCTGGCTCTACGACACCGACGCGCTGCCGGTCGCGCTGCCCTGGATCATCGATGAGATCGAAGCCACGCGCCGGCTGTTCGGGCCGCAGATCTGGGATTATTCCGTCGAAGGCAGCCGGCCGACGCTCGAGGCGCTGGTCGCCTACCTGCACGAGCAGGGGCTCACGCGGCGCAAGATGGCGGTCGACGAGCTTTTCGTGCCGAACGTGCGGCCGGACATGGCTCATTATCTGCACGCGACCGGAGAGGATTGAAGGGAGCAAAGCAAAAACCGCGCTTTTTGTTTTGCGCGCTGAAAAAGGCTATGGATGGACTTTTTCAGCATTCTGATAGGAGTACGCCGACGCCGGCGTGGCGTAGTTCACGCCTTGGGGATGCTGATCCCCTGATAATCCACGTATGCCTCGAGTCCGACGTGGACCGACTCGCGCCCCAGACCGCTCTCCTTGACGCCGGGAAAGTTTACCCGCCGGTCCAGGAAGGAGTGGTTGTTCAGGAAGGTGATCCCGGCTTCCAATTTTTTCGCCACCTCGATCCCTTTCTTTTCATCCCGGGTCCAGACCGAGGAGCGCAAGCCGTATTCGGTATCGTTGGCCCAGCGGATGGCCTCGTCGATCGTTTTAAACGGGATGACCGGGATCACGGGCCCGAACTGCTCGCACCGGACGATGGAGAAACTCTGATCCGCGCCGGTGACGATCGTGGGCAGGTGGAAGTAACCGTTGCCCCAACCGTCCGGGTTTAGTTTCTTTCCGAGGACTTCCACCTGCGCGCCTCGCTCCCGCGCCTCCTGCACCAGGCCTTCGACCGCGCGCAGTTGCGGCTCGTTGATGATCGCCCCCATCGAGGCCTTTTCGTCCAGCCCGTTTCCCACCACGATCTTGTCGAGCGCTGCGGAGAACCGGCTCAGGAAATCACGGTAAATCGATTGATGAACGTAGATTCTCTTGATGGCGAAGCAAACCTGGCCGCTCGCGGTAAAAATACCGCGGACCATGCCTTGCAGATACGGTTCCTCCAACGGTGCGTCTTCGAGCAGGATCGCGGGGTCGTTCCCGCCCAGTTCGAGCGTGAGCTTCTTGATGCCGCTCGCGGCGTCGCGCATGACCTCTTTCCCGGTCTCGGTGCTGCCGGTAAAACTGATCATGCGCACCAAAGGATGGGTCACCAATTCTTTTCCCACCACGCTCCCTTTGCCGGTGACGAGATTGACGACGCCAGGCGGGAGATGCTCGGACACGATCCGGATCACTTCCGTGAGCGCCAGGGGGCAGAGCGAAGGCGGTTTGACCACGGCCGTGTTGCCCGTTACCAGCGCCGGCGCGAGGCTTCGAAAGCTGAGGACCACCGGGAAGTTCCAGGGCGCAATGACGGCCGTCACGCCGCGCGGTTTCTTCATGACCTGGAATTTCCCGTCCTTGGTCGCGAACGACTGGGGCGTTTCGAATTCTTCGGCGAAGTCGCACACATATTCCAAGGCCTCGACCGCCCGTCTTATATCGACCTCGGCCTCGCGCAGCAATTTGCCGTTTTCGCGCACGAGCAATGGGGCCAAATCCTTGATGCGACCGGCCACGGCCTGTGCCGCCCGCCGCAGCCGATCGATTCGTTCCGAGAGCGGCGTATTCGACCAGGCCGGGAACGCCGCCGCCGCCGCGGCGATCGCGCGCCCGACATCGTCCTTCTCGGCGGCGGGAACATGACCGACCGTTTCTTCGGTATCGGCGGGGTTGATCACGGGAAAATATTCCCTTCCTTTTGTCTGCCGACCGTTAATCAAAAAGTAAGAGTGGATAGGTGTTGCCATCGTGTTTTTCTTTCCTGGGGGCGGAGACCCGATGGACTGAGGTTATAGCAAAAAAAATGGCGGTTCAAAACATTTTTTTAAGTCCGGAGGCTCCTTCTCGGTAGAGCCTGTCTCGAGTAAGCTCAGAGGCTGTAAACGGATTGACGATTCTGTTAACCTTTGCGCATCTCATCAGTGGAGCGATCGCCCCGGTAGGCCTGCCTTTTCCAGCCGGCTAACTGCATCGGGTTTTGAGTTGTTCAATAAACATCCAGCGTTGGGACTTGTGACTCTGTATCGCAGAGGTGGGGATGCGTTTAAAGGATAAAGTCGTCATCGTGACCGGGGGCGGCATGGGCATCGGCCGCGTCTACTGTTTGGGGCTGGCCAAAGAAGGGGCCAAGGTCGTGGTCGCGGACGTTCAACAGGAAGCGGCGAAAGCGGTGGCGGCGGAGATCACGCGTGAAGGCGGAGAGGCCCTGGCTATTGCCGTCGACGTCACCGCGCCGGAGCAGACCCGCGCCATGGCGCAAGGCGCGCTCGACCGGTATGGCCGCATCGATGTCCTGGTCAACAATGCCGGGCTGTACACATCGATTAAGAAAAAATCGTTCGCGGAGATCTCTCTCGAGGAGTGGGACCAGGTCATGGCGGTGAATCTGAAGGGGATCTTTCTTTCCAGCCAGGCCGTTTACCCCGCGATGAAGAAGCAGGGGAAAGGCAAAATCATCAACATCTCCTCCGGCACGATCTTCAACGGCACGCCGTTTTTTCTCCACTACGTGACCTCGAAGGCCGGCATCATTGGCTTCACGCGCGCCCTGGCGCGGGAACTGGGCCTGGAGGGCATCGCGGTGAACGCCGTCGCGCCGGGCCTCACGCTTTCCGGTCCGCAGCAGGCCGGCGCGATCACCGCCGCGCAGTTGGCGGATCGGCGCAGCCGCAGAAGCTTTCAGCGGGATCAATTTCCCGAGGATATCGTCGGCACGGTGCTGTTTCTCGCCTCGGCCGACAGCGATTTTATCACCGGCCAGACCGTCAACGTCGACGGTGGCTACAACATGTATTAGGAGGCGTAAAGATGATCTTCGATACCGATGCCCATGTGGAAGAGAGCGAGGAGACCTTTGCCGCCCTCAAGGGGCGCGAGGAATTCGCCAACTCCGCCCCGCGCGTCATCGAAGGGCCCAAGCGCGGCTTCTGGCTGATCGAGGGCAAGACCTTTCCCAAGCTTACCGGCCGGGGCGTCAATACCTTCGGCTCGCCGCATCTCCGCAAGCAGGCGGGATATATCGATCCCGAGCGGCGCACCCGGATCGAGAGCCAGGAGCTGAACGACCCGTCCGCCCGATTGAGCGATATGGACAAGGAGGGGATCGATATCTCGGTGGTCTTCCCGACCCTGTTCCTGGTCTATCCGCTTGTGGACGACAAGAATCTGTATAAGGCGATGTGTCGCGCCTATAACGAGTGGGCCGCCGGCAAATGCAAGCAGACCAACGGCCGCATCCGCTGGGTGGCGGCGGTCCCACTGCCCGACGTCGACGGCGCGGTGGAAGAGTTGACCCATGCCAAGAAGCTCGGCACCTGCGGCGTCCTGGTGCTCGGCACCGCCGGCGACATGCTGCTCGGCGACCGGCGGCTCGATCCCTTCTATGCCTGCGCGGAACAGCTCAACCTCCCGGTGTGCGTGCACGTGGGCTGGTCCTATCCGCCGCTCACCAATCTTTACGAGAACGTCTACGAATCCCTGATCACGCCTTTCGCCCTTTCCCTCTTGATGGGTTTTTCCAGCATTCTGTGCAGCGGGGTCCTAGACCGCTTCCCCAAGCTCAAGGTCGGCTTCTTCGAGGCGGGCGTGGAGTGGGTCCCGTATTGGCTCGATCGCCTGGAGCGTTTCTACAAGCAGCCGCCGGGCGGCTCCAAGAAGACGGATCTCCCGGCGCGCAACCCGGTGGAGTATATCCGCGACGGCCGGATTTACTTCAGTTGCGAGCTGGACGAGAACCGGATCGGCGCGACCGCCGAGGTCATCGGCGACGACTGTATCCTCTATGCCTCCGATCTGCCGCACGCGCACCGGGTGTTCGACGCCATCAAGATCTTCGACAAGCGGAAAGACATTAAGGAGAAGACCAAGGCCAAGATCCTGTCCGAAAACGGCCCCCGCTTTTTTGGGTTGTAACGAGCGCGCAACGAAACCGAGCGCCATCGCTCGAAGGCGCTCTCGCCGCCCGAGCGGCTTGAGATCGGAGAACAAGGCCTACCCGGGCCACTTGCTTGCGCGCAACGCGCAAGCAAGCGCATGCTGCGCTGGTACACGCATCTTAAGGCGGAGGATTTGGCGACGACTTGCAACATTGGTATTGTTCGGTCGAATTTCAATGCAAAGACATAATACAAGAGTAACGCCTGGAGCAGTTGCCGAGGAAGTTGATTAACTGGATTGAAGTCTACCGTCCCGGAAACTACAACGACGCAGACTTGCTCCGCTCCTCTTGCTACGCGGGCTGGAACGCCAGACTCATCGATTCGGCAACTACACGGAGGCGTTTGTCCCGTGTCCAGACTCGCCCAGTTTCCGCCATGGAAACTGCGGACAGGAGATGGGCATCGGTATAACCAATGTCCTTGCCCATCAACCCGTGTCTCTCAATGAAAAATAGGACCTCGTCGTGGGCGGCAAGCGGGGCAGCAGGCAAATCGTGCAACAGTGACAAAATCGCGTTGCGGTTCTTCAGATTGCCACAGGCCAGTTCGCCGACGACAAAAGGGTGCGCCAGCACCCGGCCGGTGTTCAGCAGCTCCACCAGCGCCGGCTCATTGGCGCGCAGATGATCGATCCAGACCGAACTATCGACCAGAATCACGCCGGGTCGGGCTGACGCCGGGGAACCGGCCGCAACTGCGGCTCAGTACCACCCAACCGCGCCAAGCGTCGGGCACTCTCCCGCTCGATCAGGGCCTTAAGCCCCTCCCGGACCAGCGCCGTCCTTTCCTTCACGCCGCTAACGCGCTGCGCTTTGGCGAGAAGCTCGTCATCGATGTTCAGCGTGGTTCTCATGGCCTTTCCTCAATGTGAATGATATGCATATTATGGACATCATTCGATGATTAATAGCATGCTTGTCCAAGGATGGCAAGGTGCCAGCCCTGCTATGGGAGGATCGCGGGGTCCTCGACGACCCTCTGCGCTAGCGGGGACCTACGCCCCGTACACGCACCTGAAGACAGAGGATTTGGCGATGACTTGGACCAGGTGGATCGCCGCTGCATCTCCGGTAAGCGCCGTTCGCCGCGCTCGATCATGCCTACCAGCTCTTCGACCGTTGCTTCCGCTTTTGCAATGTTTGGATCTCCCTATTCAAAGAAAGGGTGGTACGTCCCTGAGGTTTCCCCGCATTTAAGTCGTTAAAATGCAAGCACGCGCAGCTTGTTCAGTGAGTGACGGAATCGTTCGCCAGGGTACAAGTTGATGGAGATAGTGCGGTGCGGCATCGAGAATTCGCCGTCCCAAAGTGAGCGCGGAGATTTCACGGCGATTCGCACGTCGCGTTGCCATGAACTGCAATTCAAGTTGGTGCTGCTTGGCGCTTTCGCCAATCAGTCGCTGTACGAACGACGCCAAGTGGGCGATCAACAGCAATATTTCCAAACGCGGGGAACTCACGCGAACGGGCAACCTCAAGACTCAGGCCCAAGCGCGCGTTTTTGGTATCGCGAAACGATATTATTCCCACAACCTCACCATCCTCTTGATGTGCGGCGCGAACTGGAAAGCTCAGCTGAACAAGGGTTTATTCGAATCGCATGGTGATGAGCCACGGATGGTCATCGTCAGCGGCGGCGGCATCGGGCGCGGTATTGCAACGCCAGCCGCGCTTTGCGCGGATCCACGCTCGGGGCGGCGGTCAGCGCGGCTTTTCGCCGCGGATCGTGACGCGCCGTATCCAGCGGCGCGCATTCGGGTCGAAGTCGCGGCGCGCGTGCAGCGTGCAGCGGTTGTCCCAAAGCAGCACGTCGCCGACGCGCCAGCGGTGCTCGTAGATAAACTCGGGCCGCTCGATCATGTCGAACATGAGCGCGAGCAGCCGCTCGCTCTCCTCGGGCGCAAGGCCTTCGATGTGGTGGGTCATGAGGCGGTTGACGTACAGGCTCTTGCGCCCGGTCGCTGGGTGCGTGCGCGCCACCGGATGGGCGTACGAAATCCCCGCCTCCGGCGCCACCATGTTCTTGCGCTCGACCACGCCGCCGTCGTAGTCGTAGACGTGCACCGCCTTGAGGCCCTGGATCGTCCGCTTCACGTCCGCCGGCAGGGCGTCGTAGGTCTTGTAGCCGTTGGCGAATAAGGTGTTGCCGCCCTCGGCCGGCACCTCGATCGAATACAGCATCGTGCCCATGGCGGGCCGTTCTTGGTAGCACTGGTCGCTGTGGAAGTGCATCTCTCCCAGCGGCAGCGCGCCGGCGATCTTGCCGTCCTTCTTCAGGTTGCCTATGTACATGACCGCGGGGTTGGTGTCTGAATGGTGGGACGTATGGATCGGCGAAAGTTCGCCGAAGCGCTCAGCGAAGCGTACCTGGCTGTCCTCGTCCAGGTTCTGGCCGCGCAGCACGATCACCAGGTGCCGGTGCCAGGCATCGAGGATCGCCGCGAAGGTGGCGTCGTCCATCGGGCGGCCAGCGTCGACGCCGCGGATCTCGGCGCCCAAGGCGGGGGAAAGCGGGATAACTTCCATACTCGGGTCCTCAGTGCATGATCTTGCCGTCGTCCACGTTGAAGCTCTGGCCGGTGACGAAATCGCTCGCGTCGGAAAGCAAATATAGCACCGTCCCGACCAGGTTTCTTGTCATCCGTTCGGTTTCCCGTTCAAAGCGACGGCAGGGTGCCGCCGAAGAGGATTCCCGGGTAGAGCTCGAAACGCATCAGCTGCGCGAACACCAGCCAGATCGTGGCCGACGTGACGCTTGCGACGGCAAGCGCCGTCCACCAGCGAACGTCCTTTTGCATGGCGAGAAACAGCAGGATGAAAAGAAAACCGGCGGCCAGCGTGCCGAGCACGGCGAACAGCGCCAGGTAAAGCAGCATCCAGCCGCACATGGCGGCGACGCGAGCGAGCTCGTCGGCGGGCGGCGATTCCTCGGCGCCTTCCGGCCCCGTTCTGCGTGTCCGGCGGACCGCCCAAGGGACTTGGGTGGTTCGCCGGTTATTCTAACGTCTAACCGACGCTGCGCACCAGGGGGCGTGGGAGGGGGACTTAAATGTGGGCCGGATTGGGAATCTGATCGAAGAGGAGATGATACAGACGATGGAGGGAAGAGGGATTAGACGGGATAAATCAACGAGGTCGGGATCAGCAGGGAATCGAAGATACAGAGCTTCTCCTTGAATTTAAGCCGCCCATCTTCCCGCACCAATTTGTCGAGGTATTTGCCGGCATTAAACACGCGCGTTTCATCATCGATCAGCGTTTGTAATACC
>Ga0209701_10000700_pt1 | contig 20476 bp, 18 predicted proteins | sample CZO8metaG_4_FD_188356 | JGI IMG/M metagenome (GOLD analysis project Ga0209701, IMG submission 188356) | Vadose zone soil microbial communities from the Eel River Critical Zone Observatory, Northern California, USA - CZOApr15con2H3.8 metaG... | ecosystem: Environmental > Terrestrial > Soil >... | reverse complement strand
TTTTCTGGGTGTAGACCCAGTCAACCACCTTGACGGCGTCAAGACCCTTTTCGTTGTACAGCCCGCCGCCGATATCGGCAAGCCCAATTATTTTGTAGCCGGCCTTCTGCATAAGCGAGGCAGCCAGTGAGCCTACGTTACCGAAGCCCTGAATCACGACGCGGCAGCCGTCCTTCTTTATACGGAGCTTTTCGAGCGCCTTGTCGCAGCAAATCATCACGCCGCGGCCGGTGGCTTCGCGGCGGCCGCGAGACCCGCCGAGCTCGATGGGTTTGCCAGTCACCACCGCGGTGGTTGCCTGGCCGACGTGCATTGCGTAGGTGTCCATCACCCACGCCATAGTTTGCTCACCTGTACCAACATCGGGCGCAGGCACATCGCGCTCCGGACCGAGCCAGTTGGCAAGCTCTGCGGTGTATCGGCGGGTCATGCGTTCGAGCTCCCCGCGCGACATCTTCCGAGGGTCGCAAATGATGCCGCCCTTCGCGCCGCCAAAGGGGATGTTGACGACCGCACACTTCCAGGTCATCCAAGTGGCCAGGGCGCGCACTTCATCGAGGGAGACGTCGGGGGCAAAGCGAATTCCGCCCTTTCCCGGACCGCGCACAGTGGAATGCAGGACGCGATATCCGATGAACACTTCGAGCTGGCCGTTGTCCATGCCTACCGGGATATAAAGCGTGATCTCTTTGCTCGGGTATTTCAGGTAGCGGTAGATGCCTTGCTCGAGGCCCAATTTGGTTGCAGCCACTTCGAAGCGCGCTTCGGCGTTCTGGTAGACATTCATCTCTTCCGGTGCAGGCGCAAGCGACATGCGGAGATCTCCTTCTTCGTTTCGCGGCTCGGCCTGCAACAAAGGTGCAGGCGAAATATGAAGGCCAAGGTGGGTAAACGCGGGCGGGCTACCCTCCCGCCGGACCTGCCATTTGGCCGGGGCGTCAGTATACGAACCTGCTTCCCTACCTGCAAGGGATAGCCACGCGGAAACGCGGACAGAGGAAAGAATCGCCGTGGGAGAAGGAGACAGCATGCGGAGGTGTTTCGTTTCGAGACGCCTGCTGTCGCAAATTGAGTCAGGAGCAATTGTTTGGGTTCATGAAACCGGCGGGGAGGAATTACAGAACTATTACAGAGTCAGTTTCTGCCGCGTGCTAACGTCAGGTGTGAAGCGGGAAACAACAATTATAAGGGACACGAGAGTCATGAGCATAATCGAACGGGACAGATCATTTAGCGAGCCAATCAATTGGACGACGACGCTTTTTATGGCCCTGTTTCACGTGGGAGCAATCGCGGCGTTATTTTTCTTTAGCTGGAAAGCGCTGGCATTGTCTTTGGGGTTGTGGTGGATTTCGGGAAGCCTGGGAATCGGGATGGGTTACCACCGGCTGTTGACACACCGCGGATACAAGACTCCGAAATGGGTGGAGTACATTCTGACGGTATGCGGCGCGCTAGCTCTCGAAGGCGGGCCAGTTGCCTGGGTGGGAACGCACCGGATTCACCATCAGAATACGGACAAAGAGGGAGATCCGCACTCGCCGCGAGACGGCGGCTTTTGGTCGCATATGGGATGGATCTTGACCGGCAAGGCGATGCACAGCAACACGGCCGAGTTGCTGCCGTTTGTCCCGGATCTGCGCAAAGACAAATTTCAAATGTGGATCAGCAAGTGGCACTGGGTACCGCTCACGGTGCTGGGAGCGGTGTTGCTTGCCGTTGGGGGATGGTCGTGCTTCCTCTGGGGAACCTTCTTGCGCACGGTTGTGGGACTTCACGCCACGTGGTTGGTGAATTCCGCGACACACATGTGGGGCTCGCAACGTTTCCTGACGGGGGACCTGTCAACAAACAGTTTTTGGGTGGCGATACTCACTTTCGGAGAAGGCTGGCACAACAATCATCATGCATCGCCGCAATCGGCGCGCCACGGGCTGGCCTGGTATGAGGTTGACCTGAATTGGTACGGAATCTCCGCTCTGCGCACGCTGGGTCTCGCCTGGGACATCAAGGTGCCGCGGCTGAAGCCGGCGAGGGAAGCAAAACCTGTAATCCCAGCGGAAGCTGGCAAGGTCGACGAAATGTTACACACCGTTTCCGGGGACTGAACCCAATCGGAAACAGAAGCGAATGATAAAACAGAAACCGCGGGCAGCTCCGCCCGCGGTTTCTGTTTTATGGCATGCTTCTCTACAATCAACTGAGCGGCATCCGCAATGCGCATCACAACTCGCACAAAAGCGATTGCGTTCTTTATCACCTTGGGCGTGTGCCTGGTCACGCTCGCGGTGGTGCTCAATGTCACCTGGATAGTCTTAAACTGGCGGCGGGTCGTGCCGCTCATTCTGGGAGTCGTTTTCTTTGGAGTGATCATCGCGGGTTTGGTGGTGAATACGATTTTTCTGGTTCGCGAAATCCGCAGAAATGAGCAGCACGACAGCTTTCTGAATGCCGTCACGCACGAGCTCAAGACGCCTATCGCCTCGATGCGTTTGTATCTGGAGACGCTCAACAAGCGGCAACTGGACGAAAAGCAGCGGCGCGAGTTTTACCGCATAATGCTGGAAGATACCGACCGGCTGCTGGGCACCGTCGAACAAGTGCTGAAAGCCGGCGAGGCGCGCAACCGCCGCAACCGAAAAAACTGGGAGGAAGTGGACTTCGTTACGCTGGTCCGGGACACCTTGGAACTTGCGCGGCTTCGTCACAACTTACCTCTGGAAGCCCTGCGGCTCGACTCCAATCCAGGGGATGAAATCATGGTGCGGGGAAATCAGGAAGAGCTTCGAACTGCGGTGTTTAACCTGCTGGACAATGCGGTCAAGTATTCGGGGGAGAAAAAAGACGTAATTGTGGAAGTGCTGACACCCGACCTCGATACCGTTTCGCTGCGTGTGCAGGATCGCGGCATTGGCATCCCCCGGACTGAATTGAAGCGAATCTTCAAACGCTTCTATCGCGTGCAAGGGCGTGCCGGGGGCTCCGTCAAGGGAACCGGCCTGGGCCTGTTCATTGTGCGCTCGGTTGCCCGGCATCACGGCGGGGATGCATTCGTCGAGAGCGAAGGAGAGAGTCGAGGCAGCACCTTCACACTCCGCCTCCCAAGGGTCTATCGAGCATGAGCCGGATACTTGTCGTCGAAGATGAAACGCATCTGGCGCAGGGGCTTCGGTTTAACCTGGAAGCGGAAGGACATTCCGTGGAAGTGACCGACAATGGCGAAGACGCACTGCGGCGGCTGTTGAAAGAGAAGGAGGGCTTCGACGTCCTGGTGCTGGACGTGATGCTTCCGGGGAAGAACGGGTTCAGCGTCGCGCGCGAATTGCGGGAAGCGCAGAACTACATCCCCGTGCTGATGCTGACGGCGCGGGGACGTCCCGAGGATGTGCTGGAGGGATTCGAATCCGGTGCGGATGACTACTTGCCGAAACCCTTCAACCTGGCGATTCTGATTGCGCGAATTGAAAGCCTGCTGCGGCGCAAAAAGTGGCTGCAGGACGCCGGTGGGCCCGCTGCCGGATCCAAGCGGCCGGATGCGGGTACCGCGGAGACTTACAGCTTCGGGGACAAGCTGGTAGACTTTGAAAATCTGCGGTTACACACGGGCAGCAAGATCGTGCAATTGACAGTGATGGAGACGGAGCTTCTGCGGTACCTGATTCAAAACGCGGGACATCCTGTTTCGCGCCCGGCAATCCTAGAGCACGTTTGGAATTTGCACGAGGATACCGACACGCGGGCCATCGACAATTTCATAGTGCGCTTGCGGAAATACCTGGAACGCGAACCGTCCAATCCGCGTCACTTGCTAACAATTCGAGGGATTGGCTATGAATTCGTGCCCGACCCCAAAGGCTAGAGCCTCGTGCAGGCATCCAAAGAGGAAAATAAGACTGCTACTGCAGACGGAACTGAAGCGTCACCGTTAGATGCATCGGGACGGGCTTGCCGTCGAGCGTCGCCGGCTGGTATTTCCATTGCCGCAGAGAATCCATGGCCGACTGGTGGAGCAGCGTGGGCCCGGAGACGACCTTCATCGCCGTAACGCGTCCGTTGGCGTCGATGAGCGCGTCGATCCTTACGTCGCCAGAGACGTGCTGGCTCTTCGCCAAGGGCGGATAGAGCGGGGGAACCGAGGAGATCATTTTCGCGGGCCTGACGTCTCCGCCGATGGGCAACGGAGCTTCGGGGGCGGCTGGTTGAGGCGCGCTTGATCCGCCAAGCACCGACCCGATGGCTTCTCCATTCGAAACGACCGATTCACCGCCAAGGTTCGGCGCGGCTTCACTGTTATCCTGGCTACGGGCGGCGCGCGTTACCTTCGGAGTGGAGAGACGGACCTTACCAAGCACGTTCTTCTTGGGCGCGGGCTGCGGGGTGCGCTCGGACACTACGACCGCAGTAGCCGAGGTTGCAGCGCCCTTCACTTCTTCGCGCGTTTTCGCCGGGGCGGGTGCCGGTGTGACCGGAGTGGAAGAAACCGTGGAGACTGGCGCCGCAGCGGCCAAATTCGTCGTGGCACTGGGCTGTGTTTCAGGGAGGCCCCTGGCCGGGAGCTGGAACGGGACGGACGCAGGCCTCGCTGAATGAGCCGGGGGTGGTGCTACTGAAGCCTGTTCGGGTCCGGACTGCTGGCGCATGTACCAGGCGCCAGCGGCCAAGGTTATGGCGATGCTTGCTGCAACCGTGGCGAGCCAAATGCCTTTCTTGGAGCCACCCGGAGACGGTTCCTGGAAGACGTTCTCTTCCATCAATGAATTGGAGCGGAATTCTGGGGCCTCAACTACCGGGGTGCTCGCAATAGCCGATTCCGCCAGAGTTGTTGGTTCCACCGCGGGCACTTCGCGCCCGGCTAATTCTACCGCGTGTCTGACTTTTTCCCGCTCGATCAATTCCTGCGTGGAAACTGGAGCGGCCGAATTGCGAGCAAGCGGCTCGAGCCAGGCGGGGATTTTGACTTCCTCCGCATCCAGCGAAGTCTGCAATGGCAGCGGAGAACTTTTTGCGGACGACATCGTCTTGAGAGGGAGAGGATCCGATTTTGCGATGTCGAAGACTTTGGCTGCCTCTTCCGGAGTCACATTTGGATTCGCGGGGAGGGCTGCGGCCGGCTGTTGAACAGGCTTCGACGCCGGGGATTCGTCGAACGCGATGGACGACAATTGTTCTTGAAGCCGCGCGGTTTGCAGCTTGAGAGCTTCGCTCGAATTATCGCCGGCAGTGGGCGCGGGGTCCGGCGTGTTCAGCGGGGAAGCAGGGGTGAAGGGGCCTGTCGATACCGGCGTGAGTAGCGAGGCTGCAGTATCCGCAAGCACGGAGGCAACCGGAACTGACGGCTTCGGAGCTGACGTGATCGGCACGACCGGCGCAACCGGTTTTTGCGTCAGCGGCATTTGCAGTTTCGGGGCCCCGGGCACAGCCGGTTTCAAATCCGCAGGCTTCGGTTCGGCGGGCCTTGCTAGAGGTTGGGTTACTGGAATTCTTGTTGCAGGAGAAGGCGTCGCGGACGGCACGGAAGCAGGAGACGGCTGAGTATTGCGGTCTCCGGGAAAACGCATGCCCCAGAAGCCGACAACGGGCTCAGTGAATTCAAGTTCGACGTAGCCGCTGACGTTGCGATAGTTCTTGGATTTGACGACCTGGCACACCACTTCTTTTTTCGTTTTCTCGTTGGTCAGGAAGAGCAACTGTCCCGCAGCTACCGGGGAGGCCAGGCGGATCACCGCGCCGTTGCCAAATACCAGAACCGTTTTCGTGGTCTCAGAAAATGGCTCGCGCTTGTCGCTACCATCCACCGCGCGCGCCCCGTTCACCGTAACCGGAACTTCCAAGGCGACGGGCTGGGGCCTGTTTGCGGTTTCATCGGACCGGGTGCCATTTGCGGCGGGGCGTGCCGTGGAATTTGCAGGCGCGCCGGCTGGGAGTTCGTTTTCTCTAAGAATCGACGACATGAGATGCTCACCCGCGAAGAAAAAATTTTGGGAGGCCCTGAGAGAAAGCTGGGCCTTTCTCAACCTCATATATCTTCTTCTTGGAGGGAGAACGGCAGCTATAGTACAAGCGTACTACGAAGGAACACTGTCCTAACGGGCAGGCCGCGGAAGGCACAAAAAAAGTCCTAACGAGGGAGTGGTGGCCGGAATTGGGAGTCGATTTCGACCTGATAACCGGTGACGAGCTTGTTGGTTTCGTTGGCCATGCCAATCACGGCTTGAAGTTCATTGAACATGGCGTCGGTCATGCCCTTGTTGCGGGCGGAAACAGTGTGTGAGGCGATGCAGTACGCGCAATTGTTCGTTACGCTGACGGCGACGTAGATCAATTCTTTGGTCAGGGGGTCCAGAGCCCCCGGGGCCATGATCTGCTTGATGCTTTCCCAGGTGCGCTTGAGAGTGACGGGGTCGTGCGCGATGGCCTTCCAAAAATTGTTGATCCAGTCGGTCTTGCGCGTGGCCACGATGTCGTCGTAAACGGCGCGAACTTCCGGGCCAGCGTCCTGGTATTCAATAAGTCCCAATGTCGACATGGCCTCTCCACAACTAGGGGTGTCCGAGGGCCCGTGCAACGGTAACAGGAAGAGGGAATGGCGGGTAGAGGGTGGCAAGTGGCATAGGGAAATTGGAAAATCGAAGAATCTGGAGCGCGTAGTCCATGCTTTCTTGAGTCATTTCAAGTAGGCCGCACCGTAGCAGAAGAGCTTTTGTCCCTCAAGTTCCTTGGAACGAACAATCTGGGCGGAGACAAAAATGGCCGGCGAGCCTGGGGAGAAAGGGGCAGCAACTTCGATCAAGGCCTTTTCGCGGTACCGCCTGCGACTCTTGAAGCGAAGACCTCCTCGGGAAATATCTTCGCACTCAACGATATCGTCATCGGAGCCGGAAGTGCGAATGCAAGTGGCAAAATTCACTTTTGCACGAACGTGCTTGCGTATCCGAAACAACCAAACCTATCCAAGTAAGCGGCGGGATGAAAATCATACCCAACTACGTGCTTGAAACCGCTCCTGCGCCGAAAGTTATCGTCATCCCGGCACAGAGCGCACCAAGCGAAGCAGTGCTGGAATGGATTCGCAAGTCAGCAAAGACCGCCGACGTAACCATGTCGGTTTGCACGGGTGCATATCTGCTGGCGCAGACCGGCTTGTTGGCAGGCAAAGCCGCTACCACTCATCACGGCTCGTATATCGACTTTGCCAGGAAGTATCCGGATATCCGGGTCAAGCGTGGCGCCAGGTTCGTCGAAGACGGCAATCTCGCCTCCGCAGGCGGGCTCTCCTCCGGCATTGATCTTGCGCTGCGCGTTGTCGAGCGCTATTACGGCCGCGAACTCGCCAAGCAAGCTGCCTACGACATGGAATACCAGGGTCAAGGCTGGATGAACCCGGATTCAAACGCGGTCTATACTAAACTGCGCGCTTCAATGGACAATCGCCCGCTCTGTGTGGTGTGCTCCATGGCTATTGATCCAGCGAGCGCACCGAAGTCCGTCTATCGGGGTAAGACCTACTACTTCTGCAGCGCAAATCACAAGTCCATCTTCGACGCATCTCCGGCAGACTTCATAAATGCAATGTGAAGTGAGCCTAAGAGACTGCAAGACTTGCCTCTGCAGATGGGGATCCGAAGATGAGAGAAATTCCTCGAGAAGGAAACGGGCTCAACGCCGGGAGGAGGAAGGCGAAGAGAGGAATTCCTCTATGAGCAGCAGAGCGAGGCGCTTCGGATTGTGACGGATGACGCCGTGCTCCTCGAGCAGATTGTCCAGAACGACGCGATAGCCAAGCCTCCGCAGCTCGGTGAGATTGACGGGGACTTGCTCGGCACCCTGCGTGCGGTAGCGCCGGGCAACATCGGGTGAGACGGGCTGGCGATTGGCCACGACCCAGTCGACAACGCGGCAGGGGGTATGACGCTGGATGGCGCAAAGGTGGTCGGCAAGGGCATAGCCCGCGGTTTCGCCAGGCTGGGTCATGAGATTGGAAATGTAAACCCGCGGTGCCTCGGACTTAGCGATAGCGGACGCGATTTCAGGAATCAAGAGATTAGGAAGAATACTGGTGTAGAGCGAACCGGGGCCGAGGAGAATCAGGTCAGCGTCACGAATGGCTTCGATGACCGCGGGAAGAGGGCGGACTCGACGAGGCGAGAGGGCCAGCTTCTTGATGGGCGCGCGGCTCGCGGTGATGCGCGTTTCCCCGTGAACGGTGCGGCCGTTTTCGAGCGTGGCTACGAGGTGGACATTCGAAACTGTCGAGGGAAAGATACGGCCGCGGATGGCGAGGACTTTGCTGCTAACGCGGACGGCTTCGACGAAATCTCCGGTGACGTGAGTGAGCGCCGCGAGAAACAAATTCCCGAAATTATGACCGCGCAGGCCGCGCCCGGCGTGAAAGCGATACTGAAACAGCCGCCCCAGCAGAGCCTCATCTTTTGAAAGAGCCACCATGCAGTTGCGGATATCGCCGGGAGGCAGAACGCGATTTTCCCGGCGCAAGCGGCCCGAGCTGCCGCCATCATCGGTGACCGTGACGACGGCGGTCAGGTCGACGATGGGACGCTCGGAGTTGGGGCGTTCGTCACGGCGGCGCACAACATGCTCTTTGAGGCCGCGGAGAAGCGTGGAAAGACCCGTGCCCCCGCCGAAAGCGACGACGCGGAAACCGCGAGAGAGAGGTTTTGGCTTCGAGGCGCTTTTTTCCACCAGATGAACCTAGAAGACGGCTCCGTCTGCTTTCTGCGGAATAGACTTAAGCACAACGTGAGCGAAGAGCGCAAAAACGCGCAACCGAAGAGCAATCGAGAGAAACGAATCACGCTGGATCAACCCGCGGTGCCGTCTTTTTCCGGATACAGCAGTTCGGTGAATCGCGGATCTTCCTGTAAGAAGGCGAAGTCTTCATCATTCCGCGCGTGATAGCGATTCTCCGGACGAAGCTGGATGGCGACCTTGAGATTGGCCATCGCGGAATCGGCTTCTCCGGTGAGGCAGTCGAGCGCCGCGAGCGCGTAATGAATGTAGTCGGCCTTCGGGGAAGCTTTGCGGGCCTTGATGAGGCTTTCCCGCGCGTCGTCCCACCGGCCGATATTCATCATCGCCACGCCGCGCTGATAATGTTCGTCCGCCGTGCGAGGATTCTCCTCATGCGAAGGCTTCATCCGCTGTTCTGCGATGCGCACGTGCATGCGCGCGCGATCAGCAAGTTCTTTGCTGGGTCCTTCAAGAACTTTTTCCAGTTCCTGTTTGGCTCGAGCGAATTTCTGCTGGTGAAACAGCGCCAGGGCTTCGTCGTAGAGCTTGAGTTGAGCCTGAACGCGAGGATCGACCAGTTCCACACCCCCGCGCTGTGCGGGCGGAGGAGAACCTAAGTTCTTTTTATTCTGTGACTTGGAGTGACTCCGCGCCGCGCCCTTGCTGGGACGCCCTGACCCTGAGGAGGGCTTCCGCGCTTTTGCCATGGCGCGAATCGTAGCAGAGCAGGCATTCCGCGTCAACGAGGAGGAACATGGCCGGGCGGGAGCGCGTAAGGGCAGGCACGGCGCCCTTCCCTCCGTGAAGCGTTACCTCCCGGAGGCAGGGTACGAAAATAGCGCATCTAATTATAGGCATTCTCGCAGAAACTAGGTGTGAGTACCGAGCTGGCGACAACCGCGGCGGGAAGATTGGCCTGCCCGCGCCGCGTATGCTATAAGTTTGTGGCCGAGTTCTGGTTGACTACAAGTGCCTTTCATCAACTTTCCTGCACGCGAAATCAACTGCAAGCTTGTGTACTACGGTCCAGGTCTGGGCGGAAAGACCGCCAACCTGCAGTGGGTTTACGACCACACCGGACAGAACCAAAAAGGCAAAATGGTGTCTCTGGCAACAGAGACGGATCGCACTCTCTTCTTTGACTTCCTTCCTCTGGACCTGGGGACTGTCCGCGGCTTCAAGACCCGGTTTCATCTCTATACCGTGCCCGGGCAGGTGTTTTATGAGGCCAGCCGCAAGCTGATCCTGAAAGGCGCGGACGGCGTGGTGTTCGTCGCGGATTCCCAGGAAGAGCGGCTGGACGCGAATTTCGAGACCATGGAAAACCTTCAGGAGCACCTGAAGGAGCACAATCTGAATTTCGACACTATTCCCTACGTGCTGCAGTTGAATAAGCGCGACCTGCCGAACGCCATGCCCGTTCCGGAGCTGACCAAGCAGCTTCGAAAGAAAGGCGAGCCGGTACTGGAAGGCGTGGCCATTCAAGGGGTGGGAGTATTCGAGACTCTAAAAGAAGTGGCCAAGCTGGTCCTTGCGGAATTGAAGAAGGGCAGCTAGTCAGAGGCGAAAAGCATCATTATTCAACTCTCTCCGCCACATCCAACGCCCACTTCGAAACATTTCCATCAAAATTCTCTTCCTTCGGGCTTGCTCGTTGTAGGAAGGCAGGAAGAGAAAAACATGCGCCCAAGCTGTTTCATGTGCGGAGACTATCACAGAAGAAGTTGCCGCTGCATTTGTCAGCCGAGGAAGCGTTCTCAAACAAAGTTCGCGAGGGCAGAGGATTCCGATTCGTACGTCGGAATGGCTTCGACAAGACGGGTGACCGTGAGGGCGTCGCGTACCCGGCCCGGACCGCAAACAAGCCGCAGCGCTCCGCCTTCGCGGTTCAGTTTAATGGAAATGCGCACGAGCGTGGAGATGCCGGAACTGTCGATCTGCGGAACGCCATTGAGTTCGACGATGATCTTTCTCGCACCGCGCTGCATGGCGGCCTGGAGGGCTTCGTGCAGCTGTTCGCTGGGCTCACCAATGGTGAGTCGGCCGCGCACATCGAGAATCGACACCCCGGCGGAATCGCGAACGTTTATCTCCATGGGAGCGCGATCGATCATGATGGTTGAGTAGAACCGCTCTTCCCCCGCGGCTTGCCTCCTCGCTTCGCTTGGGATGCGAGGAGCACCGCCAGCGGGCCGCGATGCATTATACGATGCCCGCGGCGTGAGACAAGAAGTGCCTGCCGGAAACATGCTACGCCGCTCGGGGCCCGTTGAGCTCTGATCCGCGAAATTGTGTTTGCCTAATGAGTGAGGACAGACATGCTGAGGACTCGGCGCTACACGAGCCAATTGACAGTCACGACCGTCAGATACAGAGTAGACGCATCAGAATGGGGCTCGACGACGGGAAACGCCATGGGGTGTGGTAACCGCTGTTTGTCGTTAAAACTCTTCTGGGCACTTGCCAGCCTGGGTCTTCTTGCGTGTCCGAAGGCTGCGCGCGCGCAAATCCCGACGGTGGCCGGGACCGGTGCATCCGGGCAGATTTTGGTGCGCGTGAAAGATTCTGACGGTTCTCCGATGTCGCGCCTTGCGAGTGTCACGTTGCGTTCCGCAAGCCAATTGACGAACAGCACTACAAACACTACGGACGCCGGTCAAGCGCTGTTCACCGGTCTGCACGCGGGCGATTACACGGTCGAAGTGAGTGCTCCCGGATACCAAACGGCCCAGCAGCAGGCGATCATCGCTGCCGACGGAGAGACGGAGTACGTGGAGATTGTGATGACGGCAGATCTCGGCGCAATCGGGCTGCGGCAATCGCCGGGGGCGCCGGTGCTTGCACCAAAGGCCCTGAAGGAGACGGAAAAGGGGTTGCAGGCGCTGCAAGCAGACAGGCTGGAGGAGGCGGAAGCACATTTGAAGCGGGCGCTGCAGCTTGCGCCGAGCTTTCCCGATGTGAACTATCTGATGGGTCTTCTGTGGATGCGGCGACATGATACGGCACAAGCGCGCGGATATTTGGAAAAAACCGTGGCTCTCGCGCCGAAGCATGCTGCGGCTCTCCAGGCGCTGGGAGAAGTGGAATTCTTGCAGAAGGATTACCAACACGCGATCCTATCGCTGGAACAAAGCGCCGGCTTGAGACCAAATTCATGGCGAGCTCACTGGCTTGCGGGTGCCTCCTATTTTCAGCAGGGCGAATACAAAAAGGCGCAGGAGCACTGCGTAGAAGCTCTCCGGGTGGGGCAGGAAAAGGCGGGGAGCGTAAGATTCCTCCTGGGACAAGCTCAGGCAGCGCTTGGCGAACGGGAACCGGCATTGGCGACGCTCGAACAGTTCGTCCACGAGCAGCCAAACGTGCCGCAGGCTGCAACAGCGAGAAAGCTGATGGAGATGCTGCGGGCGCCGGATCATCCGAAATCGGGAGGAGCGATTGGGGGAACCGCGAGTGCCGCGGCGCGTGCTGCGTCCGGGAGTGCTCCCTCTGGCGCGAGCGAGGCGTCACTTCCGCCGATTGCTCCCGAGACGGAAACGAATTGGGCGCCGCCGGATGTGGACGAAGAAAAGCCGGCGGTGAATGCTGACGCAAGCTGCGCGCTCAACCAGGTGACCGAGGCAGCAGGCGCTCGCGTCGAAGAACTCGTGAGAAATGTCGATCGCTTCACCGCCACTGAAGAAATGGAGCACGTAAGCCTTAGTTCACTCGGAGTACAGATTTCGAGGGAGACGCGGATATTCAACTATTTGGTGTCCATACGGCAGGTCGGCAAGAGAGGGCTGGACGTCCAGGAATACCGCGACGGCTCGGTTTCGACACAGCACTTCCCAGCTCATCTTGCCACCACGGGACTCGCCATGCTGGCGCTGGTTTTTCATCCCTATTTCCGTGAAGAATACGATTTCATCTGCGAGGGCCGCGGGCAGTGGCGCGGCAAACCGGCGTGGTTGGTCCATTATCGCCAGCGCGACGACCGCACGAGCGAGATGCGCGTGTGGCGCGTAAACGGAATGTCTTTTCCGGTCCGCTTGAAAGGGCGGGCCTGGATTGACGTGGAGAGCGCTCAGATCCTCGCGATGGAGGCGGACATGGTGCGGTCCGTGCCAGAATTCCGGCTGCTGCGTGACCACCAGTTGATCGAATATGGCCCGGTAGAATTTCGCAAGACCCACTCGCCTCTCTGGCTGCCCATAGGCGCCGATTGGTATTGCAATTTCGCCGGGCAGCGATACCACCGACGCCACAGCTTCAGCCACTTCCTGCTGTTTTTGGTCGAGGACACACAAAGGATCGGGAAGCCGAAGGGCTCGGAACAACAGTGATGTGAAGTGCTCGCGCAAGCGCCACCGCTGTACGGGGGACGAAACAAACCTCAAGATTTCTGCGTTGGGCCGCAGAAACATCAGAAAAACGAATCGGCGGCATGAATATTTCTAACTGTGACGCCGGGCATCGGCGCGTATAATTCAGGCGGCAAATTAGCGGGTCCCCGACTAAGCCTTTTACTTTGACAACGACCGAGCCGTGGCCAATCCAGACGCAGGGGAGCGGAAATATATATGAGGCAGGTGGGATGGAAGTGCTGTTTCCTTTTGACCATGGTGCTTGCCGCTCTGCCCCTCTTCGCGCAACAGTCCCCCGCTCCACTCGTAACTCCTTCTTCTACTGGAAATTCCCGTGCAGCAGCCCGTGTGACAGCACAGAGTTCAAAGGCTGTTAACGAAAAACTGGCGGAACTCGAGCAGCGGACAGCCGAGGCAGAATCTCACGCCGACAATGCCTGGATGCTGGTTAGCGCCGCGCTGGTGCTGATGATGACGGGACCGGGGCTGGCGCTCTTTTACGGCGGGCTCGTGCGGCGGAAAAATACGCTGGCGATCATGATGCAGAGCTTCGCGCTCATGGCGCTGATCACAGTGCTGTGGGCGCTGGTGGGATACAGCCTGTGCTTCGGCGGGAACGGGCCGGTCATTGGCGGGTTCGAGCACGCTTTTTTACGTGGCGTGGGAGCGGAACCGAATGCCGACTATGCCGGAACGATTCCGCAGATGACCTTCATGATCTACCAGCTGATGTTCGCGATTATCACACCGGCGCTGATCACGGGCGCCACTGCTGAGCGGATGAAGTTCAGCGGAACGGTGCTCTTCCTGACGCTTTGGTTCTTAGTGGTTTACGCGCCGCTCGCGCACATGGTATGGGGCAAGGGCGGGCTATTGAACGCCTCGCTCGGCGGAAAATTTCCCACGCTGGATTTCGCGGGCGGGACGGTGGTGCACATCAGCTCGGGAGTTTCTGCCCTAGTGTGCGCGCTGTACCTTGGGAAACGCAGTGGCTATCCCAAACAGCCGATGCCGCCGCATAGTCTGGTATTGAGTTTCATCGGCGCCTGCTTGTTGTGGGTCGGATGGTTTGGATTCAACGCCGGAAGCGCGCTGGCCTCCGGCCCGCTGGCGACGAGCGCGTTTGTTGCGACGCACTTCGCTACCGCGGCGGCAGCAATGAGTTGGAGCGCAGCGGAGTGGATCAAGAACGGACGGGCAAGCGCGCTGGGTGCGATTTCCGGCGCGGTCGCGGGACTCGTGGCCATCACGCCGGCGGCGGGATTCGTCGCTCCCATGCCCGCGCTGGCGATTGGATTCATCGCGGGTGCGCTTTGCTACTGGATGGTGACGAAAGTAAAAGCTGTCTTCGGCTATGATGACGCGCTCGACGCCTTCGGCGTCCACGGCGCGGGCGGAACGATTGGCGCGCTTCTCACTGGCGTTTTTGCACAGCAGGTGATCAATCCGATTTTTGGAGCGGGCAAGGCTGTCGGTGGGCTTGACGGACACTGGGGACAGGTGGGCAATCAGGTAGTCGGCATCCTGATCGCCTGGATCTTTGCCCTCGTTGGGACGTTCGTGCTTCTCAAGATCACGGATCTAATTACCGGCTTGCGCGTCCCGGAAGACCACGAAATTGAAGGTCTGGACATTACACAGCACGGCGAAGAGGCGTACAACCTGGAGTCGTAAGGCAACTCGACATGGCGGCGGAAGGCACAGGGCGGAGCGGAAACTTCCATGATGAAAATTGAGGCAATCATTCAGCCCTCGCGGTTTGAATCCGTGAAGGATGCCTTGCGCGAAATCGGCATCGAGGGCATGACAGTGACGGAAGTGCGCGGCCACGGCCGTCAAAAAGGCCACACCGAGGTCTACCGCGGCCGCGAATATACCGTGGACCTGCTGCCGAAGATCAAGCTGGAGATGGTATTGGCAGATGCATTGGTCCAGCGGGCCGTGGACACAATCTTGAAGACAGCCAAGACAGGAAAGATAGGGGACGGTAAAATATTTCTGTCACGGGTGGAGGAAGCTATCCGGATCCGCAACGAAGAGCGCGGAGAAAACGCGCTCTGAGCAAAGTGGCGACAGCCGCAAGTCCAGGTTCGGATCCGGCCAACCAGCCCGGAAACACCATGCAAGGTTCTCTTACTCCCTTGTCCGTTCTCGGCCCGAGGGCCGACGACGAACGACAACGAATTCGGCAACAATTTGAAGCGGGCGCAAGCGCGCGGGAGACGCTCCGCGCGCTCTGTGAACTCGCCGACCGGAACATTCAACAGATATTTGGAGAAGTTCTGCGTGTGCACAACACCGCGCCACACGGCCTTAGTCTTGTGGCGCTAGGCGGCTACGGGCGTCGGTTGCTTTTTCCTTATTCGGACCTCGACATCCTCTTTCTTTTCGGAAACGAGAAGGCCGAACAGGATTTTCGCCCCTTGATCGCAGAATTCTCCCGGACGCTCTGGGATCTTGGATTTCGCGTGAGCTCGGCGGGGCGGACGCTCGAAGAGTGCAGGCGAATCGAAGAAGACAACGCGGAATTTCATCTGGCGCTGCTGGACCGGCGACTCCTGGCTGGCGATGATGCACTCTACGATCGGCTAAACCGGAAAGTGTTGCCCGGACCGGAGAGGCAGGCCCGGCCCTTTCTGCTGGCGCAACTGACCAAGCTCACGAAAGAGCGCCAGGCTCGGTATGGAAACACTATCTTTCACCTGGAACCGAATGTGAAGGATGCGCCGGGCGGTCTGCGGGATTATCAGGCCGGAGCGTGGCTGCGGCAGATCGCTGGTGAAGAGAAAGGAAATCGCAAGACGACTTCGGCTGAAGAGGAATTGGCGGCGAGCGCAGTCGATTTCTTGAGTGGCATCCGGTGCTTTCTGCACTACATGAATGCGAGGAATGACAATACGCTGACGTACGAATTGCAAGCCGCAGCTGCGGATCGATTGCTGGGGGTACCAGAAGGCGCGTGGCGCGATTCTGCGCGCCAGCCGGAAGAATGGATGAGGCTCTATTTCCGTCATGCGCGGACGCTGAACCGGCAGCTTCTCCGGCATATCGAACAGAAGGCGCCGGTCCAGCCATCGTTGAAGGAACGTCTGTTCAGCGCGGCAAGGAGCACACGGGGCGAATCCGCAAAGGGCAAACCCTTCCTGGTCCGCGATGGGTTGCTAGAAGTGTTGGATGAGCCGGCGCTCTCTGACCGCGAGGTCGTTTTCTCCTTGTTGGCTGAAGCGGCTCGGACAGGGGCGCCGCTGAGCCGCGAGGCGGAGCGCGGCATCACTTACATCATGAAGCACCCGGAACTTCCTGCGAAGAACACGCAAGTGACGTGGGCGACACTGGGTGAAATCCTGGGCTCTGATTATCCTGGCGTGGCTCTCCGTCCTATGCACCGGCTGGGACTCCTGACCGACGCCCTGCCGGAATTCAAGGCCATCGATTCGCTGGTGGTCCGCGATTTTTATCACCGCTATACGGTTGACGAACATTCGCTGCGCACCATCGAACACCTGCAGGAACTAGCACATTCCGCCGATCCGCGAGCCGTCCATTTCAAACAACTCTGGAAGACCGTCGAGCAGCGCGAACTGCTGATTCTGTCCCTCCTGCTGCATGACGTCGGCAAAGGCATGCCAGTAGAAAACCATGTGAGCGGAAGCCTTGAAGCGCTGGAAAGTGCGACGGAGCGGCTTAAGCTTTCCGAGGAAGAAAAAGCGGAAGTGCATTTCCTGATCGAACATCACCTGGACATGTCCGCTACCGTCCAGCGGCGCGATATTTTCGATCCGGGGACGGTTTCGGCATTTGCAGACACAGTGGCGACGCAAGAGCGGCTGCAAAGACTTTGCCTGATGACCTATGCGGACATTCATGCTGTCAATCCGGAAGCCCTTACCCCCTGGAAAGCGGAGATGCTCTGGCAGCTCTTCGTAGCCACATCCAATCACTTCAGCCGCACGCTGGACCGCGATAGGCTTCATGCCTCGGACGAGATGTTTCTGCTGGAACAGGTGAGAGCGCAAGCGGGCGGCGCAAGTTTTTCGGAAGTCGAGCGATTCCTCGAGGGCTTCCCGCGGCGCTATCTTGCGGTGCATTCGGCAGCGGAAATTGCCTCACACTTCGCGCTCTACCAAAAACTCGGAGTGGAACCGGTTCAAACCGAGTTGCAGGCGCGGCACCATGCATTCTCGCTGGCCTTGCTGACGGCTGACCGGCCGGCGCTGTTTGCCACGATCTCGGGCGTGCTGGCAGGCTGGGGGATGAACATCGTCAAGGCCGACGCGTTTGCAAATGCTGCTGGCGTTGTCCTCGATACATTTCACTTTGTGGACTTGCACCGCACGCTGGAGCTGAATCCCGGCGAGATCGAACGCTTTCGGAAGAGCCTGGCCGACGTGGTGAACGGGAAGGCTCCGCTTGAGCCGCTTCTGAAGAGCCGGGACTCCACCAGCCGCGCAAAGGCGCCGAAGGTGGCTGTCGAAACGCGAATCAGGTTCGACGATAGCTCTTCGACGGAAAGTACGCTGCTGGAAATTGTGGCCCAGGATCGCCCGGGATTGCTATACGACGTTGGGTCCACGCTGGCGCGCCTCGGATGCAATATCGAAGTCGCGCTGATTGACACGGAAGGACAGAAAGCCATCGACGTTTTCTACCTCACCGAGCAGGGGAAAAAGCTCAGCGGGCAGAAACATAAATTGCTCCAGGAAGTGCTGCAGGGAACGCTCACCTAAATAGTCCTGGCGCTTTGAGGCTGCTTGATTTCACCCACGGTTGATAAAACCATACTTAATGACCGAAGGGATCCATCACCGTATGTGCGGTCGCCCCACAACTGGTCTGTTAGCGAGACGATGATTTTCACGCCGCGGTTTTTCAAATGATCACGACAGGCATCCACATCCGGCACTCCCGGCCAATTTCAACCGGCCGCTTGGAAGCGCTCAGACCGATCCCTTCCGTGTTTTTGTACGTTCGGATCGCTCTGGGATTGGCCATCATTCCTGCAATAGCCTTTTTTCGGTCAGCCTTTTAGCTGATCGAGGCGCCTTCGCCGCAACGGTCAGCGCTTACGAGTTGTGCTCACCGGTGCAGCAGGAGGAATCCGAGGCCTTCGGGGACACCTACTTCGCCTTTTGGTCGACGATTTGGCCGTCACTGTACTTGTCGTGGTGGCGAACCCAGGACATCGTATAGGCCAAGGCGTCTTCGTCGCGGCCTTTTGGCGCAAGGTCGAGCCAGTTGTACGCCCCGATCAGCATGTCGAGTCCGCGGCCGTAACTCGAATAGGTATGGAAGATGTTGCCGGCCCCATCCTTGCAGAACACGCTCGTGCCGGGCCCCTCCTCGCTCGGAAATTGCTGCACGACGTAGTTGTAGTACATCTGGCCTTTCGCCATTTCGTCTTTCGTGAACGACACGTGGTAGTCGCGGTTGAAGTCGTTCCCATACGACGACACCCACTTGAACCGCCAGCCCATCCGCTTCTTGAACGCCTCGATCTGCGCCAGCGGCGCTCGCGAAACCACCGCCAACCTCACGTCCCGTGCCGCGAGGTGTACAACGCCGCCGTCAATATGATCCGACAGCAGCGAACAGCTCGGGCAGCCTTCCTCCCACCCAGGACCAAACATGAAGTGATACACAATCAGCTGGCTTCTGCCGCCGAAGAGATCGGCCAGCGTCTCCTTGCCGTTCTGCCCATCAAATAGGTATTCCTTCTCTACTTTCTCCCAGGGCAGTTCCCGGCGCTGCCGGCTCAGTTGGTCGCGCAGCCGCGTGAACTCCTTTTCCTTGCTCAACAGCTCCTTTCGCGCAACAAGCCATTCCGCTTGCGCCACGACCTTCGGACCTTCTATCTTGCTCTTCGCCGTACCCATGATCATTTCTCCTTTGCTTTTGGTTCTTCAGACGAAATTCTCTCCGTGTTATCCTTCGAATGAAGCAGCTTCGCAGCGAGCGCCGTCAACCCGCCCGTAGACATCACGCTGGCGATCACCAACGCCGCACTCGCAATGCACGCTGGACACATACGTCTCCCTCCCGCAATCGTTGCGCTCACCGTGAGAGCCGCGCTTCGGCCCTCTTGCGAATGCTCTCGTTGATGTGCGTCCAGCCCGTCCCGACTCCGGTCCGATGCTCATCCGTTATCAGTCCAAGTGCCGTGTGGTGGAATTTGATCAGCGTTCCCCCGTCCACCTCGCTCAGCCGGTACTGCACGTTCGAAACGACCGGATACGACATGAACAGCGGCCCGCTGATCTCCAGAAGCGTTGGCCGCTTGATCGCTTGCACGTGTCCCCAGAAATGACCGTTTTCACCGCCGAGGTCTCGATACCACCGTCCGCCGGGCCACGGCTCGATCTTCATTGGCATCGACTTGCCGTCGGGCGTGTCATTCTGGGGCCCGAGCTGTTCGAGCAGCGCCACGAACGTCACCTCCAGCGATGCACCCACATGAATTTCCTGCGTCACGTTCAACGTCAACCCTTCGATCCTTCGATCCATCTTTGGTGCTGTGGAAGCCATCATTCCTCCTCAAACCAGAATTTGTCTTGAACCTTGGCTGAAATCCAATTGCACTCCGCTCAGGAATCGCGTTTCCCCTCCGCTTGCTCCTTCACCCGCTTCAATTGATGCTGCCAGAACCGTTGGAACGTGCTAGTCCACTCGTGCAGCGGCTGGATCGCCTCCGCGTTCACTCGATACAGCATCCTGCGGCCGTCCCGGCGCACGTTTACAAGGCCAACGTCCAGCAACACCCGCAAATGTTTCGACACCGATGGCTGCTCCAGCCCCAGCGTCGCCACAATCTCCCCAACAGGCCGTTCCTGCAGAGCGAGGTAGTTCAGGATCTCTCGCCGACGGGGCTCGGCGACGGCATTGAACGCATCCGACGTTGTCGCTGCTCGTGCCATGAGTTTCACATTACATTCCCATATGGGAATATGTCAAGCGAATTTTTCTCCTCCTGTTGACTTTAGCTAGATGGGGGCGAGCCGTCGACCCACCGAAGCCAAGGGCTGCAGAGTCGGTCAGCGGATTTGACACATGGTCCGCTTTCTGCTCAAGACAAGCCGTGGATCACTTGGAATCCTTATTGTTCCCAAGTGTTTCGGTCTCCAACGCTGAAGTGTCAAGTACAGTTCATTGATAAGAAAGAAGTAAGTGGTCGGGGCGCCGAGATTTGAACTCGGGACCTCCTGCGCCCAAGGCAGACCAAAAAATACTATCTGATTGGTCCGTCTAGCTTTGTTCTGCGTCGTGGTAGTTGGTTTTGGACCTAATTCGGCAGCATTTGGACCCAAGTTGGACCCAATTGTCCGACTGCACCCCTTCAATGAGACAGATTCGTTGGGCACACTTTGCAACCCAAAGATTGCATCAAGAGG
>Ga0209701_10000685_pt1 | contig 20612 bp, 19 predicted proteins | sample CZO8metaG_4_FD_188356 | JGI IMG/M metagenome (GOLD analysis project Ga0209701, IMG submission 188356) | Vadose zone soil microbial communities from the Eel River Critical Zone Observatory, Northern California, USA - CZOApr15con2H3.8 metaG... | ecosystem: Environmental > Terrestrial > Soil >... | reverse complement strand
GCCCGAAGCGGAATTCCTGAGAAAAGTGAGGACCGCCGGGGCCGCCGCCGCGGCGAGGTCGAGCCATGGCTAAGCTCGCGGGCGTATTTGCTTCGAGCCACGCGCCGCTTATCATCCGCGGCTGGAAAGACGTCAAGCCGGCCGACCAGCAGGACCTGAGGCGCGCGCTCACCGAGCTCGGCCGGCGCATCAAGGCCGCGCGGCCCGACGTGCTGGTCGAGATCGCGCCCGACCATTGGGTGAATTTCTTCATCGACAATCTGCCCGGCATCTGCATCGGCATGGGCGAAGAGCACGAGGGGCCGGCCGAGCCTTGGATGAAGGATTGTCCTTTCAAGAAAATCTCCGGGCACCCGAAGCTCGCCAACCACATCCTGCAGACCGCGATCGAGCGCGACTTCGAGCCGTCGGTGTCGCACCATCTCACGCTCGACCACGGCTTCTGCATCCCGCTGTGGAAAGGCGGGCTCGATCCCCTGCCCCCGATCGTTCCGATCGTCTTCAACGATCTCGAGCCGCCGTATCCGAGCGTACGCCGCTGTCTTCAATGGGGAACCATGCTCGCCGAAGCGATCCGGACCTACCCGGAGGACATCCGCGTCGCGATCCTCGCGACCGGAGGTCTGAGCCACTCGATAGGCGAGCCCACGATGGGCGAGATCGACGAGCCCTTCGACCGCGAATGCATCCGCCATTTCGAGAACGGCGACGATCACAAGCTCGTCGATTTCCTCAACGAGCGCCTGCCCACCATCGGCAACGGCGCGGCCGAGATCCGCAACTGGGTCGCCGCCCACGGCGCGGCCGACCGGCGCGGCTTCGAGCTGATCGGCTACTGCAACTGCCCCGAAGTCTACGTCGGCTGCGGCTTCGCTTCGTGGAACCTCGGCGCTCGCGCCTGAACTTTTAACTTGCTCCTCCAAACCACCATCGCCGGCAGCCTGCCCAAGCCGGCCTGGCTCGCCGAGCCCAAAAAACTCTGGGCGCCCTGGCTGCTCGAAGGCGCGCTGCTTGAAGAAGGCAAGCGCGACGCGATGCGCCTTGCGCTTGCCGACCAGGAAGCCGCCGGCATCGACATCGTCACCGACGGAGAACAGACGCGCAGGCACTTCGTGACGACGTTCATTGAAAGCCTGCGCGGCGTCGATTTTCAGAACAAACGCACGGTGCGCATCCGCAATCGCTACGATGCCGATGTGCCGGTCGTGGTGAGCGCGGTCTCGCGCGGAAGGCCGGTGTTCGTCGAGAACGTGGGCTTTCTGCGCGCGCAGACGGAAAAGCCGATCAAGTTCACCCTGCCCGGCCCGATGACCATGGTGGACACGCTCTACGACAACCATTACAAGAGCCGCGAGAAGCTCGCACGCGAATTCGCTGCGATACTTAACCAGGAAGCGCGCGAGCTCGAGCGGGCGGGTGCCGACGTGATCCAGTTCGACGAGCCTGCGTTCAATGTCTACATGGACGAGGTCAAGGACTGGGGCATCGATGCGCTCGAGTCCGCGGCGGCGGGCCTGCGATGCAAGACCGCGGTGCATATCTGCTACGGCTACGGCATCAAGGCGAACATCGACTGGAAGAAAACGCTCGGCTCCGAGTGGCGGCAGTACGAGTCGACTTTCCCTCTGCTCGCCCGGTCGAAGATCGACCAGGTGTCGCTCGAATGCGCGAACTCGAAGGTGCCGCTCGAGCTGCTCGGCCTGCTCAAGGGCAAGGACGTGCTGGCGGGCGCGATCGATGTCGCCACCGATGAGATCGAGACTCCGCAACAGGTCGCGGCCACGATCCGCGCCGCGATGAAGTTCGTGCCGGCGGAAAAGCTCTACCCTTGCACCAACTGCGGCATGGTACCGCTCGATCGCTCCGTCGCGCTCGGCAAGCTCAAGGCGCTTGCCGCGGGCGCTGCGCTGGTGCGCCGGCAGCTCGGCGCCTAGCAACTTTCCCCCAAAGGGAGGACAAAATGAAAAGCCGGTTATCCGTCGCAGCTCCGCTCGCGCTGGTTTTCTCGCTCGCGTGCCACGCCCAGATCGACGAGCGAAAAAAACTCGCCTTCGAAACCGTCGAGCGCAACGCCGAGCAGATCGCCCTCGTCGGCGACTCGCTTTACTACTTCGCCGAGCTCGGCATGCAAGAATTCGAGAGCGCGAAATTACTCAAGGAAACGCTCGAGGGAATCGGATTCAAGGCGGAAACAGGTGGCGCCGGTTTTCCCACGGCAGTGTGGGCGCAATGGGGTAGCGGTAAACCGCAGATCGTTATCGTGACCGAGATCGACGCTCTGCCCGAAGGCTCGCAGACGCCCGGAACCATCGAGCGCAAGCCTCTCATCCAGGGGGCGCCGGGCCACATGGAAGGCCACAACGCGAATGGCGCGGTGGCGGTTGGCGCGGCGTACGCGGTGAAGCGCGTCATGGAGCGCTACAAACTCCCGGGCACGGTCGCCATTTCTTTCGGGCCGGCGGAAGAGCAGCTCGTCAGCCGGCCGTTCCTCGTGCGCGCCGGACAGTTTAAAGACGCCGATGCAGCGATCCTCATCCACATTAGCGACAGCTTCGCGACTGGCTACGGGCTGCTGAACTATGCCGCGATTAGCGCCAAGTTCACTTTTCATGGCAAGACGGCCCACGGGGCAATTAATCCTTGGGACGGCAGGGACGCGGTGGACGCGGTGGAGCTGATGGATGTCGGCTTCGACAAGCTGCGCGAGCATCTGCGGCCGAGCCAGCGCGCGCATCGCACCATTACCATCGGCGGCATTCAGCCGAACATCATCCCCGACCTCGGCCAGATCTGGTGGTTCGTGCGCGATGCCAACGCTCCTTGGGCCAAGGAGAACTACGACAAGCTCGTAAACATCGGCCGCGGCGCCGCCCTGATGACCGGCACCAGCATGGACGTCGAAGTGATGGCCTCCGCCTGGCCTCAACTGGGCAACCGCGTCATGGCCGAGGCGATCCAGAAGAACATCGAGCTCGTAGGCGTGCCCAAGTGGAGCGAGGCCGAACAGAAATTCGCCAAGGATTTCCAGACCACGCTCGGCCTCAAAGCCGCCGGGCTGAACGCGACGCCCGTGAAATTCGGCGCGAGGCCGCAGGGGTTCGCTTCGAACGACAGCGGCGACGTTACCTGGAACGTGCCGGCCGGAAACCTGAACTTCCCGGCAAGCGTCCCGGGGGTGAACTACCACAACTGGCAAGCCGCCGTTACGCCGATAAGCTCGATCGCCCACAAGGGCGAGGTCGCGGGAGCGAAGGCGCTGGCCGCGAGTGTGCTCGACCTGTTGACTTCGCCCGAGCTGCTGGCAAGAGCCAAAGACCAGTTCAGGGAGGACACAAAGGACACCAAATATTTTTCGTTACTACCGGCCGACGCCAAGCCACCGCTCGACCTTAACCGCGCGATGATGGAGCGGTTCCGCCCCGAGATGCGCAAGTACTATCTCAACAGGAAACCGCGCTTCAATTGACGTGGCGAAACGCCGGCCGCAATCCCATCTCCGGAAGCGTGCGCCAGTGCGCCGCAAGACGACTTCTTGGAACTCCGCGCCAGTCGAGGAGTTCCGGCCGTTGCCCGGTATCGGGTCGAAACGTACGGAGGCAGTCGATGGGCGAAGACAGGTATTTGTAAGTCATCGCGCTTTATCCTTAGCGTAAGTTGGTGCGGGGAGCGTCGGCTACAATAATTATCCGCAGGTCTCTGCGCCTGAGGGCGCTGCCGCAATAAGAAAACTATGGCCATCCGAAATTCCGAACCGGAAAACCGACTTCAGCACGCATGGCAAGCAGCGGTGCAGCGGCTGTTTGCGCTGGATTTTCGCGAAGCCCTGACGCTTTGCAGCGTTCTTTTTGTGATCTTCGCCGTGACCGACTACGTCACGCCGCCCGAACTCAACCTGACATTCATGTACGTTTTTATTATCCTCCTCGCGTGCTGGAATCTCGGTCCGAAGTGGGGTCTTGTATTCACCGTCCTGGCGAGCGTCATGCAGGTTCTCGTTCTGGACCAGGCCAAAGGCGAATACATCTCGTTGATGTACTTTTATCTGGACCTGGGCAATCGCTTCTTTACGTTCCTCATCGTCATCGCCCTGACCGTGCCGCTCAGGACGGTGTACGGCCGGGAAAAGACCACGGCACGCATCGACTGGCTGACGAGGGTCCCGAACCGCCGAGCGTTCACCGAGCTGCTCGCGACGGAGACCGCGCGATGCGAGCGCACCGGGGCGCCGTTTTCGGTAGCGTATATCGATCTCGACGATTTCAAAGCGATCAATGACCGGTTCGGGCACCAAAAGGGGGATCTGCTTCTGCGCAAGATCGCCGAAACGGTCAAACGCAGCCTGCGCAGGAGCGACACCGTCGCGCGTCTCGGAGGCGACGAATTCGCGATCCTCTTCCCGGCGTCCGGCATCGACGCGGCCCTCCCCGTCATGCAGAGAGTGCGCGCGGAGCTGGACGCCTTGAACCAGGAGGGCGGGTCCGTGACATTCAGTATCGGCTTGGGGACTTTCGGCCGCCCGGGCCTGACGCCGGACGAAGTGATCGCCCTTTGCGACTCGCTTATGTATCGGGTCAAGCGAGAAGGCAAGAAGGATCTCGTGTACGATCAATTCGTCAGCGCCGCAAGCCCCCGCCCATTTGGCGCAGCGACCCCGGACAAACCTTAAGGTTGCAGCGTCGATCTGCGGGAGCCTATCAGCGATTTCGCCGCCCTGATCGCGTGCCAGACGCGATCCGGCGTATACGGGAAATCGAGATGGTGGATGCCGAGAGGCCGCAGCGCGTCGATCACCGCGTTCGCGACGGCCGGAACGGCGCCGGTCGTGCCCGCCTCGCCCGCGCCCTTCACGCCGAGCGGATTGCCGGGCGAGGGTATCGAGCGGTCGTAGAGCCGGATATCCGGCATACCGTCCGCGCGGGGTATTTCGTAATCCATGAACGTGCCGGTGAGGAGCTGGCCCGAGGCCTGGTCGTAAACGGCGTGCTCGCCCATCGCCTGCCCGATGCCCTGCGCGATACCGCCGTGCAGCTGGCCGTCGAGCAGGACGTGATTGATGATACGGCCGCAATCGTCCACTGCGGTGTAGCGCAGGATCTGGACGACGCCGGTCTCGGGGTCGATCTCGACCTCGGCGACATGCGCGCCGCTGGGAAAGGAGCGCGGCAGCGGAATCTCGCCGCCCGAATCGAGCGCGCTCCCGAATTTCTTCGCGAGGTCCTCGATCCCGATCGAGAGGTCGGTGCCTTTCACGCGGTAGCGGCCTTTGCTGAACTCGAGATCGGTCGATGCCACCTCCAGTTCCCTCGCCGCGAGCTCGGTGCCCTTGCGCGCGACTTCGCGCGCCGCGATCAGCAGTGCCCCGCCGTGCGCCATCATCGAGCGCGAGCCGATGGTGCCTTCGCCGACGAGGCGCGGCCCGTCGGGGTCGCTTGCGCGAAGCGTGATTCTCTCCGGGTCCATGCCGAGCGCGTCGCCGACGACCTCCGGATACACCGTCTCGTGGCCCTGGCCTGAAGGACCGGCCAGCACGTACAGGAGCGCGTTGCCCGACTCGCCGAACTTGATCATCGCCTCTTCCTTGGGCGCCCCGCCCGCTCCCGCGGGCTCGACGAACACGGCGCAGCCGATGCCGCGCAGCTGGCCGCTACGCCTGGATTCCGCGCGGCGCGACTCGAACGCTCCCCACGCCGACTGCTTCACCGCTTCGTCCACCAGGCCGTGCGGATCGCCGCTGTCGTACACGGAGTGCGGGTGCGGCGTCTGGTAAGGGAAAGCGTCTTTCGGGATGAGGTTGCGGCGGCGCAGCTCGAGCCGGTCTATCTTCATCTCGCGCGCAGCCTCCTCTGCCAGGCGCTCTGCGAGATAGCACACATTGGGCCGGCCCGCTCCGCGGTAGGCGGTGGTCGGCGTGGTGTTGGTGAGGGCAAGGCGATGGCGGCCGTACATGACGGGAATGCGGTACAGGTTGATCGCATGCAGGCCCGGGGGCAGCGTGTTGATTAGGGCGCCCGGCGTCGATAAGTACGCCCCGGCGTTCACGAACCAGTTGATGCGGATCGCGAGAAATTTCCCGTCCCTGTCGAGCGCAAGCTCGCCGATCAGCTTCGCAGCGCGGCCGTGGTAGTCAGAAAGGAAGGTCTCCGAGCGCGTCGACGTCCACTTCACGGGCTTGCCGAGGGTCTTGGCCGCGAGCATGGCGACGCAGTATTCGGCGTAGGCGTCAGAGCGGATGCCGAACCCGCCGCCCACGTCCTGGGCGTGGACCATGATTCTCTCGGCGGGGATGCCGGTGATGCCGCTCGCGCTCCCGCGCATCAGCGAGAGACCTTGCGAGCTCACGTAGAGATCGTACTTGTCCGACTCGGCGTCGTACGCGGCGAGGCAGGCTTTGGGCTCCATCGGGTTGCCGACCACGCGCTGGCTGTCGAGCGCGACGCGCGTGACGTGCGCCGCGCGCGAAAAGGCTTCGTCGGTCTTCGCCTCGTCGCCGTACTCGTAATCAAAGCAAAGGTTGCCGGGGATCTCCGCGTAGAGCTGCTCGGCGCCGGGTGCAAGCGCTGCTTCGGCGTCGGTCACGACGGGCAGATCGCGATACTCGACCTCGATTTTCTCCGCCGCGTCCTGGGCCGCGAGCGCCGTGCTCGCGACGACCAGCGCCACTTCCTGGCCGACGAAGCGCACCCGGCCGTTGGCGAGCCCGTCGCGGTGCGGCACTTTGATCGTCGCCCCGCCCCGGCCGGGATAACGTGCGATTTGCGGCGTTGATTTGAATCCGGCTTTGGCGGTATCGGCGCCGGTGAGTACCGCGGCCACGCCGGGCGAGCCTTTGGCCGCGCTCACGTCGATCGGGGCGATGTCCGCGTGCGCGCGGTCCGAGCGCACGAAATACCCGTAAAGCTGCCCCGGGAGGTTCCAGTCTGAAGTGTATTTGCCCTGCCCCGTGAGGAGCCTGAGGTCCTCCCGCCGGCCTTTGAAGTCCACACTCATCAGTCTGCCTCCGGATCAATTCGGAAACCCACGCAACACTCCCGCGGCAATGGCCCGCGATGATCCGTTCGGAAGGATTCGGTACTGAACAGTCAAGCAACGCCGGCGGCCGGACTGCGCGCGCCCTTCAGCGCGCACATCATAACCCGGTTCCGTCCCGCTGCCTTGGCCTTGTAGAGCGCGCTATCCGCAGCGCGCAGGACCGCCTGCCCGGTGTCGCCGTATGAGGGGAAACTCGCAAGTCCTATCGAGACGGTGAGCTTGAGGGTGCCGTTGCCGGCCGGAATCTGCGCCTGCTCGACCATCCGGCGCATTGCCTCGGCACGCGAGCGCAATGCGGTCTTTCCGGTTCCGGGAAGGATAATCACGAATTCCTCGCCGCCGGCGCGGCACGCGATGTCCTCCTCGCGCACGCAGCTGGCGAGCTCCTCCGCGATTGCCCGCAGCGCGCAATCGCCCGCCTCGTGGCCGAGGGTGTCGTTGACCCGCTTGAAATGGTCCACGTCGATCGCCATGACGCCGACCGACGCTCCGCCGCGGCGCGCGCGCAGAATCTCGCGGTGCAGGCCTCCCTCAAGCTGGCGGCGATTGTACAGGCCAGTAAGCGGATCGCGCATCGCCTCCAGATTGAGCTCGAGCTGGCACATCACCTGCCGTGCGAGGATGCGCAGCGTCTCCATCTGCCTCGAGTCGAACTTGCGCGGAACGAAATCAACTACGCACAGCGTCCCGAGTGCGTAATCCTGCGGCGTGACGAGCGGCGCCCCTGCGTAGGACCGCACGCGAGGCGGGTCGACCACCAGCGGGTGCTCCGAGAACCGCGGATCCCGAGTCGCATCGGTGACTTCAAGAACGTCCCGCTGACGAATCGCATGGCCGCAGAAGAAATCCGGGTACGGCACCTCCCGGACCTCCATGCCGTGCGCCGACTTGAAGAACAGACGATGGGTGTCGACCAGGCTCACGAGCGAAACCGGCGCTTCGCAGATGTTCGCCGCGAGCTTGGTGAGATCGTCGAAACGGGCCTCGCGCCCGGTATCGAGCACGCAGTAGCCGCGCAGGGCTGCAAGGCGCGCGCTGTCTTCAGCACCGGAGGAAAATGGATGACGCAGGACAACAGCGTCCGCCGGTTTGGCAGCCATCTGCGATTTGTTCTTCTTGACCTCCCAAGGGAGTGAAAATCTACTACGAGCGACAGGCCAGGTAAAGACATTTCCAGGGACTTCAGCGCAACGTTTTATCACATGACCTTGGCGCTCGAAGTGAATGCCTTTTTTGAAGCTTCGCGATTAACTCCTTGCGCGCCAAACCGTTTCATAAAAAAGACGCAAGGCACGATTCTGGCTTGGCCTGCTGCCCGGCGGGAGTTGACCTCAGCCGCGATCGAGGTCATGACGCCGGAAGCACCGACGCTCACTACCGCGGTGGTCGCCTATCCCCAGCTGGCGAAGCACAAACCGATGCCCGTCAACGCGGGGGTGCGGTACGAAGGGGTATAGGAAATCCAGCTGAGGTCGAGCTCGGTCGCAGCGCTCGCCACGACGATCCAGTTGCGGATCTCGGAGCTGCCCGCCTTCAGCCGTTGCGGTTCGAGGCGCGCAAGAAAATCGAGGTCCTTCTTATGCAGGGCCTCGATGATGGGCCGGTCCAAGTCCTCCTCGACCATGAAATGGCTCAGGCCCCCCGAAGCGATGAGGCCGACGCGGATGTCCTCCGGATAGCCCTCGATCAGCTCCTTCAACGCGATGCCGAGTTTCACGCAGCGCTTGGGCAGCGGCGGATTGGGCGGATTGTAGGTGTTCAGAAAAACCGGGACGACCGGCACCATCCTCGCGCCGTCTCCCTTTAGATACCAGCGGTGCACGAAGGAGTAGGCATGGCCTTCGCTCTGGTTCTCGTCCAGACCGGCAACGGCGGCGATGTCGAATTCGCGCTCGACCAGGCCCTCGATGAGGCGCAGCGCCAGCGCCTTGTGGCAGGGATAGTGCGCGTCGCCCTCCTCCTCGAAGCGGCGCATCTGCGCGCGGTTGTACCACTCTTCCGGCCAATTGAATTTTCGGGCGCTGCCGCGGCCCGCGTTGCGAATGGTGCCGCCGTAATAGACGCCGATCGACGGCATGTGCCGGTCCTGGAAAAGCTCGTGCTGGTCGTCGCCGACGATGACGAGCGCATCGAGCCTCGCCGACGCGATCTCCGTCTTCAGGCGCCGCATCGCTTCCTGCACCGCGTTGAACCGGCCGGTGATCGCTTCCTCGGTGACGAGCGCCTGCGCCTGCGCCGGCGCCTGCGCGAGAACGTCGGCATAACTGCGCGGATTACCTTCGCGATCGTAGTACTTCATGCGCTGATCGCTCTGGCGGAACCCCGTCAGCCAGTCCTGCAGCTCCGCAGCGAGCATCACGCTGTGCGACGAGCCGAACGCGGCGGCGAGATGCGCCATCAGTCCGCCTTCGCGCCGGATTCCTTCACGACGCGGACCCATCTCTGCCGTTCCTGCGCCGCCCACGCCCCGAACTCTTCCGGCGGGCCGCTCTTGGGCACCAGGCCGTAGGACTTCATCTTCGACTGCGTCTCCGGACGCTCGATCAGCTCGTTCAGCTTCGCGTTGAGCCGCGCGACGATTTCCCGGGGAATTCCCGCGGGAGCGACTATTCCCGTGCCGGAGGTCGACGTCACGGCGGGATAGCCGCTCTCGGCGAGGGTGGGAATGTCCGGCAAATCCGGGTCGCGGCTTGCGCCGGTGATGGCGAGGGCGCGCACTTCCCCGGATCGAACGCGCGTGCGCACGAGGTCGAACAGCACATCGGCCTGGCCGGCGATGACGGCGGTCAGCGCCGGCGCTCCACCCGCGTAGGGGACGTTGAGCGCGCTGATTCCGGTTTCCATCCTGAACAACTCATAGGTGAGGTGCGGCAGCGTCCCGACCCCGGCGGTGGCGAAGTTGAGCTTGCCCGGATTGCTTTTTGCCCAGGCGACGAGTTCCTGCACGGATCGATAGGAGACCTTCGGATTCGCCACGAGCAGCTGCGGCGAATTGGAGACGAAGCCGATCGGCGCAAACGCGGTGGCCGGGTCATAGGGCATGTTCGACCCCTGCAGTGCCGGATTGACGGCGAGCACGCTCGTGTTCGCGTAGAGCAGCGTATAGCCGTTGGGCTCCGAGCGCGCGACGAACTCGCCGGCAAGCAGTCCGCCCGCGCCCACGCGGTTCTCGACCACGAAGCGCTGGCCGAGCAGTCCGGATAATCCGTCCGCGATGAGGCGGCCCGGGACGTCGGTCGGTCCGCCGGCGGGCGCCGGAACGACGAGACGAACCGGCCGTTGCGGATAAGACTGAGCAGCGCCCTCGCGCGCGGCGCAGACCAGCATCGAAACTGCCGCGAGCGCCGTGCAAAGAGAACGCCGATCGATCATGATTTCCCCCGCGCGCGGGAGTGCCCGCCCGCTCAAAGCGCCGCCACCGTCTGGACTTCCAGCAGATACGGCTCGCCCACAAGGCGGTCCACCATCACCAGCGTGTTCGGCGGATAGATCCCGTTCGGAAAGAACCGGGGAAATTCGCGCTCGCGGAACGCCCTGAATTTCGGCACGTCCTGGGAGTGCACGAGATAGGTCGTGAATTGCGCCACGTTGCCCCACCCTCCTCCGACGGCCTTGAGCGCCGCTTCCACGTTCGCGAAGACCTGCCGGCACTGCGCGTCGAAGTTGTCCGCCCCGACGAGGTTCCCGGCCTTGTCGGAGGCAAGCTGCCCCGCTATGAACACCAGCTCGCTCGCGCCCTTCACGCGCGCGATCTGCGAATACTGCCCGAGAGGCTTGCCCAGCGTGTCGGGGTTGAAAATCCGGATCTCTGCGGCCACCGGCGAGGCTCCATGAAGGGGTTGTGCCGCGTATGATAGCCTGTAGCCTCGCAATTCCCGCGAGCAAAATCATGAAAATCCGCTTCGCAGCGCTCGCGCTTGCGGCGATGCTGTCCGCCGCGGCGCCGGCCCAGGACTATCCCGCCAGGTCCGTGCGCCTCGTGGTTCCCTACGCCGCCGGCGGCAATGCGGACATTTTTGGCCGGACCCTGGCCCAGAAGCTCGGCGACGCGCTGAAGCAGCCGTTCGTCGTCGAGAACCGGGCAGGCGCAAACGGCGGCATCGGCGCGGACTTCGTCGCCAAGTCGGCGCCCGACGGCTACACGCTGCTGGTGACCGCCAACGGCCCGATCGTGGTCAACCCCGTGCTCTATGCCAAGGTACCCTACGATCCGGTAAAGGATTTCGCGCCCGTCTCCCAATGCACCGTGTACCAGTATGTGCTGGTGACGCTGGCCGGTTCGCCCATCAAGAGCATCGCCGACCTGGTCGACGCGGCGCGCGCAAAACCGGGCGCCGTCTCCTACGGTTCGACCGGAGTCGGCGGCGGCAACCATCTTGCCGGAGAGCTGTTCGCGCTCGCGACAAGTACCCAGCTCACGCATGTGCCCTACAAAGGCAGCGCGCCGGCGCTCGCCGACCTGCTCGGCGGCCAGCTCACTTTCATGTTCGATACCGTCATCACATCGGTCCCGCAGATCCGCGCCGGAAAGCTGCGCGCGTTCGCGGTGTCGAGCCTGAAGCGCGCCTCGAGTCTGCCCGAGGTGCCGACCCTGCACGAGGTGGGCATCAGGAATTTCGACATCTCGCAGTGGCAGGGCGTACTCGCTCCCGCCGGCACACCCAAGGCGATCGTCGATCGCCTCAACGCGGATATCGTCAGGGCAATGCGCGCCGCCGACGTGCGCGAGCGCATCGTCACGCAGGGCGGCAACGAAATCGTTACCGGCACGCCGGAAGACTTCGCCGCGCTGATCAAAAGCGATTTGCAGATGTACGCCAAGCTGATCAAGGACGCCAAGATCCCCGCGCAATGAAGATCCTGGTCCTGCCCGGCGACGGCATCGGGCCGGAGATCACCGCGGCCGCGCTCACCGTCCTCGACCGCGCCAGCGCTTTGTTCGAGCTCGGCCTCGAATGGCAGCGGGAGGAGATCGGCCTAGTCTCCCTGAAAAAGGAAGGCACGACGCTCCCGCCGCGCGTGCTCGAAGCGGCGCGCTCTTCGAGCGGTGTGATTCTCGGCCCGCTCTCGACCTACGAGTACCCGCCGCGCGACGAAGGCGGGATCAACGCCTCTGCGGAATTCCGAACCAAGCTCGACCTCTACGCCAACGTTCGCCCGGCAAGATCGCGCCTGGGCGTGGGGCTGACCGGCAAGCCTGTCGATCTGGTGATCTACCGGGAAAACACCGAAGGCTTCTACGCCGACCGCAACATGTACGCCGGCATCGGGGAATTCATGCCGACCGAGGACATGGCGCTCGCAGTGCGCCGCGTCACAGCGAAGTGCTGCGAACGCATTGCCCGGCGCGGCTTCGAAGCGGCGATGATCCGCCGCAGGAAAGTCACCGCCGTACACAAGGCGAATGTGTTCCGGATCTCCGACGGGCTGTATCTGCGCGAAGTGCGGAGGGTCGCGCAAGACTTTCCCCAAGTGCAGCTCGAGGAAATCATCGTGGACGCAATGGCGGCGCTGCTGCTGCGCGACCCGATGCGCTTCGATGTGATCGTCGCCGAGAACATGTACGGCGACATTCTTTCCGACGAAGCCTCGGAGCTTTCGGGCGGCCTGGGCCTCGGCGGCTCGATCAACGCCGGAGACGAATATTGTGTCGCGCAGGCCCAGCACGGTTCGGCGCCCGACATCGCGGGAAAGGACAAGGCGAATCCCGCCTCCCTCATCCTTTCGGCCGCCATGCTGCTCGAATGGATGGGCGCGCGCCGCGGCAGCGACGCGCTCACCGCCGCCGCGAAAAGCATCGACCTGGCCGTGGACGCAACTCTGAAAGATCCCGCGACGCGCACCGCCGACCTCGGCGGAAAGCTAGGGACGCAGGAATTCGCCCGCGCGGTGGCCGCGAAGCTGGCTCGCGCGCGATAAGCATCAGGGCGGAACCAGCCGCCACGCCTCGCCCGGCCGATCGCGGCAGGCGCCGTAGCGGAACGGCGGCGCGTCGCGGCCGGGGGTGTAGAAACGCAGGTCGACGAACCACACGCAGGTTGAGCCCGCGCTCATGCCGTCGAACGCCGGCTGATCGGCGAACCAGCGGTACACCGACATCGCCGGCGAATTCCACGCCTCCAGCACGAGCGGCTTCGCGTCGCCTTCGCCGTAGCGGGTCCTCGTCTCCCAGCGGGCGGCCGAGAGCGGCTGGTAGACGGAGTCGAGCATCGCGATGAAGCCGTCCCCCGGGCGATAGGTGCGCGGCTCCTCGCGTATCAGGTTCACGTGGGCGAAGCGATGCGCATAGTCATCGCTCACGAAGACCGCCCAGTTGAAGGGCGACACCGGCCGCGGATGCACGGCGATGGTCGCTCCCTTCACGCCGTGGGCGCGGGCGTACTGCTCGCCAAACTCGATCGCCCTCTCCTTCTGCAGGTACTGAAAGCCGACATAGGCGACGAGGACGGCGCTTGCCGCGACGGCCGGCCACCGGGAGCGGTAAAAAATCGCCGACGCAGCGAGGCCCGCCACAATGATCCCGCTGAACCACAGGTCGATGATGAAAGTCGTGCCGATCTGGGCCCGCCAGTCGGAAAGCGGCGCGAGGACCATCGTGCCGTAGCTCGTGATGACGTCGCCCGCGATGTGCAGCGCGAGCCCGAGTGCCGTAACGCCGTAGAGAGCGCGCCAGCCCCGCGGCTCGCGCAGGATCTTGGCGAGGAGCCAGGAAAAGACGAATGCCCACAGCGGCAGCAGGACGAGCGAGTGCGTCGCGCCGCGGTGATGCGCCAGGTACTCGACCGGCCCGACGAGGCCGACGACGAAGTCGAGGTCCGGCGCGGCGCAGGCGAAAAATCCCGCCGCCAACCGGCGCGGCAACGAGGCCGGCGGCGCGTCCTTCGGCGCCGTGGCGCGGGCAAGGAGAGCGCCGGAGAGCGCGTGGGTCAAGGTGTCCATGGCATTCCAGGTCGCCCGCTCGTTCTCTTGCGTGGACGAACTCTACATTAAGAGAACGAACCGGGAACAGACCCCGCTTTCCGTGACCGCCGCTCGAAGTCAACGGCGCGGGGGCCCGGGGCGTTGGCTATCCGGGGAAACCCGCACCATGTCGCGCCTTGCCTGCCCCGAAGAACCCGGCGTCGCGCTGCACGTCGTGCAGCGCGGGTTCGGGCGCGCGGCGTGCTTTTCAGGCGAGCGCGACCGCGTCGCCTACCTCGAGGCGCTGCGCCAGTGCGCCGTGCGTTGCGCATGCGCCGTGCATGCGTACGTGCTGATGAGCAACCACGTTCACCTGCTCGTCACGCCCGCACACGCAGGCGGGGCGACGCGCCTGATGCGCTCGATCGCCGAGCGCTACGGCCGCCACCTCGCCGAGGCGTACGGGCACGAAGGTGCGCTCTGGGAGGAGCCGTTCGACGGCTCGCCGGTGCACGCGCGGCGCTATCTGCTCGCCTGCATGCGCTACATCGAGGAGAACCCGGTGCGGGCGGGGCTCGCGGCCCATGCGGGCGCGTACCGCTGGTCGAGCTATCGCGCCAACGCGCTCGGCGAGGACGACAGGATCGTCGCGCCGCATCCGCTCTACTTCGCTCTCGGGCGCTCCCCCGGGGAGCGCGCCGCGGCGTACCGGGCGCTCTCTATTCCACCTTTACACCGGCCCGCTTCACGACCTGGCTCCAGCGCCCGATCTCGTTCTTGATGATCGAGCCAAGCTCCTCCGGCGATCCCCCCGCGGGCTCGAGGCCGTCGCTCGCCAGAATCTTCTCCACTTCCTTGGACTTGAGCGCCTCGTTGGCCTCCCGGTTGAGGCGCTCGACGATGTCTTTCGGCAGTCCCTTGGGACCGACGAGGCCGTGCCAGTTGGTGACTTCATAGGTCGGATACCCGGCTTCGGCCACGGTGGGCACCTCGGGCGCCGCAGCGATGCGCTTCGGCGTGGTGACCGCGAGCGCTCTCAGGCGCCCGGACTTGACGTATTGCAGCGCCGTCGCGACGCTGCCGAAGATGAGCTGCGTGGTTCCCGCGATCGTATCGTTCAGCGCCGGTCCCGTTCCCTTGTAGGGAACGTGCGTGATCTTGATCCCCGCCGTATACAGAAAATACTCGGTCGCCACGTGCACGTGGCTTCCGTTGCCCGACGAAGCGTAGGCGAGCTTGTCCGGGTCCCGTTTCGCCAGCGCGACGAGATCCTGAAGCGTTTTTGCCGGAACGGAGGGATTCACCGCGACCACATACGGTCCGCGCGAGAGCTGCACGATGGGCGTGATGTCGTTCAGCGCGTCGAACGAAAGCTTGTACACGCTCGGATTGACAGTGTAACTCGCCGGGGTCAGCAGCAGCGTGTAGCCGTCCGGAGGAGACTTGACTACGACTTCGGAGCCCAGCGTGCTGCCGGCGCCGGGACGGTTCTCCACGATCACCTGGGTGCCGAAGCGCTCGGTCAATTTTTGCGCGATCACCCGGGCAATGAAATCGGACCCGCCTCCCGGGGCAAAACCGACGACGATTTTTACCGGCTTGGACGGATATTGCTGCGCCGCCGCGGCGCTTGCTGCGAGCGATGCGATCAATACTGCGAGCCAGGTTGCAATGCTTTTCATATTTTTCCTCCGATTCAGGGGAGAATCTTACTTCCCTTTCCAATCTCCGAAAACAAAATCCTTGAGAGCCCGCGTCTCCCGCCCTAGTCAGGGGCATGGCGCCGGCATATACTGCTTTCGCCCGAATCCGATACGGAGGTGGAGTCATGTCAGGAAGTATTCTGCAGGGAATCGTCCGGGTGGGTCTCCTCGCACTGCTCGCCTCGCAGGCGAGCCCGGCCGCAGCCGGCGCGCCGCAGCGCTTCGTCGTATTCGGCGACAGCCTGTCCGATCCCGGCAATGCGTTCGTGCTGCTGAGGGACGTGGAAGTTCCGCCGTTCGACAGCCTGATTCCCGTTGCGCCCTACGCCCGCGGCGGGCTGCACTTCAGCAACGGCGCGACCTGGGTCGAGCAGCTATCGGTTTTCGATGACGCTATCCCGAGCGCCGGGCCCGCGCTCCTGCATCCCGTGCTGTTCTCTAACTACGCGGTGGGCGGCGCCCGCGCACGGCTCCGCGCACGGCCCGAAGGGCCTTTCGACCTTTCGCCGCAGGTGGGTCTGTTCGAGAGAGATTTCGGCGGCCAAGCCCCGGCCGATGCTCTCTACATCGTGTTCGTGGGCGGAAACGATCTGCGCGACGCCTTGACCGCGCTCGCGCAGGATCCGACGACGAGCTTCGGCATCATCGAGGCCGCAGTCACCGCGATCAGCGCCAACCTCCTCGCCCTGCACGCATCCGGCGCGCGCAGTTTCTTCGTGGCAAATGCCCCTGACATTTCATTAGTGCCAGCGGTTCGCCTTCTGGGTCCTGCCGCGCAGGGCCCGGCCAGCTTTCTCTCCGCCACGTTCAACAGCAGGCTCGAAGCGACCCTGCGGGAACTCGAATCCACCTTCGGGTTGAACATCGTGCTTCTGGACGTGGCCCGAATCCTGAATGAAATCGTCACCGCGCCCGGAGCTTTCGGGCTGACGGAGGTCGAGCAGCCGTGCATCGCCGTGGACACGAAAGCGCAGCCCTTCTGCGCGAATCCGGGCACGTTCCTTTTCTGGGACGGCATCCATCCGACGGTAGCCGGCCATCGCATCCTCGCCGAGCGCGCGCGTGCGGCGCTGAACGCCACGCCGTAACCTGAAAGGAAACTCCATGAAACCTATCATCGCCCTTTTTGCCGCTGCGGCTCTCGCCGGCTGCGGCGTCGAAACCGCCAGCACAGCGGCCACCGCCGCCGCCCTCAAGAAACAGGAACTCGAGCAGGGCAAGAGGACCATGGAGCAGGCCCAGCAGAAGATCGGGCAGGCCATGGAGCAGGCCGGGCAGCGCGCGCAGCAGGCCGGCGACGCGGCCGAAAAATAATCGGCCTCCCCTCCCTCACCCTAGCCCTCTCCCCGCAAGCGGGGAGAGGGAAGGCAGCACGATCCACTCACCGCGCGAGCGGATCGGGGCGGAGCTGGAACTTCACGACCCTGGGCCGGTTCTCCTTGCCGCCTTCAACGTGGAACACGGTTCTGGTCGAATAGGTCGCCCACAGCGACTTGCCCTTCCAGCCCGCATTCGGATCGTCGATGCGCCCTTCCGACCACTTGGCGTAGAAGCCCATAGGGTAAGGAACGCGAAGCGTGACCCACTTGCCGTCGACCAGGGCAAAATACGCATCGCTCATGTTCCCCGAGGCGATCGGCACGTTCTTGCCGAGCCCGAAGGTGTCGAACCAGTCCACCCAGGTGTAGTAGCTCGCCTCGACGCTGCCGTCGTCCTGAACGTCCCTGAACTGCGGTCCGGGGAAGCGGTAGAGCGTCCAGCCCTCGGGGCAATGCTTGCCGGTCGCATTCGGCCCGTTGAGCGGGCCTTTGCATTTGCTGCGATCGAACTTTCCGAGGTGGCCGCTCGCGAGCGACGCCCAGAACACGCCGTCGCGGCCGATGTCGCCGCCGCGCGGCCCATATCCGGGGAACGGCGGCTCGTAGATTTCGGTGATCGCGGTGTGCGTCGGATCCGGTCCCGGCGCAACCCGAACGACGTGGCCCGGGAATCCCATCGATGTTCCCCACACCGAGCCGTCGATCGGATTGACGTTGATGCTGTACAGGGACACCTGCACGCGCTTGTCTTTGGTCGGGTCGACCGGCTGATTCGGCTCCACCCATTCATCGCGCTTGCCGTTGCCGTTGGTGTCGAGGATGAATGGGGTCCAGCCTTGCGATTTCATTTCATCGCCGGTTTCCTCGAACATCTTCCGGTTCAGCCAGCCGAAGGCGCCCGGGCCTGTGACTCCGTTGCTCGCCCACAGCGTCTGGTTGGCGTCCTCGGCGAAAATCAGGTGGTGCGTCGGAAAGCAGGTGCTGATCAGCGTGAACTTGCCGGTCGCCGGATCGTACAAGGAGAGATGCCGATTGGCGTTCTCGAGTGGGAACACCTTCGCCGACGGATGGCTCCCACCCTTCTTGCAATAATCCGGGTTGGCCGGGGGACGCACGCGCGCAGTCGCCCAGACCCGTCCGCGCTCGTCCATCATCTGGTTATGAATGCTCGCCTGGCTGTCCCAGATGGGCTCGGGCCCCCAGTAGGGAGAAGGCGCCATCGGTGCAGTCTTCGAGGACGGCGTCTTCGGATCGCGCACCGGGTGTTTTATCTGGCTCGCCGTATGCGTGCTCGGATCGAGCACCGGGAAGTAATCCGTGCTCTCCTCGGTCGCGCCGTAGAGCTTGCCGTTGGCGTTGACGGTAGGCTTGCGCCGGTCCGTGGAGATCAAGTCGTGCATGTAGCCGGTGGGCGTGCTCCAGTCCCACAAGGTAAGGACGATATTGCGCTCTACGCCTTGCGGCCGCGACGGCTTGTCGAACGGCAGCTCTCCGGCAGCGACCCGGTCGGTCCAGTCGCCCCATAGCGCGAGGGCCCGTGGGGCGTCGAGCCTGCCCAGGACGGTAGTCATCTGGGTCATGGCCTGTCCCGACGCGATGCGCCGTCCCCACGCCTCGGCCGAGGACTTGAACTGGGCGAAGTCCTTGGGCATCGTGCGGGTGCCCAGCGTGCCGAGCGCGTGACACGACATGCAGCCGCTGGTCTTGATCAGGTTCACCCATTCGGGCTGGGTTTTCACCGGCCCCGCGGGAAACTCGCTCCTGGCCGGGACCTTGAGCATCGAATACCAGTAGATCGGCGGGTAGTACTGCGCTGCCGCAGCCGCGCTCGGCGCGACCACCGCGGTCAGATCGAGGACTTTCCCAGGCGCGGCCTGCACCTTGGGCGAATCGACCAGGCCGTAGCCGCGCACCCATACGCTGTAACTGGCCTTCGGCAGCTCCGGGATGAGGTAGCGGCCGCTGTCGTCGGTGACCGCGATCTTGGTGAACTGGGTGGGCAAATCTTTCGTCTCCGCGATCACCCAGACGCCGGCCTCGGGCCCGTTTGCGCTCCTGACCACGCCGCTCAGGTCGTCTGCACCCATGCGGCCTGCGGAATCGCCGCCCTGCGCCGCGGTCTGCTGGCAAACCGGCACAAGCAAGCTGCCGATGATGACTGCGCCCAGATAAGAGCCCGTCTTCATGTTTTCTCCTCCTTGCGAGAGTCCGCTCCGCCTGCGGATTCTACGCTTCATAAGACGAAAATCCAGGAGCCGGTTTGATATAGTCGCGCATGGGTACCGAAGGAGATTCAATCATGGCCGATGGCTCCAAGACCGAATCCGACTACGACGTTCTCTACCGAATCATGACGACGCGCATGAGCGTGCGCCGCCTGAGGCCCGACCCGGTTCCCGATGAATACGTCCAGAAGATCCTCGAGGCGGGCCGCTGGGCGATGTCGGGCGCGAACGGCCAGCCCTGGGAGTACCTCGTCATAAAAGAACCCAAGAGGAAAAAGGCGCTCTACGACGCCTTTCAGGACACCAACCAGGAGTTCTGCTTCTGGATGGAGCAGATGCGGCCTTTCGAGCTGCGCCACCCCGCCTTCCAGGTGAAAGGAGATGACCTCAAGGACGAGTGGCTGAAGATCCGCAACAGCACCGGCGGGCAGCAGCGCCGTCCCTGGCACGAGGCCCCGGTCGTGATCGTGGTGCTCGGCGACGGCCGCAGGCAGTGGGCGACGGTGAACGCCGCGTTCACCTTCGGGCGGCACGCCAGCCATTTCACCGACGGCCTGGCGAACACGTGCACGCACATGCAGCTCGCGATCGCGTCGCTCGGCCTGGGATCGCACTGGGGGACGGTGCACGTCCAGGAGCCGCTGAAGCGCGTGCTCGGCGTTCCTGACCTCATCGACGTCTATCTGATCATCTCCATCGGCTACGCCGACCTCGAGCGCAAGCCCGGCGTGCGAAGGGAACTGAAGGAAATCGTCCACCGCGAGACCTACGACATGTCCAAGTACATGTCGAACGAGGACATCATCGATTACCTGTACAAGCTGCGCGGCAAGACCATGTTCCGCTATCACCTGAAGGACAGCCTGCTGCCGGCGGCAGGCGACCGCACGAAGAAAGGCTGATCGCGTGCACCCTCACCCGCTCGCTACGCTCGCCTCCCTCTCCCGCTCGCGGGAGAGGGTTGGGGTGAAGGCGATGCGGCTGCGAATTGTCGTGTCTATCGCCACAGTAGCCAGCTTCACCGCACAGGCAGCTTGGCCGCAGGCTTATCCGGTCAAGCCGATACTCGTGGTCAGCACCGCCTCGCCGGGAAGCAGCGGCGACGCGGCGCTGCGGCTGATGACGGCAAAAATGTCCGCGAGCCTCGGCCAGCCGGTGGTGGTCGAGGTCAAGACGGCCGCGCGCGGCGCACAAGCCGCGCAGGCGCTCGCGCGCGCGGGAGCCGACGGCTACACGATCACTTACGGGACCTCCGGCACGTTCGTCAACGCACGGTTCCTCTACAGAAATCTCGCGTTCGACGTCCTGAAGGATTTTGCGCCGATCAGCCTCGCGATCAGCTCCCCGAGCTATGTCGCCGTCAACGCTCAAGTGCCGGTGAATTCGCTGCAGGAGCTCATCGACTACGCGAAGCGCAACCCGGGCAAGCTCGAATA
>Ga0209701_10000681_pt1 | contig 20631 bp, 20 predicted proteins | sample CZO8metaG_4_FD_188356 | JGI IMG/M metagenome (GOLD analysis project Ga0209701, IMG submission 188356) | Vadose zone soil microbial communities from the Eel River Critical Zone Observatory, Northern California, USA - CZOApr15con2H3.8 metaG... | ecosystem: Environmental > Terrestrial > Soil >... | reverse complement strand
TATCCATTGACCAGATCGATACGTCAACGAATTCCGTTGTGGTCAGTACTAACGGAACCTTTAACATCACTATCAATGTCAGCTCAGACTGGCATGTTGGTCACCATACCATTCGCGCGGAGGAGAAGATTACCCGGCGTAGCGCCGTACTCAACTTTACCATTCAGCAAGCGGTACAGGAATCCACATCCACTCCTTCCCCGTCTCCAAGCGCTACCTCATCTCCGACAGGCACGGCTACTCCAACCGGCACGCCTTCCCCAACAGCGACACCATCTCCGACGACCTCCGCCTCGGGACTAAGCTGCGTCACGCCAGCCTCGATTGCATTAGCGGCTAACCAGGGCTCTCACCAACTAAGCTCAAAGAAGATTGCACTCTGTACGAACGGGTCAGGATTGCTCACCTGGACTGCCATCTGGGATCATAACCAGGCTCCGTGGCTCCAGCTCGATCATAGCAGCGGGCAGATACAGGCACCTGGGCAGGGACAGGTACAGGTGAGTGCCCAGGCAAGCGGACTGAAGCCGGGTAAATACACGACGACGGTCACGTTTAGCAGTCAACCGGGCAGTTCTACGGTATCACTAACTGTGAGCTTCACAGTCCGCACACAGTGTGTGAGCACCACACCAGGGACGCTCACATTCACAGGTGTTGTGGCCAACAGCGATCCCTCTGAGCAAACGGTAAAAGTGAGGAACTGTGGCAGTACGGCTGGCAACTGGTCTGCGTCGCCTAGTGAAAACTGGCTGACAGTTAATCCAACGAATGGAACATTAAGCAATGGGGAAACCCAGCAGGTGCAGATAGCTGTGTCACTGGCGAACCTCAAAATTGGAACATATAATGGGGATATCGTTTTCACTCTTGGATCAAGTCAGTCGACAGTGCATGTAACGCTGAGGGTGCAGGCCCCGACGTTGTCAGTCCAGCCGAGCAGCATTAACGCTAACAACGATTGTCGCACCTCAACGACTTTCTCAGCAGGTGGCTGGGTCTGCCATGTGACAGTGACCAATACCGGTAATGTTCAGGGCAATCTCAACTGGTCTGCATCAAGCAGTGGAGTGGCCGGCATCACCTTTACGCCAGCCAGTGGGACACTTGCTGCAGGTGCACCGGTGCAGGTAACAGTCAATGTGCCCTTCAACAGATGTCAAACACCCACGACACTCACCTTCACAGGTCCAGCAAATACTGTCAATATACCCTGGAGTTGTTCTAACTCAACTTCGTAGGCCTGGCAAATACTGTCAATATACCCCGGAGTTGCAATATAATAGCATGAGGTAGCATTCGAGTCACAAGGAGCAACATATGGAGAATGACTCACTGATTGGTACGCAACTAGGTGCCTACCGTATCCAGGACAAGTTAGGCGAAGGTGGTATGGCAGAGGTCTATAAGGCCTACGATCCACGACTACAACGCGACGTGGCTATCAAAGTGGTGCTGCCGCAAATCGCAGAGCAAGGGGGGTTCCGACAACGTTTTGAGCAAGAGATAAGACTGAGTGCGCAACTAGAGCATCACAACATTGTCAGGGTGTATGACGTCGGCCAAAGTGGCAATCTGACCTACCTCGTGATGCAATACGTTGGCGGCGGGACGTTACGCGACCAGTTGCGCGGCGGGCGACCGCTTGAGCCACGCAAAGCTGCCCAGTATGCGCTGCAAATGGCACGCGCCTTGCACCATGCGCATATGCACGGCATCATCCACCGTGATGTAAAGCCGCAGAACATGCTCATCTCTGCCAGCGATCCTAACGAACTCCTGCTTTCAGATTTCGGCATCGCCAAACTCTTCGACGTTAGTAGGGAAGAGACGATCATTCCTCTCACTGCTGGGAGTGTAGCTCCCCGATTTAACGTGGGAGACAGCCAGGGACTCACGAACGCTGGCCAGATGATAGGCACCGCCGAATATATGGCGCCAGAACAGATCAATTTGCAGCCTGTCGATGCGCGCACCGACGTCTATGCCCTGGGTGTTGTACTCTTCCAGATGTTGACGGGTCAGGTACCTTTTCAATCTAGCTCGGCCCTGGGTCTGCTGTACCAGCACATCCACACGGTTCCCCTCTCTGTACGCGAGCTCAACCCGATCGTTCCAGAAATGTTGGCACGCATCACGGCGAAAGCATTGGCGAAGGCACCCGAGGCACGTTTTCAGTCGACGGAAGAAATGGCACAGGCGTTAGAAGCTGTTCTCTCTCCTTCTGTCAGCGGTGCGTTCTCTGCTGGCACCCGTGAAGACTATTCAACGGTTCCTCGTCCTTCCGCCACTTTGCCCGCCGACATTGCTCCTCCGCCTCCTGGGTCCTCTTATTACGGCCAGCAGTCCATCCCCAGTGCAGTGTCGACCGGTGGATCCGGCTTGCGCTCAACGGCTGCCAGTAGAGTGAGCGGAGGCAGTCTTGTAGCCCCAGCTTTGCCGCCGACGAGAAGCAAAATTCCATTGAGTTACATCATGGTTGCGATCGTCACGGTGTTGGTTGTCGTGTTTGGCATCTGGCATCCCTCTATAACTGGCCTCTTAGGTGGGACAGGCACAGGTTCTACCTTACAAGCAGTCAGTACATTTACAGACAATTTTCATGATAACCACCTCAATTGGCTTGCCGGAAGTTACGATGGTGGTAATCTGACGATCAGTCCTCCTAGCAACAACCAGTACGTGCTGACCATCGGCAACGTCAACAGTACCTACTTCCCTCACCCTGATCCAGGAGCAGTCAAGCCATTACCCAACAATTTCACCATGACGGCTCAAATCATGCAGAATACCGGTGGGACCACTGTTTTCTATGGCATCGCCTTCTACATGAGCTTACAGGCGGATGGCGTATCTATGCAGCACTGCTATGCGCTCGTCATCGATGGCAATGGCGACTATCAAGTGCTGAAATATGACGTAAATGCCCCAACGGTAGCAACCATGTTATGGAGGGGGAATAGTTTGTCAGCTATTCACCGTGGACTCAATCAAGGCAATACTTTGCAAGCGATCGTTCAAGGGAACACCTTTTCCTTCAAGGTCAACGGGATGCCTGTTCCGCTCAGTGGTGGCAATCAAAGCATTACCGACTCGTCGTCTCCATACACAGGGGGCCAACTGGCTTTGCTGGTGGCCGGCCCAAACACGAGCTTCACCGCCACCCAGGTGCAACTCGCCATTCCGTGAACACGATCAGGGTGCAAATGATTTTTACATGGAGCGTGAATCCCAACATGGCATGCAAGGAACTAGATTGGAGTATACGAGCAGGCTAGATGCAGCAACGCAATAATCGTCATAGGCAACTACGGAGAAACCGGCGTTTGGCGGGGTTGGGCATTGTCATTCTATCGCTTATTACTATCCTGGGCGCAACCATTTACGCTTTCCATATATACCAAACCCCATCTCCGGGTAGCGGGAGCACTCCACCAACTTCAGGGGCTCCGAGCAATACCTTACCACCGATTACTTGTAAGACACCGCCGCACGATGTAGGCGATAGTAATAGATCGATTCTATCGGCTGGAGTGCAACGGACGTTCATCCTGCACCTGCCACCGTCCTATGGCAGACAACCGCAACCCCTGGTGATTAGCTATCATGGCTACACTTTCACAGCAGAGAGAATGGCTCGCTATACAAACATGGCCGCGGAAGCGGATAAAGCAGGCTTCATGCTGGTTTTTCCCCAGGGACTCGACAATCCGCCATCATGGAACGCGGGGTTAAACACAGGCGATGCTGACGATGTGCAGTTTACACGCGATTTGATCAGTTATATGGGAAAAAACTACTGTACCGACATGCATCGTATCTATGTCACCGGCTTCTCGCTTGGGGGAGGCATGGCTTACCGCATCGCCTGTACGCTGACAGACCAGGTTGCTGCCGTTGCAACGGTCGCTGGGGCCTACTATCACACTCCCGGCGGGTGTCATCCCTCACGAGCAATCCCTGTTTTAGAGATTCATGGCCAGGCTGACCCAGACGCTCCCTATGGTGGCAACCCTGCCGCAGGGATGGCAGCAGTACAGGTCTACCTGAATCTCTGGCTCGCTCATGATGGTTGCGATAGCACGAGCAAAGTCTTTTTCCAGCGGGGTGATGTGACCGGCATAGTGTGGACGCATTGCGCGGGCGGCAGCATCGTTGTTCACTATCGCGTGAGTGATGGTGGTCATAACTGGCCCGGGGCAACAACCAATTTCGCGGGCTTTACCACGCATGTGATCGATGCTAATGTGGTGATCTGGGATTTCTTCAGTCACTATTCAAGTTAGCATGAGGGCCTGGCGGGGTAAGTCCCGCCAGGAGTAAGCATATCAGCGACCGCTGCGCGCCTGTGCTCTGCGCACCAGGGCATCGGCCGTTACAGCGAGTAGCAGCACAGCTCCTTCGATCATCTCCTCTACCGCCTGCGTCTGATTCAGCAGGGCGAGACCGTTTATCAGGCTGCCAATGATCAGTGCGCCCAATATGATAGACCAGACAGAACCGCGCCCACCGAAGAGGCTCACGCCGCCGATCACAGCCGCCCCAATCGACTCTAGCAGCAATAGCGGATCGACCTGGCTCGCCACCGCCGTCTCACGCGAGGCTGCCAGGATACCCCCAACCACAGCCAGCGTCGAACAAAGAGTGAAGGCGGCCACACGTATGCCCGTCACATTAATACCGGCGCGACGAGCCGCTTCGCTGTTACCACCGACGGCGTAGATATGACGCCCATACCTGGTCTTCGTCAGGATGAGCCAGAAAATCAGAATCAAGCCAATCAGGATGGCAGTGCTATTAGGAACACCCAGGTAGTTTTCAAACAGTAATACCGCGCCTCCAACAATCACGATGACCAGCCCAATCTGTACAAGGAGTTGCCATAATGGCTTGGTCCTAAGGCCAGCCCGCCGCCGGTTCAGTTGATCAAGCACGACTAACACAATATAAACCAGCGCTATTACCGTCGGCAGACCAATACCCAGATACCACGGTAAGTAACTGGTGGGACTACCCGCAATATTATTAATAGCGCTGTCATTAATGATCAGCGTGCTCTGTCCGGCCAACAGATAGAGCAGGAGACCCTCATAGGCAATGAAGGCAGCCAGCGTCACAATAAACGAAGGGAGCTGCAACACAGCTCTGAAGAGTCCATTGATGAAGCCAACTAGCGTGCCTGTCAGTATACCGATCGTGATAGCTGCCCACGCAGGAAAGAAATAGTGTACGCCGCCTGGCAAGGTTATGCCGCGTGCCGACAGGATCCCCATCACAACGGCACCGAGCGTCCCAACGGAAGCGACCGAAAGATCGATTTCACCGAGAAGGAGTACCAGGGTCACACCGAGTGCATCGACACCAATTGTGGCAATCTGTAGCAGCAGGTTGGAAAGATTACGCGGTGTGAGGAAGAACGGACTGGCGAAACCGAAAACGGCCATGATGATGATGAGTGTCATCAGCACAGGAAAAAAGCCGAGCTCATTACGTAACAGTTGTCCGATTGTCTGGCGCGGCAGATAGCTCGGCACCTCTACGGAGGGAGCCTCAAGTGCACTTGCAGGTGTGCTGGAAGTCGATTTTTCGTTGATGATCTCACTCATTGCTCATCACCCCTTCTTCTGACGCACTACTGTCGTTGCCATTTGCTGCCAGCAATTCGCCAAATTCTGCTCCGGTGATCGCGGCTACAACCCGTTCGGGCGTGGTGGTTTTGATGTCAAATGTGGCAACTCTCCTGCCCAGTCGCAGCACAACGACACGATCTACGACCTCGAAGACATCGGCCAGATTGTGGGAAATCACTACCACAGCCAGCCCTTGATCGCGCAAACGACGAATCAGGTGAAGCACCTGGCGAGTTTGTGCCACACCGAGTGCAGCCGTTGGCTCATCAAGCAGCACGACTTTGGCATTACGTAATAAAGACTTCGCTACTGCCACCGATTGACGTTGACCACCAGAAAGCGTGGCGACAGGGGTTCGCACCGAAGGAATTTTCACGTCAAGGGTGCGCAGAACCTGCAATGTCCGCCGCTCCATATGAATCTCGGACAAAGTGCGTATCGGTGAATATTCTTCACGTCCCAAAAAGAGATTGGAGACCACATCGAGATTATCACAGAGCGCGAGGTCCTGGTACACCGTCTCAATGCCCAGACGGGTGGCAACCTGAGGACCGGTGATTTTAACCGGCTGGCCTTCTAAGAAGATCTCACCGCTATCGGGTGGCCCAACTCCGGAGATTGTTTTAATCAACGTCGATTTGCCCGCACCGTTGTCACCGACTAGACCAACGACTTCACCAGCATAGACCTCAAAATCCACATTCGTTAGCGCACGGACTGCTCCGAACGACTTGTTGATGCCTTGCAAACGCAGGCGGGGTTCGCCGGCTGGTGGCTGTCCCATTTCACCAACGGCAGAAGTCATACTATCGGCCATATGGCCCTCCATCGAAGAATGTGTAGCAATTTATCAATAAGAGGTGAGATACTTAAAGTATATCACCTCTTGTCGACAAAGCGGTAGTGGGTCTGGCGAGCCAGGTCCACTACCCGCAATGCATTTAGCAGACGCCGTCTGTGCCTGGCGGGATACCCATGCAGACGTCAGACTTTGCAACGAAGCCATCAGCGATCACCGTGCTGGCGATGTTCGTCTTGTCAACCGCTACTGGCGTTTCGAGTATCGACGGGATCGGGGTACCATCAGCGGTCTTTATGGTCACGCCGTTGGTTAGAGCAGAGGCGCCTGAACCAGCGATGAGCGCCTTAACCAGGTCCGCAGTTCCCTGGGCTTCTTTGGCAATGGCCTTGTAGACGGTCATCGACTGGTCACCGGCAAGGATGTTATGGATACCTGCAACCGTCGCATCCTGGCCCGTAACAAGGACTTTCCCATTGAGGTGTTGCGCTTTGAGCGCGGCAATTACCGAGTTGGCCATACCGTCATTGGCGACATAAGCGATCTGGATATCGTTGTGGTTTGCCGTCAACGCGGCTTCCATCTCAGTCTGGGCCGTCGCATTGTCCCAGTTAGGTGTGAATTGCTCATAGACCTTCTTCAAGGTACCAGCAGAAAAGAGCGGATCGAGCTTGCTGTGGGCCCCCTGAGCAAACAACAACGCATTGTTGTCGGTCATTGAGCCGTTGATCATCACCACATTGATGTGACCGGTCTTCACATAGTTCTTGTAGTGATCGGCAATATATCCGCCCTGTTGTGCGCCAACCGCGACGCCGTCGAAGGAGACATAGTAGGCCAGGTCTTTGGACTGGATCAGGCGATCATAGGAAATCACAGGCACATTCATCGCTTTCGCCTTCGCCACAATCGAAGCCGCCACTGAAGCGTCATGCGGGGCAACCACCAGGATACAGTCGCCCTTTGTCAAGTCCGCTTCAGCCTGGCTGACCTGGGTAGCATCATTACCTTCGGCATTGGCGTAGTCCACCGAACCACCAGACCCAACCACGGCTGTAAGATCCTTAACCAGCAGTGGATGGTCTTCGCTTTCCCAACGAGCCGAGGAAGCGGTCTCTGGCAGCAGGATACCGACCTTTGTGCATCCTTTGCCGTTGACCGGAGCAGCAGGGGCTCCGCCGCTTGGGGTAGTGCCACCACCGGCACCGCAAGCTGCCATGACTAATGAGAGTAATACAAGGCTGATAAAGATGGTCAAGCCCTTGCGTCGTTGACCAAATAGTTTCATCGTGATTTCTTCCTTCCACTCTTCACCTATGAGGTGTGAGATTCTTCAACTCGAACGTACAAACAATACAACATCTGACCAAATTGGTGGGTTCGCCTACAACAGTCGATACAGCCTCCTTTCTGGCTCCGATTACACACCGATAAGATGAGGACGCGATAAATCGGGTCCCTACCGGGCCTGAGCCGGGATCCGCAGCTGGCTTTCCTCTGGCTGCACAGCAGCCTCCTCGCGTGCGACAAGAATGCGTTCCCAGGCTTTGAAAAATGGATAGTATATCAGAGCGGAGACAGCGAGATCGAAGAACTGCAAGAGACTTCCGCGAAAGTCTCCACCAGTTGCAAAGAAGCCGCTGACTCCGAGAGGAACGGTAAAGGGCTGCATAATGACCGGTACATGTACCAGGCCAAGCGAGAATACGACATAGTTGATCGTGACGATAACGACCGGTACCAGCACAAAAGGGATCATCATCACCGGGTTAAGCGCCATCGGGACGCCAAACGTCACGGGTTCATTGATATTAAATATGGCGGGTCCCAACGCTACCCTGCCCACAGTACGCAACTGCGCTGTATGCAACCTCACCATCTTCATTGATGATCTTTACCACTCTTGTTATATTACGTACATTTTGCCAGGTAAATCACAAAATGGAAAAGTTCATCTGTTTTCCTTGCAACTCAATCAACAGACCCGGTGTCCCAGTGCGCATCAGATATGATCCCATCTGCTTCAAGCTGGTGGCACTCCGCGGAACTCATGCCCAGCGATTTCAGCACCTGAAACGTATGCTGCCCCAGCACTGGAGCCGGACGATAGACCCGCCCTGGTGTGCCAGAGTACTTGACGGGGAAGCCAATGGCATGTACACGCCCGGCAAGAGGATGCTCTATTTCGATATCCATGTCGCGTGCACGGACTTGTGGATACTGATAAACCTGGTCAAGAGTCAGAACTGGCCCAGCCGGAACTTCGGCCCGCTCGAGAAGTTGTAGCCATTCTTCTGTTGCCCGCGTCTTCAGGACCTGTGTCAGGGTATCCACGAGGGTCGACAGGTTCGCCATACGATCACTATTGGTCGCAAAGAGTGGATTTTGCAGCAGGTCTGGGCGACTCAGGGCCTGGACAAAGCGTTCCCAGTTGCGTTGGTTCGCTGCTCCAATGGCGATCCAGCCATTGGCTGTTGCGAATACTTGATATGGTGCAGATATGCGATGCGCTGTTCCTAATCTCTGAGGCGCAATCCCGGTGGCCCAATACTCATTGGATTCCCAGATCGTATACGCCAGGGCTGCCTCTAGAAGCGAGGTTTCGACAAACTGTCCTTCTCCTGTGCGGGAGCGAGCAAATAACGCTGCTAAAATAGCGTGGCTTGCAAACAATCCCGCATTGAGGTCACTAATCGGTACTCCTACCTTGGCAGGTTCCTCAGGCGAACCGGTGACCGACAATACGCCACTCATTGCTTGCGCTACCAAGTCAAAGCCGCCTCGGTCCCGTTCAGGGCCTGTGTGGCCAAACCCGGAAATCGAGCAATACACCAGTGCAGGATACAAGGCGCGAACTTGCTCATAGCCAAATCCGAGACGTATCATCGTGCCCGGACGAAAGTTCTCCACCAGCACATCGGCAGTCGCAATCAAACGCCAAAGTACCTCTTTTCCAGGCGGAGTACGAATATCAACAGCGATGCCGTACTTGTTCCGGTTGACGGCTATGAATGCAGCCGACTCGCTATTATAGTAAGGCGGAACCATGCGCCGCGAATCATCTCCTCCTCGCGGATTCTCGATTTTAATGACCTCCGCCCCCAGATCCGCCAGTAACATCGTACAAAATGGTCCCGCCATAATTTGTGTGAGGTCTAAAACACGAATGCCTTCGAGTGCGGTTGCCAAGGCAATCTTCTCCTTCTTTCTGCCTAAGAAAGTTGCTCTCCAGTCCTGGATTCTATAATACTGTTGTACCATACTGTATCATACATTTTGAGTTAAGAGGAGTCGCATCGATGCCAACCGAAGACAGCGCTGCTAATCACGAAAACGGAGCCGTTCTACTCGAGCGGACTGGCCCAGTCGCGGTCATAACACTCTCGCGACCCGCAGCTCTCAATGCGCTAACGTGGAGCATGTACGAGCAGTTGGACGCACATCTCAACCAGCTTGCCGTTGATGACACAATACGCGCTATCATTATGCGCGGAGATGGGCCACGAGCCTTTGCTGCCGGTACCGACATAACACAATTCCAGGGATTTTCGGGGGCTGATGGAGTTGCCTACGAGCAGCGCATAGACACCATCACCGATCGCTTGTATAGCATACCCAAGCCCCTTATAGCAGCAGTTCATGGCGTCGCAGTGGGAGCTGGCCTCATGATTACAACTGCCTGCGACCTGCGCTACGCAACTCCCGCGGCACGCTTTGGGGCTCCAATGGCTCGCACCCTGGGCAACTGCCTGAGTCTAAAAAACTATCGTCGTCTTGTCCAGGCTTTCGGTTCCATGCGGACCAAGGAACTGTTGTTCACGGCACGACTGCTTTCAGCAGATGAGGCCTTGCAGAGCGGGTTTCTCACGGCCATCGTCGATGAAGCACAGATTTTTACGCAGGCGCTCGAGGTGGCGCGGCAGATCAGTGATCTTGCACCGCTCACAATCTGGGCTACCAAGGAAGCATTGAGACGCCTGAATACATTGGAAGAGGCCAAACTTGCAAACATTCCCTTCGACGATGTGGTGGCGTGTGTGTATGGCAGCCTCGATTTTGCCGAAGGGGTGCAGGCGCACGTGGAGAAACGCCGTCCTGTCTGGCGCGGGGAATAATCCAAGAAAGATCGGCAAGGACGAACGCTTCTCGTGTGTAGTAGACAATATGTACACTCCCAAGGAGGCCTATATTGACATTGTGCTGTGGGTGGCGTACGATTGTGTCATCGAGACGAGCAACCGTTCCGTTGTGCTTTTTTCATCGTGCGCAGGTATTATTTACATGCCCGACCACAGTCGAAAGGAGAAAAGTTATGGCTAGCCGTCCTGAGAGGAAGAATCGAAATTCGCTTCGCCTCTTACTGCTTCTGCCCTTTATTGTGCTGCTCTTTCCTCCCATCTACAACTTTGATCAGCCAGAGCTCATTGGCATTCCGTTCTTCTACTGGTTCCAACTGCTCGTCATCGTGCTTACGGCTATCTTGACAGCCACTCTCTACTTCGCAGGAGCATGAGAGTATAGCCTGTGAACCGGAGGTACACTGTATCATGTCGTTCGACAAGGTTCACGGACCCATTTGAGAAAGGAGACTGATGTCAATGAAGATTGACGTGCTGGAGATTTCCATTTTCATTTTCTTCTTTGTTCTTATCACGGTCATCGGATTTGTAGCGGCCCGCTGGCGCCGGGGTGATCTGAGGCAGTTGAACGAGTGGGGGCTGGCAGGGCGCCGTTTTGGCACTGTTGTTACCTGGTTTCTGCTTGGCGGCGATCTCTACACAGCTTACACTTTCATTGCTGTGCCAGGCGCGGTCTTTACTTCGGGCGCGATAGGCTTCTTCGCGGTACCCTACACGGTACTGGTCTATCCAATCATCTTCATTGTGATGCCCAAGTTCTGGACCGTGTGCAAGCAACGTGGGTATATTACCGCCTCCGATTTTGTGAAGGATCGCTTCGGTAGTAGCTCACTGGCATTAGCTGTAGCCTTCACAGGCATCCTGGCGACGCTTCCCTACATCGCCTTGCAGATGTTTGGTATTCAGGTCTCCATCCAGGCACTCATTCCCCCGCAATACCTGACTGGAATCTTTGCGGATGTCCCGCTGTTCATTGCGTTTGTGATCCTGGCTGCATACACATATAGCAGTGGGCTACGCGCACCGGCGCTGATTGCGCTGGTTAAAGACGTTATGGTACTGACACTGGTGTTGGTGGCTGTCATCTACGTCCCGATACGCCTGGGTGGGTTCGCGCACATTTTTGCGGTCGCAACAGCCCACCAGCCAGTAGTAGCCAGCAAGATCGTCGCGGCCAAAGCAGCTGGCGTATACCCACCATCGGCTTTCACAATATTCCTGAAGACGCCGGGAGCGATGGTGGCCTATACGACGCTGGCACTCGGCTCGGCACTGGCGTTGTTCCTGTACCCGCATTCGATGCTCGGCGTGCTGAGTAGCAATGATCGTAATGTCGTCAAGCGCAATACAGCACTGTTACCGATCTACTCCCTGATGCTCGGCTTGCTGGCGTTGCTTGGCTTTATGGCGCTGGCTTTGCCGAAGCTGCCTGCAACAGGCAATGGGGCAGTGGTGGCGGTGATCACACAGATTTTCCCAGACTGGTTTGCAGGTTTTGCCTTTGCCGCCATCTCTATTGGGGCGCTGGTTCCCGCTGCGGTGATGTCGATCGCTGCTGCCAACCTGTTCACGCGCAACGTTTACAAGGAGTACTTCCGCCCTAACTGTACCGAGCGTGAGGAGTCCGAGGTTGCGAAGATCTCATCACTCTTGCTTAAGTTTGGTGCACTGCTGTTTATCATCTTCGTTCCAACGACCAATATCATCAGCTTCCAGCTGCTTGGTGGCGTGTGGATCATCCAGACGTTGCCTCCGGTGTTCCTCGGCCTGTACACACACTGGTTCAATCGCTGGGCATTGCTGGTTGGCTGGGCTGCGGGTATGATCTCCGGCACGTTGATGGCGTTTTCGGCCATTCTACAGGGTATACCGAAAGCACCGTTGCTACAGACCTATCCCATTTTCGGGATGCCAGTCTACGCGGCTTTCGCCGCGCTGCTTGTGAATCTTGTGCTGGCTGTGGTGCTGACGCCGATCTTCGAGGCCATTGGTCTAAGGTCTGGCAAGGATGTCACAACTCCGGCGGATTATGAGTATGCACCGGTAGAGTCCAAAGAGCCGATCAAGGAAGCCCTGGGTTGATGATTTGATATTGTACAGAAACTGACGCCCGCAAGAGATGTCACTATGCTCCAAAATGCTGTATGAGTGCTGAGCGAGCGTAGTGGCACCCCTTGCGGGTGCCAGGTCTTCTCCATGTCAGACAAAGAGCAGCATGAACATCGACGAAGACAATACACAGGAAGAGTCGACGGAAGTTGGTAGTGATGAGCTGCTTTCGGAGGACGATCTGCGCCTGCCGGAAAGCGCCAGTGTGCTTGTGCGCCTGCATGCATTACGTGCCTGGTTGGCGCGTCGCCGTCACGAGGCAACCGTTGAGGTGGGCGAGGCAGCTTTGAACCTCCAGCAAGCCATGGCATCTGAATTCCAGGAGGCGAGGCCGCGCCGCCGCGAGCGCCGGAGCCAGGGACAGGAGGATCCGCTCAACCTGGCACAACAGGCGCTTGCGGTGGCGCAACAGCGTTTACAGGCGTATGAAGATGCTGAGGCGCTGCTTGAGGATTGTGTGATACATGCGGGTGGTGACCGTGTGCTGGTGGAGTATTATCTCAGCCTGGAAGAACTGGTGCAGAGCAATACGCATGCCGGTCAAGCGGAGCGTATACCCTGGCTGCAGGCTCTCGCCGATGTTCAACATCGTATCGAACGAGTTGGTGCGCCATCAGAGCCGTAAGGGGCGGGGACTCCTGTGGAGTCCCCTCTTCCTTCGTGGTTCTGCGGTGGGCTAGTGCGGCCACATCCTGGCGACGATTTGTCCGAGAGCGGCAGCTTCCTCGACCGAGAGGAGCACAGCTTCGGGGTGCAGCGCCACCCAGGGCGAGGCGGCCTCTTCCGTCTGGAAAAAGAGCGACTGCTGACAAAAGGTTCCGCGCACACAGTCACACCGCTCGGTGGGCAGGATGAGTGATAAGACACTCGTCGCTGGGAGAAGATCCGCAATTCCTTCTGGGGTGGCGACAAATGTAATGGGCTGGCCGGACGCCTCGCAGACAGATTGGACGTGTGCTTCGACCTGGAGCAGAGGTGGAAACAGGACAGTATCGAAGGCGCACCAGGTAAAGAGGGGGCGCGCCTTCAGCCGAAACTGATGCTGGGTAGGCAAGAGTGTGATTCCCCAGCCCACGATGTTCCCCTGTGTGTCAAACTCGGTATCCGGGACGCGGGCCAGATGCGCCGTCAGGTTCTCCTGGCTCATCTGTAAATGCCTGGCCAGATGAACTGGCGCGAGAGGCTGCCCAGTCTCGGCCATAGCCCGCATGATCTGCCGACAGACAACGTCCTGTGTACAATCGAGGTGGGCGGCCAGACGAGTGGCCAGGGTGTCAAGAGGAGACTGATTCATGGGTTTCCTTTCCGATCGCAAGTTCGCCTCTTCCTCGCGCACCGAAAGCCTCGCAAAGAAGATGACCGTGCCGGTTCAGCTTGCGCAGCAACTGAGCCGATTGACATCCTTGGTAAATGAGATGGCGACGAGCTTGAGCGCCTCGGCCATCGTCGGGTAGACATGGATCAGGTCGATGAAATCATCTGTGGTGGCCCCGAAGCGCAGCGCCATGGCTGCCTCATGGATCACTTCTCCGGCGTTCACACCGAGCATGGAGACCCCCACGACGCGACCTGTCGGGCGGTCCAGCACCATTTTGATCACGCCGCGCGTGTCACGAATGGCCCCGGCTCGCGGCACCACCTCAATGGGAGGCTGACCAGTTTCGTTGGCGTCATCAAGGAGACTGGCGTAGTGCTGGTCACGGTACTCACGGATCACCTCATCCTTCTGAGCAATGAGCGCCGGAAAATCCACGTATGCGACTGCCCTGCGGTTGGGAACGTATGCTCCCCTAGCCAGCAAAAGCCACCATTGCCTCGTTGCCTAAACGGAGCATGAGCGAAGACAGATCAATCTGGCTGGGAACGGGGAAGTCGAAATATCCATCCTGCTTCTGATTGGGCAGCGATACGGGCGCTACCGTTACATATTTTGGCGCTATCACCTGTCCGCCGGGGAGGAGTAGGCGAATTTGCGAAGAGTAGTCTATGCCAACCGGCGTTTGCCCGCCATTGAGTGTACGTACATAGACACGCACCGTAAATGTTCCCCCATGTTTGCGATCATTTGAGAATGCTACCGCTTCTTGCACCTGCGTCACCGTAATCTGAACACCAGTGAGAACAGCACTGTGATTGACGATCAAGGTACCAACCGGGTGGATAATGGATACAGTCGGTGTGACAGCCAAATCGCCAGTGACATTATTGGAGTCGCCTTCTGGTGGCGCAAAAAAGCTGAGAACAACGAGAATGAAGATGACGGCCAGGGCCAGTATCACCTTTGCTCGGTGTGAGAGTAAAGGGCGTTTTGTCTTTACTTCTGACATGTTGTGCTTGCGCTCCAGTTCTGTAACATATGGGTACCAAGAGATATTATAGCAGAATGCCCACCGCCTGCGAGGCGGTGAGCATTCTGCCAAAAGTCCCCATGCCAGTTGGTATGATTACGGCTGAGGCAAGAAGTTTTGTGAACCGAAGGAGCCGCCCAATATGTCAGTGGAGGATGCACCCATCCAGCGATCGAGCACTGTCGCATACACCGAGCGGAAGTCGACGGTATATTTCAGGTTGCCGTTGTTATCAAGGTTGCTCAGGCTTGGTGGCTCACCAAAGATGCCCTTATTGACCGCATTGCCCAGCACAAACAGGGGAGCTGCCGTGCCATGATCGGTGCCCAGGCTGCCGTTCTCCTCCACGCGCCGTCCGAACTCCGACCAGGTCATTACTACGACGTTATCGGCTTTGCCATGCTTGGCAAGATCGGTGTAGAAAGCGGAAAGGCCATTAGCCAGCGTTGTCATCAAGACATTGTGCGTCTGCTGCTGGTTGGCATGGGTGTCGAAGCCACCGAGCGTGACGTAGCCCACGCGCAATCCCAGGTCCTGCACGATTGCCTCCGCAAGTACCTTCAGCCCCGCCGCAAATGGCCCATTGGGGTAGGTTACCGCCGGTTGATACTGCGCATCGGCGGTATGCAATTGGCGCGACCCTTCCTGAGCACTCAATGCCGTAGTATCCAGCAGTGCCGCATAGGGTGCCGTTTGCGGATATGAGTTGTACAGGTTCAGCAGCGCTTGCACACGTGCATTACCGGCGGCTCTGTCCGCCGGGTCAGGGTAGAGGCGGTAACTCTGCACATTGGCGACCGTTGGCACTTGCGTACTGATCGACGCCAGGGCTTGCGCCGTTTGCACTCCGATGTCAAGGGACTTGAAGGGATGGCCTTGCTGGTCTACCAGGCCGGTCACGAGCTTACCCAGCCAGCCTTCGCTGCCATTCCCGTTCAGATCGAGCGTCTGCCAGATGTCCATGGCCTGGAAGTGCGACAGGCTCTGGTTGGGATAGCCAACACCCTCGACAATTGCGAGGTGGCCGGCATCCCACAACTGTTTCAGCGGGGCCAGATTTGGGTGCAGCCCCAGGCGTGTATCCAGCTGCAATACCTGACTATCAGTGATACCCAGGGTTGGACGCATCTGGTGATAGAGTGGGTCCGTGAAGGGGACAACGGTGTTTAGTCCGTCATTGCCACCAGCCATCTGCACGACGATCAAGGTGTGATCGGTGGCCACCTGTGCAAACCGCGAGCCGTCGAGCGCCTGGGCATGAGCCGAGGCTACTCCGCGACTGAAAATGGTCGGCATGATCATACCTGCCGACACAACCAATAGTCCATCTTTGATCATTGCTCTGCGAGAAATTTTCATATATATTCTCCTTGTAGGGTTTGGTGTGTATACTTTCCCTGCGGGGGTGGCAGGAGCAATGACCTTTCACGACTCCCACGATAAATCGGGGAGCTACGGGTACTGAAATTAGTTGAGCTGGTATTCTGGTGACGCCATCAGCAAGTAGAGTGTCCCACGCACGCGATTGAGTGGATAGCTCTGACCATTGGTTAAGGTAACTTGTGCGCCGCCCCTGCTGGTGTCTTTCGTCGTGAAGTAGTCAAGCAACTGTGCTCGCCGATCGCTCTCAATCTGACCATCCAGGAGGAATGCGGCGAAGTAGTTGACAAAACTCTCTGGTGAGTTGATATTATTGGCATTGACGATACCCTGCAGGTCCAATGGCTGGGCAGGAGCACCACCTCGTGCTAACCCCCGCACGAGCAGCCCATCGATGTAGTTCAGTCGGGTCATCCAGGTACCACTGTTGAGCCAGAGCGCGCTGACTTTGTCACCTGGCCAGCCGGCAACGTTGGGCGGGTCAAAGACGGTCTGTCCCATCAAAGTGGTGATGTAGGGTAATGTGCCTCCATCACCTTGTATACCCAGGGCACGATATGCCCCTACGGCAAACTCCACGGGCGACTTGATGCGACTACGATATGCTTTCTGCGAGGAGAACTGCGGCGAGAGCAGCAAGGTTCGCATGACTGCTCCCATATTGTGCCCGCTCTGCACATAGGTATCGACCAGAGGCTTCAAGTCGTCACTGCTGGGATTTTCATAGACAAAGAAGGTGAACAGCTTGCGCGAGATGAACCAGGGGGTTGCCGGGTGGTTTGCCAGGATGTTGATCACATCTTTGTAGTCAAGGTTGCCGGTATGGCCCAGGTAAGTCTTGGTCAGGTCATTATGATCTTGCGGTAGGTATACCGAGGACAGCCCTTGCACATGCCAGCCCGTGAGGGCTGCTGCACCTTCATACACATCCTGCTGCGTATAGTGACCCAGGCCGAGTGTGAACAGTTCCATCAGCTCGCGGGCGTAGTTTTCATTCGGGGCGATTTTCCTACTTTTTGTCAGGTCGAGGTAGAACAGCATGGCCGGGTCGCTGGTAATACCGAGCAAGATGTTGTCGAAGGTATCGAAGGCATGGTTGCGCAAAAACTGGTTCTGGTTAATCATGCGCAGAAAGGCATTTGGCCCACCGACTTTGCGAAAGCTGCTTGTGAGTACACCATGCCAGAATAGTGTCATCTTTTCGAGCAATGGTCGCTGTGTCCATGCCATACGCAGCAACCACCAGCGTATCTGGTCAAGGGGCTTGTTGAGGTCAAGGTTCAGGGCATTGAGACGATTCTCCATATCGCTATCGGAGATCTGCTGATAGTTGAGCAGTTGATCTACCGCACTGTTGAAACCCAGACTACTGTAGGTAGCCAAATCGTCAGGGCTGGTACCAAAGCCTGCACGCCGCAGCAGGTGTCCAATCCGCGTGTTACCTGCCACCGGACCATGGAAGAGATGCCGCAATCCTCCATGCTGCCACCACTGTTCTAATGCTGCCCCGCTGGCAGCGGTTCCTAATCCGGCTAACCCAATGGCTGTTGCACCAATAAGCTCACGGCGGGATAGGTGTGGCTTGCTTGCTGCTTGCGTTGGGGGTATCCAAGAGGAAGCGATAGTGGACTGCCCGGGGGGATTCACTTGCGCCTGGTCTGCTCCCACTCTCTGCTGGCGCAGGGATAACGGTTCTGTTGGCTCATCAAACTCATCAAACATATCGTTATCTGTGCTCATATGTCTGTTTCTCGCTTTGTGCTGATCTGCCACGATCATTGAGTCAGTATAGGTAACTCTTCAGTACTCCTCACCACCTTCGGTGGTTCGCTAGAAGATTTTGTTGCTGCGGACATTGCCGCCTGCGACGGCAATGTCCGCAGCAACAAGAGATGGAGCCGCCGCAGGCGGCAAGAATTCAGAATAGTCACCAGGATAGTAATTGCCCATGTAAGATGGGGAAACGGATGCCTCGCATTTACAGGTTTCTTTTTGTAGTAAGAAGATACAGCCGTGTATATCTTCTGATAGTTAGTCTAGCAGATAGTTCTCAAGAAACGCTCAAGAAGGAGTAAGAGTTTTCTGAACATACCGCAACCCCGATTATGATGTGATTCTGTTTTCCCCTTGACTCGAGAAGAGTTTCTATGTTACCCTATTACATATCCGAATATCATGATATGTAAAGGAAATCCCAATGGAACTGCTACATGACCATGACCTCTCCCCTGGAGAGGCTCGATTGGAAGCAAACCAGACCCTTCACCAGGGAGAACCGCTTCTCACCGCTGACGAGGCAGCGCTCTATGCACGCTTTTTCCAGGTGTTGAGTGACCCGACCCGCGTGCGCCTGCTACACCTGCTCCTTGATGCACCGGAGATGGGACGCACCGTGAGTGAGCTGGTTGAGGCCATCGGCGCTCCCCAGAGCCGTATCTCGACGCACCTGGGCTGCTTACGCTGGTGTGGCCTGGTACAAACATCTCGCGCAGGGAAGCAAATCTACTACCGCATCGCTGATGCGCGTGTGCGCGACCTGCTCTCCCTTGGTGGAGCGATGATGCGCGACTACGCCGCCAGCATTGCCTCCTGCGGGGTCATCCGATGAAACAGGTGGTTCCCTGGAGACGGAGGGACGCAACACGTCATGAACGCGAAGGAATCACGGCGATGAGCGCCAAGCACATACGGTATCATCTGCTCGCGAAGTTGAACACCACTTTGCCGACAGTATCAAACATGTATTGAACCTGACCTATCCACAAACAGAAAGAAAGGATACACTCAATGAACGCAGTCCCAGGCGATAGCGAGCAGTCGCGTGCAGCCGCATGGGGTAACGACCAAGGAGGATTTTAAATGGAAGTGCTCAGACTGGATCAACTAGCTGAAGACCTGCGCGAGGCGGGCATCCGGCAGGCTTTCACCCCGGACGTATCCCGGCTGACGGTTCGCTTGTGGAGAGAGATCGCCAGGGGTGGCCCGGTTTCCCCGGAGCAGGTTGAGCAGATCGCATCTGCCCTCGACCTCCCGCAGCAGACCGCCCGCGAGGTGCTCCACAAGATGTGCGAACGGGATCGAGATGGCAACGTGGTGGGGATCGCCGGGCTGTCACAGAACAAGCATCCCCACCGCTTTACCGTCAATGGTACGAGGCTTTCTACTTGGTGCGCGTGGGACTCCCTGTTCTTACCCGTGATGCTCCAGCAAACCGCCCTTGTCTCGTCCCTGTGCCCGGCCACAGGAGAGGTCATCCGGCTGACCATCACGCCGGAGGGCGTGACGAGCTACCAGCCCGCCAGCACCGCCATCTCCATCGTGATTCCACAGCCGACCAGGAATGGGCTGGAATCGGTCGAGGAGATCTGGATGACGTTCTGCCACCACATCCACTTCTTTTCCTCGCCACAGGCGGCGCAGGAGTGGTTTGCCGCACGGGGGCAGGAGATCGCCATCCTCACGATCGAGGAAGCCTTTGAGCTGGGTCGGCTGACCCTGAGCGAGGTCTTGCGGCACATCTAGGGCTAGAGGGGGCGCAAGAACGCGCCCCATGCGCATCAAGCTAAGCCGCCTTCTGCGCAAGCGAGGAGTAATTGGAGCGTTTGGTGCAGATCTCTCGGCACGCGAAGCTGCACAGAAGCCACTCTACTATCCATTGAAGAAAGGCACGAATATGATACAACGACGATCCTGGATGCGTGGGGGCGCAAGTGGGCTGGCGGCCCTCGCTGCCCTTTTTACCACGCTGTGCTGTTTAGGGTTCCCGGCTCTGGTCGGGTTGCTCTCTGCCCTGGGGGCAGGGTTCCTCCTCTCAGATCGCTATCTCGAGCCGCTCCTGGCCGGAACGCTCCTACTCACGTTGCTGATAGCCGGGCTCCATCTGCGTCGGCATCATCAGCCTGGGCCCTTCATTCTCTCACTCGTGGCCGCCGGAAGTGTCTTCTTCGCCATCTACGGCGTCGGGTTGCTCCCACATGCTGCGGGCGGCGATCACATGGCTGATGCCATGGCTGCCCCACCCACCTGGAGCTTGGTCCTGGCCTATGGAGCGATCCTCGTACTCCTAGGCGCGCAGGTCTGGGATCTCTGGCTTTTCCGCCGGTGCGTGTCGAAGGCCGCGCCTGTTCCCACGCACTCTGCTCTTGCTTCACCGGAAAGACGAAAGGAAGGTGTCTGATGCGCCGAATTGGTGGCGTTGTGCTGACCGTGACGGGCTTTCTCGCCTG
>Ga0209701_10000675_pt1 | contig 20755 bp, 18 predicted proteins | sample CZO8metaG_4_FD_188356 | JGI IMG/M metagenome (GOLD analysis project Ga0209701, IMG submission 188356) | Vadose zone soil microbial communities from the Eel River Critical Zone Observatory, Northern California, USA - CZOApr15con2H3.8 metaG... | ecosystem: Environmental > Terrestrial > Soil >... | reverse complement strand
TGTACTTGCCATAGGGCGAATAGAGCGGCGTCGAGTCGCTGGCGGGATTGTCGGCGGTGATGTTCTTCGTCTTCGCCAGCACCCCAGCAGGAGTCACGTCGAAACCCCAATTCACCGGGACAGTCCACAGATCGTTGTTCGTCGAAGTGGCTTCAACTTTATCGTGATTCGAGGTGTAGCAAATCTCCTGCCCATCAGGAGAAAACGCGTAATGATCCTGCCCGCCGAGCGAGAACACAGGCGCGTCGTAATCGCCGGGCGTAAGATCGTGAGGGTTCGGATCAAGCCTTCCATTCAGCGGCTCGTCGGGCCGCTGTATGCTCATGACGAATATGTGGCTGCGCCTTCCCGCCTTATACGAGTTCCAATGGCGATAGAGCAGACGATCAAACACGAGTGCCTTCACCTTCGAATCCGCTCTTTCCTTGAGCTTCGCCGCGTTGCAGTCTTGTTCTTCTGAGGGCGCGCCGTCGCACTCCGGATAAATATCCGAAGTGAACAGGATGTTCCTGCCATCGGGCGACCAGAGTTCGCCGCTCGCCTCCGTCGCAATCGACGTCAGCCTGTGCACGCTTTTAACTGTTCCCGCTGCACCATCGAAATCGGCAATCCAGACCTGCGAGCCGCCTTCTTTATTCGAGATGAACGCAAACCGCTTTCCATCCGGCGCCCAGCGCGGACGATCTCCGTCCTGATCGGCGATCAGCACGCGCTCCGAACCCACCCTCCCCTCCGGGGAAGGGTGGGGCACCCTTTTCTCGTCGGACCCGGCGTTCAGCGGCACGATCCAGATATGCGGCGTCTTCTTGTTGGTGGCGAGATCGACATCGGCGGCGCTGAATACGACCCACTTCCCATCGGGCGACGGCACTGGTTCGCCGACGCGCTTCAACTTCATCATGTCTTCGAAGGTGAAGGGGTGCTTGGTCTGGGCGGCGAGGGGCAATGCAAGAAGGATGACGATAACTAAACGGGCGCGCATCAAAGCCTCCAGAAAGAAGACTCAGTAGTCTACTCCCAGGGATTGATGAGGCGCACGCCGCAACCTTCGAAATCGGACGTGTTCCTCGTAGCGAGTGTGGCGCCGTTCGCCAGAGCAATCGCCACAATCTGAGCATCGAGTGTTGTGATCGGTCGTCCCCGACCGCGACGGGCCGCGGCAATCGTGCTGAATGCGCGCGCGGCGTGTTCATCGAAAACCAGGATGTGGCTCGCGAAGTCCTCGCGAAACATCGCCTCGGCGTCCAGCAGTAGGCTGTCGCGACGCTTTCCTTTGGGAAGTAGTTCCACGCCGTAGAGAATTTCGGCGACGGTAATCGCAGTAACACACAAAGTGTTTGTGGCCCGCTGCCCCGCCACCCAGGCCCGGACCGTTGGGGATGCCTGTGGCGACATTAGTTCAGATATGACGTTGGTATCCAGTACGATCACGCGCTTTACCGGATCCGCGGCTCTGGTATGGGTTCACGAGGTGGAATCTTCAGCTCGACTCCGCCGTACTTAGCAAAACGCCGCCGGATCGCTTCGGCGAGATCCGGCTGCTCCTCCGGTTGGTTCAGGGCGGTCTTCAGGATTTCGCGCGCTTCCTGTTCCATCGAGCGGCCATGCAGGGCGGCGCGCATGCGGAGCTTGCGTTTGGTGTTCTCTTCAAGTTGGCGAATTGTGATGCTGGCCATACATCAATGATAGCATTGATGTCAATGATTGCACAAAGCCAGGCTTTTTTAAAGGCTTTCCAGCATCGCCGTCATCTCGGACTGTGCATGCGCGTTTCCTGTCCGGCGCGCTGACGAGATTCCGTCCACCAGCATTCTCTTGGCGTCATCGATGCGGCCTGCTTTTTCCAGGGTCTGCGCGGCCATGAAATATGCCGGCGTGTAATCGGGATTCTTCTCGAGCAGTGTTTTGAACTCCTGCAAGGCTTGCTCGGTTTGGCCCGCATTCGAGTATTCCATTGCGAGTCCGTAGCGCGCAAATGCGTCACTGGGATTTGCGGCAAGAATTTCCGTCAGCATGGCGATCCGATCCATAAATCAGGTCTCAGGTGTCAGGTCTCAGGTTCCGAGCTTCGTGCTTCGAGCCAAATGCTAATAGCTTCATTCATACTACGCATTCTCGCGCTACAATAACGGTTCTCCGGAGAAAGTGCTTGGCCTGCCCTTATTTCGTGCCGCGGGAGATTGTGAACGACGGCTCCTGGCTTCATCCTTCGCGCCTGCCGCTGGGAGCGGGTTGGAGCGGTCGCTGCTGCGCCTCGGGACATGAGACTACACCATCGGATTCCGCTATCCGCGATCTCTGCAATCTGGGCAACGCCACTGGATGTCCGCATCTTCCGCGCGAGCATGATTGGGATGCGATTCGTTTTTCTGTCGCGCATACCAACTCCGACCAGATCACGCTTTGGTACGTTTGCGAGTTGGCGCACGCTCCGATCGAGCATGGGAAGCTCTCGTTCGATTGCGCGGAGGGACGCTGGCTCAATCCGCACGCGGATGCGCGAGTGCAGCGACTAGCGGCATGCTATATGGAAACGTATCGCTCCCGCCAAAGCGCAGGGCAGAGGGTTGGTGACGGAGTAGCTGATTCATGAGAAGGATCCAAAGCCCAATTTCAGAGGCTGAAGCATGCGATCAAGAGAATGTGCTTATCGAAGCGCTGAAGCGTTTGGGTGCGAACGTGGGTCGTCCCTCCGGGACTTTAGTTGTTACTGCACTGTACCCCGCGCTGAAGCGCGGGGCTAAGCTGGGTCGCCCCTCCGGGGCTGGGTCCCGGGCGAACCGCAAAGCTTCGTAATGTGCTATGAACGACCACAAACCAATGCGTCCGCGGCCCGTTTGCGAATCCAAGTCGGAGATGACGGAGATTGTCCTGCCCAACGATGCCAACCCACTCAATGCCCTCCTGGGCGGACGCCTCATGCACTGGATCGATATGGCCGCGGCTATGGCCGCTCATCGTCATTCGCGGCAGTATGTGGTTACGGCCTCCATCGATCATCTCGACTTTCTCGTGCCGGTTCGTGTGGGCGACATCGTGATCCTGCGCTCGTCGGTGAACCGCGTCTACCGTACTTCCATGGAGGTCGGAGTGAAGGTCTGGGTAGAGAACTACCATACCGAGAGCAACCAGCACGTCAGCTCGGCGTATTTGACGTTTGTCGCGGTGGATGCCACCGGCCGCCGGGTAACCGTCGCACCCGTAATTCCCGAAACTGATGAGGAAAAGCGACGTTATGAAGACGCGCTCCGCCGCCGCGAATTACGGCGCTCGGAGTTGGCGCGCAGAAAACAGGTTCCCAGCAGTTAGTTAGTGGGTAAGGGTAGTAGCTCGGTGACGGGCTCCGATTTTGCTGACACCCGAGACCTGTCACCTGTTACCTTTCTTTATGGACAGCGCCCTTCTCATCCATCGCATCCATTTCGCATTCACCATCACGTTTCACTATCTCTTTCCCCAACTGACGATGGGTCTGGCATTGCTGATCGTCGTCCTCAAGACGATCGCATTGCGGTACAACGATCCGGTCTACAGCCAGGCCGCCCGTTTCTGGGCAAAAATCTTCGGTATTAACTTCGTGATGGGGGTGGTGACGGGGATCCCGATGGAATTCCAGTTCGGTACGAACTGGTCGCACTTCTCCCGCTTTGCCGGCGGAGTGATCGGTCAGACGCTTGCCATGGAAGGCATGTTCGCCTTCTTCCTCGAGTCGGCATTTCTGGGCCTCTTTCTCTTCGGCGAAAAGCGACTGAGCCCGCGGATGCATTGGCTCTCTGCTTTCGCCGTCTTTGTTGGATCCTGGTTGTCAGGCTACTTCATCGTCGCTACCGACGCTTTCATGCAGTATCCCGTCGGCTACGTCTTCGCGCCGGATGGCTCCGTGCAACTCGCCAGCTTCTGGGATCTCGTTTTGAATCCCTGGGCCCAGTGGCAGTATGCTCACACGATGATCGGGGCGGCCATCACCGGGGCTTTTGTTATGGCGGCGGTCGGCGCGTTCTATCTGCTGGGGAACAGGTTCACTGAGCACGCGCGCATCTTTTTAAAGACCGGGGTCATCGCGGGCTGCCTCTTCAGTATTCTGCAGCTTTACCCGACCGGCGACGGCCAAGGCAAGATGGTCGCCACGCATCAACCGGTCACACTCGCCGCCATGGAAGGACTGTTCCAGAGCCAGCGCGGAGCGCCGATTGTCATCATGGGGCAGCCCAACGAGCAGCAAGGAAAGATTGACAATCCGCTGGAAGTCCCCGGCATGCTCAGCATGTTGACCTACCGGCGCTGGAACGCGCACGTGCGGGGACTCGACGATTTTCCCAAGCAGGACTGGCCGGACAACCTCCCGCTGCTCTACTACAGCTACCACATCATGGTTGGCCTGGGGACGATCTTCATCGCGGTGATGGTGGTGGCGGCGTTCTTGCTTTATCACGATCGCCTGTTTCACGCGAAATGGATGCTTTGGATCCTGCTGCTCTCGGTGCCCTTTCCCTACATCGCGAACACCGCCGGCTGGATGACTGCCGAACTCGGCCGCCAGCCCTGGCTTGTATACGGACTGATGCGCACCGCGGACGGCTACTCCAAGACCGTCTCCGCCGGGAACGGGATGTTTACTCTGCTCGGATTTCTGGGTCTTTACACCGTGCTTGGCATTCTCTTCCTGTTTCTGATGCGGCGGGAACTTGAGACGGGGCCGGCCGGCGAAATCGAGGCAACAGCGCTCCACGCCGCGGAGGCAGAGTGAATATGGCGTCCCTTTGGTTCTGGATCGTCGCAGTCATGGTCACGGCCTATGTCGTGCTCGACGGATTCGATCTCGGCGCGGGAGCAATTTACCTGGCCGTAGCCAAAACCGACGACGAACGCCGCCGGGTGCTGGGTTCCATCGGTCCGGTCTGGGACGGCAATGAAGTCTGGCTGCTCGCCGCCGGGGGCACACTCTATTTCGCGTTTCCGGCGCTCTATGCCTCGAGTTTCAGCGGCTTCTATCTTCCGCTCATGATGGTGCTGTGGTTGCTCATACTGCGCGGCATCGGCATTGAGTTCCGCGCCCATGTTCGCAACCTGGTCTGGCAGAATTTCTTCGACGCGGTATTCAGCGGCTCCAGTATTTTGCTGGCAGTGTTCTTCGGCGTCGCGCTCGGGAACGTGGTGCGCGGAGTGCCACTCGATGCCACCGGCTACTTTTTCGAGCCCCTTTGGACTAACTTCCAACTCAGCTCGCAACCGGGCATTCTCGATTGGTACACCGTGCTAATCGGTGGGATGGCATTGGTGACGCTGACAGCCCACGGCTCGCTCTATGTCGCTCTCAAGACTGACGAGGATCTGAGCCGCCGTGCACGCGGGGTTGCACTGCTGTGCTGGCCGGTGCAGTTTTTTCTGACCTGCAGCAGTCTGGTCGCCACTTTTTTTGTCCGGTCGGAAGTGATGACCAACTACAGCAGACACAAAATCGGCCTGTTGATCCCGGTTCTCGTCTTCGGCAGTCTCGCCGCGATGCTCTGGGCCAATCCCAAGGGCAAAGAAAAGCTCGCATTCGTGGCTTCGAGCCTCTACATCACCGGCATGCTGGTCGGCGCCGCTTTCGCCCTCTATCCGGTCGTGCTACCCGCCCGGGACCGGCAATACAGCCTGACTATCTACAACACTGCCGCTGGCAGTCACGGGCTCAGCGTGGGGCTGGTGTGGTGGACGATTGGCGCGGTGCTTGCGGTCGGATACTTCGTGTTCATCTACCGCATGTTCCGCGGAAAAGTGCAGGTGGGAGAAGGGCACTACTAGTCGGTCAATGGTCAGCAATCAGCATTCAGCACTCAGTAAAAGCGCAGTGCGGGCGGCTCGCCCGCATATTCTTACTCGCTTGCGACGCTTGCCGAATAGGCCTTGAGCTGTTCGATTTGCTTCTCAATCTTCGCCCACTCCTTTTTGTCTTTGCGCGACGACAATCGCGAATTGGGATCGGCATAGTAGCCAAGAATGTTGGCGCGCAGATCTGGCGAAACCTGATCGAAGTTGTGCTCCGCGAGCTCATCCAGCAGCTGGGCGTAGGTCTTATCGCTCAGGGTGTATTCCCCCGGAGACGTTTCCTTTCCGGTATCGCAGTCGCGATTTTCGAGATGCAACGCCTCGCCGTCCGCTTGCCGGAGGGTCGTTTGGAAGTCCTCGACTGTCTGGTTCACGCTCTTGATATACATGTCTTCGGTCTGGGTGGTCGGAATCTTGAATTGCAGCGCACGGAAGGGCCCGATCTTGGGCATAATTTTCAGAAACCATGCCAGAATGCGCTCTCTCACGCCCGGCCGCCGGTATCCTTTCCCCCACTCTTTCTGGTAGTTCGTGCGCGACAGGTAGTACAGGAATTTCTTTCGATCGAAGTTCGGATCTTCCTTGATCATCTGATCTTTCCGCGAGAGCAAAGCGACCCGCGTCATTTCCGGAATCACATTGCTGACGCTGCGCCGGAAAGTGCCGATCGCCAGGTCTTCGTCTCCGAATACGTCAGAGAGTTTCAGAGCGTAGGTCTCGAAAAAGGCACGCTCGAGCAACGGCTTGGCAACCTCGAAGCCGATGAAATCGTGATAGCGGTCGCTGGTGTACCGGTTCTTGGCAACCTGGACCATATCGAAGCCGAATTCCGTGCGGATGTGAGCTTTGGGATCGTCCCCATAGGTCACTTGGTTCCCGAACTTCTTCCTCAACTTGGGAAATTCGATGGCGACGACCTGATTGATGGTCGGATGCCCACTGTTATCCGAAACGTAATGAGCCAGCGCGCCCAGCGAAAAGGCATACTCATTCAAATCCGAAGAGTCCTGCATCAGGGCCACCACGAAATCACCCGTGCGCACGTAATGCACCAGGTCGCTGAAGAATTTGCTTCCAAACGGGTAATATCCCATGTCCTGGAGCAGCGAACCACCATAGGCGTAGGCATGCGCTTTTCGCAGATCCTCGTCAGTCGCTTGTGGGAAACGCTTTCGGAGCATGGGCTCAATTCGGTCTTTCCATAACAAGTCCACCACCTGCTCATGAGTGAGAACAGAGTAGGCCGGCGCCACCGCAGTTCCGAGCAGAATGATCGCGACCGACAGGAGGATGAAAGATCGGAGCCTCTTAGTCGCCAGGGTCTTGATCGCCAAAATAAAGATCGCCACACCAGGAGCAAGTCTTCTACCAAGTTTCATCGTTGCTGGTCCCTTCTATGGATTCAAGCTGCCCCGCTGGCGGCATACCGCAATCCCGTATAATCAAGTATGCGGCAGATCCGGTGGGCCGCTTAAAGGAAACAATTGAGCGCTCATTCGCATCATCCCGGCCAGCAGCCGCCCAGTCCGCAACCGCTTCCCGGCGTCAACGCCATCATCGCCGTCGGTTCCGGCAAGGGGGGAGTCGGCAAGACCACTCTGGCCGTTAACCTGGCGATCATCCTCGCGAGGATGGGGCACAGGGTCGGTCTCCTTGATGCCGACGTCTACGGACCGAATGTTCCTTTGATGCTGGGATTGAGCGAGCAGCCTAAAGTGTTGGGGGACAATCGCATCGAGCCCCTTACCGTGCACGGGCTCAAGGTAATTTCGGTCGGATTCCTCAACCCCGGGGACAAGCCCCTGATCTGGCGCGGCCCGATGCTGCATTCGATCATCCGCCAGTTCCTGGGATCGGTGGAGTGGGGACAGCTCGACTATCTGGTGGTCGATCTTCCGCCCGGGACGGGGGATGTGGCGCTCTCGCTCATTCAGACCGTTCCGCTGACCGGCTCGATTGTCGTTTCCACGCCTTCCGACGTTGCGCTGCAGGATGCTCGCAAAGCCATCGAGATGTTCCGTCAGATGAAGGTGGATATCGTGGGCATGGTCGAGAACATGAGTTACTTTGTCTGCCCGCATTGCCAGCACGAAATTGATATCTTCTCGCGCGGCGGCGCGGAGAAGACTGCGAAACAGTTCGACGTAGCGTTTCTGGGCAGCGTGGAACTCGATCCCGAAATTCGCAAGGCTGGCGATACCGGCTCTCCCGCGGTACTTAAGGGCGAAGATTCGCCGCATGCGAAGTCGTTATTCGCGTTTGCCCGCAAGGTGGTGGAGCGGGTGGACGAGATCAAGGCCAGCAGTTCCGCAAGCGTGGTCCAGATCCAGTAGCATGACCCATATCAGATCGGCGGAACCCTGTTCCGCCATTACATCTATCTGAAATCAAACGATCTTGGGACGATAAGGCGAGATCCGGAAGTTTTCATGAACTGGGGATTACGGCTTAAACTATCTGGTTACCTTGGTCTCGCAGCCAAGAAACTCCGCGCCCCCTGGAGTGCATCTGAACGAAGGACACTGCTTGCTAGCGTGAGAGCACCGCGGTAACCTGTGTCGCTCTTCAAAACCGCGCTATAACGTGAGGGGTATGCGGATCAAGACAAGAGGCGCCTGGTTATCGGTTTTGTTCTGCGCTGTCGTTTGGCCTTCCGTGTTCGCGCAAGATAGGCAGGAAAGCCGCAACACGGGCTACCGGATTACCGACAGCGAAAAAGACACTGATCGGCGCCAGAATTCGAGAGCGCCTCGCCCGCTGAACTTCAGCGAGGGACTGGCGATTTTGGGCGCCGCACTAGAGTCCCGTCACCCCGGCAACTCCTCCTCTGATTGTTCTCATTTAGTGCAAGACATCTATGAACGCGCTGGATTCCCATATTCCTATGTAAATTCTGCGGAACTTTATGCGGGGACTGACGAGTTCAGGCAAGTAGCAAGGCCGCAACCCGGCGATCTAGCGGTCTGGCGCGGACACGTAGGAATTGTAGTCAATCCCGTCCAGCATTCCTTCTTCAGTCTGCTGCGCTCAGGACACGGAGTTGAAGCCTACGACTCGCCGTATTGGAAGGGACGCGGCCGGCCGCGTTTTTTCCGGTACGTCAAAACGAATTCGTTTGGTGCGCTTTCCTCGCCGGTGCGGATCGCGAGCCTGGAGCCCACTAGTTTGGGAATTAGACCCGGCGGGCAGGCTGCTTCGAACCTCTCGTCCACTGGACGGCTAGAACTTTCGAACGAGGCGGCATTGTCCGAAGAGCTTCCTGAAGTCCAACCACTGGCCGCGACCGTATTCATTCCCGTGCAGAAATCGGCCAAGCCCAGTCCGGATCAGGTGAGCGCGGCTCTCCTTGAATCCTTCGGCGATTTTGAACAGAGTTTTCGAGGACGCGACTTGTTCAAGCTGTCTCAATCTCTCACGGTGTTCGATCAATTCGAGGTCCAAACGGTGCGCACCAAAGGGAATCAGGGATGGGCCGAGGTTCAGGTCAATGAAGTGGCGTCTCTCGCGCTCGGGGGGGCGAAGGTCAACAGGCTTGCGAAGCGTCAACGATGGTCATTGCGTCGCCGCGACAAACGCGGTTGGGAGCTGACACTTCCGCAGGACACAGTGTATCTTCCGCAGGATGTGGCGGTGCGGATGCTGGCGCACAATCTGGCAAATCTCACGGATGGCAATCCTGACTCCGCCAATACAACCGAACAGAAGGCCCAATTGGCAAGACTTCTCGCTTCGCTTCTTGAAAGTAAATCGTCCTCAGGAACTCGGTAATTTTAGCGACCGCCATCAGGTTCCGACGAGAGCGACTTAAGTCAACCGGCGGATCGCGCCCAGCGTTTTCTCCACCTCTTCCGGCGTGTTGACGATGCCGCACGCAAGGCGCGCGTAACTGACGCGATAAGGCGTGGTGGAAGCGATAATTTTCTGCTCCAGAAGGCGGCTGACCACTTCAACCTGCTTCATTCCTTTGACGTCAAAGCAAGCCATTCCCGCCGAGAGATTCTCATCACGTGGCGTGTAAAGCTGGACGTGCGGCATGCGTGCGAGTCCTTCTTTCATTTGATGATTCAATTCGTGAATGCGCGCAGTTATGCGACTTGGCCCGATGTTCTCGTGGAAATGAAAAGCCTCTGGTAGCGCCCAGTGGTGTTCGAAAGCCTGAAAGCCGCCCGGCGAGAACCAGGCGGCTCGCGGCGGATGGTCTGGTTCTTTTTCTTCTCCCCAGGCCTCGAATACTTCGCTTGCGTAAAAGGTCGGAATCAGCGGACGCATCTTTGCCCACACCGCGGGTTTCGCCCAAACGAAGCCGGTCCCGCGCGGTCCGAAAATCCACTTATGAGTGCCGGCAGAGAACGCATCGCAGCCCATCGCGACGATCCTTGGATCTTCCACGCCGATGCCGTGAACGCCGTCCACGATCAGGAGCACCCTGTCCCTTTCATCGCGGCCGGCATTCACTTCGGCAATGATATCGGCAATGCGGCGGATCGGAAGCCGCACGCCACTGGCCGAATGTACCCACGTCACACCCACAACTCGCGTCTTGGCCCCGATTCCTTTGCGAATACGATCCACGATCTCGTCTGGGGCAATCGAGTTGTAGGAATCGAAAAGCGGGATCTTGCGCCACGTCGCGCCGCAGCGGCTAGTGGCCAGCCGGATCGACTCATGGTGCACGTAGTGATCGTGCACGGTCGTGAGGACTTCGTCGCCTTCACGAAGCGCCAGGCCGTGATAGATGAGCGAGAGACCAGTGGTCGTGTTCTGGGTCAGCGCGATATCCTGCGGGTCACCGCCGATGTAACCAGCGATGGCGCTGCACGTCTTCAGCGGCATATTCTTTTCGGGACTCTCGAACAGCGAGGACTCCACCGTCACAAATGGATTTGCGTCCAGCTGCCGGCGATATTTCTGGATTGCTTCGCGAACGGGACGCGGATGAGAAGTCAGGTAGAAAAGGCCAAGATGAATGTAGTCAGGAGCGAGATCGAACTCCCGGCGCACGGCGCCCCAATCGTCGTAACGAGCCGGGCCGGCCATCTTCGTTTTTTCGCCTTGCGCCAGCAGCGGCATGAGCGCTCCTGCGGCGACTGAGAGCGAACTGCCAACCAGAAAATTGCGGCGGGTCACGGACATGGAAGTTCTCCTGAAATTGCGACCAGTACGAGACTATATGCACGACGTGAGGGAAGGCCATCCGAAACTTGCGGTCAAATCAAGATCAGCGGTCACGATCGCGGCATCTTGTCGTCAACTCGGCCGAGCGATGGACGTTCGTGCGCTGCCCGCCTCCGCCAACTCGGACATGGCAGAATAGCGCGATGCCCATCGAGCAAGCCTCACAGGTTCCCGACTTTCTCTACGGCACCGCCTGGAAGGAAGACCGCACCGCAGGCCTGACTGAACTCGCGATCCGGATGGGATTTCGGGCCATCGACACGGCCAATCAGCGGCGGCATTACTTCGAAGCCGGAGTAGGCCAAGGATTGGCTGCCGCTTATCTCGCCGGAGTAGTCACACGCGCGGATCTCTTTCTGCAGACGAAATTCACTTATCAACGTGGGCAAGACCACCGGCTGCCCTACGATCCCGCAGCCAGCCTTTCCGTTCAAGTTGCTCAGTCGATGGCCAGTTCCCTCGAACATCTCGGGACGGACCATGTCGACAGCTACGTGCTGCACGGGCCTTCGTCGGTCTATTACTGGACCGAAGATGATGCCGAGGTTTGGGACGCGATGCGGAGGGAGCGCGATGCCGGCCGCACTCGTCTGCTTGGCGTGAGTAATATGTCCCTGCACCATCTTGAGCAGATGGCCGCCGCCCACGATGAGGCTCCCGCATTTGTGCAAAACCGCTGCTTTGCGCGAGTCGGATGGGATCGCGATGTGCGATCGCTTTGCCGTGTGCGAAAGATCGTTTATCAGGGCTTCTCGCTTCTCACCGCGAATACGGAGGTGCGGCGCCATCCTCTGGTCACTGGCCTCGCAGCGGGCTCTAACGTCACTCCCGCTCAGGTCGTGTTCTCCTTCGCACGTGCGGTCGGGATCCTGCCCCTGACCGGCACCTCCGATGCCGAGCACATGAAGCAGGATTTGGCCAACCGCGATCTGACCCTGTCGGCGGACGCCGTGCAAGCGATTGAGTCGCTGGCGGGATGACATCGTTGACTTCTCGTTTAAGAGGTCCTTCAAACACGGTCATAGTGATACGATTCTCCGGCATGAAAAGTCTTACGCGTCGCCGATTTGGAAAGACAGTAGCCGGCGCTGCCGCCGCCGCATTTGCCAGCGCCTCCCTCTCGCGGTTTGCATTCGCGCAAACGCCCGCAGCCAGTTTGCTTCAATTCCCCGCCAATTTTCTTTGGGGCTGCGCCACCGCTTCCTATCAGGTGGAGGGCGCGGTGAACGAAGATGGCAGAGGACCGTCCGTCTGGGACACCTTCTCGCACACGCGCGGCAAGACCTTTCAGGGAGACACCGGCGATGTCGCCGATGATTCGTATCACCTCTACAAAGAAGATGTGAGGCTGTTGAAGAACCTGGGTGTGACCGGGTACCGGTTCTCCATCTCATGGTCCCGCATCTTCCCGAACGGAACGGGTCAGCCGAACGAAAAAGGGCTTTCCTATTACCAACGCGTCGTGGACGAACTTCTCAAGAACAATATCGCGCCTTACATCACACTTTTCCACTGGGACTTGCCGCAAGCATTGCCTGGGGGTTGGCAGTCTCGCGACACTGCGAAAGCCTTTGCAGATTACGCGGGATATGTCTCGAAGCAGCTTTCCGATCGCGTCCACCATTTTTTCACGACCAACGAATTTGTCTGCTTCACCGACCTGAGCTACAAGATCGGGCAGTTTGCGCCGGGATTGAAGTTGCCGGCAGCCCAGGTGAACCAGATTCGACACCACGGCATACTCGCACACGGACTGGCGGTACAGGCCATTCGCGCCAACTCACAGCCTGGAACACAAGTAGGTCTGGCCGAGAATACCACCGTCTATGTGCCCGTTATCGAAAGTCGCGAACACATCGAAGCCGCCCGGCGCGCGACTCGCGAGGGAAACGCCCCCTTCCTCACCGCGCTGATGGAAGGCAAATACACCGACGGCTATCTCGAGCGCGAGGCGGCGAACGCTCCCAGGGTCCAGTCCGGCGACATGAAAATCATCGGCAGCCCGCTCGATTTCGTCGGCCTCAACGTATACACACCGGAGTATGTTCGAGCGGACGCGTCTAGGGCCGGCTTCGCGATTGAGCAGCGCCAGACTTCTTATCCGCGCATGGCTTCTTCCTGGTTGTTCATTGGGCCGGAAGTGATCTATTGGGCGGTTCGCAATGTCAGCGACATCTGGAAACCGCGGGCTCTCTACATCACCGAGAACGGCTGCTCGGCTGACGATGTGATCACTGCAAGGGGACGCATTGAAGATACCGATCGCGTAATGTATCTGCGCAATCACCTGACGCATTTGCATCGGGCGGCCTCGGAAGGCTACCCGATCAAGGGATACTTCCTCTGGAGCCTGATGGACAACTTCGAATGGGCCGATGGTTATAGCAAACGGTTCGGTATCCACTACGTTGATTTCAAGACGCAGAAACGCATACCCAAGCTCAGCGCGGAGTGGTACCGCGAAGTGATTGCACGTAATGCGGTGGAGTGATGCCTGCGGGTTCAGTGCGTTGTCTTAGCCGAGAACCTTTCCAGCCGGTATACCGGGTCAGCCAATTCATCCTTCAGCACCAGCCGCGCCACGATTTCTCCCAGCGCTGGACCATGCTTGAACCCGTGCCCCGAGCCGCCGCCGACAATCCACAAGTTCGCATTGGCCGGATGCCGGTCTACGATGAAGTTGTGGTCCGTCGTGTTCTCGTATTGGCATACGCGGGTTTCGATCAGCGGCGCGTCTTTCATTCCAGGGAAGCGATAAGCAAGATACTTTCGTGCTTCAGCCAGTCGCTCATCGTCGACCAGTCGCTGTCCCGAGGTCGGATCGAACTCGGGCCCGCGCGTGTCGTCCGCCAGCTTGAAGCCGCGGTTCAGGTTCCCGGGAATTCCGTACATGAAGTGATCACTGTGGTCGGCCCACACCGGCAAATTGCCTTCGTCGTAGCGGTAATCGCCTGCGGGAGTGCCGAAGAAAAACACATCCTGTTTGGTTGAGACAAAATGGGGACCCACCAGTTTCGGAAAGAACTTGCCCAGCCACGGCCCGCACGCGAAGATATACCGATCAGCAAGCAGCTTCGATCCATCCGAGAGCGGCAAGCCTTTCCATTCTCCACCTTCCAGCCCGGGTGTTAAAACCGCCTCCTGACGATACTCCCCGCCTTCTGCGACAAAGCGCTCGACCACGGCTTGTGCCGAGGCGTGTGCCAGCAAATACCCGCTGTGTGGCTCCCATATCCCCCACTCGACTTTCTCAAAATTAATCTGCTTCCAGCGCCGCTCCAGTTCGCTCGTCTGCAACTGCTCGAAAGGGATTCCTGCATCCTTCAGCATCGGCAACGATCCGCGTTCGAATTCGCCGTCGCCTTCCACCATCCACAGCACGCCGATCGGATGAAAAAACTTCTGCTTCCATTGCGCCTCGTGATCTCTCCAGAGCTCCATTGCCCGCGCCGCCATCCTGGTGTAAGGCTGATTCGGTCCGTAGGCTCCGCGCATTACCCGCGTTTCGCCGCCTGAGGAAGCACGTGAGTTCCCCGGCCCCCACGCATCGAGCATCGTCACTCGCGCTCCGCCGCGAAGAAGGTAGAATGCGGTCCATCCGCCGAAGGCCCCCGCGCCAACTACTGCAATATGAGGTTTGCTATTCATGGATTTCGGAGCCCCACCAGTATCCTGATCCGCCGCCGGGGACGCCAGTCCACCCAGGGCATCCCCTCCCGCTGCGGTTACCGCCGCCGCCAAACCGAGCTTGACGGCGTCGCGCCGGGAAACCTTCGCACGCGTTTTGCGATCCCGGTGGGACGAGCCGTCGTTTTCGGCCATAAGAAGTTCTCCACCATACATAAAGAAGATGGCGCAAGTCCAAATGCGCCTTATGCCCCGGCTCCTCGACGGGAATAGATAGACGCTGCGAATAGGCGCGGCGGACGCTGGTGCGGCGTTCCATTTCTAAGAAAGGGTCGAATCAGCCCGTGGCGTTTGCGAGGCCACGACTTTGGGGTTGAGTGCGCCGGCAGGACAGGACGCGGGCGTCGAACCTCGTCCATCAAGTAAGCCCACGTATCCGAACCATGATCTCTTACTTTGCGACAGAAAACTTCAGGGTAGAAATGGCTTGCTGAAATACGCCCTCGTTTTTGTCGAAATTTTCGACCGGGTTGCGCAGAGAGAAGGCGTAGACTCTCTGGCCATCCGATGCCATGTAGGCGTCCGCTACTATCGTTGATCCACTTTCTGACCGCCCTTTCGCGCGGACCCTCAGGCCCTGGCAGCCTCCCACAATCGCGGGCTCGGCGTGCGTTGGCTCCAATGCGTTCTTGCCCTTGAAGTGCGGATCGTTCCCTATGATATCCACCAGTTTCTTCTTCGCCTTCTCGGAGAAACCGGCACAGGACATACCCTTTTCCGCCGGGAGCTTCTGCAGGAAGAAGGAAGGGACCTCGCCCGTATCTACCTTTGCCATAAGCTCAGGGGAAAACAGCAATCGTGAAGTGGGATCTTTCGACTGGTAGAAAATGATCATGTCACCGAACTTGCGGTCAATACCTAAAGCCTTCATGGTCTGGCCCTGATCGTAGGCCGTCCAGTCTTTTGGAATACCGATGGTGACCTCCTCCTTCGATCCCTCGTAGAGTACAAAGCCCTCCGGCAAACCTTGCCCTGTTGGCGGTGGCGGAGCCGTGGGGGCCTTCGGCTGGGGCAGGGCAGCGGTGTCGGTTGTTTTGTCCTGGGTCACGATGCTCTCGCTCTTTACCGCCCGGAAGTCGGACCCGCCTCGCGGCGAGGGAACGATCTCCACATTGTACGAACTGATGGCGTCACAGCTCTTAACATCCCAGTGTTCCACGCCCGGCTGGTCGGGTGAACGCAACTCCCTCAGGACTTGAAAATCACAGCCAGGATGATCGGCAGCGTCCAACGTATGGATCGTTCTCGTGATATCTGCTTCGAGTTGCGCAGATGGAACTAAGCTGAAACGCCCTCCGCCACTCTCTACCATTTCGGCTGCAACCACACGGTTCGCTTCAATCGGCCGCTGGAGGTTGTATTCGAAAGCGCCCTGCTCGGCGGGCACCATAGTCACTTTGCCCTTACCTTTCATCATCCCTTGAACTTCGTCCACGCGAACGAAATAGTCCTGGCCGGCTCTGGCATCCAGGGTAATCGCAGAGCCCTTGTCATCTGACTTGATGTTGTGCGACCCGGGAGTGAGCCTAATCGTCACGCACCGGCCGTTTCCGACTCGGACCACCTGTCTGCCATCCACGTAAATGGACGGAAAAAGGGCCGAGCCAGCGAATTCGGGTGGGCGATACACGTGCAGACGTGCGATTTGGAGCTCGGGGCTCGTCGTCTTCGGCCCCTGCGCCGAATCCGTGGACTGGCTTGTTGCCGATGCGGGTTGCTCTTGAGCGAACGTGGCAGTTGCGAGCGCAAGGACTAACACAGTTGCTGTCTTCATACGGCCTCCACGCTGCGGAAGGCCTCCTTAGCTCTTGATGCACTTACCCTCGGCCACAACCACCACCGTGGGAAGGAGCCCGGAGACCGTGATCTGCAGTTAGCGACTTGGGAACACTTTCATGGCGGACCTCAACTGGGAATCAAGAAATCCTGTATCTGAACAAGTCGGCCCGGCGAAACGAAAAAGCCGCTAGAAATGCTGAGGTGCTGTCGGTGATTGTTCCCAACGTCGAAGGGATTGTACGCCCGTTGTTCATTGGAAACCACAAACCGCTCCGGCGGCAAATTCGTTGTGTCGGGGTCAGGAGGAGCGTATGATGCGCAGGCCAGAGGTCCAAATCGTAAATCCGGGTACCGCCGCGTGGCGCATGAGGATGTATCGGCGTCGAGCAGCCGTCCCATGCCCCACCGTCCGGCTGATCAGGTCCGAAGACGTCCGGCGCATTGCTCGTCGAATGCCTTCCTCGAAGGAGACCCTGCCATGCATGAGGCGTTTAGGCCGACCGCACTGAAAGTATTACTCGGCTTGCTTGTTGTGTTTAACTTCACAACGATCGCTGGGACATCCCCGTCTGAAACAAGGACAGTCACCTTAAAGAACGGGAAGACCTTCGAGGTAGAAACGAAGAGGGGTATGCCTCTCCCATACAGCAGCAGGGAAATAAAAATGCTAATTCTTGACGCTAACGCTGCCATTCCTGTTTTGTCCTGTGGGAAAGAGGGGCAAGAGGTCAAAATACCGTGGCTTTGGGCACTCATTGCTGAGTTGAAGGAAAAGGGGTCCTTTACTGTAACCGTAACCACACCCCTAGATGAAAACATCTCAACCACATTTGAGGCCAATGGGCCCGGGAAAATCTCTCAGACCTTTTTCGCAAAGAGCGATCATCCAACAATTTGGGAGGGTATTGAGGACCCCGGAATACATTGGTTCCCCTTTCATTTCTCTTTTGAGGAGAAAACCTCGAAGAAACGATTCGAGTTTACACAGTGGACACAACTTGACTCGAAAACTCAAGAACAACTCCGAACGATGATACAAAAGATGATGAGGGAGCATTGCACAAAACCGTAGCGCCCTTCGACTGTCAAGACGAAGGTGTGCGAACTGATCAACCCAGACAAATCATGACTCAAGATTTGGGCGCAGCCCTACTCCCGCCCGCTCCTTGACAACCCTCAACAGCGCTCCCTAGAATCGCAAAAGGGGCCTTGAATCCGCATTCTAAGCCTCTGCATCTAAAGTGTTTAAGTAGAGCCTCCGGCTCCAGACTCGAATCAACATGCCATCAGGACCAGCGGGCGAACGGGAACGAGAGATCCTGACCGCCATCGTAGAGACCTTTATCGCCACCGGCGAGCCGGTAGGGTCGCGCACGCTTGCGCGTGCCAGCCGCGAGGGACTGAGCGCGGCCACGATCCGGAACGTGATGGCGGATCTGGCCGATGCTGGCTTTCTTGATCAGCCGCATACCTCCGCCGGGCGCATACCGAGTACCGAGGCGTACCGCTACTACGTCGAGCAGCTTAGTGGCGAGACCCGGCTGTCGCACGAAAACGAGAGCATCATCCAGGACACCTTGGCCGGCGTCACCGATGTGCAGGAATTCATGGAACGCACTTCGCACGTGCTTTCACTGATTTCACGCAGCGTCGGCGTCACCGTGGCTTCGAGCGGGCCGCGCAATGCCCTCGAGCATGTTTACTTTTCGCGCCTTGGAGACCAGAAAGTTCTGGCCGTCGTCGTCACGCGTTCGGGGGTGGTGCGCGACCGCGTGTTGCGCCTCGATCTGCCCCAGTCGGAACTCGACCTGGCCGCGCGCTACATCAACGAGAACTTTCGCGGCTGGATGATGGAAGACATGCGCGCCGAGATTGCCCGGCGCCTCGAAAAAGAACGCAGCGAGTATGACCGGCTGATGGGATCCATCGCGCAGCTTTACCAGCACGGCGCGCTTACTACGACCGAGGCTCCTGAGGCAGTGTTCGTCGAAGGCGCCGCCAACCTCGTTACCGGCGAGGAAGATCGGCAACGTCTCCAGGACATGTTGCGGACGCTGGAAGAGAAGGAAAAAGTAGTCAAGCTGCTCGGCGCCTATCTGGACACGAAACAGGAGGCGGTGCGGGTCGTCATCGGTCTCGATGAGGCCATGCCCTCGATGCGCAATTTTGTCCTGATTGGCGCTCCGGCACGCGTAGGCGGTGAAGTCATGGGTTCGCTGGCGGTGATCGGGCCCACCCGGCTCGATTATCAGCACACTATGTCGGCGGTCTCCTACATCGCGCGCCTGTTCGACAAACTTTTGAATGAATCGGAGTAATTGAGAAGTATGGGTAAAGGAAACGGAAAGACGGAAACCACCAACCTCGATCTGGAACACGAACTGCCTCCTGGGGAAGAGGGCGAGGAAACGGCTCGGGCGTCGGATCCCGCCGCTGTCGCAGGCGGAGGCGCAATCTCGGAGACCGAAAAGCTCCGTGCCGAACGGGACGCGCTGCTCGACCGTCTGGCACGCCTGCAAGCCGAATTCGACAATGCTCGCAAACGTGCGGCCCGCGAACAGCAGGAGTTCCGCGAGTACGCCGCCGCCGATGTCATCAGGAACATTCTGCCCGTCCTCGACAGCTTCGAGCGTGCTTTGAAGGCCCCGGCCGGCGATGCCCACGATCTCCGCAGCGGTCTGGAGCTTATCTATCGCCAGTTCCAGGATGCGCTCCAGAAAATGGGCGTCCAGCCGATTGAGTCTGTGGGGAAGCCGTTCGATCCTCGAGTGCATGAAGCCGTCGAAATGGTGGACACTACGGAGGCGGAAGACCATCACGTGCTCGACGAATTGCAGCGCGGCTACAACTACAAAGGACGCCTACTGCGCCCGGCAATGGTGCGAGTCGCCCGCAAGACCAGTGGGTAGTGGTTAGTGATTAGTGGTTAGTGACTGGTACAAAGCGGATTCCGTTCACAGACCACTAAATCACTAGGCACTAGCCACTTTTTATCGAGCAAAAGGACTCCTTACTTTTCTGGCCAACAACGGCAAACGCGACTACTACGAGGTGCTCGGTGTCACCCGCACGGCTACTGAGGTCGAGATCAAGAGCGCCTACCGCAAGCTGGCGATGACCTACCATCCCGACCGCAACCCCAATAATCCCGAGGCGGAAGATAAATTCAAAGAGCTGACCGAGGCCTATGCAATTCTTGCCGACACCGAGAAGCGCTCGCTTTACGACCGCTTCGGACACGCGGGTGTGGGCAACGTCGGCGGTCCTGCCGGATTCGATCCCGCAATTTTTCAGGACTTCGGCGACATCTTCGGTGAATTTTTCGGTTTCGGCGATCTTTTCGGAGGCGGAGGCCGGCGGCGCACTCGCGCCCAACGCGGCGCCGATCTGCGCGAAGACCTCAACCTGGAATTCGAAGAAGCGTTCTTCGGCGCTGAAAAGCATGTCAAAGTTCGCCGCCATGAGGCTTGCGACGCGTGTCACGGATCAGGCGCCGCGCCGGGCAAAGCGCCGGTGCAGTGCCGTTCCTGCAATGGCCGCGGCCAGGTGCGCTATCAGCAGGGATTCTTCAGCATCGCCCGCACCTGTCCTACCTGCCAGGGGGCAGGCAACGTGATTACCGATCCTTGCCCGAAGTGCAAGGGCGAGGGACGCCAGCTGCGGGAGCGCACCGTTGAAGCCAAAGTTCCCGCCGGGGTCGAAGACGGCACTCGCATTCGCTTCTCCGGACTCGGCGAAACTGGCGCCTTCGGCGGACCGACCGGCGACCTCTACGTTGTCCTGCATGTCAAAGAGCATGCCTTCTTCGAACGCGAGGGCAACGATCTTCATTGCGTGGTGCCGGTTTCATTTGCGCAGGCCGCCCTCGGTACCGAGATCATGGTCGCGACTATGGAAGGCGACTACAAACTGAAAATTCCCGAAGGCACGCAATCGGGAACCTCCTTCCGAATTCGCAACCGGGGCGTGCCAGTTCTCAACGGGCACGGCAAAGGGGACCTCTTTGTGGAAGTGCGGGTCCAAACGCCGGGCAAACTAAACAAGCGTCAGCGGGAACTGCTGAGCGAGTTGGGACAATTGTCGCCGGTGGAGAACAAACCGCAGCGCCGGTCGCTGCTCGGACGCATGAAGGATATATTCGCGTGAGGCAGGTTCTCAGTTCCCGGTTCGCAGTTCCCAGTTCGCAGTTCCCAGTTCCCAGTTCCCAGTTCTCAGTTCTCAGTTCTCAGTTCTCAGTTCTCAGTTCTCAGTTCTCAGTTCTCAGTTCTCAGTTCTCAGTTCTCAGTTCTCAGTTCTCAGTTCT
>Ga0209701_10000673_pt1 | contig 20805 bp, 16 predicted proteins | sample CZO8metaG_4_FD_188356 | JGI IMG/M metagenome (GOLD analysis project Ga0209701, IMG submission 188356) | Vadose zone soil microbial communities from the Eel River Critical Zone Observatory, Northern California, USA - CZOApr15con2H3.8 metaG... | ecosystem: Environmental > Terrestrial > Soil >... | reverse complement strand
CCTCATATGTCCCTGGATTCAGACCCGCTGCATTCACTTTGAAAGTAATTGTAGAGGATACCTGCGCATTATCGCTACCGGAGGCAGGTGTCACCGTTAACCATACTGCTGACGGCGCACCCACCTTCCAGGACAGGGTATCGCCGCCGGTATTCTGGATAGAGATGGTTTGCGCGGCCGGGTTACTGCCGACAGTCGTCGTGAATGCCAGGCTGCTCGCACTAAGCGCCATCTGCGGCGGCGCGATAGTGATGGTAACCGCAATCGTTGATGGGCTTCCCACCACAACCTTGCCCGTAATCGGGTCAAACGCGGTAATCGTCACCCTCGTCGAATACGACGAGCCGCCAGGTAAGCCCGTCGCATTGATATTGACGCTTGTAGTGGTACTTGTGCCCCCCAGCAGGTTAGTGCCCGATCCTGCCGAGAGCGTAATAAAGCTTGGAGCGGCGGGATCCAGTGCAGCAGTCCAGTTCAACGCCGCACCGCCTGTGTTAGCATTAGCAATAGTAATCTGCTGCGAGCTTGTTCCAGTTGGGACGTTGAAGCTGAGTCCTGGACCTGCCGTAAGTTGAGGAGCAGTCAGCACATTTAACGTTACTCCCACCGTCTGCGAACTCCCTATAATCGGAGTGCCGCTGTCATCTACAGCGGCCAGCGAGATCGAACCTGTATATGACCCAAGAGACAGCGCCGCTGATGTCGCCGTCACCGTAAATGTCGCGCTCGCACCACTGGCGAGTGTCGCCGGTAAGGAAGGCGATACAGCCAGCCAGCCTGTCCCATTCACCGTTGTCACCGTTGGAGTAACGGTGACGGCACCCTTACAGTTCCCTATGACACCAACCGTAAAGGTTTGCACTGCCGGAGGATTATACCCAGGCTCAGCAGAAAAGGTTTCCGCCTGTTGCGAGAGATTTTGTAACGTGCATTGTTGCTGCACCGTCAGGTTGACTGTAATAGTTTGCGGGGCACCAACAGGCTGGTTGGTACTATCGACAGCAGTGATAGTTACCGTGCCTGAATAGCTGCCGGCAGTCAGTCCCGCGAGCTTAATGCCTACCTTCGTTGCCGAAGAAGTCGTTAAGTCCACCGTACCGCTCGATGGCTTTGCGCTAAGCCATGTACCTCCCGCTGGCGTAGTAGCGGTTGTAGCAGTCCAGTTCAAAGCATTTGCACCACAGAAACCTCCAGCAGCGATGGTCACTGGTTGTGCTGCAGGACGTGACTGCCCAATCACCCCCTGAAAGGCGAGCGCGGGCGGAGTTACCGTGATTGCACATGGCGCCTGCACCACAAAGGTTACCGGAATAGTCTGCGGGCTGCCAGCAGCAGGATGGTTCGAGCTATCTGTACCGGTAATCGTGATCATGCCGTTGTAGGTGCCAGGGATAAGTGTCGCTAACAGCGACACCTTGATCTTTATTTGAACGGATTGTTGCAATGTAAGGGTGCCCCTGGACGGCGTGACTGAGAGCCATGCACCGCCTACAGTTGTCGCCGCCGCTGCATGCCAGTTAAGAGTTCCGCCGCCTGAGTTGGTAACGGTGGCTATCTGGGGAGACGGATTGAGCTGGCCGGTGACGCCGTTAAATGTTATCGCTTGAGGCGTCGTTGCCAGAAGCGGCGTTGTGGCCTGTCCCATGACGAATGTCACTGGCAAGGTCTGCGTTCCGCCGGACCAGATGAAAGTCACCGCACCGCTATACGTTCCAGGAGTGAGACCTGTAACATTCACATTCACAGAAGGAGAGGCAGGGGTCGCGCCGCTTGTGGAGCTAATGCTTAGCCAGTTTCCTCCGTTATTCATCGTAACGAATGTACTCCAACTTAACGGGTTTGAACAACCTTGCGTAACTCCCATATTAACGATCTGCGCAGCCGGTGCCTGCTGCAAATAGGCACTGGTGAAGGTCAGTTCTCCAGGTGAAACCTGTAAGGCACATTGAGGCACAATAGTCAGGCTCACATAGATCGTTTGTTGGCTAACCTGCACGGCTCCCGGTCCCTGGCTGGTAAAGGTCACCGAACCGCTGTAGAAGCCAGGCAGCAAGCTCTCACTGTCCACGCTGACTGTCAACGGCTGGCTGTTACCCCTGGTAACCGTGCCGGACTGCGGATCAACTGCAAGCCAGCTTGACCCATCACTGGTAGCGCTGGATGCGCTCCATTGCAAGGGGAGTTTTCCTGGATTACTGACCGTTACTACCTGTCCGGGCGGGTCCAGACTGCCATCGGTACCGGTGAAAGTAAGCACGGGAGGGGTAAGCTGGACGGCTTCATGTTCAGGCTGAAGCGGCGCAACGCCCATCTTCACCGGTAGTGTGGTCCCCCCGGCATTCGATCTAAAAATCACCTTAGCAGCATACGGCCCCACGTTGAGATTCGAGCGATCACCCGCAATCGCTACATGTATGGATTGATCGCTTGAAATCGTCCCACTCGCGGGGCTGATCAGCAGCCATGACTCCGTCGCGGTAGCTTGCCAGGTAATTTGCCCACCGCCATCATTAGAAAGCGCAATCATTTGAGTGCTATTAGTCGTCTGGTCGCCGCTACCAAGATCAATGCTCTCCATCGAAGGTACCAGGTGCGGTGGAGGCTGCGAAGCTTCCCCGGTGACCCTCACCGGGAAACTGGCATACCTATGCATACGCGCGTCCTCCGCATGGATGATATGCAGGCCTGATCCCCACGACGGATCAACCCATACCGTATCGCTGAAGGAGCCTGTCTTGTTGGCATGGATGACACTGGTGCCGCCCGTATCAGTTATCCGAAAATTTGCATCACGGGTCAGCCCGACTAGCCCCGATGGGTAAAAGTTTGAGCCGCGCAGAGTAAGCATTCCCCATAGAGGAACAGTGGATGGAGTGACCTGCAACGAGAGCACACCTTTTCCATGCGATGGCTGCGCCTTGTTTCCGCTACCGCGAGTCATCACGATCCCAAAAACTCCGCCCAGCAACAGGCCTATTATTGCCAGCACATTTATCCAGGAGAATAGGCGCATAGGTACGCGTTTTGGCTCCCTGGGCGGAACCTCTTGCAAGAGCAGAGGGGTTGAAGGTTTTGGGTTTACTGGCGCGGGAGGAAGACGGCGCGACCTATAGGTAACGGTTTTGTTCCAGGTCGCATTGCGCTGTATTTCATAATCGTCGCCAGATTCCAACCGGTCATCAATTTGTAGTGCCGCCGGAGTGGAGCCATTACCCACAACCGGCACTTCCTGCACAGGTGTAACTGGGGTTACTCTACTGTGCAACCCCAGGGGCCGGGTAGACATATTGGCGTCAGTTTCTACCTTCTTGTAGAAATGGGGCACTTTGAGGTCAGCAGGTCGATCAGCTAATTTAACGGTTAACTGGTTTTCGTCATAGCGATAACGAGGAGATTGTTCCGTTGCAAATAGGGACTTACCGCATTTTGCGCAATACTTAGCAAGCCCTGGAAGCGGTTCCTGGCAGTTTGGGCAGCAATTTACTCTCATGGCATTATCCCCCTATAGAGTAGCAGTCACTCCCCTACCAGCATGACATCCGGCTATTTGTCAATTAATAAATGGGCTCTTCCGGACTGGAAATAGCTGTGCGCAGGAAATACTTCAAGATCCAGTAGAGTAACCCGTAAACTAGCATGCCAATCAGCGTTGACCATTCAAAGATATGAACCACGTTGGTGCCGAACCTCCCACTTTGCACAATCCCTGCAAACGGATAAAGAAAGAAGCCGGTAAGACTATAAAGAAACTGCGCGAACTGATTATTTGGGTCCGCTCCAAGCAGTTTCAAGAAGAATCGCAAGAGGAATATCGCTTCCAATACCAGAATCGCCCAGGTAATGTAGTCGATGACCTTGGCGACAATATACTTCGTCGTGTGAGACTGCCTCTGGTTCCTGGGTGCCTGCTGGTAGGAAGGATCCTGGTACGGGTAAGGAGGCTGTATTTTCTGCCGATCCTGCTGATATGGACTCTCTTGAGGGTACCTTTCAGTAGGTTGCTCGTAAGGTGGGTTATGTGGATAGGTATTGGGCTGTGGGTATGTCGGATCATTGGGATAAGGGCCAGGCTGTGGGTAAGCCGGATCATTCGGGTAGGGGTTAGGCTGCGACTCATTCGGGTAAGGGTTAGGCTGCATCCTGCTCTCCTCTCAAATGTACGGGGGACCCCCACGATCTCCCCGGACCTGAGTACTTGCAGATGCCCCGCCCACCTGGTACTCAAAAAGAGTTCGGCAGGGCAACCACATCCTATATCAATTACTACTACGTAAAATTATAACATTTTTACTCACAATATGTCATCGTGTCCTTTTCCAGGATATTGGTTCATCTTTAGGCACGGTTCAAATGCATGTGACAGTTCCTCAGCACCAGCAAGGTCCAGCCCTGTCATCCTTCGCTTCGCTCAGGATCTCGCTGCTGATCGCGACAGACCCTTCGCTTCGCTCAGGGTGACAGGCATTCTCTCCAAATATCTAGAGTGCTCACCACTTATTCCAATGCACAATTGCCTCCATTGGCACCCTCGGTGCAGGCATGAAGTCTGTCCCCAGCGTGTAGGCCACAGGAGTAAGCGCCACTTGCGTCACCTGCTCATAAGGGATACCAAGAACCTCAGCCGCTTCTTGCTCAAAGTAAAGATGAAACGTAGTCCAGCACGTCCCCAGTCCGCGTGCACGAGCGGCAAGCATGAAACTCCACACGGCTGGCAGGATTGAACCATACATACCAGCCTGGTCAAACAGTGGCAGGCCCTCTACACGGCCCCAGAAGCAGGGCACTAGCAGTACCGGCGCCTCGTGTATATGCTCAACCAGGTACACAGTGGAATCTACTATTTTCTTGAGTGTTGCCCTTCGCTCACGACTCAGCTTCCTGGCCGCCGCTATGGCGCTTTCTGACGTTGACCGGTCACGATAGATCTCAAATCCCCTGCGGTAGATATCTCCCAATGCCTGACGCTGCTGGGCATCGGTCACCAGCACAAAGTGCCAGTTCTGGCTATTTCCCCCCGTAGGCGCCTGCACCGCGAGTTCCAGGCACTCCTGAATCACCTCCGACTCCACTGCCCGCGAAAAGTCGAGACGTTTTCTCACCGAGCGCGTCGTAGACAGCAATTCATCTGGCGAAAGATTAAGTAAGGGCATAGTTTCGTTCTCCTTATACCGCTACATTCGTAGACCGGCTATATGGCTTCTCCGGGTCAATCAACACATTTACGCAGGCAGGCAAGCCGGACGCAAACGCCCTTTCCAGCGCCGGGCGAATGTCCTCCGGCCTCTCGACAAGCTCACCATAGCCTCCAAGAGCCTCGACCATCTTATCGTAGCGTATCCCCGGCGCCAGCTCCGCCGCAGTAGCGTGGCCAATAATCGCCTTTTGTGGATGTTTGATCTGGCCCCACGCTCCATCATTCCCAATAACGGACACCACGGGCAGCTTATGGCGCACCATGCTCTCGAATTCCATACCGTTGAGTCCAAAAGCCCCGTCTCCATGCACAATCAACACTTTTTTGCCGGGACGCGCAATCTGTGCCGCCATCGCGAAGCCCGTGCCCGCCCCCAGGGTGCCCATTGGGCCTGCATCGAGCCAGTACCCGGGCTTGTCAACGTTGATCACTCTCGCAGCATAGCTCACAATGTCTCCACCGTCACCCACCACCGTCGTATCCTCGTCGATAAAATCGCGTATCTCGCGGCAGAAACGCATCGGGTGCACCGGCACTGTATCAGAACTCATCAGCGCCCCATCGCGTCCCAGCGCATTGCGTTCCTCTCTGCGAATATATTCCAGCCAAGCACCTTCACCAGGCTGTTTCGTTGCCTCCGTCAATTGCCGCATACTCAACCCCACATCTCCCACCAATCCAACCGCCGCCCCCCGGTTAACCCCTACATCCTCGCCTACCAGGTCGAACCAGATCACATTAGCTCCCCCGGGAATAAGCGGCGGCTGGCCATGATTGAGACGGAAATCCATGCGTGTGCCGATTAACAGGATGGTATCGGCCCCCTCCAGCGCCTTGCGCCGCGCAGCCGAGAAAAATAAAGGATGTGTGGGTGGCAAGCAGCCACGTCCGGCCCCGTTGAGGAAAACCGGCGCATTAATCCGCTCCGCCAGTTGGCGCAGTGGCTCGGCAGCATCGCACCACCATACAGCCGTTCCCGCCATAATCACCGGGCGCTGCGCTTTCTCCAGCAAAGCAGCCGCCTCCACCACGTATGCAGGATCAGGCGCCGTGCGGCCCTCGTAACGATAGTGCTCAGGTTCACCCGGATCGAACAGCGTATCGGTATCCGCCAGGTTGTTCAGCACATCCATGGGCATCTCTAAAAAAACCGGGCCAGGCTTCCCATTCAACATCTGCCGGAAAGCCGAGGCCGTATACTCGCCCAGCCGCCCCGTCTCATGCACAGTACGCGCCCACTTAGTAATCGGGCGCAGCAAGTCAATCTGATTCATCTCTTGCAGCGCTCCGCGATCCCACAAACTAAGCGGAGCCGCTCCACCAATCACAAGCACCGGGCTATTGGCGAGATAAGCATTTGCCACGCCCGTCACGCCATCGGTAACCCCCGGGCCTGCCGTCAAAAGCGCAACGCCCGGTTTGCGCGTACACTTCGCCCACCCTTCAGCCGCGTGCACCGCCGCCTGCTCGTGGCGCGTATCCACCACCCGAATCCCCTCCCGCACACATCCATCGTAAATAGCAGCAACATGCCCCCCGCTGAGCGTAAAGACGACCTCAACTCCTTCTCTCTTCAATATCTTAGCGACCAGCCAGCCGCCGTGGATCATGCCCATAGTATGCCTCTTTCTGTATTTATCACGTTAACAAACACGGCAAAGCGCTTTGTTATCTCTTGAATCATTATATGCTATAACTTGCTTTTGCAAGAAATATGTGGTCAGACGAGAATCTGCCAAGAATCGGGAGCCAGGGTGATGCCTTGCCTCGTAGGGGCGGGGGCGGTGTGGAGCGGAGTGGGGACGCTTGCGTCGCCCTTGCTGGAGGATTACCCTTTGCCCCCTCTTCTTGATAGAATCCTAAATGTTCTTCTAGCCTCTAGACGTGCCCAGGGAAATGTGCTATCTTCGAGCAAATACAAAGGGTAATTCGTCATGGATTACCCTTCGAGCAAGGGGTGCATCCTTAAAGCGATATTTTCTACTCCACCCCAATATCCCACGCCTGCTGCAAATCAGCGCGCGAATAACACTGAAACGCCATCAGCGTGTTCGTTTTGGTAATCGCAGTCAACTTCATCATATGCGCGGTCACGACTTCGGCCAGGTCTTCGTATTGCGGCAGGCGCAAGAGCGCAACCAGGTCATACTCGCCCGTCACAGAGTACACCTCCGCTACGCCCTCGATCTCCAGGAGACTTTGCGCCGTCTCGTTCACCTGCCCGCGCTGCACATTGATCAGAACCAGGGCGGATATCATACAGCAACTCCTTATCGTGGCAGTGTTCAGACTGCCACAACAGATACATGCGATACAAGTGCTACAAACGATACAAATGACACAAGTGATACAACTGCCACAAACCAGGCTCGTAACTACTTGTCAGGCTAGTTAGGTCTGTGAGAAAGAAATGTAGTGACACCCCTCGCGGGTGTCAGGCTCCACCACTACATTCAAACTGGACTGACCACTACATTCAAACTGGATTGACCACTACATCCCCATCACCGGAGGCAGCGGTAGCGTTGGCAGTTTCATGCTCAGGCCAACCACCTTCAATTTCTTGGCAAGCGACTCCTCCGCATAGCGCGGCGTCATCCAGGGATCACTACCCGCCGCCAGTATATTTTGCACCTGCTCGGGTGCAGGAGCTATAGCCTCTAACGCGGTAGGTGCATATTTCTCGACGGCATCATGGACAACCCTGGCGTAGGCTGCATCTCGCTGGATCATCTCGCGCAAGAACTTCACGCCAAAGACCACGTGCCGCGATTCGTCTCGCGCCACGGCAGTAAAACCGCCGCGAAAAGCAGGGAACAATCCACTGGTACGATAAGCCTCCAGGATACTGCGCTGGCCCGCCAGCGCCATCGTTCCCTCGACAACCACGTGATAGAGCGTTATACCCTCCACCAGGTGCGCCAGATTTCCCGGTTCCTGGCGGATACGTTCAGCAACCTCCACAAGCGAATCGATCAGTATATATTTCAGTTGCGCGTTCATATGCTCGCGCGCAACTGCCAGGGCATCTTCCAGTTTCTCTTTATCAACGCCCAGCACCTCTTTGAAGAAACGGGCAAAGAAGACCGTGTGCCGCGCCTCATCGACCAGTTGGGTGGTCAGGAAAATGCGCATCTCTTCGTCGGGCATGGCTAACACATACGGGGCCAGGGTGTCAGTGACACACGCCTCGCCCTGGAAGAAAGCCGACAGCCCATACAGGCGCATCTTCTGCTCGTTCTGCGACATCTCCTCCCACTGCACGCGGTCACCACTGAAATCGATATCTTGCGCACGCCACTGCTGGCGCTCCCAACGGTAGTAGAGTTCACGATAGGTGGGCAGGTGTACCAGGCCCTCATCGATGATATGCAAAACATTGTCGATAGGTGTCTGCTGCAACTGCGTCAGCGAAGCGCTTTCCAGCGGCATATCAATGGACATGTAGCCTCCTTAGCTCTTTCTTATCGATCTTCCCCACGGCATTGCGTGGCAAGGAACGCACAAACTCAATCTCGCTGGGCGTTTTGTAGTTCGCCAGCCATTCGCGGCAGTAAGCCTTGAGTGTTTCTGCATCCACGTCGCTGCGAGTCACGACGAAAGCCTTCACCTCCTCGCCCATGCGCTCCGATGGTATACCAACCACCGCCGACTCGATCACCGCTGGATGCCTGTTGAGCACCTCTTCAATATCACGCGGGTAGACGTTAAATCCACCACGAATGATCAAATCTTTCTTCCGTTCGACAATATACACGTACCCGTCTTCGTCAAAACGACCCATATCACCCGTGCGCAGCCAGCCACCGCGCAGGGCCTGGTGGGTCTCTTCCGGCATGTCGTAGTATTCCTTCATGATATTAGGGCCGCGTGCGATGATCTCTCCCACCTCGCCAACCGGCACAGGCTGATCGTTTTCATCCACAATCAGCAATTCGACACCGGGAATGGGCTTGCCAACCGAACCGGCTTTACGCGGTATACCCTGAAAATGTGATGTGAGGACAGCGCTCGCCTCTGAAAGACCATAGCCCTCAAGAATCACGCAGTTAAATTTCTTCTCAAAGCCCTCCAGGATCGCGAGAGGCAGCGGAGCCGAACCACTCACGCAGGAGAGCAGGCTGCTCGTATCGTACTTGTCCGCGTCGGGGGTATACAAGAGCGCCACAAACATCGCCGGCACCCCTGCAAATCCATTGACATGGTAACGCTCAATAGCAGAAAGCACCGCCGTAGTGTCAAAGCGTGAGTGCAAGATTGCCTGCATGCCAGCCAGGTAACCGACGTTTGTGGCCACCAGCCCATAGGCATGCGCAAGCGGCAAGACTGCCAGTTGTACCTCCCTCTCCTGTGATGCTCCCTCCGCCTCGCCTGAAACAGTTTCCCGGCCACTGACTGCGTTGGAGACGACATTGCGATGTGTCAGCACCACGCCTTTCGGCTTACCCGTGGTGCCGGAGGTGTAGAGGACCACAGCCGTATCGTCCGGCGAGAGCGATACACCCTCAAGGTCTTCCAGGTAACGGTCCGCGTACGCCGCTCCCCTGGCTACTACATCCTTGTAGGCATGCAGTTCAAAATGGTCTTCACCTGCCTGGCCCTCTCCCGTCTCTATGCCCGTGGCAATAATATGCTGCATCGTGGGAACATCCGCCAGTGCGCCGCGCAACAGTGGCAGGAGGACGGCGCTCGTAATCACTGCTTTGGCCGCCGAGTTCTCAGCAATGTAATGCACCTCCGGCCCTTTAAGCAGCGGCATTACAGGTATGATGATGGCGCCGGCACGCGAAATCGCCTGGTAGGAGATAATCACCTCGGGGCTGTTGAGCATCATCACGATGACGCGGTCGCCTTTCTCCACACCTAACGACCTCAGCCCTGCTGCCAATTGGATCGCCTCTCTCGCAGCCTCCACATTGGTGTACTCGCGCACCTGCTCCTGATCTTCATAGATCAGCGCCTTAAAAGGCCCATAATTCAAGATATTATAGGTGGCAAGGTCGTGCAGAAAATGCAGGTCTTCAAAGTACATTTTGCGCGTCATACGCTGGCCTCGTTTCTCTGTGTATTGGGAACAACTACAACTGCTTCTCCGGCGGTCACTTTGTCTCCTTTCTGGTTCTGAGCCCAGCACTCTACTGTAACAGACTCACTTAGATCGTCATCGATCGTTTTGGACTTAACCACACCATGACACGTGAGTGTATCGCCCAAACGTACCATATCCATGAAGCGCACTCTGAGCCGCTCCAGGCGTGCGCCGGGGATACCTGCAATTTGCTGGTTGACGAATTGCCCAAGGAAGGCCATGCTGAGCATACCGTGGGCAATCACGCTGTCAAGCCCAACCCGGTGCGCGGCCTGCTCATCCAGGTGAATAGGGTTGAAGTCGCCTGACGCCTCGGCATAGCGGCGCAGTTGCTCCTGCGTAATCGGCGGCTTGACCAGCGGGACAAGTTCCTGGCCAGCAGCCACATCGAAATTGCTCATAAATCGGCTCATAAAGCGCCTCCTTCCTTAGAACACGGGATGCATTGAACGCCACGGACTGGGCGGCATCTCGATAACAGCGGGTTCCCAGCCATCCTCACCATATAAAATAGACCCGGTCCACCTGGGGTTCTTGCAGCAGTAGCGATAGCGTATCTGCCAGGCCCGGTTCACCTTGTGCTTCTCATGATACGCCGTCTCCAGGCCCAGTTGAAAGCTGAGCAATTGTGCGTAATACGGCTGCAGGTTATATTCCATACTATCTGTATCCAGCTCGTGGTCGGCAAAAGCCATCTGGAGATCAAAACAGTAAGGATAGTGCATCACCTCTGGGTCGCGGTCCTCTTCATCCGCCCGGTGAACGAGTGCGAGCATCCCCAGCATCTCAAATTGACAGTACGATTCACCCGAAAACGTGTTTTGCTTAAATGGAGGTAGCGAGAAAGCATTGCGTATTTCTGTGGCGAGTTGTTGCAGAGATTTGTCTGTCTTGATGCAGATTTGAAACGACATAAGGGACTCCTTCTGGAGGTGCGAAGGTTTTGAAACCTCGGGTTAATCTCGTTTCATCTTACGCCGCTGAGAAATAGGTGTCAAGCCATGTTTGTATAGTTTTATTGAACACGAGACACCAAACCCATTTGACAGGACATCATTTATGATGCATATTTTTATTAGAGACCTATCCCCAAACGTTGGCGATCATTAGCATACAGAGGTCACTATTTGAACAGAGAGGTTAGTACCATGGCAAAAACATCACTGGATAACCCAACTTCCACTACCTCCGCCGATGAGGAACAAAAGCTGCGCAAGAAGCAAGCGAAACGCGAAGCTAAAAAGATGCTGGCGGTCGAGAAAGCCAGAGTGGCTATGCAAAAGGCTGAGAAAAAGATTGCTAAAGCGCAGGTGCGCTTCGAGGCACGAAATGCGCATCTACGTGACCTCGAAACGCAGTTAGACGATCTTCGCACCTCATCCCAGGAATCTGAAGTCAGTGTGCCAGATACAGGATTCGACCACCAGGAGGGGCAGCCGGAGCCAGAAAATGCTACGGAGACCCCTTCACCTGCTGAAACGAAGCAAAGCTCGCCTTCTTCCGATGGGCAAGAAGAGGCAAAGCCGGTTAGCGGTACATCGGATTCAAATCCGGCTACAGAACGGGTGCATACACATAAGACGCCCGCCGCGCGTCGATCGACGCCGGCAAAGCGACCGTCTAACGGCAGTCGGAGCGCCCAGCCGCGAACAAAAGATTCAGGAAAAGAAGGTTAAATGGTCGGATGATCCTTACCAGGAGGGTCGTTCTGGTAAGGATCATCCTGGTGGCTCAGCGTTGAGTATCCGGCAATTGTGCAGGTCGTCTCACATATTTTTGATGAAACCGCCTGGCCCGCTTGCCCGTGGGAGCAAGCACACCCCGGCCTCTTAAATTGAGATAAATCCACAGGGAAAGACTGAGCAATAGACCACCTATGAGGTAAGCGCCCAATACGTCGGTGGCCCAGTGATCGCCCAGGTAGATACGCGAGGGGCCAACCAGCGCAACAAACAGCGCAGAAATGATCAGCAAAGCGGTACGCCACCAGTGCTTCCCCCTGAAGAGGATTACACCGAGAGAGAAGAGCAGGCCCCAAAATGCGACATAGGACATGACGTGACCACTGGGAAAGCTCTGGCCACTGGTGGCCTGGATAATCTCAACCAGGCTGGCTGATGGGCGAGGACGCGCCACAACTAACTTAATCAGCCAGTTTAAAAGAGCGCTCGTCGCAGAAACCACCACGACCATGATCGCTTCTAAGCGCAGGTCTACCATCCAAAAAAGTACAGCAGCCAGGACTATAAGTCCTAAGGAGAGCGCTGACACGTTGCCAATGAAACTGGCTGCAATCATGGTGTAGCGCAGCCACGGAGACTGGTTTTCCTGAAACGCACGTGTGATCGTGACATCGATGGCTAAGACCGGGTTGTAAGCAACCCACACGGCCAGCAACGTAAAGAGAGCAAGTAGTATGCCATACACGGCCAGTAGTATCAATCCCCATCTCCTGGTTTGATACCACGGCCTGCGAGCGGCGGCTACTTCCTCTTGCGCCTCCTCGATGCTATTTTCCACATCTTCTGCGACTCCTTCGCCAGCGGATTCCCGGCCGGGTATCTTATCTGCAATCCGCTGCTCTTTTAAGTCTTCATCCCTCTGTTGTTGCTGCATATGGTTTTACCGGTAGCCTGGTTGTTTTCTCTCTGGACTTATCCTACTGGATACTACTAAGTATAGTAGGAATACGTTTCTGAAGCCAATAACGTTGCCAATTGACTAAAGCAGGATTTCCCGCTACATTCTTTATAAAGAAGAGATAATGAAGAGGAGATAATGAAGGAGAAACCTGGCATGTCGCTTATTGAAATTCGCCCTGCCCGTCCAGAAGACCGCGAGGCAGTACTGGCCTTTTCCGCCCATACATGGGAGTGGGGAGACTATATCGAATATGTCTGGGATGAATGGCTGCACGACCCGCAGGGTATGTTATTCGTTGCCACCAGTGATGGACAACCGGTGGGGGTAGGGCATATGCGCATGCTCACTAAGACAGAGGCCTGGCTAGAGGGGTTGCGCGTCGATCCCGCATTTCGCCGGCAAGGTGTCGCCTCGGCTCTCTATGACGCGCAACTGGCCGAGGCAATGCGCCGTGGAGCTACAATTGCGCGGCTCATCACCGAGTCAACGAATACGGCGGCCATTCGTATCCTGGAACGCGGCTTCATGCGCCTGGTTGCGGCATACGTACCTATGCATGCCTTGCCCGTCACAACGCCCTCTAAAAGCACGTATGGCATAGAGACGCCAACGCTGGCGACAACTGCCGATATCGATGACATCATTAACTACCTCAACGTCTCAAATATCTTCCCGGCGGTCGGGGGATTATACTACCAGGGTTTCATCGCCTTTTCCATTACCGGTGAGCTTTTAAAGGAGAAAGTAGCTGCACAGCAAATTTATCTTTTGCGCCGCTGGGATCGCCTGGATGGCCTGGCGATAGCCGAGCCTCACGAGGGGCACCGTGGTAAACACCTGTTTATAGGGTACATCGATGGTACCACAGAATCGATTAGCCTGATTGCCTATGCACTGCGTACCCGGCTTCCCGAACTGGGCCTGGAGGGTGTTTCCGCTCATGTACCGGACCTGATAATGGTCCGCGATGCCTTCACCGGTGCAGAATACGAATCGGACGGCCAGGTATTTTATACCTACGAGCGCAGTTTGGAGTAGAGAGACTTGCCCCAGGCTCACCCGGCGAAGCCGGACGAAAACTTAACGCGCTCACGCAGGCGCTGAAGGCGTAGTACGATGGGCGAACGCATCGGCGTGCTTCAGCCGTTTGCGGATCGATGGATGGTCGTGGAAGAGCAACTCGATGATGGGCGATGGCTCGACATCGGCGAGGTTCTGGTTCGCCAGCCGCGTCATCGCACTTTTAAATTCCTCGACCTTCTGCGTGGCTTGCAGGGCGTACTCGTCAGCCTGGTACTCTATCGCCCGGCTATAGCCGTTGCTGATTGGCATGACGACCAGGCCAAAGGCTCCAATCAGGGCCAGCAGCAAGGGTATGGTGGCTGCATCGGCCAGTCCCAGGTACGCATGCTGGGTTTCAACTGCCCAGTGCAGCACCACATTCACCAGGTACAATCCTCCGAGCGTCAGAACCGATTGGCTGATGATCAGCTTCCAGATGTCGCGATGCACGTGATGTCCCAGTTCGTGCGCCAGCACGACCTCGATCTCGTCCGGCGTATAGCGACCCAGCATGGTATCGCCCAGCACGATGCGGCGTGTGTTGCCCAGGCCCATCAGCGCGGCGTTGGCTGCCGTCGTCTTGCTGCTCATCTGCATGGTGAAGACACCGCGCACGCGGGTATGGGCGCGTGCGGCAAGGGCCAGCAGCCGTTTCGTCAGGTCGCCCTCCGGCAAGGCGCTGAATTTGTAGAAGAGCGGGAGTATGAGCACAGGCGCGAGATTTGCCATGACAACGGAGAAGAAGAGCAGGACCAGCGCTACCCACAGCCACCACGTTTGCGGCTGCCAGGCCAGCAGCGCGTACACCAGCTCGATAACAAAGCTCTCCAGGACAAGGCTCAGCACCAGGCCTTTGAGGAGGTCGCCCAGCCATCCTTGCAGCGTCATGGTCGAAAGTCCAAAGCGGTGCGGCAATACGAAGCCGCCGTAGTACGAGAGTGGCGTGGTGATCAACTGGTAGCCCAGGATCAAGATCAGGAAGTAGACCAGTACCTGCCAGGGGAACCAACCCTGGATAGGCTGCCAGGCCAGCGGGTGCAGTACATCGCGCAGCCGGGTAGCGATGGGCGTGAAAATGAAGATAATGACGCCGGCGGCGCCTATGGCCAGGCTGACAAGCGAGAGCCGGCGGCGTATACGCGCGTACTGGCGTGCTTTTTGTTGTCGTTCTATGTCAAGCTCTGCCGGTTGTGTTTGTTTTGTATCGGTCTCCATACCTGTATTCTCTTCGTATTCGACTCTTGTTTTGCTTGTATTATAGCACCGAAGTTTCTGAGTCTCCTTGAAAGACCGTTGGTTTTTGTTCCATTGCTACGATAAGGCAAGCTTTTATCTACTTCTTCATTGACTCCTGACATGTACAGAGATATGATACGAGTGCATGCATCGCTCAAGTTCCTTTAAGAAAATATGTACAAAGAAATTATTGATCCCGCTCTTATGAAGCTTGACTCGGAAACCTGGCATACAAGAGCGAGAGAAGCACTCCATTTAGCAGAAGCCACACCCTTTACGCTCAAACTGTTGGAGCAGTTTGCGGATCGTCACCATCGATTTACCGATGAAAGACTAAATGTTGTCTTAGGCGGGGTTAAGCTTGATAATCCCGTTGTTGTAGGTGCTGGTTGGGACAAAGCAGGTCGGGCGGTAAAAGCTTTATGTACATTAGGCTTTTCAGGGGTTGAGGTTGGTACAGTCGTAGCGTATCCACAAGAGGGCAACCCGAAGCCACGTCAATTTATGCTTGCTCCTGGAGTAACACTAAATAGGCTTGGCTTTAATAGCCCTGGCATGGAAGCAGTAGCACACAATCTTGAAAGGTATAAAGAGAGCGGTATTCCTATCGGTATCAGCCTGGGGAAAAATAAAGAAGTTGCGATAGAAGATACTCCACAGGCACACGCAATGGTTGCTGAAAAATTGTATGCATCTGCTGCATATTTTGCGATTAACGTTTCCTCACCGAATACTCCTGGACTAAGAGCACTTCAAGATAAAAAGCCTCTCACTGACATCGTACAAGCTGTGAATGAAACAATGGACAGAATGGGTGGAAGAAAGCCTTTGTTTGTAAAGATTGCCCCAGAGTTATCATATGAAGCTGTGGATGATGTCATTGATGTCGTTTTGGATAACGGCTTGACAGGCATCATAGCAACGAATACGACAATAAACCCGGATATTAAAGCAAAGTATGGAGAGCGGTGGCGGAACGAAGCTGGAGGACTAAGTGGCGATGACCCAGACTATCGAAAACTGGCAACTGAGAAAGTAGCGTATATTTATCGAGAGACAAAGGGGAAAATAGATATTATTGGCGTGGGTGGAGTGAAAGACGCACAAACCGCACTAGAGAAAATTAAAGCGGGTGCAAAAGTCGTCCAGGTGGTCACTGGTATTCGAGGAGAAGGCACAGCGTTACCAGGACGGATAAATAGAGGCATTGTAAGCTATATGGAAAAAGAAGGTGTGAAAAATATTCAGGAGTTAGTTGGAATAGAAGCGCTCGAAGCCTCACGGCGAAGCGACATCGATCTATCGCCGTGAGGTATGTGCCGGCCAATGAGCACAGCGCCGGTGCTATTCAGCCGGTTGAGATTGAGAGACAGGGGTACCACATTTTGTGCAGAAGGCAGCATCTGGTTTCGCCTCGGCGCCGCAGTTGGGACAGAGTACTTTCTGTGGTCCCAGCGCCTGTCCACAACGCATACAGTAGCCATCACCGGCGTCGTTAACCGCCTGGCACTTTGGGCAGACTACCGTGTTTGGTGGAGTCGCTGGCGATCCCCAAAATGCCCATTGCCGCCAGGGAGGGGGTTGATATGCACGGGGCTGCTCGTACTGCGGCATCATCTCCGGTGGAATGGGACCCACGTGTACATTCGGGTTTTGCTGGCGTACCAGCACATCTAGCGCATTCGCCACTTGATTACCCAGGCTTGCCTGCTGGATTGCTCCCACACCGGCGGTAATCATCAGCGGCCAGAGGACCGGCGCGGCAAAAAAGCCAACCGCTCCAACGACTGCTTTATCCACCCATTTCTGCTGACCAATCATTGCCTGTATACCGCTTGAGGAGCGCTGCATGGTCACGGTCAGCGCCGATTGCATGCCGACGATAGCGGCGAAATCGCCGCCCTTCTTCATTTGCACGGTCATTTGCTCTTTACTGCCAAAATGCTGTACCTGGTAACCATGCGAGAGAAACATATGCTCCAGGTCGGTCGCGAGGCGCTCGATATCGAGTCCCTCGGCCTGGTAGAACCGGGTTTCCATTGTTTGTTCTCCAATCTTTTTGATAGGTTTTAAACAATCAGGTTTATAGCTTCTTAAATGTGCATGTCACCTTGCCAAAATGGAGTGTATCACCGTCGTTGATGGGAGCAGGTTTGTCCGGCTCCAGGCGCTTACCATTGATGCGCGTGGAGTTTGTGCTGTTCAGGTCGGTAACGGTAGAGGCGCTGCCGACGTGTTCGATGGTGGCATGGATACGCGAGGTGGTATCTGCGCCCTGCATTGCGCTCAGGTCGACTTCTGGACTGAAATCACCGATATCGTGATCGCTGCGTCCTACCAGCACCCGCTCTCCAGTAAGCTGCACCTCTTTACCATCACTGAAAATCAGTTTGCCCCAGGTGGCTGTAGGATCGAGGGCCGGCTGGCTACTTGGTTTTGCCACAATCGGTTTGCGTGCAGGGAGCGTCTGCGAAGCCGGCGATACCGTCGTTTGCACCGTAGGAGGCTGCACAGGTGGCGTATAGGTTGGAACCTGCGGCTGCTTTGGCGCAGGAGGAGGTGTCTGTGGCTTCTGTATTCCGGGAACATAGGTTACCGTTGGCTTGGGCATCACCGGTGGCTCCTTTGGTACCGGCGGCACATACGGTTGTGATGCTGGCTGCTTCGCTGCAGGCGGCGTGTAGGTCGGTGTTGGCGGCTTATATGCTGGAATGGTTGGTGATGATACAGGCGGAGTTGCAGCTTGTGTAGGTGGCGAGGACTGGAAAGTCGATGCGCCGCACTTCGGACAGTATGCTAAACCAGGCTTTATCTCGGCCTTACAATTCGGGCAGAACTTTTTCTGTGGCGCTAATGAGCGCCCACAACCACTGCAGAAGGTGTCACCTTCGTCATATGGTGTATTGCAGCTTGGGCAGCGTAACCTGCTGGCTGGCACATATTGCGGAGCAGAAGGCGGTACATATTGTGGCGTTGATGGCATGTAGGCTGGCGGCGGGGGTGCCCATTGCTGTTGAATCTGGGGCACGAATTGTACCGGAACAGGACCTACGCGCACGTTTGGATACTGCTGGTGTATCAACCCATCTACAGCGTTTAGTACCTGGTTACCCAGGCTTGCCTGTCGTATCGCACCCGCACCGGCCGTAATCATCAACGGCCAGAGGACCGGCGCAGCAATCAGGCCAACCGCGCCGACAGCAGCCTTGTCCATCCATTTTTGCTGGCCAATCATCGCTACCGTACCGCCAGCAGTGTGCTGTAAGCTCACGCTGAGCGCAGCTTGCAGGCCGAGAAGGGCCACGAGGTCGCTCCCCTTCTTCAACTGCACCATCATCTGATCTTTATTGCCGATCTGCTGAACCTCATAGCCCTGTACACGGTACATATTTTCTAGATCATTGGCGAGTCGTTGAATATCGATTTCTTCGCTATTGTAAAATCTGGCATCCATTGAAATCTCCTTCCTGGCAGGGTTAGCCCTTCTTCATACCCCGTTCATTTGTGTATTGAGTTATGCAAGACGCAATTTAATAACCTTCTCCGTCTACATGTACGCTTCTGCGCACTGAAGGTTAGAGGTATTCGCTAAAGTATATCACCTGGTTATGGTAGGAACCATGTGAACGCCAAAAGCAACTGTAGCCTACCCGGCGTGCCTTTGATAAAATGAGATGAGCGCATAAATGGTATAATGCGTAGTGTTTCCAAACCCATCAAATACAAGAGAAATCATCATATGTCTGAACAATTTGACGTGATTTTCGCGGAACAAGATAATGTCAACGGTGCAGCCACGCGCAATACGCTGCGCTACATCATCCTGGGCTTGCTGGGCGCACGACCCATGAGCGGCTACGATATCAAACAGGCTTTTGATCGCGCCATTGCCAGCTATTGGAACGCCGGCAATAGTCAGATTTACACAACGTTGAAGAGCCTGAGAGATGCAAAACTGGTGGAGGCAGAAGTGGTCGAACAGAAAACTCGCCCTGATCGCAAAGTCTATCGACTCACCGCTGCGGGGCAGGAGGAGCTAGACCGCTGGCTGCAGGAAGAAGTGCCCGAACGCTTCAGCAAGGACCATTTTCTCACCAAACTTTTCTTTTGCGGCGAAACCAATGACGAGGTGGCGCTCAAACACCTCCTGGAGCATCGCGCCAGCCTGCTCAAACAACTTGAGCACATGGAATGGGCGCGACAGCAGTATGCTACGAGACCGACACGCCGTCCTCGCCTGCTCGAATACCAGATGCTCGTGCGTGAATACAAAGAAGCGACTCTGAAGGCCGGGTTAGAGGTCACGGAGCGGGCGATTGCGAAGCTAACAGCAAAGTAGGAAAGTGAGATCTCATCTTCCTTAACTAAATGGATAAATGTGCCATAGTGGAGTTTTCCCGGCAGTATGGTATTATACACACCACGGACAGAATTAAGGGTACGAGGATCATATTCACTATGAGTTCTTCAGTAGATTTTACTGATTTTCTTACTAAATTCTTTGGTTTATTTGTTGGAAAAAGCTTCCGGGGCGGCGACTACCTTGCCTATTTGAAAAGGCCGACCCGTAGTGGAGACGAGGCACCTATCGTAGACACAGCTATTATTGGTCCTTTTTTAGGCTTGCTGGGTTTTGAACCGGCGGAGAGAGTATATAACCTACAACATCAAAATGGTCGTCCTGATTTTGCTCCCACCAATTCATTATATGGAACGTGTTTTGTAGTTGAGGATAAAAGCACCTCACTGGATCTGAATTTTGATCTAAACGATCCTGAGAGTCATCTTTCACAAATGGCAGGCTATGTACGTTTTGCCGCGGCGAGTCTTGGTTGGCTAACCAACGGCAGGCAGTTGACAGTTTGGAGCTTTGAAAATCCCAACAATCCTACATGTATTATTGACCTGGACATAGCAGCCACAATCCAAGATTGGCATAGTCATACTCCTCCAGCTTTGTCTCCATCAATCGAGAAAGCCTTGCATGATCTGTTCGACCTTTGCCACAAAGAGTCATTTTCTGACCCCCAACGTCTCGAACGTGAACTTGGCAAAGATCTTGAGGAGTGGCAATGGGGAGCATTACCACTGGGTACAGGAGAGGGCTATGAAACTGTTCTGGTCAAAGAACTGCATTCTCTGGTTATGGAGTTGCAGAGAGATGCTCGGCGCATACTTGATCACCATTTGACCCGTGCTGCTGAATACTTTGATAGGGTCTACCGTCTGGCTGATGATGTGCCTGAGCCTGCTACCCAAAAACTTAAAGAGTTACGTAACAAAGTACTTTCCATTCTCATCAATAGCTGCCAGGTTATATGGGGCCTGGAGGATGCTGACATTGAAGCAATTGAAACTATCCTGGTCAGACTAGAGCAGGATGTCAATGCGTTTTTTAGCTCAAAGGAAGTGCTTGCAGCCATACTAGATGTGATCAATGCGGCCCGGAAGCGCAAATATTCCAACAGACCAAAGGCGGCACAGCCGATGTCAGATCTTGATGATGTGCCCCCCTTGCGCGAGGCTTTGCAAAACTATAGTGAGAAAGCATTTGATTGGCACAAGCGGCAGGCAACCTTAC
>Ga0209701_10000669_pt1 | contig 20838 bp, 21 predicted proteins | sample CZO8metaG_4_FD_188356 | JGI IMG/M metagenome (GOLD analysis project Ga0209701, IMG submission 188356) | Vadose zone soil microbial communities from the Eel River Critical Zone Observatory, Northern California, USA - CZOApr15con2H3.8 metaG... | ecosystem: Environmental > Terrestrial > Soil >... | reverse complement strand
CAGGTGCTGCGTTCGACCTTCCCCGAATACGCCGAATACGCCCGGCATACCTGGTGCGTCATCCCTGGCGTGTGGTGAGCGATCAGGCGAAGAACATCAGGTCCACCAGCACCAGCCAGGGCAAGAGACACACGGTCGCCCAGCCGACATAGCCGAAGAAGCCGGGCATGCGGATGCCGTGGCTCTCGACGATCGCTTTCACCATCAGGTTCGGCGCGTTGCCGACATACACATAAGTGAGCGCGCCGCAGAACACGACGCTCGCCGACATCGCATCGGTCATCGTGCGACTAGCGGTCTCCCCGACGCCAACCGTCCCCGGGGAGTGCCGGCTTGCCCCTGCCGCGCCTGCGCGATAGGCTCGCCCTCACAAAAGACCCGGCAGAACGAGGACACACGCGATGGATATGACCGGCGAATTTCGCATCCCGGCGCCGCGTCGAAAGGTGTGGGAGGCGCTCAACGATCCCGAAATTCTGAAACAGAGCATCCCCGGCTGCGAGGAGATCGAGAAAATCTCTCCCACCGAGCTCGCCGCCAAGGTGACCGCCAAGGTCGGTCCGGTCAAGGCGCGCTTCGGCGGCAAGGTGATCCTGTCCGACTTGGATCCGCCCAACGGCTATAAGATCACCGGCGAGGGCAGCGGCGGCGCGGCCGGCTTCGCCAAGGGGGGCGCCACCGTGCGGCTCGCCGACGACGGCGACGGCACGCGGCTCACTTATGTCGTCGAGGCGCATGTCGGCGGCAAGCTCGCGCAAATCGGCTCGCGCCTCATCGACGCCACCGCGCGCAAGATGGCCGAAGATTTCTTCACGCGCTTCTCCAGCATTGTCGGTGGTGTGCCCGCGGCCGCTGCCGCGGAACCCGAAGTCGCGCTCGAGACCGCCGCGCAGAGGCCCTCGCCGCCACCGGCGGCGGCACCGCCCGCGGGCCTACGCTTGCCGCCCGCCGTGTGGGTGGCCGGGCTCGCCGTCTTTGCCGCCATTCTCCTCTATTTCGTGACCCGCGGCGGCGGCCATTGACGCGGTCGGCGGGGCGCTTGACCAAGCGCTCGCGCTGCACGACACTCACCTCAAAGAGTGCGCGCCGGCGCCTGATACCGGTGCGCGCCAAAGCTGAACAAATATTACGGGAGCGAAGTCCATGACCACCGTGACCTTGACGGTGAACGGCAAGCCGGCGACCGCGCAAGTGGAGCCGCGCACCTTGCTCGTCGAATTACTGCGTGAGCAGCTCGGCCTCACCGGCACGCATGTCGGTTGCGACACCAGCCAGTGCGGCGCCTGCGTCGTCCATGTCGACGGCGTCTCCGTGAAGAGCTGCACGCTGCTGGCGGTGCAGGCCGAGGGCGCCCAGGTGATGACCATCGAGGGCCTCGCCAACGGCAATGATCTGCATCCGATGCAGGCGGCCTTCCGTGAGCATCACGGCTTGCAGTGCGGCTTCTGCACGCCGGGCATGGTCATGAGCGCGGTCGACTTCGCCAAGCGGCACAAGAGCCCGACCGAGCAGCAGGTGCGCGTGTGGCTCGAAGGCAATCTGTGCCGCTGCACCGGCTACCACAACATCGTCAAGGCCATCCTGGCCGGGACGGAAGCCATGGGGAGGACCGCGTCATGACCGCCCAGGGCATCGGCGTCGCGCTGCGCCGCAAGGAGGACGCGCGCTTCCTCACGGGACGCGGCACCTACACCGACGACATCAATCGGCCTGGGCAAGTCTATGCCTACATCCTGCGCAGCCCGCACGCGCACGCGTCCCTCGGCGGCATGGACACCGCCAAGGCCAAGGCGGCGCCCGGTGTCCTCGCCGTCTTCACCGGCACCGATATGCAAGTAGGCGGCCTGCCCTGCGGCTGGGCGGTCAAGTCGAAGGACGGCACGCCCATGGCGGAGCCGCCGCATCCCGTCCTGGCGCAAGGCAAGGTGCGCCATGTCGGCGATCCCGTAGCCGTGGTGATCGCCGCGACCCGCGCCGAGGCGAAGGACGCGTCCGAGCTGATCGAGATCGACTACAAGGTGCTGCCGGCGGCCGTCACCGTCGCGGACGCGCTCAAGCCCGGCGCGTCCCCCCTGCATGACAAGGCACCCGGCAACCTCTGCTTTGACTGGCATCTCGGCGACAAGGGCGCGGTCGACGCCGCATTCGCCAAGGCCGCGCATGTCACCAAGATCGAGATCGTCAACAACCGCCTCGTCGCCAACCCGGTCGAGCCGCGCGCGGCGATCGGCGAGTTCGACCGCGGCACCGGCGAGTACACGCTCTATACGACGAGCCAGAATCCGCACGTCATCCGACTGCTCATGGGCGCGTTCGTCCTGCAATTGCCCGAGCACAAGCTCCGGGTGGTCGCGCCCGATGTCGGCGGCGGCTTCGGTTCGAAGATCTTCCACTACGCCGAGGAGGCAATCGTCACCTGGGCCTCGGCCAAGGTCGGCAAGCCGATCAAATGGACGGCCGAGCGCGGCGAGAGTTTCGCCTCCGACGCGCATGGCCGCGACCACGTCACGCATGCCGAACTCGCGCTCGACAAGAACGGCAAGTTCCTGGCGCTCCGCGTGGCGACCCTCGCCAATATGGGCGCCTATCTGTCGACCTTCGCGCCGTCGGTGCCGACATATCTCTACGCCACGCTGCTGGCCGGCACCTACACCACGCCGGCGATCTATGCCGAAGTAAAAGCCGCCTTCACCAACACGGTTCCCGTCGACGCCTATCGCGGCGCCGGGCGGCCCGAGGCGTGCTTCGTCATCGAGCGCCTCGTCGACACGGCCGCGCGCGAGATGAAGATCGATCCGGTCGATCTGCGCCGCCGCAACTTCATCGCCAAGGACGCCTACCCCTACCAGACGCCGGTCGCGCTGGTCTATGACAGCGGCGACTATTTCACCACGCTCGATATGGCGCTGAAATCCGGTGACCATGCGGGCTTCGACAAGCGGCGGCAGGACTCGGCGAAGCGCAACAAGCTGCGCGGCCTCGGCATCGCCACCTATATCGAGGCTTGCGGCATCGCGCCTTCGGCCGTCGCCGGTGCGCTTGGGGCGCGCGCCGGGCTCTACGAGACCGCCGAGGTGCGGGTCCACCCGACCGGCTCGATCACCCTCTTCACGGGATCGCACAGCCACGGCCAAGGTCACGAGACGACGTTTGCCCAGCTTGTCTCGGAGCGGCTCGGCATTCCCACCGAGATGATCGACGTGGTGCACGGCGACACCAACAAGATTCCCTTCGGCATGGGAACCTATGGCTCGCGCTCGCTCGCGGTCGGCGGGTCCGCGGTGGTGAAGGCGCTCGACAAGGTCGTCAACAAGGGCAAGAAAATTGCTGCCCATCTGCTCGAGGCGTCGGAGGCCGACATCGAGTTCAAGGACGGCAAGTTCACGGTCGCCGGCACGGACAAGAACGTGCCGTTCGCCCAGATCGCCTTCAGCGCCTACGTCCCGCACAACTACCCGATCGACGAGCTCGAGCCCGGACTCGACGAGACGGCGTTCTATGACCCGAAGAATTTCACCTACCCCGCCGGCTGCCATATCGCCGAGGTCGAGATCGACCGCGACACCGGCGAGGTCGAGGTGGTGAAATTCACCGCCGCCGATGATTTCGGACGCATCATCAATCCGCTGATCGTCGAGGGCCAGGTCCATGGCGGCCTCGCCCAGGGCATCGGCCAGGCGCTCTACGAGAATGCGGTCTATGACGAGGACGGGCAGCTCTTGTCCGGCTCGTTCATGGATTACTGCATGCCGCGCGCCGATCACCTGCCCTCCTTTTCGGTCGCCACCAACGTGACGCTGTGCACGCACAACCCGCTCGGCGTCAAAGGCTGCGGCGAGGCGGGCGCGATCGGCGCACCGGCGGCGGTGATCAATGCCGTCGTGAACGCGCTGGCGCCGCTCGGCGTCACCGACATCGGCATGCCGGCGACGCCGGAGCGCGTGTGGCGCGCGATTGCCGAGCACAACATGCCCAACGCGGCGGAATAGGGGAGCGAAGCCATGTACAATTTCGAATACCAGAAGCCGCGCAGCGTCGCCGATGCGGCCAAGGCGATCGGCAGCGCCGAGGACGGCAAGCTGCTCGCCGGCGGCATGACGCTGATCCCGACCCTGAAGCAGCGCCTGGCGAAGCCGTCCGACCTCATCGATCTCGGCAGCATCCCCGAGCTCAGGGGCATCAAGCGCGACGGCAACGCCATCGTCATCGGCGCGATGACCAAGCATGTGGAAGTCGCCGATTCCGATGTGGTCAAGGGCGCCATCCCTGCGCTGGCGCATCTCGCCGAGTTGATCGGCGATCCGCAGGTGCGGAACCGCGGCACGCTCGGCGGCTCGATCGCCAACAACGATCCGGCCGCCGACTATCCTGCCGCCGTGGTCGGGCTCGCTGCGACCGTGATCACCAACAAGCGGAAGATCGCCGCCGAGGCGTTCTTCACGGGCATGTTCGAGACGGCGCTCGCGCCCGACGAGATCATCACCGCGGTGAGCTTCCCGATCCCGGAGAGGGCGGGCTATGAGAAGTTCCGCAATCCAGCCTCGCGCTACGCCATCGTCGGCGTCTTCGTCGCGAAGGCGGCGGGCGGCGTGCGCGTCGCCGTAACCGGCGCTGCTCCCTCCGTCTTCCGCCAGAAGGACATGGAAGCCGCCCTCGGCAAATCCTTCGGCGCCGACGCTGTCGCCAACGTCAAGCAGAGCGCCACCGGCCTGAACGCCGACATCCACGCCAGCGCCGAATACCGCGCCCACCTCGTCACCGTGATGGCCAAGCGTGCGGTGCAGAAGGCGACAGGCTGAGGACGCGTTCTAGAAGGCCTCTCGCTGCCGCTGACCCTCCCTCTCCCGCAAGGAGAGAGGGAGGTTAAGCGCGAATGTCAGTCGTGATCGCCGCCACGGTCATGATCGCCGTCATGATCGTCACCACCGTGCTCGTCTTCGACGCAGGTGAAGTTGGCAGCATTGTTGGCGTCGCCGGCCCCCTTGTAGCGCGCGACCGCGGGGAACGGGCATAGCGGGCGCGTGAAGGTGGCGGGGTTCGTCGGATTTTCCGTGGCATGGAGAGGCTGCGGATCCGTTGTGGCAATCAGCTTTTCCGGCGCGACACCCTGCTCGACCCAGCGCTGCAGCGCGAGGATCGCGTCATGCTCTGCATCGAGCGCCACCGGGACGACGCCGGATTGCCCGAAATTCACCGCCCCTGCGCCGCCGCGACAATGGTTCATGCCGGGCACCAAGAACAGTCGGTCGAAGTCCCGTACGCGCTTCAGCCCGCCATTCGCGCCGACGACCCGCTCGTAGTAGTCGATCGAGCCGCGCGGGAAGATCAGCTGGTCGCTCCAGCCGTGATAGGTGATCATCTTGCCGCCATGCCGCCGGAAAGCCGACAGGTCGGGATTGTCGGTGCCGATCACCTCATTGAACTTCTCCTGCGATTCCCTGAAGCCCGCCGCAAAGCTGGCGACGTTCAGCGTGTGCCAGTCGAAACCGGGGTCCTGCTTGAGCCACAGGCGCCAGTGGTCGAGCGTGATCGTGAAGGGCAGAGCGACCGGTGGGGTGGCCGCCGTCGAGTTTGCCAACCCGGCGAAGGACGCGCCGCGCTCGAGCCCGTACCACAGAAACTCGCCGTGGGTCCCGCGCGCGCCGCGCCAGATCTGCTGGACGGAGTCCGCCTCTGCATCCGACAGGCATGTGCCGTCCGTCGGCGCGCGGGGCTTGCCGCATTGCAGGACGTGGGGGTCGAACCGGCACCGGCGCGGATCGCTGATGATGCCGTCGGTGACGCCGTCAATGGCATCGCACGCCTTCACCGCGGCGACGTTGATGGCGTTCAGCTTGGTCTGTGAAATCGGCGCGCCGACATTGAGATTCATCACCAGCTCCGGCCACAGCTCTGCCGGAATGAAGCGGTCCCAGTTGAATGCCGGCGCGCCCGCGAGAATGCCGTCGTAGTCGTCGGGGAAGCGCTGCGCCTCCATCCAACCCTGGCGACCGCCGGTCGAGCATCCGTTCCAATACGCGTATGTCTGCGGCTGGCCGTAATAGGCCTTGATCACCGCCTTGGCCTTCACCGTCATCTCGTGCAGCGAGCGCGACGCGAAGTCGGTGATCAGCCCCTCGTTCAAGGCGTGCGTGGCGGGGTTGAGCGCGAAACCGCCACCGCCCTGGGCACCGTTCGCTCCGCCCTGGCCGTTCGCGGTGCCTGCCGCGGGGTGGCCTGTATCGGTGGAGGCCGTGGCGAACGGCCCGGTCTGCGCGTCGCCGGCCACCGCCAGGGCCAAAGCAGAATAGGAGATGGTGCCGGCGTAGCCGCCGCCGCCTTCCGCCTGGAAACGATGGTTCCAATTGGCAGCCGGCGGCAGCCAGACTTCGATATTGATCGCCGGCTGCACCGTGATCTGAACGCGGCAGAAGGCGACGGGAACAGGCGTCGACACTCCCGGTGCCGTGAACGTGTTCGCCGCGACATTCGTCGCCGCGATCGACGTCACTTCCGCCAAGGCGAGGCTCGAGAGGTTGGTGCAGCTATCCGCAAACGCCGGCGCGGCGAAGAGCGCCGTGGTGCCAAACAGCGCCGCCCAGAATGTGTGAAATCTCGTCCGACTTTTCATGTGCTCGCTCCCTCCAAATGTATCGATTGTTGACGTGACCCACATTCGCCGCTGCACGCGCTATGACGCGTGCAGCGGTTCAAGCCGCAAAAGTCATCACGCCCGCGTGCGTACCCAGCCGTAGCGCTCGTGGCTTGGCTGCGGCCCCATCGCGAGGTATTGGTCCTTCATCTTCGACAAGGTGTCGCTCGCGTAACCCGGGAATTCGAGGATCGTCTTGAGCGATGCTGGGATTTCGCTGGCGTACTCCGCCGGCACCGGCCGGTAGGCCCTGGCGGATGCAGGAAGGTTGTAGAGCCGAGCGGAGTTGAGGCCCAGGATCTTGCGCTTGGCCGACTTCGTCAGCTCCGGATAGTCGTACTGGTCGCGGATCTCTTCGGGAATCTCGAAGCGCCAGAGCGCCTCGATCTGCCATTGCGGCGAGCCGTAGTAGACGCAGTCCGAGCCGAAGCAGATCTTGTCCTCGCCGAAATACTTGAGGAGCTGGCCCATGATGTGCGCGCACACCGTCGGGAAGGTGATGACGCATCCGGCGAAGGTCGAGCCGATTTCGGCGTAGACATTTTTCAGATGGCCGCAGAGTTGGCCGAACTGCGTCGTCCAGGGAACGTTCGGCACGCCATTCAGCAGCACGCCGCTTCTGATGTTCTGCAGGATGGGCGCCGGCCACAGGAACGGCGTGCCGCCGCCATAGCACGCGTGATAGATGATGAAGTTGAATTGCGGCCAGTCGCGCGAAGCCTTGGGAATGTCGGTGGGGTTCCCGTGCTGGGGGTCGTCGATCGGCGCCGGCGAAAAGCCCTTGTGGATGCAGATGTTCCAGAAGCCCGGATGCTCCCTGAGCTGCTCGCGGTGCTTGGCGATCAGATCATAGGTCGGGTAGGCCAATTGCTCGTCGTCGAGCCGCCACATGCGCATGAGCGCGTCGGGATTGTCGTTCGCGTCCTTGGCGCTTGTGGCGATGGTATACCCCTTCCACGAGTCCGGCTTGTTCTGCTCGATCTGCTGCCGCATGAAATCCAAGTTCGCCGTGCCCGGGTAGAGCTGGCCGTGCGCCAGCATGCGGCGCGAGCCGGCGAGCTTGTTCACGAAGTCGCGCGTGGCTGCGGTCTGCTGCGCCGTCAGCCCGGCGGCGATCTGCGACTCCGTGACATTCTTCGGCGGTCGCGCGTTCGGGTCGCCCGGCGGGAATACGCCGAGCGTGTTGTTGCTCAACAGCGCGACGGTCACTTGGCTGTCGAAGAAGACCTCCTTGACGAAGTTCACGAGGTAGAGCCGGTCGGGCGTGATCGGCCTGCCGACCAGTTCCGGGTTGAGCACCGCCCATGGATTGCCGAGCTCGTCGCCGGCCGTTCCTGTCGGATTGAACGGATTGACCGGAAAGCCCGAAGCCGCCGCGGTCGGCCCCTGCGCAAAGGCCATGAAGAAAAGCGGGCCGACCATGCTCGAGCGCTCCATGTGCATCTGGTCGTCGAGCACGAACAAATCCTTGGGCGGGCCATTCTTCGCATGCGCTTCCGGCTCGAACATCTCGGCTTCGTCGACGTTGAAGACGCGCCCGTAGACCTCGTTCATGGCGAGAAAACTCGCGGCCATGCCGCCGCTGCCGGCGAGGAACGTGCGCCGGCTGATCCCGAGCTTCTTCGCGGCGGTCTCGGCCAGTTCCTTGATCCGCGCCTCGACGCGTTTCTGCTCGTCGGTCTGGGGAAGCGGCATGTGCTCCCCGTTCGAGATCATCTGCGTCGGTATGGGCAGGTGCAGGTCTTCGACCTCGTCCGCCCGCGTCAGCTGGGCCAGCTGCTCGTCACTCAGCCATATGTCGGCTTCACGGTCGCCTCTGTGTGTCATGTTTCCCCTCCCCAATTTGCGTTTCTCGCAAAATCGCCGGCGATCGAACTCGCCGTCTGTCGCGGGTCGACGCGCGGCACACAGCACGCCGGATGGATGAATTGTCCAAGGAGCGGAGGGAACGCGGCACCGCGCTGACGGCGAGCCGCGATAACGGCAAGCGCGACCGGGAAATCCAGGTCGAGCATCTTCCTCCCCCTCGCCGCTCTTTGGGCGGCTCGTGATGCACGACCTCCTCTCCGGCAGTGCAGTATAACGCACTACGGATTTATGATCGGCATTAAAGTGCATTGCACCGCGGATAGCCGCGCGTGTCAACTTAAAATTTCAAATAACCGCGACGACGAAAGCGCCGGCTGTGACGGGCGGGCCCGTGTCAGCCGAGGACGCGCGATTCCTTGCCACCGGCCGCGCGATCTTCTAGAACGCCGGAGCCCCTTCGTAACGGAACGCCATGTCTGCCCTGCCCGCTTCGGTCAGCGAGACCCTGGAGCTTCTCGGACGCGGTAATTATGTCGCCGATCGCAGCCTCGCGACCGCGGTTTATCTCTCGCTGTCATTGACGCGCCCGCTCTTTCTCGAGGGCGAGGCCGGTGTCGGGAAGACCGAGATCGCCAAGGTACTGGCGCAGACCCTCGGGCGGCGACTCATCCGACTGCAATGCTATGAGGGGCTCGACGTCGCCTCGGCGGTCTACGAGTGGAACTATCCGCGGCAGATGATCCAGATCCGCCTCGCCGAGAGCGGCGCGGAGAGCCGCGACACCGTGGAGGAGGAGATCTTCTCCGAGCGCTTCCTCATCAAGCGCCCGCTGTTTCAGGCGCTCGAGCCCGAGCTCGGCGGCGCGCCGGTGCTGCTCATCGACGAGCTCGACCGCACCGACGAGCCGTTCGAGGCCTATCTCCTCGAAGTCCTCTCCGATTTCCAGATCACCATCCCGGAGATGGGGACGGTGAAGGCGCAGCAGCCGCCGATCGTCGTCATCACCTCGAACCGCACGCGCGAGATCCACGATGCGCTGAAGCGCCGCTGCTTCTACTACTGGATCGATTATCCCAACGCTGAGCGCGAATTGCAGATCTTGCGGGTGAAGGCGCCGGGCGCGGCGGAGGGGCTGAGCGAAGAGGTCGTCGCCTTCGTGCAGAAGCTGCGCGCCACCAACGAGCTGTTCAAGCTGCCGGGCGTCGCCGAGACGATCGACTGGGCGCACGCGCTGACGCAGCTCGACGTGCTCGCGCTGACGCCCGAGGCGATCAACGACACGCTGGGCGTGCTGCTGAAATACCAGGACGATATCGCCAAGATCCAAGGCTCGGAGGCGCAGCGCCTGCTCACCCAGGTGAAGCAGGAGCTCGCCGCGGCGCAGTGATGGCGCCCGTCGAGCGCAGCGGCCACGCGTCCGAGCGCGGCCGGCTGCTCGCCAACATCATGTATTTCGCCCGCACCTTGCGCGCCGCGGGCCTGCCGATCGGGCCCGGCAAGGTGCTGGCCGCCGTCGAGGCGGTGCGCGCCGTGGGCATCGCCGACCGCCAGGATTTCTACTGGACGCTCCACGCCGTCTTCGTCAACCGGCGCGACCAGCGCGAGCTGTTCGATCAGGCCTTCCACATCTTCTGGCGCAATCCCGAGCTGCTCGAGAAGATGCTGGGGCTCATGCTGCCGACCATCCGCGGCGACGAACCCGGCGAGGAAATGAACCGGCGGCTGGCCGAGGCGCTCCATCTCGGCCAAGACGAGGGTCGCGAGCAGCCGGGCGAGGAGAAGGTCGAACTCGACGCGGTCATGACCTTTTCCAGCCGCGAGCTGCTGCAGCAGATGGATTTCGAGAAGATGTCCGGTGCCGAGCTGGCGCAGGCCAAGGCGGCGATCCGCCGCATGGTGCTGCCGTTGGCCGCCGCGCCGACGCGGCGCTTTGCGCCTGACCCGCGCGGCGAGCGCACGGACATGCGCGCTTCCTTGCGCGCGCAGCTGCGCTCGGGCGACCTGCTCGCGCTGAAGCGCAAGCGCCGGCAGACGCGGCCGCCGCCGCTGGTGATCCTCTGCGACATCTCCGGCTCGATGAGCCGCTACAGCCGGCTCTTCCTGCATTTCATGCACGCCGTCACCAACGACCGCGACCGCGTCTATACTTTCCTGTTCGGCACGCGCCTCACCAACATCACCCGGCATCTGCGCCATCGCGATGTCGATTTGGCGCTCGACCGCGTCGCCGATGCCGTCGAGGACTGGTCGGGCGGTACGCGCATCGGCCAATGCCTCGCCGAGTTCAATCGCCGCTGGTCGCGCCGGGTGCTGGGACAGGGCGCGGTCGTGCTGCTGATCAGCGATGGGCTCGACCGCGACGCCGGCGTCGGGCTCGGCCAGGAGATGGACCGGCTGCACCGATCCTGCCGGCGGCTGATCTGGCTGAACCCCCTGTTGCGCTACGAGGGTTTCGCGCCAAAATCATTGGGCATGCGGGCGATCCTGCCCCATGTCGACGAGTTCCGGCCGGTCCACAGCCTGGACAGCCTGGACGATCTGGTCAAAGCATTGAGCCGGCCGGGGCCGCGCCGCCTGGATGCGGCGGCGGCTTGGCGCGAAGCGGGGTGAGCATGGGCGACAACGAAGAGATCCTGCAGCAGGCGGCGGATTGGCGCGGCGCCGGCAAGGGCGTGGCGCTGGCGACGGTAGTGTCCACCTGGGGCTCCTCGCCGCGCCCGGCCGGCGCCAAGCTCGCGCTCGAGGAGGGCGGCGGCTTCATCGGCTCGGTCTCCGGCGGCTGCGTCGAGGGTGCGGTCATCGAGGAAGGCCTCAAGACCATCGCCGATGGGGAGCCGCGGCTCCTCAGCTTCGGCGTCACCAACGAGCGCGCCTGGGAAGTCGGGCTGGCCTGCGGCGGCAAGATCCAGGTCTTCGTCGAGCGCGTCGAATGAAGCTGGCACTCCTCGAAAAGGCCCTTGCCGCCAGCCGCGCCGGACGCGCCGCCGTGCTGGCGACGCACCTCAAGAGCGGTCGCCAGAGCTTTCTAGAAGGCTCTGAAATCATGGGGACGTTGAGCCTCGACGCGGCCGCGCTCGCGGCGGTCCGCAAGGCGGTCGGCGAGGACCGCAGCACAACGGTCGACACCGCCGAGGGCCCGGTCTTCGTCGAGGTCTTCAACCCGCGCCTGCGCTGCCTCATCGTCGGTGCGGTGCATATTGCGCAGCCGCTGGCGCGGATGGCGTCGATCGCCGGTTACCTCGTGACCGTGGTCGATCCGCGCACCGCGTTTGCCAGCGACGCACGCTTCCCCGACGTCTCGCTCTCCACCGAATGGCCGGACGAGGCGCTGGCGAAGCTCAAGCCCAACCGCCGGACCGCCGTCGTGACCCTGACCCACGATCCCAAGCTGGATGACCCCGCGCTCGCCACGGCGTTGCGGTCGGACGCTTTCTATATCGGCGCGCTCGGCTCGAAGAAGACCCATGCGGCAAGGCTGAAGCGGCTCCAGGCGCTCGGCTTCGGCGATGCCGAGTTGGGTCGCATCCACGGGCCCGTCGGGCTCGACATCAACGCCATTTCGCCCGCCGAGATCGCCGTCGCCATCCTCGGGCAGATGACGCAGGTGCTGCGCGCCGAGCCCAGCAGCGGCCGCGAGGCGGCATGAAATTCGGCGAGGTTCCCGTCGCCGAGGCCGTCGGCGCGGTGCTCGCCCACTCCCTCAAAGTCGGCGACAGCACCCTGCGCAAGGGCCGGGTGCTGAGCGCCGAGGATGTCGCGGTGCTGGCCGCGGCGGGCCGCCGCTCGGTCATCGCGGCCCGGCTCGAGCCGGGCGATGTCGACGAGAATACGGCAGCTGCCGCGGTCGCCCTTTCCCTCGCCGGGTCGCATGTGAGCAACGCCCGCCCCTTCACGGGCCGCGTGAATTTGTTCGCCGAAGTCTCTGGACTCTGTGCCGTCGATCGCGCCCGGGTCGATCGTCTGAACATGGTCGACGAGACCATCACGCTGGCGACCATTGCGCCTTACACCGTGGTCGCCCCCAAGCAGATGGTCGCCACGGTCAAGGTGATCCCCTTCGCGGTCCGACGCCTATCCGTCGACGCCTGCGTGCGCGAAGCGGCCAGCGGCGGCCCGCTCCTCGCCGTCCTCCCGTTCCGGGCCAAGCGCGTCGCGCTCATCCAGACCAGACTGCCCGGGATCAAGGAAAGCATCCTCGAAAAGACCGTGGTGGCCACCCGCGAGCGGCTGGTGGCGCTCGGCAGCACGCTCGATTTGGAGCACCGCTGCGAGCATCGCCAAGCCGATCTCGCGCCGCACATCACTGCCACGCTGGCCGCCGGCGCCGAGCTGGTGCTGGTGGCCGGGGCCTCCGCCATCGTCGACCGGCGCGACGTGATCCCCGCGGCGATCGAGCAGGCCGGCGGTGCCATCGACCATTTCGGCATGCCCGTCGATCCCGGCAATCTCATGCTGATGGGACATGTGGGCGCCGTGCCGGTGCTGGGGCTGCCCGGTTGCGCCCGCTCACCCAAGGTCAACGGCTTCGATTGGGTGCTGCAGCGGCTGCTGGCGGGATTGCCGGCCGGGCCGGGCGAGATCATGCGCATGGGCGTCGGCGGGCTGCTGGCGGACATCCCCACGCGCCCGCTGCCGCGTGCCAAGGTCGCCGCAGCGGCGGCGGAGCAGGCTGCCGCCACGCCGCTCGCGCCGCGGGTCGCTGCCCTGGTTCTCGCCGCCGGCCAGTCCCGCCGCATGGGCACTCTCAACAAGCTCCTCATCGGCATCGACGGCAAGCCCATGGTTCGCCATGTCGCCGAGGCGGTGCAGGGCTCGCAGGCGCGCCCCATCATTGTCGTCACCGGGCACGAGCGGGAGAAGGTCGAGGCGGCGCTGTCGGGGGTCGGAGTCGCGAGCTTCGTCTTCAATCCAGACTACGCACAAGGTCTATCCACTTCGCTGAAACAGGGCTTGGCAGCGCTCCCGGCCGGGACCGAAGGGGCGGTGGTTTGCCTGGGCGACATGCCCAAGGTCGCCGCCAGCGAGATCGACCGCCTCATCGCCGCCTTCAACGCGCTCGAAGGCCGCGGTATTTGCGTGCCGACCCGGCGCGGCAAGCGCGGCAATCCCGTGCTGCTGGCGAGCCGCCTCTTCCCAGAGCTCTCGAGCGTTTCCGGGGATGTCGGCGCCCGCGACGTGATCGCCGCCCATCCCGAGCTGGTCGTCGAGGTCGAGATGGACGGCGACGGCGTCCTCACGGATATCGACACGCCCCAGGCTCTCGCCCGCCTCGCGGGAACGGCGAAGATGGAGGCCTAAAAAGCGCGGAATAAACTCAAATCTGCCTCGTTGTCGGGGAAATCGGCAAAAAAGCCCGAAGGAGGCAGTCATGAGTTCGCTGGTCGGTGCCGTCACGCTGGCAAGTACCGTGTTCGGCGTCTTGCTGGGCCAGATCACTGCTGGCACCGAGTTCGCCGGCGTGGTCATCGCCTCGCTGGTCCTGATGACCCTGCGCGTCTGAGACGTGGGGCGCTAGCCCGACGTCAGCTGTAGCGGCCCGATTTCGTATTGCCCGATCGCCGGATCGACGACGGCGACGGCGAACGTATACCCCCACCACTGCGCGCCCGACTGCCCCCAATAGGGCAGCCCCACCACCTTGATGAAGGTCGTGCTGCCGGCCTCTGCCGCCACGGTCTTGAACTGGTGGGGATAGAGCTTCTCGCTGTCGACTTCGATCTGATAGGTGCCTGGGGCGAGATCGCGATAGAACACCGTGCCCGGTGCTGACGCGCCGACCCGCTCCCCGTTGAGCGACACCCTGGTCCACACCAGCCCGTCATAAGGGTTCGCCGCCCGATAGAAGATCAGCCGCGCCTTGGTGGCGGGCACCGCTGGCAGGGCGAGCTTTTGCTGCGGCGCGATGTCGCAGCCGATAAGGGCGGCAGACAGCCAAAACAGCAGAAGCCGACGGTTCCTCATCTCGCTCTACCCTCCTCTGCTCCCGCGCCAAGCGACCGCCATGCGTGCGGCTGTGCTGCTGCATTACAGAAGGCGCGCCCGATCTCCTGCAGCCACGCAGCCTAGCCAAGGCTTAGCTCCTGCGCGCAAACGAATTTTCGCAGAAATTTCCGGAAACTTTTTCTAAACCATTGTGGCTCCATCCTAGCGTCGTCTTTTGCGGTAATCAGAGACGAACGATGGGTCAACGCAAATTTCGTTTCGGCATCGTCGCTGGCTCCCTCGCACTCCTGATCCTCGGCGTCAGCCCCGCGCGAGCCCAACTCTGGCTCGATCCGGCCTACCCGGCGCGCACGAAGCTCGGCCCCGCCAAGGCCGTGGGCGCGGTGATCTGGAGCCATGGCCGCTCCGTCGATTCTGAGGATTCCCAGGCACCGATCCCGCCCTATATGGGCGCGCTGCGTGACGGCGGCTGGGACACGTTCCGCTTCAACCGGATGCGCTCCAGCGACACGCTGGCCGCCAGCGCCCGCGGCCTGGCCGACGAGGTGCATCGGCTGAAGCTGCAGGGCTACAAGCAGGTCGCACTGGCCGGGCAGTCCTTCGGCGCGTTTCTGTCGCTGATGGCCGCCGACGCGAGCGACGAGGTCGACGCCGTGGTCGCCACGGCGCCGGCCGCCTATGGCAGTTTCTCGGAGTTCTATGACAGCTGGCGCAGCAACGCGACCAAGCTTTACCCGCTGCTCGAGCAGGTGCGTCGCGCGCGCGTCATGGTGTTCTATTTCCACGGCGACGATTTCGATCCCGGCGGCCGCGGCGAGCGCTCGCGCGACATACTGGCCGCCCGCAAGCTGCCCTATGTCGTCGTCGACCAGCCGCCTCACCTCACCAGCCATTGGGCCGCCGCCACGCCGCAATTCGCCCACTTGTTCGGCAGCTGCGTGCTGGGCTTCCTCGACGCCACGCAGATCGCCGAGGGCGCGCGCTGCGACGGCGATACCTTCTGGGCCGGAGCGCCACAATCCGCGCCGATTCAGCCGGCGGTCGCCGCGGCCGGCTCGGCGCAAGGCACGGCCGGGCAACGGTCGGGCAGGCACTGACCCTCGACCAAGCGCCTCCGCGCAAGGGGGCGCGCCTTGCAATCCGCCTGGTCGTCGACGGCAGGCGAAGGGAGCTGACCGGGCGTGCCCCGGCTCAGTGCCGGAAATCGAAAGCGTTGAGCAGATTCCCGGCGCGGGCGTCGCGCTCGCCGAGCGCGGCGAGGCCGAAGCGGGTCTCGATGAGCCTCAGGATCGACGTCGTGTCATAGGCGGTGTGATCGACATAATGCCGCTTGGCGAAGGGCGAGATGATCACCGCCGGCACGCGTATGCCGGGCCCCCAGCGGTCGCCCTTGGGCGGCGGCACATGGTCCCAGAAGCCACCATTCTCGTCATAGGTGACGATGATGGCGGTGCTGCGCCACAGCGGCCCTTTGCGGATCTTCTCGATGACCTCGCGCATGTGCCGGTCGCCCGACAGCGTATCGGTGTAGCCGGGATGCTCGTTCAGCGCGCCGATCGGCTTCCAGAAGACCACGGCCGGCAACGCGCCGCGGTCGAGACCGGCGAGTAGATCGCCCTCGTCCTTGAGGTGCTCCTGGCGCGCCGTGGTGCCGTCGCCGTATTTCTCGAAATACGCGAAGGGCTGATGATGGTACTGGAAGATGGGGTCGGCCTTGCCGGCGAGCGCATCGTTCCAACCGCCCGAATACCACGCCCAGGAAATGCCCTTCTCCGACAGCGCATCGCCAATGGTGCGCAGCGTCTGCGGCGGCAGGAGCAGCGCCGTGTCGGCCTTCGCCGGATGCGGCGCATAGACGGAGTAAAGCGTGTTGACGGCGAAGCCGTCGGGCGTGACCGCGCCGTCCTTCACGAGCTTGCCCTGGGGGTCGAGCTGCGCGCGTAGGCTGTCCGGCGCGTCGTCGTAGCGCGGCGTGCAGGCGCAGATCGTCCAGAAATGGTTGAGGAACGAGCCGCCGGTCGCGGCGTGGAAAAAGTGATCGGCAAGCGTGTATTGCCGCGCATAGCTCCAGAGCGCGAGCTTGCTGCCGTCCTGATAGCCCATGACGAGCCCGCCGGCATTGGTGTAGGCAACGAACTTGTCCATCTTGCCGCCGTCGATCTGCGCCTGCTGCTGGTAGTAGCGGTGGACAAGGTCGGGCGTCTTCATCTCCGGCGACATGTACTTGTCGATCGGGAACGGCCGGTTCGGCAGGTCGGGCGGGAAGCGCGGATCGGCTTGCGGCGGCTTGGTCGACGCATCCAGCACCGGCGGCAGGGTCTTGTAGGGCTGGCCGTCCCTGTCGACCTGCACGGCACGCCGGCCGGCCTTCGCCAGCCCGTCGGCACCCGGGAACTTGCCGAACAGATTGTCGAAGCTGTGGTTCTCGAGATAGATGACGACGATATGCTCGAGGCGCGACAGATCGCGCGGCGGGGTCGGAGCGGCGGTCTCCGCCATGGCCGGCGTCGCCAGTGCGCCGGCGAGGATGACGGCTTGCCCGAGCCGCCGAGGCCAATTGCTCATCGTGGTCCCCTATTGAGAATAACCCCGGCCATCATAGGTGAGCGGCGGTGACGGTGGAATGACAGCGGCGAAGCCGACTTGCTGCGCGACATGCCTGGTGCCATCCTCGGCCGCAGGCGACGAGGGAGGAAAAAATGATCCGCGTGAGCGTGCTCTATCCGCCGAGCGGCGGCAAATTCGATTGGGACTATTACCTGGCGAAGCACGTGCCGCTGGTGCGCGAGAAGCTCGGCAAGGCGCTCAAGGGCGTCACCATCGACAAGGGCGTGGCCGGCGGGACCCCCGGCTCCGCGCCCGGCTTCGTCGCCATGATCCACATGACCTTCGATTCGGCCGAGGCGTTCCAGGCGGCGTTCGCGCCCCACGCCAAGCCCATCATGGCCGACATCGCCAACTACACCAAGGCTCAGCCGCAGATCCAGATCAGCGAGGTGAAGGCGTAAGCCGGCCGGCTCATACCGGGTAGCCCTTGGCCTTGCCGGCGAGGCCGTCGAACAGACCGAGCATCCGCCCGCGCCATGCCGCGACCGGATCGTCCGGGGCGAGGACCCGGAAGTCGCTGATGCTGCGCACCCATTGGAAGCCGCCGAAGACGATGTAGTCGGCGTAGAGCGGCGCCTCGCCGCCGAGGAAAGGCTGCGCCTGCAGCGTCAGGCGCAGCGGGGTCAGGCTCTGGGCGAAGCCGGCCACGCGCTCCTCGCGGCCGGCGACGACGGCCTCGAGCGTCTGGCCGAAGCGCTCCTCGCGCGAGCGGCGGAAGTAATCCCTGTCCTTGTCATGGACGTGCCGCCAGATGTCGAGGAGCGTCAGGCGAATGAGGCCGGGGTTCAGGACGGTGTCGGCCCAGTTGTTGTAGAAGCGGCTGAGCGCACGGCCGGCGGCGCCGCCGAAGAGCGACGGCCGGTCGGGATAGGTCTGCTCGAGATGGTTGGCGATCGCCCAGGAATCGGCGATCCAGCGTCCGTCATCGATCACGACGGGCACCCGCCCCTGCCCGGACGGCGCGATGCGATCCTTCTCGGTGAAGCGCCAGGGGATGGTCTTGGCCGGCAATCCCTTATGCGCCAGCGCCAGCCGCGTGCGCCAGCAGAACGGGCTGAACCGCCGATCCTCCTCGGCGCCGGCCAAATCGTACATTTCCAGCATGGCTGCGCGGCTCCTTAGGCCCAATAGCGCCCGGTCGCGCCGACCACGACGACGATGAGCCCGAGCACCAGGTTGAAGGTGACGATGCGGCGGATCTGCGTCAGAAGCTGCGCCGCGGCGGGCAGATCGCCGCCGTCGACGGCGGCGCGGAAGCGCCGCCACGGCGAGAAATAGAGATGGGCGAAGGCGAGCATCATGACGATGCCGATGCCCTGCATCACATGGATGTGCAGGCCGATATGGGCGAAGCCGCCATAGCCCCAGATCACCATGCCGTAACCGCTCGCCAGCAGCGCGGCGATGCTGGCCCACACCCACGGGAAAAACCGCGCGAAGACGCGGCGCCACAGCCCCAGGCGCTGCGCCGGCTCGAGCGCGGCGACGGCCGGGCGCAGCATCTGATGGGCGAAGAACATGCCGCCCACCCAGATGACGGCGGCGAGGATGTGGAAGAACAGCCCGACGATCATGCTGGCGGCATTCTACCGTCGCGCAAGCGCGCTGTCGCGCCAAGCGTTGCTCGTTGCCATCAGGCGCAGGATGGGGCAAAACCATAGGGTTGGGGTGGCCCGCATGCGCGCGTTTCGCGCGGCTTTTGGAGACTTGCCGATGTCGATCAGATGCACCGCCGCGCTGCTCGCGCTCGCGCTCCTGGCCGGGTGCACCCGCGCCTCGCGCGACGAGCCGGTAGCGCCGGTGGTGACCGGTGCCATCGGGACGCCCTTCCTGATCGCGCTCAAGGCGCCGTTCTGCGCCGCCACGCTGGTGGTGGCCGGCCCGATCACGGCGCTCACGGAGCTGGCGGCGCCCTCGCCGGTCGCCCCCGGCGACTATGACGGCGCCTTCACCGCCGCGCTGCGCGGCGAGGTCGCCGATGGCGTGCGGCAGAATTGCGGACCGCCGTATATCGCCGGCCCTTGAGTCTGCGTCCGGTCGCGGCGTCGCCCGCCGACGATCGCGACAGCTACGCACTGCTACAGCTATGCAGCGTCCGGAAACGCTCCGGGCGGCCTGTCCTCTCGGCGGCGCCCGACCGGGTCGCGCCGTCGGCTGCCGCGGGATCGCGCAAATCCGCGGCCCCGCCGGCGCGCAACGCCGGCGCGGCGATGCTTTGTGCCACGTGAAACCTACATGTGGCGGTGCGAGTGGACCATTTCGGCCGTGGCAGTGGACCAGATTCGGACCACCACGCGCTCCAGCGCAGCTTCAGAAGAGAATGACGCGTGGACCCAGGAGCACCATATCCGGCCGAACCTTTGTTCGCGCCGCGCCCGAGGGGCGAAGCGGCGGGACGGGCGGGACTCAGCCCTCGTCCTCGCCGGAGAAGCGGGCGAGCCGGGCCCGCACCGCGTCGCGGATCTCGGGCGCTTGCGCGTCGAGCGCCTCGCTCATGGCGCGCAGGCGGCGGCGCAGAGCGTAGACCTGGTCGAGGAGTTGCAGCACCACCGGCAACGCCTCCTCGTCGATGGCGAGCTCGCGCCGGAGCTCGACGATGAGCCGGATTCGCGCGACATCAACCTCGCGGAACAGATAGCCCTCGCTCGCCGGTTCCGGCCGCACCCAGCGCTCGGCGATCCAACGCCTGAGCTCCGCCTCCTGCAGGTCGCCGATCAGCCGCATCACCGCCTCGATGCCGATCATGGCGTCATCCCCCGGCGCGGGTCATAGGGATGCTTCCGCGCCCATCCCCGCACGAAATCGGCAAGCTCCGCATCGCCGCCCTCGGGCAGCATGAGTTTGAGCGTGACATACTCGTCGCCGCTTCTGCCGTCGGGCCGCGGCACGCCCTTGCCCTTCAGCCGCAGCACCCGCCCGGTATTCGAGTTGGCCGGAATGGTCATGGCGACGGGCCCCGACGGCGTCGGCACCGTCACCTTGCCGCCGAGCACCGCTTCGCCCAAGGTTACCGGCAGGTCGAGATGGATGTCGTCGCCCTCGCGGCGGAAGAAGGGATGCGGCGCGACGTGTATCTCGATGAGGGCGTCGCCCGATGGCCCGCCATTGCTGCCGGGCGACCCCTGCCCTTGCAGCCGCAGCACCTGGCCATCGCGCACGCCCGGCGGGATGGTGACATCGAGGCTGCGCTCGGGCGCCAAATTGAGGCGCTGGCGCGCGCCGTTGATGGCGGTGAGGAAATCGACGGTGAGGCTGTAATGCTGGTCGGCGCCGCGCATGCGCATGGTGCCGCCGCCGCTGCCGCGACCAGCGCGCGCGCCGCGCCCGAAAAAGGCGAAGAGATCGTCGAGATCCTCGGGCGCCACGCCCTCGGCGGAATGGTACTCGTATTTCTCGCCCGGCTCGCCCTCGGCGAAGCCGCGGTAGCGCGAATAGGCGTGCTCGGGACGCGCGGCGCCGCTGGCGTCGATCTCGCCGCGGTCGAAGCGGGCGCGCTTGTCCTTGTCCGAGAGAATATCGTTGGCGCCGGAGATTTCCTTGAACCGCGCCTCGGCTTCCTTGTTGCCGGGGTTCAGGTCGGGATGGTAGCGCTTGGCGAGCTTGCGGTAGGCGGCGCGAATCTCGTCTTCGCTCGCGTCCTTCTTGACGCCCAACACTTCATAGGGATTTCGCGCAGCCATGGGCAAAGCACTTGGTGGTGGCGCGCTTGGATATAGGCGTCATTTGATCCGTGGCAACTCTTGCCGACGCCCCCATGCCGTCATTCCCGCGAAAGCGCAGGGCTGTCCGGGGAAAGTTATTCGGTTGCAGGAATTGCGCCGCAGACTCCTTTTCATCGTCATGGCCGG
>Ga0209701_10000668_pt1 | contig 20860 bp, 15 predicted proteins | sample CZO8metaG_4_FD_188356 | JGI IMG/M metagenome (GOLD analysis project Ga0209701, IMG submission 188356) | Vadose zone soil microbial communities from the Eel River Critical Zone Observatory, Northern California, USA - CZOApr15con2H3.8 metaG... | ecosystem: Environmental > Terrestrial > Soil >... | reverse complement strand
CACCCGTCCCGCGACCGCGGTCTCCCGCGAACGCCCGCTGCCTCGTGCCACCGGACGTGAGCTCTGCCACGCGGGCGCGCAACCGCACATCGCCCGGTCGCTGGGCGAGCAGCGCCTGGTAGACGCGCAAGGCGTTCTCCTCGTGCCCCTGGCGGAGGTAGAGCTCCGCCATCGTCTCCGTCAGCACCGGCTCGACACGCGACAGCGCCGCGGTATCCGCCGCCCCGTCGTCGTCGGACAGGGCAACGGCCGCGGGCGCGGGCGGCGCCTGGGCCGGAGGCCCGGGCGTCGGGGGCCGCTGGGCGGCGGCAGGACTCCGTGGGGCCGACCACGCCGGCACCGCCGGCTCGCGCGGGGTCGCCGGGGCCGTCACCTCCGCCACATCGTCCGGCATGATGAGCGGCAGCTCGATGGTGGACAGCTCGTCCTCGGGCTCCGGGCCCGCGGGCGGCTGCGCGAACATCCCGGCCTCATATTGGGTGTGCGCCAAGCCCTCGACCACGAGATCCTGGGGCTTGAGCTCCACCTCTTCTTGAACCTCGAGTCCCTCCGCTCTCGCGGCATCGTGCGCGACGGCGTTAAAATCGACTGCGCCGTCGAACGCTTCGATCTCGGGGAGCGCACTCGGCGCGGTCGGGGCAGGCGGGGCCGGGCGATCGGACAGGTGCTCCACGGTGAAGTCGGCCTGGGCGGCGAGCCGCGCCGCTGCTGGAGGGAGGGGCGGCGCGGGTGGCGCGGGGGACCGCGGCGGCGCTGGCGCCGTGGCCCGCCCCGCAGAACCGGCCGCGGGAGCAGCAGTCCGCACCGTGGCCGGTGCGCTCGCCGGGCGCGCGGGCGCGGGCTCGGGCACGAACTGGACGACGGGCTCAGCGGCGCCGGCGCGCGCGGCGGGTGCCGGCGCCGCCTGCTGCACGGCCTTGGCCTTCGCCCGGCTCAGCACCTCCGCCGCTTCCCCGTTCATCGGATCGGCCGCCAACAGCCGCGTCAGCCACTCGACCGCCTCGTCGTAGCGGGCGCCGCGCAGCGCGATCTCGCCCAGGATCTTGAGCGCCAGCACGTTCTCGGGATCCAGGGCCAGCACCTTGCGGAACACGTCGGCCGCACCGGCGTCGTTCTTCTGATCTATTAGACAGCGCCCGAAGACGATGTGGGCGCTGACGTAGTCGGGGTGGCGCTCCAGGCCAGCGGTGCACAGCTCGATCGCCCTATCTAGTTCTCCTGCTTTGCGATAGGCATCGGCCAAGGGAGCGAAGTTTCGCCCCTTCGGGTTCTCGCTCCAGCGGCGTTCGAGCTTTTCGATTTCGCTGGTGTAGGTCACGGCCTAAGTCGTTGGAGGAATTGGTCGAAGATAGTGTTCGCTCGGCCGTGCTGTCAATCTGACTCGCGCCCCGTCGCTTGAGTTTTCGTGTTGTCGTTTTTAGACTTATGCCCCTTCCCCCCCGTAGCCGGGAGCACCGCGTCCCATGATGCGCTCAATGCGCGCCATCACGAAGCCCGTCTTCTTTGTCGTCGCGATCACGTTCATCGGCTGGATGGCCTACGGGCAGGTCTCCGACATCGTCGGCGGCGGCCGGGACGTCGTCCTGAAAGTGGATGGCGAAGTCGTGCGGACGCCCGAGTTCCAGCAACGCTACCAGGCCGCCATGGAGCAGTACCGGCGCCAGCAGGGCCTGGGCCGCCTCACCCGGGAAGACGAACAGCAGCTGCAGAAGCAGGTGGCCGATCAGGTCATCCAGGACAAGCTGCTCGAGCGCGCCTATCGCCGCCTGGGCATCACGGTCTCAGATCAGGAGATCATCGAGGCGGCGCGGAGCGGGCCGCCGCCGCAGATCCTGCAGCAGGTGGTGCAGGATCCGACCTTCCAGACGAACAGCCAGTTCGATATCACCAAGTGGCAGCGCTATCTCTCGAGCGCGGGGCCCGAGTTCTCGACGCAGATCGAGCAGCTGTACCGCGCCTACCTGCCGCAGCGCAAGCTCCAGGAGTACTTGACGGCGGATCTCTACATGTCGGACGCGAAGCTGTGGCGCATCTGGCGCGACCAGCACGAGTCGGTGACCGTCGCCCTGCTCGCCATCCGGCCCGAGGACATCCCGGACTCCCTCGCCCCCGTGTCCGACGCCGAGCTCGAGCGCTCGTACCAGGCGCACCGGGACGATTTCAAGCGGCCGGCCGCGGCCTGGCTGAGCTACGTCCGTGTGTCCCGCGTGCCCGACGCCGCCGACTCCGCGGCGGCCCTCGCCCGGGCGCGCGCGCTGCGCGCCGAGATCGCGAGCGGGAAGGCGAAGTTCGAGGACGTGGCGAAGAAGGAGTCGGCGGACTCGGGGAGCGCCGCCCGGGGCGGCGATCTGGGGTGGGTGAAACGGAACGAGCCCGGGTTCGATCCCCGGTTTCTCGCGGGCCTGCGCACGCTCCCCGTCGGCACGCTGTCGCAGCCGGTGGCGTCCGCCTTCGGGTATCATCTGATCCGCATCGACCGGGCCAAGGGCGACTCGGTCCACGTGCGCCACATCTTGATCCCGATCAAGCTGCAGGGCAAGCACCTCGACACGGTGGACGCGAAGACGGATACGCTCGACAAGCTCGCGGCGGACCAGACCGACGGCGCCCGGCTCGACAGCGCCGCCCGGCGGCTGCACCTCCCGCTCGCGCACGCGCCCAAGCTGGTACAGGGGACGCGGCTCGCCCTCCCCGAGGGCGCCGTGCCCGACGTGAGCGTCTGGGCGTTCGACGCGCGCCCCGGTGAGACGGGCCCGGTGGTCGACGCGGAGCGCGCGAGTTACGTCTTCCGTCTCGACTCGCTCGAGGCGGCGGGCGTCCCGCCGCTCGCCGAGGTCCGCGCCCGCGTGCTCGACGCCGCCCGGCGCGAGAAGAAGCTGGCGGTGGCGCGTCAGCGGGCGGAGCAGTTAGCGAGTGAGTTGCGCAGCGCGACCGATGTCGTCGCCGCCGGTCGGGCGAAAGGACTACGGGTCGAGAAGACCGGGCCGTTCACGCGGCTCAACCCGGGACCCGAGCTGAGCCGCAACCCCGTCGTGCTCGGCGCCGCCTTTGGCCTCCGGCCCGGGGAGAAGAGTCCCGTGATCGCGGGGGAGACGGGATTCTTTGTGTTGCAGGGCATCACCCGCACGCCCGCCGATTCGGCCGCCTGGGTGAAGCAGAAGGCCCAGCAGCGGGAAACGCTCGTCCGGCCGATCGAGCAGGCGCGCATCCAGCAGTATCTCGCCGCCTTGCGCGCGCAGGCGACGATCGTGGACCGCCGCAACGAGATCTTCCGGCCCGCGGCGGCCGCGCGCGAGAGCTAGTCGCTCAAGCGCTTCGGATCCCCACCCGTGGGGACCGAACCCGACGCGGCCGGCGGCGCGGTGCCGCGCGGCGGCGCGATTGGCGGGTCGTCGCTGGTCGCGTCCTTTAAGCTCCGCTTGAACTCCTTGATGCCCTGCCCCAAGGACGAGCCGATCTCGGGAATCCGCTTCGCCCCGAAGACCAGCACCAGCACGACCAGCAGGATCAAGATGTGGCTGAACGACAGATCCCCGAACATATGCGTCCTTCCTCAGAAGATCGATCGGGCGACGTAGTACGCGATCGCCACGCCCACGAGGGCGAGCAGCGATACGTCGAATCCGATCGGGCCGAGCGTGATCGACACGACCAGAAGGTCCATGTGCACCGGCCCGAGTGTCGGGGTCACGGCCCAGGTGAAGATCTCTTTCGCCGGTCCCTGCGGCAGGAACCGTCGTAACAGCGAATGGCAGAAACCGCCCAGCACGAAGCCGGTAGCGAGCACTCCCACGTAAAATAGCGGCCGGCGCGGACCCTGCGCCACGGCTTAGCTCGGCCGCTCCACGGCGTAGGCAATGCTGTCGCGCAGCGCGTCGCGCGCCCGCGACGCTGGCAGGACCTCGAGCTCGCCCTCGGCCTGTTGCGCCAACTCAAGCGCGCGGCGGCGAGCGTAGTCCAGGCCGCCGGCGGCACGCACCCGCTCGATCACCCCCGCGACCAGCTCATCGGACGGCTCGGGCGTCGCCATCAGCTCGGCGACCGTGCGACGGTCCGCCGGCCCCATGGCGCCCAGGGCCGCGATCAACGGCAACGTCACCTTGTGCTCCTTCAGGTCGAGGCCTGACGGCTTCCCGGTGACCGCCTCCGCGGCGGTGTAGTCGAGCAGGTCGTCCACAATCTGAAACGCCATGCCGAGCCGCATGCCGAAGCGCGCCAGCGCCTCGCGCTGGGCGAGCGGGGCTTCGAGCGCGCCGACTTCGCACGCGCCCGACAAGAGCGACGCGGTCTTCGCCCGGATGAGCTCGTCATACTGCGCCTCTCCGTAGGAGAGCTTGTCGTGGGCTTCGAGCTGGCGCATCTCGCCGATCGTCATCTCGTTCGTGACGCGGGCGAACACGCGGAGCGGCTCCAAGTCCGCGAGGCGCACGAGCTCGATGATCGCCCGGGAGTAGAGGTAGTCCCCCATGATCACCGCGACCTGGTGCGAGAACAGCGCGTTGATCGTCGGCATGCCGCGGCGCAACGCCGAATGATCCACGGAATCGTCGTGCACGAGCGTGGCGAGGTGGATCAGCTCCACGACGGCGGCGAGCGTCACGACTCGCGGATCCGCCGCGCCGGCGGCCTGGTGGGCGAGTAGCATCAGGGTCGGTCGGAACAGCTTGCCCTTCATGCGTAAGAGGTGCGCGTTCACCTCGGCCGCGATTGGGAAGTCCGCCGCGATGATGCGCCGTAGCTCGAGGGCGACGCGCTCGAGCTCCTCCGCCACGGGCTGCTGTACGTCGGAGAGCGAAGCCCGGGCGATCTGTTGGCTCACGTCACTTCGCCTTCGCGAGGGCTTTGCTGCGCGCGCCGACGTCCAGGAAGCGGACATCCACCGCGAACACGCGCCCGTACAACTCCCGCGCCTCGGCCCGCTTGCCCTGCTCCTCGAGCGCCCGGCCGAGCCAGTAGAGGATGCCGAGCCGTTCCTGGTCGCCCGAGGCGGGCAGCTCGAGCGCACGCCGCAGGATCGACTCCGCCACCACGTGGGCACCCTTCTCCACGAAGCACACGCCCAACGCCTCCGAGCTGCGGAGCCTCCCTTCGGGCGCCCGCAATGCCTTCTGGAGCTCGCCGATGGCCTCATCGAGCAGGCCCATCTCCTTGAACGCCACGCCGAGATCGTAGTGGGCCTGGAAGTCAGCTTCGTCGATGTTCTCGTCGATCCCCTGCTTGAAGCGGGCGAGCATGCCCTGAAAATCCTGCTCCTCGTCGCCCGTGGGCTCCTCGTCGGCCACCTTCATGCGGGTGTCCCGCGCGGGCGGCTGCTCCTCGAGCATCATGGCGCTCAAGTCGACGAAGTCCCCGGCGTCTGCCGCGTCCTGGCGCACCTTCATCTTCGCGTCCCGGGGAGCGGTCTTCCCTTCCGCATCCCGCAGCGCCGGTTTGCCCTTGGCCTTCGGGTCAGGCGGCGGCGCCGCGACCGGGGTGAACATCGAGAGCGCCGCGGCGGCGCGGGCGTTCCCGGGGTCGTGCTCGGCGACGCGCTGATACACGGCTCGGGCCTTGTCGGGCAGGTCGCTGCGCAGCAAGGTGTCGGCGAGCTCCAGGTAGGCGTCGATCAGCCTCGCCTTGTCGCCCGACTTGAACGCGAACTCCACGTGTTTCTGCCGGTGCCGCACGCTGTTGGGATCGAGCCGCAGGATCTCGTCCACCAGGTCGCGCGCATGGACGAGGTTGCCGCGGTTCTCGAACCCGGTGGTGGCGAGGTCGAGCTCCTCGATGCCACGCGCGCGCTCACCGGTCTCGACCAGCGCCTCACCCAACCGCTGGTGCGCCTCGGGATCATCGGGATCGTCGGCAACGCGGGCCTCGAGGTCCTCGATCGGGGTGAGGTCCCGCGACTCCTCGATCTTCGCGAACATGAGCGCGTCGCCCGCATCGTCCGCGTTCACCACGCCATCGAGCCCGAGATCGATCGCCGCCCGGCGCCGGCCCGGCGCGGCCCGCGCGTTCCTGTCGATCTCGATCTCGGCCGCGGGCGTGAAATCGGCCTCGAGCTCGAGCGGTGGCACCTCCACAACCGTCTTGCGCTTGGGCGGCGGCCCCACGGCCGGGCGCTTCGGTACGACCGGGGCGACTTTCGCGGGCTCGGGGCGGCGCGGCTCGAACTTGGGGAGCGGCGGCCGACTGCCGCCGCCCGGCCGGGGCTCGTCGACCCCCGGGCGCGCAGGCGCGGCGGGCCGGGTCGGGGCGAAGGGCGCACGGCGCGCGGGCGGCGCGGCGCCGAGCCCGAGATCGGTGTCGAGCAACGGCTCGGGTGCCGTGTCGGCCTCGGCGGCGCTCGCCTCCTCCGTCACGGTCGGCTCGAGCTCCGCTATCGGCCCCACGTCGTCCGCGGTCACGTCCTCGCGGAGCGAGGGGACGCTCGTGGCATCGAGGCTCACCTCCCCGAACTCCACGCGCGTCGTCTCGAACCCCTCGAGCGTGCCCGACGGACGCCCGGCGGTTGGGGACTCCTCCTCCTCGGCCAGGCTCGTCGACTCGACGGCGAGTGAGGTGTCGGGCTCGGGCTCCGGCGTCCCGATCAACCCGTCCACCGGCTCCGCGGCGTCGAGCGCGGGCGCCGGTGGGGGGGGTGGCGCGGGTCGTGGCGGTGGCGTGACCCGCACCGGCCGCGTCTGCTTCGAGACCGGCGGCTCATCGACATCGAGGAACACGAGGCTCGACGTCTTGTGCCTCCCCGATTTCGTGAGATCCTCCTTGACGGGGTCCGCCGGCCCGGCGCTGCTCGCCGAGCGACGGTCCGGAGCGCCGTACATCCGCAGGTGCTCCTCGAGCAGCTCCCGCAGGTGCGCACTCTCAGCCGAGATCTCGGCCAGCTCCTTCAACGCTGCGAATGCCTGCTGGATCTTCCCGGCCTTCTGCATCCGTTCGGCGAATTCGAGGAAGTTCTGCTTCGCCTCACCCATGAACCCCTTCGCGGCGTATAGCTTGGCAAGCTTCAAATAGGTGTTCTGCCGCCCGGGGGCGTTGCGGAGCACCTTGTTGCACATCGCGATGGCGTTGTTGTGAAAGCCGAGCTCGGCGTACTTGTCGACCGCTTTGTCGTAGTAGTCGGCGGCCTGATGCGGGTCCTTAAGCTTGAGGTACAGGTCGCCGATACGGTTGTAGATCGAGAGATCGGGGTTCGGGTCCCCCTCTTCGTCCTGGTCCTTGAGAACCTGAAGCCACGCCTCGGCCGCCCCCTTGGGGTCCCGGGCCTCAAGGCTCTTGGCCTTGTCCTTCTGCTTCTCATGCTTGGACATGGGGCTCTAAAGATATGGGCGCTGGCCAGAGGGGACAAGCGGAACCGCCTGTCCAGACGGCGGTTACGAGGTTCGCGCCCATCCAGTACGCGACTTCCCGCCAATCTGACACGTCGCACGAGACCAGGTCGGCACGAAATCCCGGCGCGAGCTGACCCCGATCGGCTGCGAGCCCAAGCGCGGCGGCGGCGTTTACGGTCACGCCGATCAGGACTTCGGCATGCCGCAAGCCGAGTTGCGACACGCCCAGCACCATCACGAGCGGCAGGCTCACGGTGGGCGACGAGCCGGGGTTGAAGTCCGTAGCGAGCGCGACGGCCGCCCCAGCCTCCACCAAGCGCCGCGCCGGCGCTTGCCGCCGGCTGCCGAGGAAAACCATCGTGGCGGGCAGGAGGACAGCGACCGTATCGCTCGCGGCGAGCGCGCGAATCCCGGCGTCGGAAATAGCCGCGAGGTGGTCGGCGGACAGCGCGCCCAGCTCCGCGGCGAGTTCCGCGCCGCCCGAGCCCGCGAACTCGTCCGCGTGCAGCTTGAGCCCCAGGCCGTGCGCTCGGGCCGCGCCCAAGATGGCGCGTGTCTCCGCGACATCGAACACGCCCGGCTCGCAGAACACGTCGCAGGCTACCGCCAAGTGCTCCCGCGCGACGGTGGGGATCAGGTCGTCACACAAGAGGCGCACATAGTCGGCGCGCCGCGTGCGGAACTCGGGCGGCACCTCGTGCGCGCCGAGGAAGGTCGGCACGAGCGCCGCGGGCTCCGACGCCGCGGTCGCGCGGATCACGCGCAACAGCTTCAGCTCGGTGGCGGGATCGAGGCCGTAGCCCGACTTCACCTCGATGGTCGTGGCGCCATGCGCGAGCAGCGTCGCGACGCGGGCGCGGGTGAGTTTGACGAGCTCCTCCTCCGCGCGGGCGCGGGCATCCCTCACCGACTGGAGGATCCCCCCGCCCCGCTCGGCGATGGTGCGATAGTCCTCCCCCAGCGCGCGGCGCTCGTGGTCTTCAAGCCGCGGGGCCCCGAACACGGCATGCGTATGACAGTCCACGAAGCCCGGGAAGAGCACGCCGCGCACTTCCTCGGCCACTGCCCCGGCGTGCGCGTCCCTGAGCTCGGCATAGCGCGCCACCGCCCGGATCCGGCCGTCCTCGATCAGCACGGCGGCGTCCTTCAGCACCTCCACCTCCGCAAGCTCGCGCCCGCGGCGCGCCCGCGCGGGGCCGCGGCAGGTCACTACCTGGCGGGCACCGACGAGCAGGGTGCTCAGGTGCCCGCCTCGCGCATCGGGAGGCGAATCGCGAGACGCTCGGCAGCGGCGATCGCCTCGGGATAGCCGGCATCGGCGTGGCGCGCCACACCGATCCCCGGGTCATTCGTGAGCACCCGCTCAAGCCGGCGCCCGGACGCGGCGGAACCATCGGCCACGCTCACCTGGCCCGCGTGCAACGAGTTGCCGATCCCGACCCCCCCGCCGTGGTGGAACGACACCCACGCCGCGCCCGACGCCGTGTTGAGCAGCGCATTGAGGATGGGCCAGTCGGCGATCGCGTCCGAGCCGTCCCGCATCGCCTCGGTCTCCCGGAACGGCGACGCCACGGAGCCCGTGTCGAGATGATCGCGCCCGATCACGATCGGGGCGGCGAGTTCCCCCCGCTTCACCAGGTCGTTCAGGGCGCAGCCGAACCGGGCCCGCTCGCCCTGGCCCAACCAGCAGATCCGGGCCGGGAGCCCCTGAAACGCGACCCGCGTCTGGGCCAGCTCGATCCAGCGGCGCAGGTGCTCCGCGTCGGGGAACAGCTCGAGCACGAGCCGATCGGTGCGGTGCAGGTCCTTCGCCTCGCCCGAGAGCGCCACCCACCGGAACGGCCCCCGGCCCTCGCAGAAGAGCGGCCGCAGGTAGGCGGGGACGAACCCCGGGATCTCGAACGCGTCGGTGACACCTGCGTCTTTCGCCTCGGCGCGGATGTTGTTGCCGTAGTCGAACGTCACCGCGCCGCGCCGCTTGAGCGCGAGCATCGCCGCGACGTGGGTCGCGATGCTGGCGCGCGCGCGCCGCACGTACTCCTCGGGGGCGCGCTGCCGCAGCGCCGCCGCGGCCTCGAGCGTGAGCCCGGCGGGGATGTAGCCGTTCAGGGGATCGTGGGCCGAGGTCTGGTCGGTCAAGACGTCGGGGACGAAGCCGCGCTCGACGAGCTGGGGCAGGACTTCGGCGCAGTTGCCGATCAACCCGATCGACAGGGCCTGCCCCGCGCGCTTCGCCTCCTCCGCCCAGCCGAGCGCCTCCTCGAGCGATGCGGTCGAGCGATCCAGGTAGCGGTTGGCGAGGCGGCGTGCCACGCGCGCCGGGTCCACGTCCACCGCGAGGCACACTCCTTCATTCATCGTGGCGGCGAGTGGCTGCGCGCCCCCCATCCCGCCGAGCCCCCCCGTGAGGACGATCCGCTTGGCGAGCGATCCAGCGAAGTGCTGGCGCGCCACGGCGCCGAACGTTTCGTACGTCCCCTGCAGGATGCCTTGCGTGCCGATGTAGATCCACGAACCGGCGGTCATCTGGCCGTACATGGTCAGCCCCTGGCGCTCGAGCTCGCGGAACACCTCCCACGTCGCCCAGCGCGGGACCAGGTTCGCGTTGGCGATCAAGACGCGCGGCGCCTCGGGATGCGTCGCGAAGACGCCGACTGGCTTCCCCGACTGCACCAGCAACGTCTCGTCGTCGCCCAGCGTCAGGAGCGTGCGGCAGATCGCGTCGAACGCCGCCCAGTCGCGCGCCGCCTTGCCCGTGCCGCCGTACACGACCAGGTCCTGGGGCCGCTCGGCCACCTCGGGATCGAGATTGTTCATCAGCATCCGCAGCGCGGCCTCCTGGATCCAGCCGCGGCACGACTTCGTCGCGCCCCGCGCCGCACGGATCACCCGCGCGCCACTCATGCGCCCGCTCCTGGCCCCGCCGGGTCGAACGTCCCGGCGCGCACGCCCGCGGCGATTTTCTCGATGTCGGCGCTCAACGGCCGGTCGCCGTCGAGCGGCGGCACCGCGTGCCGCACGGCCTGGTGGGCGCGCACCACGCCGCGCCCCGGCCGGAGCGGCTTCAGGAACTCGAGGCCCTGCGCCCCGGCCATGAGCTCGATCGCCACGATCCGCGTCGCGTTCGCGAGAATCCGCTCCCCCTTCCACGCCGCCGTCATGCCCATCGGCACCACGTCCTCCTGGTTGCCCTCAGTGGGCACCGACTGCACGCTCGCCGGGGTGGCGAGCACGCGGCACTCCGCCACGAGCGCCGCGGCCGCGATCTGCGGCGACATGAACCCCGACTCGAGGCCCGGGTCCCGGGCCAGGAACGCCGGCAGCCCGGAGGAGAGATCGGGGTTGACGATGCGCTCGAGCCGCCGCTCGGCCAGCCCGGCGAGCGTGGCGAGCCCGATCCCGATCACGTCGAGCGCGAGGGCGATCGGCTGCCCGTGGAAATTGCCCCCCGAGAGCACCTCGCCGTCGAACACAAGCGGATTGTCGGTCGCGGCGTTCAGCTCGGTCGCAATCAGCCGTTCGGCGAAGGCCAAGCCTTCGCCCACGGCGCCGAGCACCTGCGGCGTGCAGCGCAATGAGTAGGCGTCCTGGACTCTGGGGTCGCCAGTGCGGTGTGATTCGCGGATCTCCGAGTCGGCGAGGAGGTCGCGCAGGAGCGCCGCCGAGCGCTGCTGGAACGGGTGGGGGCGGGCGTCGTGGATCCGGGCGTCGAACGGCACGGGCGTCCCCCGCACCGCCTCGAGGCTCATCGCCGCCGCTGCATGGGCGGTGCGCCACAACACCCAGGCATCGTGCACCAGCAGGGCCGCGAGCCCCGTTTGCGCCTGGGTGCCGTTGATGAACGCGAGGCCTTCCTTCGCCTCAAGCGTGATAGGCTTCAGGCGTTTCCCTGCCAGCGCGGCGCCGTCCGATCCTTCGCCCATCATCGCGAGCGCCAGATGCGCGAGCGGCGCGAGATCGCCCGACGCTCCCACGCTCCCCTGCGACGGCACGCGCGGATGCAGCGCCGCGTTGAGCATCGCGACGATCAGCTCGGGGAGCACGGGTCGCACGCCGCTCGTGCCGCGCAAGAGCACGTTGGCGCGCAACAGCATCATGGCCCGCACCGCGTCCACCGCTAGCGGATCCCCCACGCCGGAGGCGTGGCTGCGGATCAGGTTCTTCTGCAGGTCGCGCGCCTGCTCGGGCTTGATGCGCACGTGCGCCAACTTGCCGAAGCCGGTGTTGACCCCGTACACGCTGTCCCCGCGGGCCACGGCGGCCTCGATCGTGCTGCGGGACGCCTGCACGGCGGCGAGGGACCCCGGCGCGATCGCCACCGGCGCGCCTCCGCGGGCGACGGCCACGACATCCGCGATCGAGAGGGAGCGACCGTCGATGGTGATGGTGGATGGCATGCCGCCCAGAAGCTACTCCGCCGCGAGGGGCGATGCCACGCACATGTGTGGCACACGCCGCGGTCGCGCCGGCAGCGTCAGCGCTGCTCGGGGCGGCGCTAGGAAGCCGTGAGGCGGGCGGTGTGGCCCTTTCGGCCCGTGGTGTTGAACGCGGCGACGCGGACGGTCCCGCGGAAGGGGATCGGACCGCGGACCTCGGAGCTGCGCACGGTGGGCTCGCTGCCGTCGGTCGTGTAGCGTAGGGTGAAGCCGGGCAGCTCCAGGCTGCATTGAACCACCCCGCCCTCGACCTTCAGACCGGGGGTGGGGATCCGGTAGTTGACGCCCGGGACCTCCCGATCGAGCCGGGGCAGCTCGCGCTGGCCGACGACGTTGACGAAGCGGGACCAGGCCTCGCGGTAGAGGGACGCGGACCGTTCGGGGTCGCGTTCCCTGGCCCAGTCCGGGTCGGGCGCCCACGCCCGCTCGGCGAGGCCGAACAACTTCGGGAGCAGCATGTACTCGAGCCGCCCCTCGGCACCCAGCGTCTCCGACCACAGGTTTCCCTGAATCCCCACGACGTGGGCCCGACCGTAGGCGGTGAGCCGGTCCTTGCCGACGAAGACGGAAGGGTCGGCACGGACGTTACGGTAGTAGTCGAACGGGATGAACTGGAACGGCTTGCGGAGGTCGACGTAGCCTCCCCAGTCGAGTCCCGTCTCCTCCGGATTCGGATTCCACGCGAGATCGAAGTAGAGGTTGGTCACGGGACTCAGCACGACCTCATAGCCGCCATTCGCGAGGCGGTAGGCGAGGTCCTCGGCGCCCCCGCCCGGAACGTTGTTCCAGACGTAGGCGCGCCAGCCGCGCGCGGCGAACTCGGGATTGGGGATGACCGCTGCCTGCCCGTCGCGCCGGGTCTTGCGCACCGCGATTTCCTCCCAGCCCGCGAGCGGGAGGTCGTGGGCCTTGAGGATCTGCTCCACCCGGCTGTAGAACACGAACCACAGATCGTCAACGCTCCCGAGACTGTGCGCCTTCACATACGCCTGGACGGCCGGTGACCCTTCCCAGACGCCGGCCGGGACTTCGTCTCCGCCCATGTGCAGGTGGCGCAGGGGCACGCCCGCCTCGCGGTGGATCGCCGCGAGATCGCCGACCACTCGCTCGACGAACCGGTAGGTCGACTCGAGGACCGGGTTCATCACGTTGTCGTGGTAACCCTGAGCCGAGGTATACACCGAGCGGTCTTCTGGGTCGCTGAGGAGGTACTCCTGGTCCCCAGTCGTGCGATATCGCGCCTCCATGGCCCTGACCGCGGCGCGCGCGTGGCCCGGCATCTCGAGCTCGGGAATGACCTCGATGTGCCGCGCCGCCGCGTAGCGCAGGATCTCGACGTAGTCCGTGCGGGAATAGAATCCGCTGCCCCATGGCCGGTCGAGGTCGGGGCCCGAGCCAAACGCGGGCGGGAGATTCCGGCCCGAGTCGCGCGGGTGGCCGCGTCGCGCGCCCACCGCGGTGAGCTCGGGGAGGCTCGGCATCTCGAGCCGCCAGCCCTCGTCCTCGGTGAGATGGAGGTGGAAGACGTTGAGCTTGTAGCGGGCGAGGAGGTCGAGCGTGCGCAGCACCGCGGATTTCGTTTGGAAGTTGCGGGCGACGTCGAGCATGAACCCGCGGTAGCCGAAGCGGGGAGCGTCCACCACGCGTATCGCCGGCAGGTCGAGGCCCCTGCCGCTGCCGCGAGACGGCGGGGGCAGCAGGCTGCGCAGGGACTGGAGACCGTAAAAGACGCCGGCGGGCGAGACGCCCACGATACGTACACCCTGGACGGGGTCCACGACGAGCGAGTACGCCTCGGGCGAGGCCTGACCTGCGACGGGGCCCACGTCGAGTCGCAGGGGCGGGACGCCTCCCCTCAGGGTGCTGCCGAAATAGGGACGCAAGTACTCCGCCGCGAACGTCGTCTCGTTCCTGAGCGCCTCGGGCGCTTCGACCGCCGGCATCGCCGCGAGGTGCAGCGCTCCCGCTCCCGCTGACAGCTCCACCGGGGTCGGGAACACCGGTGGCAGCTCGCTCGGGGGGATGTCGCGGATCAGGGAGTCGAGCGCGAACTGGTTCTCGGGGCTCACCACGCGGGGATCGCGCCCCTCGCCCTGCGGGGGGCGCTCGAAGGGGACGGCCACGTAATCGCTGAGGGGAACGCCCACGTCCTTCGCGTCGTCGAACACGATGTAGGGGCCCTGCGGAGCGAAACTGCGATTGAGGAGCAGGTGCGTGAGGTACGGGATCCGGACGCTGGCCGCGGGGGCCAGTCCGGCGAACCCCGCTGCCGGCACGAGGCGGTGCAGGTCGCCCGTCAGGTCCTCGATGGTGAATCCGCTACCGATGGTTCCCGCCTGCGCCCCGTGGAGTGCGCTGTAGTAAATGGCCCATCCGGTCGGCGCGAGCGCCTGCGTGCCACGGTTGGTGAGGGTGAAGGCGGCTCGAGAGGCGCCGTGACCGTTGGCAATGCTGTCCCCCACGAGCTCCCACCGGATCTGCAAGGCGGCCTGGGCGGCGCCAGCCCTGGTCGCGAGGGCCAGCAAGAGTGTGGGCAGTGCGGCAAGGAGTCTGCTGCGCATGAGAGACATTAGACGCCTGCGGGCCGCGATGTCTAGGGCGGGCGTTTCAGGGCCGGGTAGACGGCGCCCGAGTCGAGTCCTCGAAGCCGAAGAAGCGGTCCATCCGCCAGCTGCCATGCTCCCGCCGGAGCAGGAAGGCGACTCACGGGCGCCGGCAATCGGGCCCTGTGCACGGCGCTCGCGGTGGCCCTGCCGACATCGGGGAGGTGATCTGGATCGTCTGGTACTTCGTGTCGGGCCGCATGCTTGTCTTCGGGGGGCTGATCATCGGGCCGTGGTTCGAACCGCGCCGGGGTCGGCCCCAGGCGCTCGTCGTGCCCATCGTCATCGCGTTGTGTTACGTCGCGACCGGTGTCGCCGCATACGCCTTCCAGCACAACCCGCTTTGGCTGCTGTTCCTGGTGGAAGGGGCGTTGCTGCTCGTCGCTACCCCGGGACTCCAGGCGACCATGCCCTAGGCGGTGGATGGGCCGACGTTGGCACGCGGCCAGTGGTGTCACGTTGCAGATTCCCGCAGGGCGACGTCCGTCCCAGCCCCCGCCCGCCACGGGGGGGCGGCGGCATATCTTCACCGCCATGATCCAGCGACACCTACTCCAGACGGCGGCCGCGCTCGCGGCCGACTATCTCGACGGCCTAGCGACCCGTGCGGTCGCGCCCACTCAGGCGGCGCTCGAGGGTCTCCGGGCACTCGATCGGCCGCTCCCCGACGGCCCCACCGATCCGACGACCGTGCTCGCCGAGCTCCATGCCGTCGCCTCACCCGCGACCATCGCGAGCGCGGGTGGGCGGTTCTTTGGCTTCGTGGTCGGGGGGAGCCTGCCTGCGGCCCTCGCCGCCAGCTGGCTCGCCACCGCCTGGGATCAGGATGCGGGGCTCGCGGTGCTGGGGCCGGGGGCGGCGGCGCTCGAGGAGGTCGCGCTCCGCTGGTTACTCGAGGCGCTCCGACTGCCGGCGGGATCGGCCGGCGGGTTCGTCACCGGCGCCACGATGGCGAACTTCACGGCACTCGCCGCGGCGCGCCACGCCCTGCTCAAGCGCGCCGGTTGGGACGTCGAAGCGCAGGGCCTGTTCGGCGCGCCAGCGCTCACGGTCGTGGTCGGCGAGGAAGTGCACGTCAGCCTGTTGAAGGCGCTGGGCCTGCTCGGCCTCGGGCGGGACCGGGTGGTGCGGGTGCCGACCGACGCGCAAGGTCGCATCCGCGCTGACCTGCTGCCGTCGCTCGATGAGCGGACGATCGTCTGCCTGCAGGCCGGCAACGTGAACACGGGCGCCTCCGACCCCGTCGGGGCGATTACGCGGGTCGCCCAGCGCGCCCGCGCCTGGGTGCACGTCGATGGCGCCTTCGGCCTCTGGGCCGCCGCCGCCCCCGCGCGCGCAGCCTTGGTCGCCGGAGTCGAGGAGGCGGAGTCCTGGGCGCTCGATGCGCACAAGTGGCTCAACGTGCCGTACGACAGCGGGATCGCGCTCTGCCGCGACCCGGCGGCCCTCCAGGGAGCAATGGCGACCACGGCCGCCTATCTCGTCCGGGGCCAGGGGCGCGAGCCCGACGCTTATACGCCCGAGCTCTCGCGCCGGGCCCGGGGCGTCGAGATTTGGGCGGCGCTCGCGGCGCTCGGCCGCTCGGGGCTGGCCGATTTGGTGGAACGGTGCTGTCGCCACGCGACGCGCTTCGCCCACGGGTTGCGCGCCGCAGGCTACGAGGTCTTGAACGAGGTGACGCTCAATCAAGTGCTCGTGAGCTTCGGCGATGACGCGGCGACGCGCGCCGTGATCGCCGCCGTGCAGGCGGACGGGACCTGCTGGTGCGGGGGCACGGTCTGGCACGGCCGGGCGGCGATGCGGATCAGCATCTCTTCGTGGGCCACGACCGCCGACGATGTGGAACAGAGCCTCGCCGCGATGATCCGGCTCGCACGACGGGGCGTTCCCTGACCCCTGTGCGCAATACATGCTCGAGAACCCGGGCATTAGTCTGCTGGCCGGGACGGCCTGACGGAGTGCGGTGGAGGGTAGTGCGCGTCGATGAACCGGCAAAAGGGCTCCTTGAACTTCCGCCGGTTCTGAGGGAGGTCGAACCAGGCGCGGTGCCGAACGGTCTCTGCGGCGATCACCGGATACCAGGTGTCGCGCAGGCGTCGTTTCGACCACCCCTGGCAGCGGTCAAAGACCGTCTCCACGAAGTTCCAGACCATGAAGGCGTACGCATCGTACTCCCGCGCCTTGCTGGGATCGGGCGATGCAGGGAAGTCCAGGAGATCGGGGTGCTCCAACCCGATCCGCAGTAGGTCGAAATAGACGCGGTCCAGCTCGGCGTAGTAGCTGTCCCGTAGTGTCGTCCGGAAGCTCCAGACCGAATAGAACAGGGTGAAAACGATGCCGATGCCCCCCGCCACTTCGGCGATCACCTGGGCTTTCGTCCACATCGTCATGACGTCGGGTCCGTCCGGAAGGGCTGCCACGCTGGTTTCTCCTCTCAGGCTCACTCTAGTCGAACGGGGTCGGACACGTTGTGCAACATCTGGACGATCCGTGGATCGTCAGACGAGCAGCGGTACACGTCTCGATAGATCGTCCGGAGCCATCGGTCCAGCTCGGGCTTGGGAAGCTGGCGAAGCGGCTCCGCCGAGTACACCAGCAAGTCCATCTCGGGTGCAGGGCCTTGGCCAGGCAACGGCAGGAGGTAGTGCAGCCCGGCGATTCGGACACACCCCAGACGCCGATAGAACTGCTGTCTGCGCGCCCGAATCTGCCGGTCGCCGCCCGCTTCACGGTCAGAGTCGACCTCGAGCAAGATGGGGAGGCTTGGGCGTTCCGGCGACACGGCCCGCTCGACCGTCTGCTTGAACAACTCGCTCCCCACGCCGCGATTCCGCCACTCAGGCGCCACCGCCATGTACTCCAGGAGTGCGAAGCGCTCGGCGGGCGGCAAGAACAGGATGCTGAAGCCTTTGACGCGGCCGGCGGCCTTCATCACCCAGACCCTGCACTCAGGCGCACGGACCATCGCGCAGATCCACGCCTCAGGCTTCTGTTCCCGCACGGGTATCGCTGCGGCGTAGATTTCGTAGAGCTCCCGAAAGGTTGGTTCGCCGCAGGATTTCAGTTGTTCCACCTGATCGAGATCGCTCATAGAGCAGCCATCAAGAGACTCAGCCCAAGGACATCCGCGATGCGCGGTCACCACGAATCTAGACGATTTCTCCCGCGGCGTCCCCGGCGGGAGCGCGCGCGTGTTGGAGCCTCTATTGTGACCGCCCCGCCCGAGGTGGTGATCATTGGCGCCGGGGTCGCCGGTCTAACCGCGGCGCGCGAACTCTCCACGGCGGGCGCGCGCGTCCTGGTGCTCGAGGCACGGGATCGCCTCGGCGGCCGCGTCATGACGCACCACGCGGCAGAAGGCACCGTTGAGCTCGGAGCCGAGTTCGTTCACGGCGCGTTCAGTGAGACCATGGGAGTCGTACAGGAAGCGGGGCTGCGGCTCCGGGAGGTGGGCCGCGGCGCACCACGTCCGACGGCTGGGCGGCGCGACGCGGCGGATTACTTCTCCGCCATGGACAGGCTCCTCGGGCACGCGTCGGCCGGAGCTGCCGACGAATCCTTCCAGCATCTCGTCGACCGTGTCGACGTGGAGCCGAAGATTAAGGCGCAAGGGCTGCGTCTCGTGGAGGGGTATCACGCAGCAGATCCCGCTCGCATCAGCGTGCAGTCGCTCATCCGAAACACAGCCGCCGACGAGCGACCAGGTGGCGACCGGCAGTTCCGGTTTGCCGACGGCTACGACAGCCTCGTGACGGCCATCTTCCAACGGGTCGACCCCCGACTCTGCGAGGTGCAGTGCAACGTCGTGGTGACTGCCGTCGAGTGGCGACAGAAGCGGGTTCGCATTAGAACCTCTGCCGGCGCGGAGTTCACGGCGCCCCAGGCGATCGTCACGGTGCCACTCGGCGTGCTCAAGGCCGGAGCAATCCCGTTTACGCCAGCGCTGAATGGCAAGGAACAGGCGCTGCGCGCCCTGGAGATGGGAGCGGTCGTGCGGGTCAGCTTGTGCCTCGGGAGCGAGGTCTGGGCGACACAAGAGCGTCTTTCAACTGACGGTTTCCTGTTCACCGGCGATCCTCCGTTTCCGGTATGGTGGGTGAGCAGCCCGCCGCCGTTTCCCGTTGTTACGGGCTGGGCCGCGGGTCCCCACGCGCGGGCGCTCGCTGGGCTCAGCGATGCGCAGCGCGTCCGGATCGCGCTCGACGCGTTGAGTGTAGTCCTTGGGATGGACCCGGTACGGCTGCACAAGGGACTCCGTGGCGGATTCAGTCACGACTGGCAGACCGATCCCTTCTCGCGCGGCGCGTACAGCTATGCCGCGGTTGGTGGCAGCAGCGCGGGGGAGGAGCTGGGGGCGCCGCTCGAGGCGACGATTTTCTTCGCCGGGGAAGCCACGGAATCAGATGGCCAGAACGCGACGGTCCACGGCGCGATCGCCAGTGCGCGGCGGGTCGCGAGAGAAGTCCTGCGCACCTAGGGCCGTGTCCCCGCAGTCTTGGCTCGTCCCGACAAGCATCGGCGCCCTGTCGGTCCACCGACCACACTCGAGAGCCCGGCATGACTACATCTACCGTCGCATGCAGTCGTCCCCGCGCCCGGCTTGGGTGAATCGTTCCGTTTGGTTCACACAACTAAGGGAAGGGAGGGAGTCGCACGATGTCTGCGGTATCAACGTTCCGCCTTTACCTATTGAGGGCCACTTACCTGCTTATTTTCGTCGGGCTCGGATCCGACGTATGGCCGGGAATAATCCACCACGCTAAAGCGTGGGATCTCATGCATGGCGTTGCCAGTAGCTTGCTGGCGGCAATGTCGGTTTTGGTGGTCTTGGGAATCCGATATCCGCTACAAATGTTGCCTTTGCTTCTTTTCGAACTGCTCTGGAAGTCGATATGGTTAATAGCAATCGCGCTCCCGCTGTGGTCCGCCAATCAATTGGACGCTGACACGATGGAGACGGTCAAAGCTTGCCTCATGGGCATTGTGTTGTTTCCCATCGTTATCCCTTGGCCCTATGTTCTGGCGAATTACGTGAGAAAGCCTGGAGATCGATGGAAGAGAGTCGCGGCAGGCGCCCTTACCGATCGGCCCTAAATCGAGACCATCGGGCCCGATCGGACAAAACCTCGAAGCGCACCGATACGGCTCCACTCGGACGTGCGGTGCGAGCGCCAGAAGGACGTTCAGGAATCGGGCTTCGAGGGTGCCGGTGCCGCGAACGGCCACATCCTCCCCCGACGCGCCCAGAGCAGGAATGCCCCTATCCCCGCGAGCAGCGTTATGAGCCCGACGCGAATGTAGCCCCAGCCCGAGGTCAGGAAGATGTAGGTCCAGCCTAGGAACGCCACCACGGCCGGAGCGGGGTAGAGCCACATCCGATAGGGTCGCGCCGACTCCCCGAGCCGCCGTCGAAGGAGGGGGATCGCGACGACCTGACCTAGGAACTGCACCAATACCCGCGTGGTGATGAGCGCCGTCACGACCTGATTCAGGCTGAAGAACGAGGCGACGATGGCGATCGCCCCGAGCACGTACAGCGACACGTGAGGGAAAGCGCCGGACGCGTGGAGCCGCGCGAACGGTTTGAAGAACCCCCCCTGGACGGCCGCGGCGTAGGGAATCCGCGAATATCCGAGGAGTAGGGCGAACACGGACGCAAAGGCGGTCCACAGAATCATGAGCGTCATCACGACCGCGGCCCCGCGACCCTGCAGGCGCTCCGTAAACTCCGAGACCACGAATTGCGACCCCACCATCTCCCTCCAGGGCACGACGCCGATGAGCGACAGGTGGATGCCGAGGTAACCCACCAAACAGCCGAGGATCGAGTAGAGGATGGACCGAGGGATCACCCGCGCGGGCTCGCGCACCTCGTCCCCGATGTAGCAAATGTCGTAGTAGCCCAGATAGTCGTAGACGGCGATGAGCGCAGCGCTACCGAGGCCCCAGACGAAACCGCGGCTGAAGCTGACGGCCCCCGGCGGAAAAGCGAACGCGCGCCCAGAGTCGAAGTGCGGCAGCCCGATCGCAACGACCGCCACCATCGTGGCAACGGTTCCTACCCAGAGGGTCACGGTCACGTAGCTCAGGAACGTGATCCGCCGAGCCAGCAGGAACACCGCCACCAGGCCCACGCCGGCGGCGACGAACCGGTGCCCGCCGGCCCCGAGATTGGGGAAGAGGTAGCTCGCGTACTGGCCGAACCCGATCAGCCCCGAAGCGATCTCGAGGGGCCCGCTCAGGACGAACTGCCAGATGAAGAGAAACGCCATGAGCCGGCCCCATGTCTGCGGCCCGTACGCCTCGCGGAGGAAGCGATAGCTCCCGCCGGAGCCCGGCAGCGCCGCCCCCAGCTCGCTCCACACCTGGCCGTCGCATATCACGATGAGCGCGCCCACGAGCCAGCCGAGCAGCGCCTGGGGCCCGCCCATCGAGGCCATCAGGAGCGGGATAGTGATGAACGGGCCGACCCCCACCATGTTGGCCATGTTGAGGGCGGTGGCGTGGA
>Ga0209701_10000667_pt1 | contig 20867 bp, 23 predicted proteins | sample CZO8metaG_4_FD_188356 | JGI IMG/M metagenome (GOLD analysis project Ga0209701, IMG submission 188356) | Vadose zone soil microbial communities from the Eel River Critical Zone Observatory, Northern California, USA - CZOApr15con2H3.8 metaG... | ecosystem: Environmental > Terrestrial > Soil >... | reverse complement strand
GAGGCCGGACTAAGATGCAAACTCTAATCTAGGATAGACAGGCCAGTAATGGCCTTGGCTCATAGCACCGCTGGGGAATGGCTGTCAACAGAAATACGGGTGCGGGGTAGGGCATTCAGCCACGCTATTTTCGGCTGTTGGCATCCCACCATATTCTGGAACTATGCTGTTGACTCGCGCCTCGAGCCTAGCAGGTCCGAGTCGCAAGACCTGGGCCCTTTGAGTTCTAAATCCGGCGCCGGTAGTCGAGAGGGGAGAGCTTCAGGAAAAGATTGTCTACATTCTAGGGCCTGATCCCAGCCCTCTCGTGGCCATTTATGTCTTCTTCTCTCTACCTTGTATCATTTTAGGATCGAATGCGTCGATTTCCAATCTGGGACATATACGTTGTCGAGTTTTTACATTTACATGAAACAAGTACAAATGATCCCTGACCATCCATCTTAAAGCGCTCGAAGCAAAAGTATTGCCCTTCAACCTCTGATATAATTAAAAGATTTCCTTTTCCGGAAAATTACCAAAATGATCTATCTTAATGGAAATATCAATCAGCGCGACTCCATTCTGGCTATCCCTCTCTGCCAATATGGATGAGACACTTACCCGCCTTGAGTTTAGTGTAGGATAGAGGGCGAGTGAGGTCATCCCAAACAGATACCCCACCAAGAGCATCCGCATCATCACCTCCGGATCGACCGACGGCCGTCCCGTGTGACTGTAAAGGTGCTGGACCTTGGGCCGGATAAAGGAAAAGTCGATGTGTTGGTCAATTAACCGAAGGATATGATCTTCGGGGATCAGCTCTTCAGGACGAAGGTAGTAGAAGAGTTTTTCTTCCTTTTTCTTCTCGCCTATCACGATGTCACCCTCAGAATTAAATTGGAAGGCCTTCTAACATACAAATGATGAGGTCGATGATCTTTTTTGAGAAATCTCAGAGTTTTTCAACAGCCTGTGCATAAGTGAATAGGAAAACATCTAAGATGGCTGTTCGCGTTGAAAATATCTTCGCCGACCTTCCCGGGTCTTCGGGGCAAGAACAGTCTTTGGCGCTGTTCGAGAATAAAGCTGTCAGAATTGAGCGCATTGTTTCCCATTCTCATAGCAGTCCAACCGGCTTCTGGTACGACCCGTCGGAAAGCGAGTGGGTGATGGTCTTGCGTGGCTATGCCACGCTGGAATTCGAAGGCGGCGAGTTGGTTCAAATGAAAGAAGGGGATCATTTGCTGATCCCGAGCCGCGTCAAACATAGAGTCCATCAAACCGCTCCGGACACGATATGGCTGGCTGTGTATGTCAAGCTGTCAGGACAACCGAGGAAAAAATCACAAAAGTAGAATATCTTCTTTTTCTCTAGCTGCCCCGATAGGATGGGTTGATACCTGGATGCACTGCCAGATCAACAGTGTATGTTAGAAAGAATTGCTTGACAGCTTCTTAGTATGTGAGTGATATTCCGTGCAGTTTATCGTTATGACTAGAAAGCGAGAGGGGTTCGTCGCCGGGGCGGCATTCTGGCTAAGGAGAAGAAACCATGCGTGAAATCCCGGTTCATTTCTTTCCCATTCTGGGCGCGGTCGTGGCGAAAATGGCGATTGGCGCCTTGTGGTATTCCCCGGCTCTATTTCTCAAGCCTTGGCTGAGGTTGTCCGGAGTCACGGAAGAACAGATGAAAGAGGGGATGGGCAAAGCCCTGGTGGTGGAATGTTTCGGAAGCTTCCTCATGGCTTTCGTGCTGGTTCACGCCATCCGCTATGCGGGGGCCACAACCGTACCACAGGGGATGGCTGTCGGTTTCTTCAACTGGCTGGGTTTTGTGGCGGTCGTTACCATCGGCAATGTGACCTATCTAAGGAAACCGTTCAAACTTTTCTTATTGATGAACGGCTACCTGTTGATTTCCCTTTTGGTTATGGGCGCCATCTTGGCGGTTTGGGGTTGAGTCGAGTGCGCGAAGATCAAAATGATGCCCACCTGCCAAGCGGAAGCATGGGCCCTTGATCGACCTCTCATGGACAAGCCGAAGCGAATTCTTCCGCCGGTTTACTTTCTTGCGGCTCTAGTTCCGATGGCGGGGCTTCACTTTTTTTCCCCTATTGCGCAGATCCTTAAGCCTCCCCACTTTTACAGCGGCGGTTTCCTGATTGTCGGTGGAGTAGTTGTCATTATCTGGGCGGCGCGATTGTTTGAGAGAGCAGGGACGACGATCAAGCCCTTTGAAGAGTCATCCATGCTGGTTGTCGGCGGACCATACCGCTATAGTCGGAATCCGATGTATCTCGGAATGGTTTTCGTATTGACCGGCGTTGGAATCGTACTGGGAACGCTCTCGCCTTTCGCAGTCATTCCTGTCTTCATTTGGTTGATCCAGCGACGATTCATTCAGCCCGAGGAAGAAATGTTGGAGACAACCCTAGGTCCCGCCTACGTGGAATACAAGAGACGGGTTCGACGGTGGCTGTAATGAGGATAGACGAGAGTCAGGGTTCTGATTCGCAGAAGCGTAGGGGCAAGCCTGGCAACCATACGTTACCATGACCGAACCCCCATCGCCTCCTTCATTCCCGTCTAAATTTCACAGACTACTGCGCCGGCTTGATGGTGACGCGCATCACGCTGGATGTCTTCGAATAAGCACTGCCGTATTTGACGTCCTTAGCGTTTCGGACTGCGCCGTTTTCGGCTTCTCCGGTGTTGGGTCCCTTTTGGCGCGGGCCTTGATCCGGTCCGATTCCGGGCTCCTGGTTTACTTCAGTGCCGGCATCCCAAAGGATGATTTGAGAGGTGACATCCCCACTGATGGGTTTGCCGTCCTTAAACAGCGCGATGCCCGACTCGGCGGGGCCATAGAACCAATCGTTGGATTGGCCCATCATCGTCGTCACAGTTAAGCGGTCTCCCGGCGTCCCGGAGATCGTGAATTCATAGGCCGCGCCCGGAGTGATCGGGCCCGGAGCTTTTGCGCCGACGGGCGTATTGAAAACCCCCACCGACTTTATTCCCTTGCCGCCTTCGAGCGACTTGGCAAGCATACCCGGATCGCCGTCCTCGGACTGCGCCTCAAGGCCTTGACCGCGATCCTTCTTCCCGGCAGTAAAAATCGGCGCCTTATCGGTATGCACGACCGCCACTCCGGGGGAGAAACCGAGCGACCACTTGACGCCGTTAGAAGCGGTGAATGCATCGGGCTTCGATATGTTCTCGATCCGGACCGTGAACTTGGTCATCTGGGTCTTGCTCTCCTGGCCGGACGCAATCCCGGCCAGAGCCAAAATCAAACCTGCAGCTACGCTTAATAGTTTTCTAAACACTTTGCTTACCTCCCTCTATAGATTTCTTATCGGGACCATGAGCAGCGACCCCGACAAGATTAATATGGTTCTTGGACTATTAGATGCTGCTGCATGAGCAAAGGATGCAGTGATATTGTCAGGTAGAACGGCCTTGACAGCTCCTTGGTAACTGAGCGATATTCCTTCTGCGCAATAAAAGTTCTGAGCCTTTCAAATAAAATAATTAAGGAGTGAATTATGGCCATCAAAGTCGGCGATCGCCTGCCCAACGGCACCCTGAACGAATTTATCGAGGTGGAAAGGGAGGGCTGCAGCGTCGGCCCCAACACCTTCAAGGTGGAAGAGCTGGTCAAAGGAAAGAAGATTGTCATCTTCGGCCTGCCCGGCGCCTTCACCCCGACCTGCTCCGCCAAGCATGTCCCGAGCTATGTCGCTAACTTTGGTGCGCTTAAAACCAAGGGCGTGGATGAGATCTGGTGCGTGTCGGTCAATGACGCCTTCGTCATGGGCGCGTGGGCGAGGGATCAGAAGGCTGCCGGCAAAGTACGGATGATGGCCGACGGCAGCGCCGAATATGTAAAAAAGCTGGGGCTGGAGAACGATCTCACGGCCCGCGGCATGGGCATGCGCTCGCAGCGCTTTTCATTGCTGGCGCAAGACGGCGTGGTAAAAGCAGTCAACGTCGAGGCTCCCGGCAAGTTCGAGGTCAGCGACGCGGGCACGATTCTGAAAATTCTGGGCGGATAGTCGTTCTGCAGCGGCGGTATTCAGCTTACCCCTGGCCTACCAGCGCTTGAACACATTGTGCCCCACTTCCACAATGTGCGCGGCGAGCGCGACTGCCAGCGCGATAGATAGGAGCGGCGCTGATATCAGCCCTTCGCGCAGCGCCAAACGGCCGAGCAGCAGCGAGAGCGGGAGATAGATGAGCAAGCCGGTAACGACGCCGGCGCAGTAGGCCCGCGTGCGGATAGTCGCTGCCATGTGGAAGAAGGCGTTCCAGAATACTCCGGGGCCAAACACGAATGCGAAGAAGAGAAACACAAGCCAGCTGCGGGTAAAGTTCGAGAGAAGAAGGAACACCACAGCGGCAATAGCAACGGCCGCCACGTGCGTGAGCTGATACTCGCGGTCGGAGTACTGAGGAGATGCGAACCGCCGGGCCCAGCGGGGGAAGCGGGGCCACTCCTCCAGGATGTGAAGCAGGGTCGCTAAAGGATAGAGCGCGACCGCGTTGCGGAACATCAGCTCGGCGCCCACGCCGTTAAAGAAATCCATCTTCACGCCTTTCCCGGACCCATCGGCTGTTTAACAGTGTGCGTCACTTGTCCCGGGCCGTATCTTCCGGGACCCGATTCCAGGTCGTGATCTCGGTCGTCCAGCCCTGCTTCTTCCGCGTCTCGAATGACGCTTTGAGATGGGGCGTCGCTTTGTGGAGTTCCAGCGCCTCGGGATTGCGCCAGACTTCGATCCGCATGAACTCGTTCTTCTTCATGGGGGACTGGTAGAGATCGTAGGCGATATTGCCGGACTCGGCGCGCGTCGGCGGCGTGAGCGCGAGCAGCTCGCGTTTCAGCTCATCTTCCTTTCCCTCTTTGCCGCGGATGAACGTGACCGCGGTGAGCAGGTCTTTATCCGGCATCTTCTGTGCGGAAGCCTGCTTCGCCGCGGCGGTCTTCAACTCGACCAGAATTCCGTGCGCGTCGGTGTCGCCGATGTTCTCGGAGGCATGCGTCACCGCTTCGCTGTAGAGCACGTCGCCCGTCTTTGTTTCCCGGATAGCTGTCTTACCGTCGGGAAATGTGAAACGGATTTTGAAGCCGGTCAGGACATACACGACGTGGGCAGGATGCATATGCGGATTTTCTTTGGCGCCTTTCCTAAGTTTGAAATCCAGCACCCGCACCCGATCGTTTTCCACGATAACCTTGTAGTTTTCGGGATAGAGCTTCAGCGGGTCCTGTCCCTGTCCAAAGACCAGGATTGGGGCCGCCAGCAAAGCCGCGAGACTGAGCATGAGAGAAAGTTTGTTCAACATAATCATTTCCTCCTTAGTGTGAGCAGGGGCGCATCGATCGAAATACTAGAAGCCCGCTCCTTTGGTCGTCAGCTTCAAACGATAGACGATGGTGTTCGAGGTGATGAAGAGCGACGAGCCGTCTTCGCCCCACGCGACGTTTCCCGTGGGCACGCCGGTTTCGATACTGCCCAGGTGGGTGCCGTCAGGCGCGATCACGTAAATCCCGCCGGGGCCGGCGGCGAAGAGGTTGCCGTCCCTGTCGATCTTCATGCCGTCGGGCACGCCCTTCTTGGTTTTGGTCCACGCCGTGGCGTTGAACAAAACTTTTCCGTTTTCTATGGTGCCGTCCGGCTTCACGTCGTAGACGAGCCAGATCGCGTTGCTCGTGTCGGCGTTGCTGATGTAGAGCTTTTTCTCGTCCGGCGAGAAGGCGATGCCGTTTGGCGCCTTGATATCTTTGGTGACGAGCGTCAGCTTGCCGTCGGCGGAAAACCGGTAGACCCCCTGGAACGGCAGCTCTTTGCGCGGATCGTCGAAGGATTTCGGCAAACCGAAGGGGGGATCGGTGAAATAGAGATCACCGTTCGATTTGAAGACGACATCGTTCGGACTGTTGATGCGTTTGCCCTCGTAGCGGTCCACAAGCGTCGTCTTGCGTCCGTTCTTCTCCAGGCGGGCAACACGCCGGTCGCCATGCTCCGCCAGCACCAACCGGCCGGTTGGATCGTATGCCAGGCCGTTGGACCCGGGCTCGGGTCCTTCAAACGGTGCCTTTCCGGTGTAGCCGCTTGGCTTTAAAAACAAACTTTCGCCTTTGCCTTCTTGCCATTTGAAAACTGAATTGTTCGGGATGTCGGAGAAAAGAAGGTATCCTTCTTTGCGGTTCCAGACGGGTCCTTCAACCCATTTGTGGCCGCCGGCGATCGTCTCGATCTTGACGTTGAGCGGCACGAGCTTGTCGAAACGGCGGTCGAGCCGGACAACGTCGATAACGTGGAGGTTCGTCTCCTGCGCGCAAGGGGATCCCGCGGAAATCGCGGCGCCTAATAGAAAAACGAAGAGGGGAAGTAATATTCCGGTCTTTTTCATCGTCGTCTCCGTTCTCATGATTCACTCCGCTGAGATGCAAGGTCCGCAGGCGATCGTGCGGTAGATTCTTTCCGGCCAAACTTTCCGGGGAGCATATAGAGAGGCAAGACCAGCAGATAGATCGCGAGGCTGATCTGGACGCTCCAAAAGCAGATGAGCATCGTGAGGGTCGTCGCGGCCGGCGCCATGAGAATCCGGCTTCTTACCGCCCGGCGAACTTCGGGCGTGACAAATGAGGCCATCATGTCGGGCTGGCGGCTTGCGTACGCCCACTGGAGGAAGAGCATCCAACCGATGACGGTGATGTTGGCGCCGAAGAACAGCGGCGCGACCTGCGTCTGTAAAAAGGCGTCGACCAGGCTGGCCGAGAAGGGAAGGACTGAGACAAACATGAAAAAGAAAATATTGAGCCAGAGAAGCGCCCGGTCCGCCTTGCGAATCGTGTGGTACATCATGTGATGCCCGATCCAGAAGACTCCCAGGCTCACGAAGCTGACGGCGTAGGTGACGAACTTCGGCCACAAGGCGAAGAGCGCGGGAATGAGCTGGACATTCTGCGCGTCCGGCGGCAGCTCCGGCACGTGAAAATTGAAAACCAGAATCGTCATGACGATGGCGAAGACGCCGTCGCTGAGCGCCTCGATCCTGTTTTTTCCCAGCTCGAAGGGGTGGGCCTCGGAAGTCATGAAGTGATGCTCCGGCTTCAAGCGCGTGCTCACTCGGCGCGGCGCGACGCGGCAGCGCCGCACGCCGGACAACAGTGCATCTCTTCAACCATCCCGCCAAGCGCGGGGTTCACGTGCTTCATGTCCTCCGGCTTCACCGGGTCGATCAGCTTGTCCGCGTGATGGTTCATTTCATCGCCGCACTTGGGACAAATCATTTTATCTTTCTGCTTTGCCATCGTTCTCCTCCTCTTCAGCTTTCCAAGGCAATGTTATCGCGGCCGTAGCGCAGCGTTCGCGCCATCCAAATCAGTTCGTTCAAAAACTTGTCGGCGCGCGCTACGAACGCGTCGTCGAGGAGCTTGCCCGACTCGTCAAAAACCTTGCTCACAGTGCCAAAATTTACGTCCCAGAAGATGTTGACGAGGCCTAGTTCGCGAATGACCGGCAGGAAGTCCTGAATCGCTCGAACGCCGCCGAACGGGCCAGCCGACACCCCCACGATTCCGGCGGCCTTGTGAATGTACTCCTTGAGGCAGCTATCCAAGACATGCTTGAGCAGGCCGGGAAAACTGTGATTGTATTCCGGCGTCACAATCACCAGCGCGTCGGCTCGGACCATCTTGGCCGAAAATTCTGGATCTTTGACTCCGTCGCCGGCATCATCGACCGGCATTGGGAGCTTCGAAATATCGATCAGCTCTGTCGCAACCCCTGCACGCTTTGCGATTTGCGCCACCATGAAGCGGGCTGCGTGCGCGCTCATGCGCCCCTTGCGGGTCGTTCCCAGAATCACCGGGATGCTTAGCGGTCTACTGTTGGTCATACGTTGGCTCCTTGATCCAGATGGTTGCCATCTAGCTCAGACATCGGTTGGCGGATCCTATCGAACTCAGTCGGAGCCTTGATTGTTCTTTCTAAAGTTCAGGCTCTCCGAGTTGATACAGTAACGCTGTCCCGTCGGCGCCGGACCATCGTCGAAGAGATGGCCGAGGTGCCCGCCGCAGCGGCGGCACAAGACCTCGATGCGGCGCATGCCGTAGCCATTGTCATTTCGCAGTTCAACCTTGTCTTTATCGATAGCGTCCCAGAAACTGGGCCAGCCGCTCTTGGAGTCGTACTTTGCGTCCGAGCGGAACAACTCCTGCCCGCACGCCGCGCAGGCGTACGTGCCGTCCTCCTTGTGGCGCCAGTACTTGCCGGTAAAGGGGCGCTCCGTGCCCTTCTCGCGCAAGACGTGGTATTGCGTCGCGGTCAGAACCTCTTTCCACTCGGTCCCAGTCCTGACGATTTTCTGCTCGCTCACTGAATTCGATTCATTCCCTTTCACGTTTGCTTTCCTTTCATCGCCACCAGAAGCTATTTCATGGCGCTGTCGCCGGGCCGGATGCCGGGTATGTTTAGCTGCATACGGTAAAGAGTATTCTGCGCGGTCATGTAGAGCGTCTTCCCGTCATCGCCGCCCCAGGCCATGTTATGCGGGTGTTTCGGAGCGATAATCGTTCCGAGGTGCTTTCCTTGCGGAGAAATGATCCATAACCCTCCGGGACCGGAGACATAGAGGTTGCCTTGGTGGTCGATCTTGATTCCGTCGATAGCATCTTCGCCTTTTACGCTCGTCATATCGAAGAAGACCTTCCCGTTTGACAAAGTTCCATCGGCGTTCGCGTCATAGCGCATGACAACCTTTTTCTCCGGATCCCAGTTGCCGATGTAGAGGTACTTTTCGTCAGGCGAGAAGGCGATGCCGTTGGGCCCTTTTAAGTCCGTGGTTACGAGCTTGAGTTGGCCTTTGTAAATGGCGAAGACGCCGCTGTACGGCAGCTCTTTGCGCGGGTCGTCGTAGAACTTCGGCAGCCCGAACGGCGGGTCGGTGAAAAACAAGGTGCCGTCGGACCTGTAGACAAGATCGTTCGGGCTGTTGAGACGTTTCCCCTCGTATTTATCGGCCAAGACCGTCAAGCGCCCGTCTTTCTCCAAGCGGGTGACACGGTGGTTGCCGTGCTCGTTGATCGTCAGCCGTCCTTGTGGGTCCAGGGTGAGTCCGTTGGAGCCCGGCTGAAAATATTCAGCGATGTCTTTGCCGGAGTAGCCGCTGTTCTTTTTGAAAACCGAAAGTTTTCCGTCCGGGACGTACTTGTAAATCATGTTGGCGTTCGGGTCGCTGAAGAGGAAGTAACCCTGTTTCACCCAGATCGGGCCTTCGGTGAACTGAAAACCCTGGGCCAGCTTGAAGATCTTCGGATTGGGCGGGACAATCGCATCGATCGCAGGGTCGAGCCTGATAACCTCGACGTTGACTTCCTGCGGCGTCACCGCTATCGGTTCACCACTCACTCTATGAAACTCAAGCTTCGCAAGACGCATCCAGATGTAGTTGGTCGGAGGATTGGAGAGCGGACCGTTGATGCCGAAGACCGCGAGCTGAATCTTTTGCCCGGGCTTTACGTTTCGCCCGATGACGAGCCGGTTATTCGCATTCCATCCTCTTATCACCGAGCCGCCGCTCTGACCGGCCGCGCGCGGCAGCTCGCCGTCCACCCAGATCTCGGCATAGTCGTCGAGCGATGTCTCAAATACGATTGTGGAGCCTGAGGGGTTGAACTGTCCGATGCGCTCGGGAACGGTGACATTGACGCGATACCAGTTGAACGACAACCGGCCGGCCGACCGGCGTTGAGTCAAGGTCGTGGGGTCCAACACTTCCCACTTCGAATCATCGAAATCCACCCGACCCGCGTGGGGCTCGAAGTCGTAGGCTTTGTTGGGTTTGCCTGTGGGCTGGCCGTCCGGCCCTGCGGCTTTGAAGTCAACCTCGATGATTTTGGTATCACTGTAGCGCCATTCTTCCTTCACGAGGCCGGCGCCTTCTTTCGTGGCGAGATCGATGGTTGCTTCCGGTTTACGCTTGGCAAGCGTCTCCTCAAGCGACGCTCCCGCTGCGCATACGGCGGGTAGCGCCAGGAACGCGCTGATGGCTGTGAAAAGAAATAGCTGTCGGATTTTCATGGGTCACCCTCAATTGGCTGAACGGACTTTCACGACGTAGTAATTGACGGGACCTTTGACTTCCTTGAACCAGTGGGGCGTGCCATTCGGTATGATGATCACGTCGCCCTTGGTGATGACTCGGCTCTCGCCGCCGCGACTCTGTTTGCCGCGGATCTCCTCGGGCTCGATGTTCTTGCCGTCGATCATCGTGCCGCCGGTGACGAGAGTGGCGGAGCCTTCCAGCATATAGATGATGTCGGTGTCGCGAGTGTGCACCTCTACCACTCCGGGTTCTTCGCGGTGGCTGGCATCGACCTTGTAATTCGCGCCCCTGATCAGCGGCATTCCTTTCACGAAGGCCTGGCTCACCTGTTTTGCCGGCAGGTATGTCACTGAAGACGCCGGCGCTTTATCCGCGGTCTCGAAGGTCGAAACTCCGGCCTTGGCGATATCTTCGTCTTCTTGAGGCGAATTGCCGCTGACGCCGATCGCGCCGATCACCTTTCCCTCATAGATCAGGGGCAGGCCGCCCTGAAGCGGCGTTGCGCCCGGCAGCGCGAGCGCCGCCACCCGGCCGGTGCGGATTTGCTCTTCAAAGACCGCGCTCGGGCGCCTGAAGATTGCCGCAGTCCGCGCCTTGCCGATGCCGACATCGACGCTTGCGACCTGCGTATCATTCAGCCGTTTGATGAGGATGGGGTATCCGCCGTCGTCCACCACGACGATGACCACGGTCGCGTTTCTCTTCTTTGCCTCGGCCTCGGCGGCGGCAGCCACCTTCTCCGCAACCTCTAGAGTAAGAACTTTCTTCTCCAGGAGCTGCGCCTTGAGAGAGCCGGCGACGGCCAGAGGTAACAAGAGCACGATCAATAGCTTAAGGATTTTCATGACAGTTTCCTTTCATCGTCTATCCGGGAAGATTTCACTTGGCTTGAGCCGAAATCTTATTCAGGGCGTTGGCGCCGGCGATGGCGAGCTCTTCGTCCTGCTGTGCGCTGGCGGCGCCGCTGACTCCGACCGCCCCGATGATCTGTCCGTCGACGACGATCGGAATCCCGCCCTGGAGCGGCGTGAAGTCGTTGAGAGTAGTCATGGCCGTCCGCCCTTTGTTGATCACGTCTTCAAAAAACTTGGTGGGGTGTTTGAACAAAGCGGCAGTCCGCGCCTTGCCGATCGATATATTAGCTCCGGCAGCGAAGGTGTTGTCCAATCGCTCGACGGCGACGAGATTGCCTCCATCGTCCACCACGGCGATCGCCGCGCCGGGCGCATTCTTGCTTTTCGCCTCGGCCACCGCGGCGGCGATAACCTTCTTTGCCCCATCGAGCGTCAGCGTCTTCTTGTCCATGACTTGAGCCGTGCTGGTGCCGGCCATGGCCGACAAAACCAAAGTTGCAACCAGCGTAAAGCTTGCTAAAATTTTCATTTGTCTGCCTCCTTGTTCGATTTTGTTTGCTTGACCGGCGTCTATTTTGCCGGAAGCGTTTCACAACCGTTGCTTCGTTGTAATTTTAGATGCCGGAGTCGGCAGAAAGGATGCAGAGAATCTCAGGGGAGAGAAACTGACGGCAGGCGAGGTCTATTTGGCACGCTTCAGACTGATCTGCTTCTCATCTTCGGCCAGAACGACGAGCGTCAGTCGGAGGAGTTCTCCCATGGACCAGGCCTGGAAGGGGCAGCCCCGTGGGGTGTGCGGTGGATCTGCATCGGCGATCTCGGACACATGGCCCAAGCCGGCTTCGTCGAGATGGCGGACAAGCGGATCGAGGAATCGGCTGCGCGCCTCTCGCTTCGCTTCCTCAGTAGTGCCGCGCACGCGCACCCAGGCTTCGACAAACGGGCCGATGAGCCAGGGCCATACTGTCCCTTGATGGTAGGATCCATCGCGCTCGCGCACGCCTCCTTGATAACGCGGGCAATAGCCGGGCTCGCCCGGCGCAAGAGAGCGCAGGCCGAGCGGCGTGCACAGACGCGCTTCGACCGCATCGACTACAGCGCGCGCTGGATTGCCATCCAGAAGAGCGAATGGGAGCCCGCCGACGGCGAAGATCTGATTGGGGCGAAATGTGGGATCGGCCGCGCCTTTCTGATGGTTGGGGTCGACCACGTCGTAGAGATACTTTCCCTTGTCGTTCCAGAAGCGAGAGCGAAAAGATTCGAGGCCGCAGGCGTAAACATTCTGCCATTGGTCGGAGAAATTGCCGGCGATGCGCAGCGCGTTGAGCCAAAGGGCTTCGACCTCGACCGGCTTTCCAATGCGCGGCGTCACCACCCAGTCGCCGACCTTGGCGTCCATCCACGTAAGCTGGACTCCCGACTCGCCGGCCGCCAGGAGACCGTCATCGTCGAGACGGATACCGTAGCGAGTCCCTTTGGCGAAACCGGAGAGAATCGATTCGATAGCTTCCTTGAGCGCCTTCTGATCCTGGGCGGAGACTCGCCGCCGGTTGAGCTTCATGGCCTCGAGGAATTCGTCGACGGCGATCACATACCAAAGCGAGGCGTCGACTGAGTTGTACTCAGGCTTGTCTCCTCTGTCGGGAAAGAGGTTGGGGAGCATGCCCTGCGAGACCACCCCGGCCCATTGGACCAGGATGTCGCGGGCGTCATCAAGCCTGCCGGTGGCGAGGCAAAGGCCCCGCAGAGAAATAAACGTGTCTCGCCCCCAATCGGTGAACCATGGATATCCGGCAACGATGGTCTTCCCCTCGCCTCTACGGACCATGTAGGCGTCCGCTGCCCGATGGAGCTCGGAAGGGAATTTCTGCCGACGTTTCCGCTCGTCCTTCCGGAGAGATTCCAGACACTGCTGCGCCGGAATATTCAAAGGGAGGGAGCCGCTTTCGTTTTTTTCCGTAGCCAATACCAAGACCGCCTCGCCGCGGCTTAAGTCCCATTGAAAAACTCCCGGCGACGCGAGGTCTTCCGTATAGTCGAGGCCGCGGGACCGTTCCTCTTCATAAAGGAAATTGCGGTACCAATCCGGCTGTTGGGAATAATCCGCATTAGAAAGGAAAACGATGCCCGGCAGACCGTTGTAGGGATGCCAGGTGATACGTTCACCGTTTCTCTGCGGCTCGAATTGAAACGCCGGATTTGCGTGGTGCATCGAGTGGTAATCCCGGCCGGAGAGAAATGGGCGGAGCGAGAGCTTGACTCCGGCGCGCGGATTTAGCAGCCGCCAGGAAAGGGCCGTTACCGAAGCGCCGTCGCGGACGAAAATCTCCTGGACGATTTTCGTGCCGTCTTCCAAAGAGAAGGTCCACTGCGGCCAGGGTTCCCGTTCGAATCGCTCGATTCGTCGGGCGCCGTCGGGATGAACGATGTCCGGGGGATAGAGTTGAGAGGAGAGGGGAAAAGTTCCGCCCGGCGTCTCGACCCAGGCATCGAATCCGTTGACCAGGATGACCCGACCGGTCGGCGGTGTGAGGGCCGTGAGAAGCAGCGCATGATAGCGCCGCGTCCTCATGCCTGAAATGGTGCCGGAGGCAAAACCGCCCAGGCCGTCGGCTTCGAGCCACTCGGCTTTAGGATCCAAGTTGGATGACATTCTTGATCCCTGTGGCGCTGCCAAGGAGAAGATCCTTGTGCGCTTCGATGGGGAAGCGACCGGTGATGAGAGCTCGAACGGCGTCGGGCCAGCGATTCTTGAAAGTTCCAACGTCACGGATCGAGGCTTCGAAAGAGTCGCGACCGGCGTTTACAGTTCCAAAGACGACCTGATTCTTCAGCACGAGATTGCGCATCATCAGGTCCGTGTCGACTTGTATAGGGCCCTTGCGGCCGGGGACTCCGGTGAAGACGAAGATGCCGTTGGTACCGAGAACCTTCATCATGGCAAAGGAGAGGCTCGATGCGCCGGTCGCCTCGTATACCAGGTCGATGTTTCCCACCCGAGCGCCAAGCATTTCGATGGAGTCGCTCTCTGAGGACACGTAATGCGCCCCGATGGACTCGACCAGCGTGGCCTTCGGATTCGGGGCCATCTCCCGCGAGTAAACGTATGTGTCAAATCCATAATTCACCAGAGCCATAGCGCCGAGCAAACCCACCGGTCCGGCGCCGAGCACGACTGCCCGGTGGCAATGCGCCTGCGCGTTGCCCGGTCCGTCGGGACAACTCCACGGCAGGCGCTGCTGGACTTGCCAGATCTGTGCGAGCCCCTTCTCTGCGATGGTGAGGGGCTCGACGAGAATGGCGACGTCGCGCAGCTCCTTGGGAACCGGATTCATGTATTTTTCGTCGTCAACGACAATCTCCGTCATGAAGCCGTGCGCTTCTTTGATGCCGCGCTCTTTGAAATCTCCTGTGAAGCAGAAATCTTGCCGGTCGGTTCGGCAGGCCGGGCAATAATCATGGGGACAGGGGCGACGAACCATCGGCACGACCAGGTCCCCTCGTTTCACGCGCGTGACGGCGGAGCCGACCTCCACGACCTCTCCCAGGGATTCATGGCCGATGACGAGATAGTCGGAACCCTGGGGCGGCGTGCCATACTGGAAGGCGCATATCTCCTTGTCGGTTCCACAGACTCCCACCTCCAACATGCGAAGCTTGACTTGATTGGGCGATGTCATGCGAGGCTCTTCGTGCTGGATCAACTTTACCTCCCGCTTTGCGGGATCAACGGCTATCGCTTTCATTTTTGCTCCTCTCGTTGTTATCAATGCTGAACCTTGTTGCGCTCCAATTCAATCCCCGGCTATGCCGACATCCTCATCGAATCCCAGTCCGGCTTGATCCCGATTCGAGAAAGGGAGTTGTAAACGCGGCTGGGTTCGCCCAAGTCGCTCCACCAAAGGTCTCTCACGGGTAAGACTCCCAAGCTGGCCGAAGAGGGAACCAGGACCTCCTCGGAGAAATTCGTCAGCGGCAACACAGAGTATAATTCCCCAACCGCTTCCGCTTCCGACATCGATCCCAGTTCTCGGCGGATGGCCGCGAACGCCCGGTAAAGCTCCGGGGCCGCATTCTTGATGAGTCCCAAGAAGGCGGAAACGCGGCCCACCATGACAAAGCTGTTCCACAAGCCTCCCCGCGCCATGAGTTTTTGGGCGGTCGAGTGCGGCGGTTTCTCCCAAAATCGCTCTACAGTCATGATCTCATATTCATCCGCCAAGGACACGGGCTCGCCCGGCTCGATCCAGCCATACTCGACCTCTGGATAGTCCGGCCGGATGCCCAAGAGGACGACCGACTCGGGTTTTCTCCTGGTTGTTTGAAAGGCCGCTCCGACGTGGGCCATGAAGGCCATGTCATTGGAGACGAAATGATCCGAGGGGAAAATGGCAACTGACGCCAAGGGCGCCCGCGCGGCCACGCGCAATAGACTATAGAGGATGGCTGCCCCCGTGCCGCGATTCTCTGATTGGACCACCAAAGACTGTGCCGGCAGATTGCTGAGAATAGGGTCGTAATAGGGCTCGTGGGCGGAATTCACCACCGCCAGCGTTCGCTCGGGCGAGATCATCAGCTCGGTGCGGCACCAGGTCTGTTCCAAGAGAGTTTCTTCCCCGAGGAGACTGCAGAACTGCTTGGGGCGCTCATCCCCTGTAAGGGTTCGCGTCAGCGGCTTCAATCTTGTGCCGTCGCCGCCTGCCAGGATGATAGCCCACTCATCGTTGAAATAGGGGAGCCGTGTGTACGCGTCGTTGCGGTCGCCCGAAATCGAAATCATAGGATCCTCCCTTGGATCGCTCACCTTTGTTGGTGAAGCCAGGGCGTTAGATTTGCCCAGTTCCACCTCCAGGATCGCCGCAGAAGATGCAACGTTTGCTGTTTTGATGGTGCAGCTTGGCGCATGAGACAGCCTCATGCCCTTTTGCTTGCAGGTAAAATTCAGCGGCCAGCAGCATGCCGAGAATCGGGGCTGTGAAATAGAGCCATAGTGCCGTCCATGTCTGAGACGAGAAGGCCGACCCGAAAGTGCGCGCGGGGTTCATGCTCATTCCGGAAATGGGGGCCTCGATGGTGATGTAGGTTGCGACGAGAAAGCCGGCGCAAAGTCCGGTGAAGCGATGAAGGCTTGGGGTGTTCGATACGTAGAGCACCACAGTCATGAGGAGGAAGGTGATAGCCACCTCCGCTGCGAAGGCGGCTCCAACGCCGTATGACCCTGGCAGCGTGGCAACGTAATTAACTGCGGGATCTGCAAGAAGCTTCCCGAGGATGGCCGAGGCGATGAGGACGCCAAGGATACCTCCCACGAACTGTGCCGCGACGTAAAATATCGCATCCCAGACCTTGACCTTGCCGAGGCGGAAGAAAGTCAGCGTCACTGAAGGATTGATATGGGCCCCCGACTGCTTGCCCCAAGGCGAATAGATGATCCCGATCGCCGTCGATCCCATGGCGACGCCCATCAGGACGCGCCGCAAGAGCGGGTTGGTGATCGCCTGCCGGACCGGCGACGCCGGATTTTCCATCAGGGTGCCGAAGACGCAGGCCGATATCATGAAGAGACACAGCCCGGTGGCTTCCATCATATATTCAGGCCAGTGGCGGGTTGCTGCGTCCATCATGTTCGATTAGATGCGGCGCCTCAGGGAAAGGATGCAGCGCGTAATCGATTGTCGCCACCCTCTCCAGCCGGACGCGACGGGCGCTTGGTCCCTATTGCTCAACCATGAACACGTTGACGCGGTTCCAGGCTACTTGAGGGCTGTGAAGATCATGTAAACGGCAGATAAAGAGCAGTTGAAAAGGCGCCTCGGCTTACAGACAAGTCGAAACCTATCGAGGATCACAATTCTCTCTATTCCCGCGGCTTGGGCCTTAGTCCGGAGTAACTGGAATGACCTGAGCCGAGCCGGATATCTTACGGTGGAGCCCCTCATCCAACAGATCGTCCTTGAGGGGCTGAACTGTAATCCTCAACATTCGTGCTTCTTCCGCGCAGTCGGCGCATACCCCGATGTCCATGACATCGGTCAAAGCGCGGAACCGGACCTCTCTATTTCTCAGACAGCGTTGGCACTTCATATTCGCGGATTGATGGTGGCTCGAAATAGTCATAAAAGCCGTATGGCTGTTGCATCGCATTCCTGACGGTGGATAGCCGGTGTTCGAACCAGGTCTCCTTCGGCCAATCCCAACTCTGCTGGGGAAGCTGGTCTCCGTTGTACGGATAACCGTTTACCTTGCTTTGCAGAAATATCAGTTGCCACGTAGTCATGCTCGATCTCCCTTGATTGATACTCATCAAGTTACACTCTCAGGCTCTGCGAATTAGATGCCGTGGGATGACCGAAAGTAGCAGACGCTTGCGAGGAGGGAGGTGAGCAGGCGGAGAGTTCGAGTCGCTTCCTCCGGGTTTATGCCGGCGAATAGCCGAGATGAACGGCTAAATGGCCCCGCAAGAACAGGCGGGCGCGATGCAGTCTTGTTTTCACCGCGCTCTTGGTCAGCCCGAGGGATTTGGCTATCTCTTGATCTGAAAATTCCTCGAGATCGCTCAGAACAACCACCGCTTTGTCCACGGGCTTCAGTTGATCGAGGGCTTTTTGAAGAATCTGTTGCAGCTCTTCGTTGCGAGAATGCTCATCGGCCTCCTGTGACCAGTCGACCACCGGCCGCGCGTGATGGTGCCCATCGTCTTGGAACTGGGGGAGAAAGTCCTCGTACGAAACCTCCTTCCTCTGTTTATGCCGCCGCAGTTTGTAAAGGGCTGCGTTTACAGTCAGCCGATGAAGCCAAGTCGAGAACTGAGAGTCGCCTCGGAACGTATTGGCCTTTTGAAAGACCGCCAGGAAAACCTCCTGGACGGCGTCTTCAGCCTCGTCCCGATTGCCGAGCAGTTTATAGGCTAGCTGGAAGACCCTTTTCGAATAGAGAGCGAAAATTTGACCGAAAGCCTGATGGTCCCCCTGTTTGACCGCGTCGATCAGCGGGGTCTCCTGAGCTTTGGATGGTCTGTTGCTCCTGGCAAACGCGGTTGAAGCAGGGTTGGGGTCCAAATTACCTCTATCCATGAAATAGCGCGGTGAACTCTCGCCGATAGCCGATGGGTTTGTTAGTGGTGTCATCGGGGTCCCTCCTCTTCATGCTAGCGATCAGATGTTTCCTCAGGCAATTCGTCAATGAACGTCTTGACGAATAACGAGCAATTGAGGATCGCTACACGATCGCTTTTTATTCTTCGCACCAGCTTGGCGCCGCTTTCATCGATGAAAGCAACGCCCGAAAAATCTAATGCGACCAACTTATTCTCTTTGTCCGCGTAGTGGAGGCACAGGCCTTCAACATCTGACAATGTCGTGCTGATCAATTTTCCGTCCAATCTGAGAGTGACCGCACTGTCATCTTCGAAAGTTTTTGTGACCCTAAGCATCTCATGGTTCCTTCCTCGGATCCTTTGTATGAATAGTCAGTTAGCAAAGTGTATGCCCAGAATTAGCAACGACTCAAACCTAACTTTAGCCCGCTAAGTCGCTGAATTATTTAACCTTGCTCTTTCGCGAAGGGCTGTCGCTTTGCGATATTTCACAACTGTTGCGAAATATCGCAAGAACTAATATGGTATCCGACTTGCTCCCTTGTGTTGCATGTTGAGCCCGACGCGCTAAAAGGGGACTCAGATGAAAGCACCATTGCCTCATAACGAGCCGGCGCGCCTCGATGCGCTCCAGCGCTACCGCATCCTCGACACGCCTCCCGAACGTGACTTCGACGACCTTGCCCTACTGGCTTCGAATATCTGCCGGACCCCCGTCGCACTGGTGAGCCTGATCGATAGGGAGCGCCAGTGGTTGAAGGCCAAGGTGGGCTTCCAGGCGACGGAAACTCCTCGCCATATCGCATTCTGTGCTTATGCGATCCTGCAGTCTGACCTTTTTATTGTTCCTGACGCTACGGCGGATGATCGCTTTGCGACCAACCCTTTGGTGACCGAGGAACCTCATATCCGTTTCTATGCCGGCGCGCCCCTGATAACGCCGGATGGCCACGCGCTCGGGACTCTGTGCGTTATCGACCGCGTGCCGCGCGATTTGACCCTTGAGCAGCGAGAGGCCCTGCGGGCTTTGAGTCGCCAGGTGGTTGAACAACTCGAGCTGCGTCGGGTAAAGAGCCTGCTGGACACGACGATCACGGAGAGTAGGTCTAGGGAAGCGGCGCTGCAGAAGAGAGAAGAGTTAACGACTCAGCTCATCGAGTGGAGCCTGGACTGCATCGAGGTTTTGGATCTCGATGGGCGGGTGCTGTCTATGAACTTCGGCGGAATGAAGATGCTGGAAATATGCGAGTTTGAGCCCTTCAAGAATTCCCCATGGGTTGAGTTTTGGCACGGCCAGGATCGGGAGGCGGCGCAGGCGGCTGTGGCCGCTGCCAGGAATGGGGACGTAGGCCGCTTCACCGGCTACTGTCCAACGTTGACCGGCACACCTAAGTGGTGGGACGTAGTGTTGACCCCGATTCTGGACGCTAAGGGAAACCCGGAGCGTCTGCTGGCTGTGGGGCGCGATGTGACGGAGCGCCGGCGGGCCGAGGAGACGCTGCGCGTCGTTACCGAAGGAACCGCTGCTGTGAGCGGCAGCGACTTCTTTCGATCATTAACCCGTCACCTGGCTCAAGCGCTCCGGGTTCGATATGCCTTCGTCGCTGAATGCACGGATGAAGCGAAGAGCCAAGTCCGCACGCTCGCTTTCTGGACTGGAGAAGACTTCGGTGAAAATATCGACTTCACGCTGCGCGGGACACCCTGCGAGAAAGTCATCGCTGGGGACGTATGCTGCTATCCGGAACATCTCCAGTCCCTCTTCCCCGAAGACAAAGAGTTGGCCACCCTCAAGGCCGAAAGCTATAAGGGGGTCCCGCTTTACAGCTCTGCAGGGCAGATCCTTGGGCACTTGGTCGTGATGGATGACAAGCCCATGAAAGGCGTGGATCACGAACTACCGATTCTGCGGATTTTCGCTGCCCGGGCGGGTGTGGAACTGGAACGCAAACATGCGCGAGAAGCGCTAACAAAGAGCGAGCAACGCCTCCGGATGCTCCTCGACATCAATAACGCCATCATCACGAAGCTGACGCGGGAGGAGCTTTTCCAAGCCATTTGCCAGGCCCTTCGCCGCGTTGTTCCATTCGATCGAGTCGCGCTCACCCTTTACGAACCCGAGTTGGATATCCTGCGACTGGTCGCCTTCGAGGGGCCATTTCGCTCTGACTTTTTTAGTGTCGGCCTCGAGCTCGACATCAAGGACAGTCATGTGGGGTGGGCTTTCTTGCACCAACGGCCTCTCTTGCGCCGCGATCTGGAGGTGGAGCGGCAGTTCTCCTCGGAGCACCGCGCCTTCGCCGACGGGATCCGATCGCTCTGCGCGCTTCCCCTCGTCGTCCGGGGAAAGAGCATTGGAGCCATTAACGTGGCGAGCTTAAAAAAGTCCCAGTATTCCGAGACGGACGCGGAGTTCTTTCAGGAGGTGGCAAATCAGATCGCGATCGCCATCGGTAACATGCAGTCCTACGACGATCTGCGTCGCCTAAGCGGAGAACTCGGCGCCCTCCTCGACGTCAACCGCGCCATCGGCCGACACCTCGAACGCGATGCGCTGTTCGGTGCTATGGCCGGTTGCCTACAAGGTCTGTTGCAAACCGACCGGTTCGGAATCGAGCTTCCCCTCGGCGACGACAAGCTCCAGGGGCACCTGCTGACACCGCGCGGCGGGCTGCCGCAGCCGCTCGCCGCGCAGCTGGCGTACGCGACCATCGGTGGCGCGGCCGCCATGCTCTCCGAGAGCGGGCTCTCGCCGCGCGAGCTGCGCGACATGGTCACGTCCCCCGGCGGCACCACGCTGGCGGTTGCGGGCTCCG
>Ga0209701_10000662_pt1 | contig 20917 bp, 21 predicted proteins | sample CZO8metaG_4_FD_188356 | JGI IMG/M metagenome (GOLD analysis project Ga0209701, IMG submission 188356) | Vadose zone soil microbial communities from the Eel River Critical Zone Observatory, Northern California, USA - CZOApr15con2H3.8 metaG... | ecosystem: Environmental > Terrestrial > Soil >... | reverse complement strand
GATTCCGGGAGAAACTCCTGATCTACATGGGGATCTTCCTGATCCTCCTCGGAGGACCCGGCATCGCCCTCGGATCCTGGCTCCATGACACCTTACGGATCGGCATTGGCGAGTACCAGGCCTTCGACGTGTTCGGGCCGTGGAACCGACTCGTCGCCGCCGTCGGGCTGATCGTCCTCATCGTCGGCATCGTGTTCCTCATCCTCAGCCTCCGCCTTTCACGTCCGTCGGAGGTCGAGAAGGAGCTCGACACACTCCGCGAGTCGTAGCGAGTTCGTGGGCCGCGATCCTCCCGCCTATACCGTTATATACCGTAGAGGGCGATGCGAACGGAGGCGGCGACGGGGGGTCGCCGCATGGAGTGGGGAATGTCGTATTCGGGGTCTGGCTTCCGACCTGCGAACGTGCCCGTTGAGGAGGGCAAAGTCTACGAAGCCAAGATCGAGGATATCGGACGCGAGGGCGATGGACTCGCGCGGATTCAGAACTTCGTCGTCTTCGTCCCCGGGACCAAGGTCGGGGACGCGGTGAAGATCCGGATCACGAAAGTCCACCGCCGCATGGCCTTCGGAGAAGTCCTAAAGGAATGACGGAATACGGGCGGGGGAGGCTGGGATGGGACCAGCGATAGCCGCGGCCGGGTCCTTCTGGACTCCCTTCGCGCTCGGGAGCTCCCTTCAGGACCCGCCTGGAGGAGGCCGCGGGGGCTTCGAAAACCGTAAAATAACTTCCTTATACATGCCCCGACCCATCGAGCCGTTGGGATCTTTTCCATGATTTTCACACGCGCCGCCGTGATTGCCTTCGCCTCGTCCGCCGCCCTCGCGGTGGTCTTGGCCTCGTCCCTGGCCGCGGCCGACGGCTCGGATTCGGATGGCGACGGGGTTCCGGACAGCCTCGAGGATGCGACCCAGCGGACCGTCGCCGTGAGCGTGGCGGGGAATCAGTTTAGCGCCTCAAGCCACCTGGGGACCGCGCCCGTGGAGGATCAGTTCGATCTCATGTACCGCTCGGGAGCGTTCACCGTCTGGTACGGCCAGGCCGGCGGAACCACGAGCACGTATGGACTCGAACTCCTGAGCCTCGTCGCTTGGAACGACTCGAATGCAAACGGTCGAATCGACCCCGGTGAAATCGTCTGGTCCACCCCCCTTGCCCCAACGGCCTTCGCCGATTCCCCCGTCGCCGCGTCGACTCGAGTCGACCCGGACGGAGGGCGCATCTTCGGGTTCGAGATGCGGAGCCGGGACGGAAACACCACCCTGAACGTGACGATGGCCCAGCGCTTTACGCGGGTCGACAATGCCACCCTCACGCCGATGGAAGCGAGGGTGGAGATTACCATGACTTCCGCCGCGGTCCCCGCGGGGAGCAAACTTGGAATCCAGTTCCGGATGAGTTGTTCGGTACGGCCCTACCTGATGGAACACAGCTGGGACCAGGATCACGGGTTCGCCGCCGACGAGCACGCCGTCAATGTGACGGAGCATGCGGGCGATCGCTCCGCGACCTCGTTCTTCTCATGGTCGAACACCGCGAAAGTAGGCGGGGCCGCGACCCCGGTCGAGCTGGCGAAAGGACTCGGGTACTCGAATCCGTATGATTTGACGCTCGTCGCTGGCCAAGGACCGTCCCCCGACGGCACGAAGGTCGTCCAGCGCTTCACGCTCGGCGTCTACAGCGCCGTCTACGAAATCCGTCGAGTGGCGACGCCGCCGGTCCAGGCCGATCCGTTGCTGTATGCCGGGACGATCGCCGCGGTGAGCGTCTTGGTGGCGGTTTCGATCGTGTTCGCGAATCGTCGCCGGAAGAACCGTGAGGATCCGGGGCGCAAACCTTAACGCCCTTTTCCCTTACGGTTCGCGGCGGTTCCCTTGGTGGCGATCGAGAACGTCTTGTTGGCAGCTGTTTCGGTTTTCGCTCTTGCTCTGACCGTCATCGCGGTGATCGCCTTTCGCCGGACCGGCGACCGGCACCTCGTGTTCCTCGGGGCGGCGTTCGGGGTCTTCTTCGTGAAGGGCCTGCTCCTCACGATCTTCCTCTTTTCTCAGACCGTCGACCTGCGACAGGTGTTCGTCCTTTCGGGCTTCCTCGATCTCGTGATCCTGGCGTTGTTCTACGGGTTCACGCTCCGGCGCTGAGCGCAGCATGCCCGCACTGGACGACGACATCCTGGCGGTCCGGACCCGGAAGGACCTGTACGAATTCGTTCGCCGGAATCCGGGATTTCACCTCCGCGAGGTGTCGAGGGCCCTCCAACTCTCGATCACGCTGGCGGACTATCATCTCCGGTTCCTCGAGAAGCACGATCTGATCACCTCGTCGATGGACGGAGAATACAAACGGTTCTACCCGCGGTCCACTCCGGGACTCGCCGATGTTCAAGCGGCCTTGACGGAACGGGAAAGGCGCATCCTCGGGTTCCTCCGGCAACCCGTGCCTCTCCGTGTGATGAATTATCTCATGGAGCGGGAGGAAGCAACGCACAAGCAGATCCTCGAGCAGGTCCCCGTCTCCCCGTCCACGCTCTCGCACCACCTGAAGAAGATGCAGGCCGCCGGGATCATCGACCGAGGGAGCCCCCGGGATCGCGGTTATCGTGTCGTCGATCCGCGAGTCGTCGCCCGACTCATGACGACGTACGAACTCGCGACGGCGGACCAAGTGGATACGTTCATCCGCGTATGGGGCGAGTTCCGCATCTGAGGGGAAGCGTCCGGGTCCGGCAAGGGGCCATCTTCAAAGGATTCCGGCGAGGTCGGAAGCGACCCATTCGAGGAATTCCTTGTCCGTGGGTCCGAAGGCGTTCGGCTGGTCCGAGTCGATGTCGATTTCTGCGATCGGTGCGTCTCCGCGGAGGATCGGGACGACGATCTCCGCGCGGGTGTTGATGAAGCACTGAAGGTATCGCGGGTCATCGTTCACGTCGGGTACGATGACCGTGGCTTTCTCGGAGACCGCGGCTCCGCATATTCCTTGTCCGATTGGAATACGGGCATGTTGCGTCGCGCTAGGCCCGGACCACGAACGGAGGACGAGCTCGGGGCCTTCCACGCCGTAGATTCCGACCCATGTGTAGTGCGGGATTTTCCGGAGCTCGCGGCACACGAAGTCCGTGATGGCCTTCCGCTGACTCCCGGAGTGGATGATTTTCTGGAGGCGTGCGGCGACCTCGTCGTAGCTCACCTTGCCCTTCTCGCCGGCCATCACTTCTCCGAACTTTCCGACGCCCTTCATTCCCGCCGCCATCGCGTCGAACGGTCCGGGTCGCCATAAGCCTTGCGGATTCGGAGCGAGGCAGGACATCATCCTCCCTGTCATCGCCATCGCCCCCCGGAAATCAGATTGGATCGGTCGATGGGCACGCGGTTTCGAACAAATGCTGTGGAACCTTGATATACCCAAGTTTGGTAGGAACGTAGAAGCCTCCCTCCACAACGAGGCCGTTCGCTAGTTTCATACATGGAGGACGGCCAACCCTTTTTTCATTGCCGCGCAGGACCGCAGGCTCGAAACGAAGTGTTACTTTTTCTATGCTGGCTGTATTCAAAAAGCGTTTTATAGAGTCGCGTTAATGCAGGGTCGCTTAGACAAGCATCCCTCCACAACGAGGCCGTTCAGGATTCCTGGACGGCCCTTTATTTTGGTGGGTCTCGGGCATTTCAGGGCTACGCCATCGGCGGGAGCGAAATCCCACGGGTGTCGATGTGCACGCGGCGGCCCTCCACTTTGAGGCGGCCCTCGGCGAAGAGGCGGACCGCGAGGGGCAAGAAGACGTGTTCTTGCTCCAAGATCCGCGCGGCGAGGGTCTCCTCTGTGTCGTCCTCGCGGATCGGCACGGCCTTCTGGAGGATGATGGGCCCCCCGTCGAGGGAGGCATCGACGAAGTGGATCGTACAACCCGTCACCTTCACGCCCGCTTCGAGTGCGTCCCTCTGAGCGTGCGCGCCTGGGAAGGCCGGCATGAGGGACGGATGGATGTTTATGATTCGCATGAGGAACTGGCCCACAAAATACGGCGTCAAGAGGCGCATGAAACCCGCGAGGACGACGAGCTCCGTCCGCGTCTCTCGAAGCGACGTCACGACTTCGCGCTCGAATCCTTCGCGGTCCTTGCCGAACGGTCGATGGTCGACAACGATAGCCGGAACGCCCGCCTTCTTCGCCCGTTCGAGGACGGGTGCCCCAGGCACGTTGCAGACGAGGATCGCGAGGTCCACCGGGAGATCGCCGCGATCGCGGGCGTCCACGAGGCTCTGGAAGTCGGTTCCCCTTCCCGAAGCGAGGACTCCCACTCGGAGGCGGACCATCGGCTTCCTCAGTGTTTGAAGAGGCGCGTGCCCGTGAAGACCATGGCGATGCCGGCCTCATCGGCCGCGGCGATCACTTCGGAGTCTCGGATCGAGCCGCCGGGTTGGGCGACGGCCGCGACGCCGCCCTTCGCCAGCTCATCGAGGCCATCGCGGAACGGGAAGTACGCATCGCTCACCGCGACGCTCCCTCGCGAGGCCCCTTTCGACTTGTAGCACGCGAGCATGCACGCGTCCACTCGGCTCATTTGGCCCGCGCCGATTCCGACCGTCCGCTCCCTGTTCGAGAGGACGATCGAGTTGGACTTCACATACCGGCTCACGGTGATCCCGAACACGATGTCCCGGAGCTGCTCCGCGGTCGGCGGGACCTTCGTTACGACCTTGAACGCCTCGGGCTTCGTCTCCGGGAACGCCGTCGTCTGGAGGAGCACGCCGCCGAGGACGCGGGTCATGTCGATCCCGTGATCCTTCCGAAACGGCCCCTGGGTCCGGAGGATCAGGAAGGTTCCTTTCTTCTTGGCCTTCAGGATTTCGAGCGCGCGTGGCTCGTACCCGGGGGCGATGACCGCGTCGAGGACGTCGCCCTTCATCGCCTTCGCGGTCGCGAGGTCGATTGAGCGGTTCGCACCGACCACGCCGCCGTACGCGGAGATTGGATCCGCGGCGTGCGCGGCTTCGTAGGCCTCGGCGATCGTCGGCCCGAGGGCCACACCCGATGGATTCGTGTGCTTGATGACGACCGCGGCGGGACGCTCGAATTCCGTGGCGACGCGCAGCGCAGCGTCGAGGTCGATCAGGTTGTTGTACGAGAGTTCCCGGCCCTGGAGCCGCTCGGCGGTCGCCGTCGCGGCGAAGCGGTACGGTTCCCGGTACAACGCGGCCTGCTGGTACGGGTTCTCGCCGTATCGCAGGTCCGCGATCTTGTCGTACGCGAGGCGGAGGGCGGGCGGCAGAGGTCGGCCGTCCCGAGAGGCGAGGTAGTTGAAGATCGCGGCGTCGTATCGAGACGTGTATTCGAAGGCGGCGAGGGCGAGTTCTTGCCGAAGTTTGGCGGGGATGCCCTTGTGCTCGCGCCAGGCCGCGAGGACATCGCGATACCGGTCCGGCTGGACGACGACGGCCACGCGCGAGGCGTTCTTCGCCGCTGCACGGATCAGAGAGACCCCGCCGATGTCGATGTTCTCGATGGCTTCCTCCGGCGACACGTCCGGCTTCGAGACCGTCGCCTCGAACGGGTACAGGTTCACGACGACGAGGTCGATGGCGACCGCGCCAAGGTCTCGCAGGTCCTTCTCGTTCCCGGCGGGGGCGAGGATGCCCGCGAAGATGCGGGGATGCAACGTCTTCACGCGGCCGCCGAGGCCCTCCCGCAGGCCGGTGTAGTCGGCGACCGACGTCACGTCGAGCCCGGCGTCCTTCAGAATCTTCGCCGTCCCGTCCGTGGCAATGAGCTCGAACCCGAGGTCCCGGAGTCCGCGGGCAAACTCGACGAGCCCCTCCTTATCCGATACGCTGAGGAGCGCCCGCGGGGGAGAAACCATCCGCCTTACCGAGTGCCAATGGGAAGAATGCAATTAAAGGTTGGGACGCCAGGTGGAACCGATCCTTTGAGGAGGGTTACTCCAGGCCGCCGGGCCTCGGCAGGAGCCCCGCCTCTTGCGCGAGCCGGGGCACGATATCCTCCCAGCCGACGGGCATGATATGGACTCCTCGGATACCTTCGATCTTCTTCACTGCCTTAATCGTCCGGACGGCGATGCTCAGGCCTTCCGCCTTCGGGTCGGGCGCTCTCTCCATCCGATCGAGGATGTGCTTCGGCACCACGACGCCGAGTTTCTCGACCATGAACTGCGCCATCTGCGAGGACTTCAGCGGGATGACCCCGGCGAGGATGTACACCTTCTCGTGGAGCCATTCCTTCCGGACGAGGCGCATCCATTCCTCGAAGGCATCGAGGTCGTAGACGGCTTGGGTCTGCACGAAGTCCGCTCCTGCCATCACCTTCGCTCGGAACTTGCCGAACGACTCCTCTCTCGGGCCGCCGAACGGGTCCGCGGCGGCGCCGATGAAGATTTTCGGCGGCGTCTCGACCCGATCGCCGCCTCGGAGGGTTCCGTGATCGCGGAGGTTCCGGAACATGTCGATCATCTCCTCCGTCTTCAGATCGAACACCCCCTTCGCCTCGGGTTCGTTGCCCGCCGCGGGCGGATCGCCCCACAAACAGAGGACGTTCTGGATCCCGAGGGCGGCCGCGCCGAGGAGGTCGGCCTGGAGGGCGATCCGGTTTCGATCCCGGGAGACCATCTGCAGGACCGGCTCGAGGCCCTCCTGCTTGACGATCACGGCCGCCGCGAGGGAGGAGATTCGGACGCGGGCCCTGGTGCTGTCCGTCACGTTGCACGCGTCGACGACCCCGCGGTAGCGCGCGGCCTGTTCACGGATCTCGGATCCATCCGCCGAAGGCGGCGGCGCGATCTCCGACGTCAGCGCGAACGTGCCGGAGGCCAAGATGCGCTCAAGGCGGCTGCCCGAGCGAATCGTGCGAGTGCCAACCGCCGCGGCCATCGACGACGAATCCGCGGCGGACGCTATGTAAGCTTCGTTCGACCCCGCTCCACCCTACCATCCGTACCGGTCGCACAGCTCGAGCGTGCGGATCATCCGGAGGAAGTCGCGGGCATGACGGACAAGCCACGGTTTTCGCAGGAGGGTGCGAACGACGAGCCGGGCGTCGACCGCGCGCCACTCCAGTCCATGCAGTTCCTCGGTCACGGAGTCCATCAACGCGTCGCTCCAGGTCCGGACGCGTTCGATCATCCAGGGCAGGAGAGGATCGAGGAAGGGTGAGTCCCGCAAGATTCGATCATACGCGAGCATGGCGCCTGGGTTCTCGTCGGCCAGCGCCGTGACGGCGCATTCGCCGGCGATGCGACCGCTGAAAAGGCCGGGATGAATCCCGGCGCCGTTCATCGGATTCGTGATGCCGCCGGCATCTCCGACGATCGCGAGACCGGGCATCGCGAGGGCCGAGAGATCGTATCGGTATGGGATCGCCCCGGCGATCGTTTGCGTGCGCCGCGCGACATCGATGCCGTATCGCTGACAGAAAGCCAAGGTGGCCGCATGTCCGTCGATGGGACCGCCCGCCCCGACGTTCGCCGCATCCCCCTTCGGGAAGATCCAGGCGTAGCCGCCCTCGTACGCCTGGCTGACGAACAGGAGGAAGAAGTCCGGATCCACGTTGGGCACGTCTTCGCGGCGGAATCGATACTCGTAGGCGACGATCTTCTCGAGCTTCCGAACGAGTCCGGCCTGGCGCGCGATGAGACTTGCAGGTCCGTCCGCGCCGATGACGAGGCGGGCGTCGACGGAGTCGCCATTCGCCTCGATCCTCCAGGCTCCATCGTGTTGGGAGAGCCGCGTGACCCGCGTCGACGTCCGCAGCTCGGCGCCATCGTCCACGGCCCCCTGCACGACCCAACGGTCGAACGAGGGCCGCTCGATCGCGTATCCGGGCAGGCGGGTGATGTAGAACCATTTCCCATTCGGGGCGACGCACTTGGCCCCGGAGACGCGCTGCGCGATCCATTCATCCCGCGGGCGGAGCCCGTTCGACAGGAGGCCGAACTCGCTCACTCCCTCCGCGCATTGGACGGGCTCTCCCACGATCTTCTTCTTGTCGAGGATCGCGGTTCGATAGCCGGCCGCGGCGAGTTGCCGCGCGGCCATTCCGCCGGAGGGCCCGGCCCCCACGACGACCGCGTCGAACACGGATGTCGGGAGCCCGGCGCGGCTATATCGGGCTTACGCAGTGGCCTCGGCCGGGAACCGACCCGCGAGGTCCTCTCCATGGGCCGTCGCGCGGTAGAGGAACGGGGGGACCCCGCGGCGGAGGGCGGGACCCCGCTGCTTCGTGACGAGCTGGACCGCGGTCAGGACCCGAAGGCTGTTGACGGTCGTGTATTCGGACAGCCCCATCTCCTCGGAGATCTCGCCTGCGCTCGCGTCCGGATGGTCGCGAAGGAAGGTGAGGATCGCGAGCTTGTGGCGGTCCAGCACCTCGGAGATCGAATGCTTCTCCGGGCGCGGCTCGAGGGACAGTCGCTCGTAGAACCGCTTCCCCTGTTCTGACGGGGTGACGACGACCTGGAGGAGGGCCTCCTTCTCGATCTCGAGGAGGTGCTTTGCCACCGCCGCGGGCGCGATCCCCATCTGGGTCGCCAGCTCGGAGATGTTCGAGTCGCGGTTGCGGTACACCTTGTTCTCGACGACGATCGCGAGGACCTCGCGCTGACGTTCCGTGAGGGAGCGAGACCAGTCGCTAGAGTGCATCCGACGGCCCAAGGCAAGGACCCGTCTTAAGCGTTTTTACGGAAGCCCGCCGAAGGGTCTTTGTCTGACACGACCGGAGTACGAAAACGCGGCCCAGCGTCCGTGTCGGACAAGTCGGCTCAGGTTTCTCCAAGCCTATAACCGGAGGGCCGCCATCCATGGTTTTGGTGGAGATGTGCCGGGCGATCTCATCGATGGCAAGAAGATCGCGGACGAGGTCCGCTCGGAGCTGAAGCCCCGAATTGCCAAGCTCGCGGACCGCGGGATCGTCCCGGGCCTTGCGGCGGTCATCGTCGGCGAGGATCCCGGCTCGAAACTGTACGTGAAGATGAAAGGCAAGGCCTCCGAGGAGATGGGCCTCGCCCACCGGACAATCGAGTTGCCCGAGGCCGTCCCGGAGGATCGTCTGCTGGACGAGATCCGGCGGCTGAATTCGGATCCAAGGGTCCACGGCATCCTCGTGCAGCAACCCCTGCCTCCGCAAATCCAATTGGACCGGGTCGTCTCTGCGGTCGATCCGCGGAAGGACGTCGACTGCTTTCATCCGACGAACGTGGGCCTCGTCCTCATCGGCCGTCCCCGATTCGCCCCCGCGACGCCGGCCGGGGTGGTCGAGCTCCTCCTGCGATCCGGGAACGATCCCGCGGGCAAGGACGTGGTCATCGTGGGCCGCAGCAACATCGTCGGGAAGCCGCTCGCGGCCCTCCTCATGCAGAAGGCGAGAGGGGCGAACGCGACGGTGACCGTCGCGCACAGCGGCACCCGCGACGTGGCCTCCCATACGCGGCGAGCCGACATCCTCGTCGCCGCGATGGGGTCCCCCCGGTTCATCGTGGCGGACATGGTGCGCAGCGGCGTCGTCGTGATCGACGTGGGCATCAACCGAATTCCCGATGCCACCGCGAAGGGCGGCTACCGGACCGTAGGGGACGTCGACTTCGATGGCGTTCGTCCGAAGGCGAAGGCGATCAGTCCGGTCCCGGGCGGTGTCGGCCCGATGACGATCGCGATGCTCCTCGCGAACACGGTGCGGGCCGCGGAGTCCTCCGGAGAACCGTGAGACGAAAGCTCTTATCGGCCTCGTCGATTCCATCGAGTCGCCATGAGAGTCCTCGTGGTCGGGGGAGGCGGTCGCGAGCACGCGATCGTGGACGCTCTGCGACGGAGCGGCGCGGAGATCTTCGCGGCGATGGCGAATCAGAACCCGGGAATCCGGCGCGCCTCGAAGGATATCCTCCTGGTCAACGTCACAGCGGTCGACGACATCGTTCGTTGGGCGTCCGCCCACCGGGTTGAACTCGCGGTGATCGGACCCGAGGGCCCGTTGGAGAAAGGGATCGTGGACGCCCTCGAGTCCGCCGCGATCCCGACCGTGGGCCCGTCTCGCGCGGCGGCCCAGCTCGAGACGAACAAGGAGTTCACCCGGGAGCTGATGCGAGACCAAGGGATTCCGGGTGCGCCGCGGTTCTGGGCCTTCGATGATCTCGCATCGTTCGAGAAATTCGTGAGTGCCTCCGATTTTGAATTCGTGATCAAGCCGCTCGGCCTCACGGGAGGGAAGGGCGTCCGCGTCTGGGGAGATCACTTCACGACGAAGGAGCAGGCCCTCGCGTACGGGAAGGAGATTTTGACGGAGAAGATCGGCGGCGTGGCCCGATTCCTCGTGGAGGAGAAGTTAGTCGGAGAGGAGTTCTCTCTCCAGGCATTCTGCGATGGGCACACCCTTGCCCCCATGCCGCTCGCGCAGGATCACAAGCGCGCGTACGAGGGGGACAAGGGCCCGAACACGGGCGGGATGGGCTCTTACAGCGACGCGGACCATCTCCTCCAGTTCCTCACGCCGAAGGATTTCGAGGGAGCCCTCGAAACGATGCACAAGACGGTCGCGGCGATGGCAGCTCGCGGTACGCCGTTCAAAGGGATCCTGTACGGCGGCTTCATGGCGACGAAGGACGGACCGAGGCTGCTCGAATTCAACGTCCGGTTCGCGGACCCGGAGTCGATGAACGTCCTGCCGATCCTGGAGGATGACTTCGTGGAAACGTGTCAACGACTCACGGAGGGACGTCTCCCTGCGTCGCTGCGGTTCGCGCGCCAGGCGACAGTCTGCAAGTACGTGGTGCCGATGGGATATGGATCCCGCCCAAAGGCAGGGGAGCAGTTGAAGGTCGACGAAGACAGCATCCGCCAGAGCGGCGCGAAGCTGTTCTATGCGAGCGTCGACGAGAAGGCCGGCCATTTGTACACGACGACTTCTCGGTCCCTTGCCATCGTCGGGATCGCGGCCAATCTCGAGGATGCGGAGTCGATTTCCGAAGAGGCCCTCGCCTTTGTCGCCGGGAGTTTCTATGCCCGCCGGGACATCGGGAAGCCCGAGGTCATCCAGAAGAAGGTCGAACGGATGCGGAGGATTCGGGAGGGTCGGTGAGGGCTCGGACATCCGTCCGCGGCTATGGTAGCCCCTCGCCCTTGCCGTCGACCACTCATCAACGGAATGCATATGCCTCGACCCGACTATTGTTAGGACGGGTCAGGTGAGTTCGATGAATCCGGTTCTTGCGTTCCTCCTCTTCGTCTCTGTGATTCTTATCAACCTTGGCCTCTTTGTCGGACTGGGCGAAGTTTCGAAGGGCGTGGCTTGGTTTGTTGGACTCGTCACTGGGCTCGTCCTCCTGATAGCTTGGCGCGCCGTCACGAGTGAGTCGGCCTAATCGAAATACTGCGAAGGAGCAATCCTATCCCAGCAGGCCCGATCCCTCATTAGGCAAGTCGGTTCACACGTTAAGACCGGGGCCGTTGAACCGCCTCGAGGCTCACCCGACGACAGCCCGAGGGCCAACCCTCAAATAACGCGTCGGACCATCCTCACGCGATGAAGGGACTCGACCGGGTCATCGAGGAAATCGAAGCCCGGCTGGACGAGAAGGACGAGGTCCGAGAACTCACGATCAAATCGTCCCGGACGATCGCCCGCCTGAGCGGTTCCGCGATCCAGGGGATGCATCGGGGACAGGATGCGGGCCCCCAGGTCCAGGAGATCCGGGAGGAGGTCCTGAAGCTCCGCAGCCTCCTGCACGACCATCCCGACCTCTACCACACCGGGACGGTCGAGAACGCGATGCAGGAGGCCTGCGAGGCGTTCTTCGTGCACGCGATCCTCGAGGCGGAGGGTCTCCCGAACCCGAAGGAACTTGGGGTGACGGACACCGCGTACCTCCTCGGCCTCGGCGACGTGGTCGGCGAGCTGCGGCGATTCTCGCTCGAACATCTCCGCCAAGGGGACATCAAGCTCGCGTCCGGGTACCTCGAGAAGATGGAGCGGATCCTCGACGCGCTCATGCGGTTCGATTATCCGACCGCCCTGGTGGCCCTCAAGCGGAAGCAGGATGTCGCCCGCAGCTTGATCGAGAAGACGCGGGGCGAAGTCGCCGTCGCGGCCCGAAGCCAGGAGCTCGCGGACAAGCTGGATGCGGTCCGCGGGAAGCTGTGAAGGCCACGCGCCGGTGGGAGCCGGGAGTTGAAATCCTCATAAGGGAATCACCGGACCAAATCCAAGGAGGTGCTGGAGCTCGCGCGGACAATCGGACGTCCAACGATCCGGCGAGTCGTCCAATATTCCGTGCTCACCTGATGCACAATGCGCGGAAGCGGGGAAGCAAGGCATGATGTACCTGCGTGGCCGATGCGCGTCTCGCGGGCTGCAAAAAGGGTATGGGTCTGACCGTGATTACTTCGGACGTGGTATCCTCCGTCTTCGCCAGCCGGGAGTGCGGGCTTTTGCTTGGAGACGCCCGAGAAGTACTCCGAACCTTGGCTGAAGATTCCGTGGATTGCACCGTCACGAGCCCGCCGTACTACAGCGGACGTCGGCACGTCGGCGACACTATCCACGAAATCGGAAGCGAAAAGACCGTGGAGGAATACGTTGAAGCCCTCGTGTCCGTCGGGAGAGAGTTGTACCGTGTTACAAGGCCCACGGGAAGCTACTGGCTCAATCTCGATGACAAGTGCGAACGGAAGGAATGGCTGGGAATCCCGTGGCGAGTCGCATTCGCAATGCGAGAAATGGGGTGGAAAATCAGAAGCGAGGTGATCTGGCACAAACCAAGGCATGTCCGTAGCGTGACCAAGGACCGACTTACTTCCGCGCACGAGATGCTCTTTCACTTTGTGAAAAGCAAAGACGCATACTACAACATGGATGCGATTAGAAAACCCTCGTCGCCATCGATTTTGGGGAAGAATGGCGTCGTGAAGACCCCGAGGGGCAGGGTGCCGTCGGATGTCTGGACCATCCAAATCGAGGACTCCGTCTATCCTGAGAGTCCCTATGCCGTGTTTCCCGAAGCCTTGGTTGAGCTGCCAATCCGAGCGACATGCCCGCGAGGCGGAACAGTGCTCGATCCCTTTGTCGGGAGCGGCACGACGGTAGTGGTCGCACTGAGACTGGGGAGGAAAGCCATCGGGATCGACGCGTCGGCTGATTGCCTAGAGTTCACCAAGAAACGAATCCTGGAAGTCAGCGAACAGCGCGCAATTTCTCGACAAACCCGGCTGAATCACACCGTGAAGGTGAGCCATGGGCGCATGCGCTGAATGCGGAGCGGAAACACGGTTCGAATGGGTCCGGCCGGCTGTGTGGAAGCATAAGATTGAGGAGGTCTCACCCAATGACCTCATCTGCCTGCGCTGTTACACGCGCCTCCATTGGTCGTAGGCGAATGGCGTGAGCAATCCCAGTTGGTCGCTTGAGCCCGTCTTTCAGAACTGCAGGCGACGGTGAAGCCATTTGAGGGGATTGAGCTCATCGTTGAGGTTGGTTCTCTCGGCGTGAGCCGCTAGCGCATCGGCGATGTACGTTATCAGGGTAGATTCCTGGGTCGGAATTCATTTAAAAAGCCCCAGGCATCGAACGCCACATTCCACCCAGCGAGGCCCTCGCCTCTGCGCTCAGGACGAGGTCTCAGGGGGACGAATACCATGGCGGACACCAAGAAAGTGCCGAGCGGCATCCCGGGGCTCGACGACCTAATCGAAGGCGGATTTTGGCCCAAGTCGACCGTCGTGATCTTGGGGTCGAGCGGGACGGGCAAGTCCACCTTCGCGATCCAGTTCTTGATGGAGGGCATTGAGCAGGGCGAGCAGGCATTGTACGTCACCCTCGAGGAGCCTCCGGAACAGATCATGCGCGAGGCGGACCTCATGGGATTCGACATGCGCAAGTACTACGAGAAATCGCTCTTCTTCATCCATCTCAAGGGTCGCAATTTCAAGAAGATGATCGAGGAGCAACTCCCACAGCTCGTCAAGGCGCGGGCGGACTACAACATCGCCACGCGCGTCGTGATTGACCCGATGACACCTGTGATCTGGGCCACCGCGGAGAAGCTCGAGCAACGCGAGCTAATCGGCAAGTTGTTCTACACGCTGAAGGAACTCGGCGTCGTTCTGTGCACGGTCGAGGAGCACGCGAAGCCCGGTGAGACGATCGGGGAGGACGTCCTTCTGCCCATCTATCTCTCCGACGGCGCCGTCCACCTCGAGTACTACCCGATCGGAGGCGCCTTCAACCGCACGCTGAAGCTCCTGAAGATGCGAGGCGTGCACCACGGCGAGAGCGTGTATCCGTACCTCTTCGCCCGCGGCGTCGGCATCATCGTGCGTTCGAGTCCGACCCACGTTCCGGAGGAACAGACCCGGAGCCACGGCAAGATCTTCGAAGAAGCGATCAAGACCGCGGATGCGATGAAGGCCCCGGCTCGGGTGATCGAGCGGATCCGGAAGATGCAGAAATCCTGGGACTACGACTACTCGCCCGAGGAAGCCCTCCAGATCCTCTTCAGTTCGTACGGGTTGAAGCGGGGCGGATAGATGCCCTACGCGGGCCGGGTCGACAAGACGATGGGGGCCGACACGGTCGGCCACCTCAAGCTCCTCCTGGAGACGGAGCTGACGCGGTCCCGCGAGGAGAACGACCTCGACATCGCGATCTTCCTCGGAGTGGACGGCCGCATCTTCTCCTCGTCGATCCCGAACAAGCTGGACCCGCGCGAGTATCGCCTCCTGAATCTGCTCAAGGGGAACCTGGCCCACATCTGCAGCCAGCTCGCCGGCCAGAACATGATGATGTCGGTCCAGCAATTCGAGGCGGGCACAGTCATCATCTCCGGTGTCGGGGACCGTGCGTTCCTCGTCTTCCTGACGACGAAGCCCGTCGAGATCACGAAGATGCAGGGCGTCCTCGCGAACGTCCTGAAGACGTCGATCGTCGTCCGCCACCTCTTCGAGTCGCGGCCCATCACCCCAGAGATCCTCGCCTCGTACGACGAAGCGGTCGCGGGGGAACTCAAGCGGCTCACGCGCATCCTCTTCGTCGAGAAGTTCGGAGAGACGAAGGAATTCAAGAAGAACAAGGAGCTCGCCCAGTACCTCCAATCGAAGCTCGGGGCTCTCGTCGGACCCGGCCCCTTGCAAGAGATCGTCACGATGGCCTACAACGAGGTCGGGACGACGGCGCCGTACATGACGGCCGACCATTGGGATCGGTTCCTGACGATCCTCGTCGACCGCCTCCGAGAGATCAAAGGCGACACGGTGGCCGCGAAAGCCGAGAAGGAGTGGCGGGCCCAGCTGAAGCAGGTGCTCGGCTCGTTCGTGTGAGGATGGGACCCTGTGATCGATGTCGCTCTCGCTTCCCTGATCGAGGACATGATCCAAAAGGCCGGAGCCGACGGCGTCGTCGAGTTCTGGCAACGCGTGGGGGACAACCTCGCGTCCCGCATGGGGAAGGAGGCATACCTCGGGTGGACCTCGTTCAATGTCGCGGTCCGGGAGGGCCGAACGGCCTTCAGCATCGAGGGCGACGTGACGCCCCTCACGGACATGGCGATCACGGACGTCGATGGGGACGTCGTCGGGTACCTGTACGCGATGCGGCAGTGCTGCTACGTGCCCACGATCTTCCGGACGCGGTTCGCGGTGGGCCGGATGAGCCCCGCGGACAAGGCCGTGACGGACGAATACAACGAGAACGTCCACAACATCGCGGTATGCAATTTCTGCGTTTTCCACGAGCGGTTCCGGGAGGAGATCGCGAAGAACGTGACCGTGTCCGGGAACCCGCTCGCCTGTTTCCTCCTGGCGACCCGGGGCTGGAGCGGCGAGGCCAAGATCTCCTCGAAGAACGTCGTGCAGGTGAACATCAACGAGGACCACGTCCGAGCGTTGCTCCGAAACTACGAGTGCGTGTACGCCCTCGTGTTGCGCGGAGGCCGGATCAAGGGGGAACGCTGACGTGCCCGCCGACGCGCGGATGCAGGACAGCAACCCCTTCGTGGAGATCGCCACGCATCTGTTCCTCGAGGATCTCTCGGGGAAGGTCGGCGTCTCGGGCCTGAACAACTACCTCGTGTCGCTCGCGAAGAACCTGGCGACCGCGATGCCTCAGGAGGAATACGCCTCCTGGCCCGAATTCCTCGCGGCCCTCCGGGATGGACAGTCCATCCTCTCGACCTTCGAAGAGGTCCGTCCCGTGACGGACCGATGCATGTCGACGTTGCGATCCCCGTTCGAACGGGGCTGGCGCGAATACGCGAAACGCGTGGGGGTCTTTGCCCCGGTCCACCGGGAGGTCGCGGAGTACTACAACCACAAGGTCCGACCTGCGGCGGTGACCTCCGTCCACATCGTCCTTCACACGTTCCGGGAGGCGGCCGCGGCCCGCATCCATGTGGGATCGCAGGGCGTGCACTACGAACCGGTCGCCGCGGCATGGGTCGACGGGACCGTCCAGGTCCCCGAAGGGCCGAAACTCGAGTCCCTCCTTAAGCGCGCCGGGATCTCGCGCACCCGGCTCGGCATGCTGCTCCGCAACCATTCGGACGTCTGGCTGCTCGAACCCGTATAGTCAGGCGCGTCCGCGACGGCGGATGGCCATCGTCACGATCAGGACGGGCACGAAGACGGCGATGCCGATGAGGACGGTCCAGGCCGGGCTGAGGCCGGGCGTCCCCTTGTAGAAGAGCTGGGACGTGAAGGCCTCGCCGCGGGCCGGGTCGATCACACCGTTCCCGTCGAGGTCCGCCTCAATCCGGACGTGATGGGTCCCGGGCTGGAGTCCGACGGGCAGGTAGTTGAACGTCACCACGGCGTCCTTGCCCGCGTCGATCCGCGCGATCGTCCTCGTGCCGACGATCGCGTCGTCCACGTAGAAGCGCACGGTGACGTTCAGCGCCGCGGTCGGCCCGCTGTTCCGGAAGGTCGTGCTCAAGACGATCGGGGTGACGATGACGATCGCCCTCTCGGTGGTCGTATTCTCGACCGTCCCTCCTGCCGAGGCGGACACCTTCGCAATGAGCGTGATCGTCCCTTCTTTCGTCGGGGCCGTGATGTTCACCTTGAACGTCGGACGGGCCCCGGAGGTCGATGCGGGGCTCGACGGAAGCGGAAGCCCTCCCGTGGTGTCGGACCCGGTGATGTAGTACTGGACCGTGTAGTTCGCAGGGCCCGATGGGCCGCCGGCGATCGAGAGATCGTAGGATGCCGGCTGCCCGACGCCCGCGGCGGCCGGGCCCGACAGGACCGCGTTGATGGGCCCTTGCGCGGAGGCGGGAGCGAGGGATACGAGGAGGGCCACCAGGAGGAGGCCGAGGACCAGCCCCGGTGTCCGCGGGACCACGTCAGCGCCTCCGGCGCGAGAGGTAGATGCCCGCTGCGGCCGCGGCGGCTCCCGCCGCGACGACCGCAATGATCAACGTATTCGGTGGCGCGGAAGCCGTGACCTCGGGGCCCGTGATCGTGACGGCCCCCGGTGCGAGGGCCGGCAGTTGGAGCGTGAAAGGCGCGGACGCCGAGACTGCCATGGAATCCTGGGCTGTGACGACTAGGACCACGGTCGCGCCGCTCGCCCCGCCGTTCGACTGGGCGCGGAGGCGTAGGGAGACGGACTGATTCGCCTCGACGGTCACGTTCGTCAGGGTCGTGCCGTCCATCGGGCCCGAGGCCGTTCCGAGCGAAAGGGACCAGCCGACCGCCGCGAGGTCGCCCGGGTTGCCGATCGCGACCTGTACGGTCTCGCGGGCATTCCCGGCGTTCTTGACCCGGACCGTCTCGTTCAGGAATCGGCCGTCAAAGGTCGCGCCCGTGGAGTCCAGAGAGACGGACAGGCCGCGGACGCGCGTGATGTCCACCTGGACGACGACATCGCCCGCCCGGCTGCGGTCCGAGGCGGCGACGGCGGAGATCTGGATGGCCGGGTGGTCGACAGGCGCGTCGGCCGGGCTCTGGATGACGACCTGGAACCGCGAGGAGGGGGCCGCGCTCCCGAAGTCCAGAGAGACGGAACTCGGGGCGAAGGCGAACTGCCAGTTCGCGGGACTCCCGGAGAACTCGAACGTGTCCGCGACGTTTCCCGTGTTCCTCACGGTGATCGAGTACGTCACGGAGCCGCCCGCGGCGATTTGCCGCTTTTGGGCGACGTCCCACGTCAGGGCGACGGATCGGGCGATCACCTTGGCCAGGACCAGGTCCGCGGCCGTGTTGGATTGGAGGGTGACGGACTTCGTGGCGCGATACGTGACGTTGATCCCGTTCTCCGTGCCCGTCTTCGTCGCGGTGATCACGTAGCCGTCGGGAGGGAGGAGCACCTGGTACAGTCCGCCTGCGGACGACGTCAGGTCGACCTGGGCCGACGACTCGATCGTCAGGGAGGCGGAGATCGGGGTTCCCTGGGCGTTCGTCGTGATTCCGGACAGGAGGAACGCTCCCGAGAGCGGAAGGTCCCGGGTCGTGGACGAGGCATGGGGCACGGTGATCCGCGCGAGGAACGCCACGGAGCTCGATGCCCGGGTCGCATACACGTCGTAGATGCCGGGGGCGAGCGCGACCGAGTAGACGCCATTCCCGCCCGCCGACGTCTGGACGCTGATGGCCCCGCCGCCTCGGGCCGTGAAACTCACGACGGCGTCGACGCTTTGACCCGCCATGGTGGCGAGTCCTCCGACGGTCGTGTTGTCGAGCGTCCTCGTCATCGCGAGGTCGTAGGAGAGGGTCGACGCCCCTGCGGACACCGTCACGCTGCCGCTGAACGTGTAGCGATAGAATCGAGGAATGCCGCCATCTGTTGAGCCAGTGGCCGCGTTCAGGCTCACGGCATACGTCCCGGGGGCGAGGATCGCGGTGTAGGATCCTGCGACGTCCGTCGAGACGGAGACGGTTCCGCCTCCTTGGCGGATGAACGAGACGGTCATGGGACCGGGGACTGCGGCCCCTTGGAACAACGCGCGACCCGTCGCCTTCGTGGCGTTCGTGAAAGTGAAGTTCAGATTCCCGCTTGCGGGGACGCTCGCGGTGGACACGAACGCGTAGGCGTTCGAACCCACGGTCCGGTTCGACATCACGACGTAGGTGCCCGAGACGAGGTAGACCTCGTAGCCGCTCGACGTGGCGTCCGTGATGCGTCGCTCCGGTCCGTCGAACGTGACGGTCGCGGCGGTCGGAGAGCCGGACAGCACGACGCTGCCGTGGATCCGATTCCGGGCCACGGTCCGTACGTCATGGGAGAGGCCGCTCTGCCCGACCGCGAGGGAGACGCGATCTGGGGCCAGGTTCTGGTACCGGAGGTCCCTCGAGGTCGTGACGTTCTCGTCGATCACGAGGTCGTAGGTCCCAGGGATGAGACTGAGGGAGAACCCGCCGTTCGTGTCCGTCAATGTGGTCGCAGTGACGGCCCCGTTGCCGGCCGCCACGGCGCGGACCGTCACGGGCCGGTTCACGAGCGCGGCCCCGTTCAACAGGACGGTCCCTTGAACAGGAACCGAAGTGGGGGTCAGGGCGATCGGGACGATCCCTCGAAGGGCCGCGGGGGACGAGGAGGAAATCGAACGGCTCGCGTATCCGGGCGCGCTTGCGGAGCCCGCGTAGGTTCGGTTCGCGAACAGGGGGATCGTGAGATTCCCGGTCGTGGGCATCGTCAGGAAGACGCGGGCGCCGCGATCGTCCACCAGGTCGATGTGCGCGCCGCCAATCTGTTCCTCCGGCTGCGCGACCCCGTCGCCGTTCACGTCCCGGAAGACCTTCCAGCTGACCGACTCGGAACTCGGGATCAAGGTGATGTCCCTTCGGGCGCTCGACAGGAGAGGCACGCTTGCGAAGAAGGCCCCCGCCGCGTTGAAGGCCGCGAGGTCGTACGTCCCCGCGGGGAGGAAGGCGAGGTACCCTCCCTGCGCGTCCGTCCGCAGCCAGAGTTGCCCGAACGCGGTGTGGAATCCGACGTTCGCCTGGGGATTCTGTGTGCCGGACGTCGGGTCTCGCACCGTGCCGTTCACCCGAACCCCGTCCACGAACATCGCATCGAGGCGCGCGGTCGCTCCAGGGGCCACGAAGACGTCGCCCTGGGCGGCGAACAGCCGCGCGCCGTCGTAGAAGCGTCCGCTCACGAACCACTCTCCTGCGGAGAGCCGGATCGAGTATTGCCCGTTCGCGTCCGACGTCGCGGTCCGGACGGTGCCAGGATCCGCGGCCGACTGGAACGCGAGCGTCGCGAAAGGCCTCGCGTACCCGAACAGGTTCGTCGCACCACTGACGGAACCGGAGGGGAGCAGGGTGAGGTCCAGAGTGAGGTCCGTGCGGTCCGTGCGGATTCGGGTCGGCGCGGTCGCCAGGTCTCCAGAGGTCGCCGTGGTGGTGTAGTTGCCGGCCAGGAGGGGACCGACGCGATACGTGCCGTTCGTCAGGGAGGCGGTCGCGATGATCGTGGAATTCGTCTCGTCCCGGAATTGGACTTGCGCGCCGGGCAGGATTCCCCCGGCGCTCGCGAGGGTCGTGCCGCGGACCGCGGCGAAGGGAACGCTCAGGTCATGGGCCGAGGCCGTACTCGTGAGCGTGACATCGGGAAGGATCAGGGTTCGTCCCTGCAGGGAGAGGCTGACGGCATAGATGCCCTCCGGAAGGTCGTCGACCGAGTACGACCCCTCGAGGGCCGCCGCGGTCGTCCGGCGGAGGGAGAACTCTCGGTCCGAGATCGTGATCGAGGCGCGGGCGGCGCGGAGGTCGCCCAGGTCGAACGTCCCGTTGCGGTTCACGTCGTAGAACGCCGTGCCCCGCATCGTCTGCGGGCTCACCCGCAAGTCCCGCGTCATGATCCAATCGGGGAGTCCGTCCGCGTTCATGTCGGCGGGGGATCGCATCGCTTGATCGAGGGTGACATGCAAGGTCGTCGAAGCCAAGGTCCGAGCGCCCAGCAGCGTGGTCTTCGTCAGCGTCCCGACGGACGC
>Ga0209701_10000659_pt1 | contig 20955 bp, 22 predicted proteins | sample CZO8metaG_4_FD_188356 | JGI IMG/M metagenome (GOLD analysis project Ga0209701, IMG submission 188356) | Vadose zone soil microbial communities from the Eel River Critical Zone Observatory, Northern California, USA - CZOApr15con2H3.8 metaG... | ecosystem: Environmental > Terrestrial > Soil >... | reverse complement strand
GACAGTCGTCTTGCTGGGCGGCGTCAACATCTTTGGGGGGCGTGGCTCGCTGTTGGGCGTGGTATTGGCCATTTTCATTGTCGGTGTTTTACAGAACGTGTTAGGGCTGGTGAATATCAGTGGAGATATCCAGAATCTCGCTATTGGCTTACTGTTGATCCTCTCTGTGCTGGGACCCAACATCGCCCGGCGCATTCAAGTCCTTATCACCCGTCGGCGTCTTGTCGCGGGCAGTCCAAAACAAGTGTAAAGGAGGAGACAGTGAAAAGGCTGTTTCAAACACTCGGCCCCGGTTTACTGGTTTTTGTATTGCTGCTGGCGGCCTGCGGGGGCACTACCAGCACCGGAGCAGGTACTCCTACGAGCGGCACAGGGAGTAGCCTCAACATCGTATTCGTGCCCAAGCAGATCAACAACCCGTATTTCGACACGGCAGCCTCGGGTGGAAAGCTCGCCGCCAAAGATCTGAGCGGGCAGTTCAAACAGGTCGGCCCATCCACGGCCAACGCCGCGGCCCAGGTGCCGTTCATCACGTCCCTCACCCAGCAGCATGTCGGCGCCATCGTCATCTCGGGTGACGATCCCAATGCCGTCGCACCGTCCCTGAAACAGGCCATGGCGCAGGGGGTCAAGGTCGTGAGTTTTGATGCTGATGTGGCACCCGATGCGCGTAATGTGTTTATCAATCAGGCCAATAGTGAGCAGATTGGCCGCAGTGAGGTGGATCTGCTGGCCCAGCAAATCAATAGCACCGGCCAGATCGCCGTGCTCTCGGCGGCCAGTACGGCAGCGAACCAGAACACCTGGATTGGCTTCATGAAGGACGAACTGACGGCGAAGTATCCAAATATGCAGTTGGTCAAGGTTGCCTACGGGAACGACGATGACCAGACCAGCTTTAACCAGACGCTGGCCCTGCTGCAGCAGTACCCGAACCTGAAGGGGATCATTTCTCCCACCACGGTGGGGATCGCTGCCGCGGCCCGCGCGCTCGAGTCGGTGCATAAGGGCGGCCAGGTGGCGCTGACGGGTCTGGGTACGCCGAATCAGCTGCGCCAGTACGTGAAAGACGGCACGATCAAGGGCTTTGAGTTGTGGGACCCCGGCAACCTGGGCTATCTGGCCTATTATGTCGCGGCCCTGCTGGTTGAAGGCAAGATCAAGGGGAATGTCGGCGAGACGTTCACGGCTGGCAAGCTGGGTAGCTTTACCATTGGCGCCAATAACGTGGTCCTGCTTGGCCCACCAACGGTGTTCAACAGTGCAAACATCGACCAGTTCAACTTCTAGGCCGGTTCGCCATTTTACCGGGAGGCGTGTAGAGAAGAAGACCACTTCTCTGCATGTCCTCTCGCGATTGGCTCACGGGGGCAGGGGAGTTCTATGCAGCGTATCGCTTTTACGATGAGGATCAAGCCCGGTACCGAGGAAGAGTATCGTCGGCGTCACCGGCAGGTCTGGCCAGAGCTTCTGGCAGACCTCAAGCGCGCGGGGTGTCAGAACTACTCCATCTACCTGCGCGGCACGGAGCTTTTCGCTTATATGGAAGTCGATGATTTTCAGCGCTACCTGGAGATAATGGCAGCCAGCCGGGCCAGCGAACGCTGGGAGGCCCAGATGAGCGATATTTTAATCCGCGAAACCGAGGCGGCTACAGGTTTTCCACCTGTTCTTGAGGAAGTCTTTCATCTCGATTAATGTAAACCTATACTGGCACAAAAAAACCAGCATAGTCAGGCAAGGTGAGTACGTGAGTTCAGAAATCGAAAATCGCTTGCAAGAGCAAGGTGTCACTCTCGACGGCATCATCGCGGCCATGCAACAATTCAGCGTCGAGACTCCCTCGTGGGGCTACGGAGATTCGGGGACACGCTTCAAGGTCTTTCACTGGCCAGGGGCAGCCAGTAATCTGCGCGAGAAGCTGGCAGACGCGGCCCAGGTGCAGAAGGTCAGCGGCATCTGCCCCGGCGTCGCCATTCACATTCCCTGGGACAGAGAAGACAATTGGCATGCCGTGAAGGAGTATGCTGGGCAACTCGGCCTGCGAATTGGTGCCGTGAATCCGAACCTCTTTCAGGATGACGCGTACCGCTTCGGTAGTTTGTGCCATTTCGACAAGGCGGTTCGGCAGCGAGCTATCGCGCATGTGATCGAGTGCATCCAGATTGCGCAATCGGTGGACTCCAATGTTATCAGCCTGTGGCTGGCCGATGGCACCAATTATCCCGGACAGGATGACCTGCGCCGCCGCCGCCATCGTCTGCTGGATTCCCTTCAGGCCATATACGCGGCATTACCCGGTGATATGCGCCTGCTGATCGAGTACAAGTTCTTCGAGCCGTCGTTTTATTCCACCGATCTCCCAGATTGGGGCACGTCGCTGCTCATGGCGCAAAAACTTGGTCCGCAGGCGGATGTGCTGGTGGATACCGGCCATCATCCCCAGGGAACCAATATTGCGCAGATCGTCGCGCAGTTGCTCGATGAAGGTCGGCTTGGCGGCTTCCACTTCAACGACCGCAGATATGCCGATGACGATCTGATCGTCGGTTCACAGAATCCCTTTGAACTCTTTTGCATCTTCAATGAGATCGTCGGTGCGGGAGCCGAGGGCAACGCCAATGTCGGCCGCGTCGCCTACATGATCGACCAGTCGCACAACATCGAACCGAAGATCGAGGCGATGATCCAGAGCGTCATCAACATTCAGACAGCGCATGCTAAAGCATTATTGGTGGATCGGGCCGCACTACTTGCTGCCCAGGAAGCTGGTGATGTGCTGGGAGCGTATCGCGTTCTCCAGGCAGCGTTTGAGACAGATGTGCGCCCGTTGCTTTCCGAGGTCCGCGTCCGCCAGGGGTGTGATCCCGATCCTATTGCGTCGTTCCGCGCGAGTGGCTACGCCGAGCGTGTGACGCGTGAACGGGGAGCAGTTACGACGAGTAGTGGCTATCCCGGTGCATAACTTGACTGTTCTTGCTTGCCTGTTCTCTCCCAACGTTGCAAGCTACTATTACAGAAGGACTGATGACGATGACACATGTTTCTGCACCAGCCACCCTGGCACAACTGGTGGCACGTTCGCGCAAACTGGGAGCCGATCGCTCCGTCTGCAACTGGGGCGGTGGCAACACTTCCGCCAAGTCTCTTGAAACCGATTTTCGCGGACGTTCAGCGCGCGTGTTATGGGTGAAAGGCTCTGGCTCGGATCTGGCGAGCGTGACGGAGGCCTCGTTTACGGGGCTCTATATGGACGATGTCATGCCCCTGTTGGAACGCGAACGCATGAGCGATACCGACATGGTGAACTACCTCGCCCACTGTTTCTATGAACCGGGCCGTCCACGCCCCTCTATCGAAACCTTGTTACACGGCTTTCTCCCGTTTCCCCATATCGATCACACGCACGCCGATGCCACCAATTACTTTGCGTGTGCCAAAGATGGCGAGGCACTGGCACGCGACTGCTTCGGCGATACGCTCATCTGGATTCCCTATCGCCGTCCTGGCTTTGGTCTGGCACGTGAGGTTGCGCTGGCACTGCGAGCTAAACCGGATGCCAGACTCGTCATCCTGGCCAAACACGGCTTGATCACCTGGGGGGATACCGACGAAGCCTGCTACGCCTCAACCCTGGCGACCATTGCGCGTGCGCGCGACTATGTGGAGTCCCGCATTGCTCGTGCTGACCGGCCGACCTTCGGTGGCACTCGTGTCTCCGCACTCCAGGCCGAGGAGCGGCATACCATCGCGGCACAGGTCGCGCCCGTCTTGCGCGGGCTGGTCTCAGAAGAAAAAAGGCAGATTTTGCGCTTTGAAGATGGAGACGATGTGCTGGCCTTTGTGAGCAGCCAGGATGCTCCGCGCCTGGCGACAATCGGTGCAGCCTGCCCCGATCACCTGGTTCATACCAAACCCTGGCCTTTGCTCGTCGATTGGACGCCGGGCCAGGACAGTGAGGCGCTCCTCGCGTCCTTGCGAGAAGGAGTGAAGGCGTATGTAGCGAAGTACCGCCGCTACCTGGAAGCAAACGAGCAGCAAAATCTTGATCCCGATGCCGCCGCGCCTGTCTATCGCGCGAGCGATGCCGTATCTGATCCACACCCGCGCGTGATCCTGATTCCTGGCGTGGGTATGTTCACTACCGGCAAAGACGCAGCCATGGCTGATGTCTCCACCCAACTCTACCACCGTGCCATTGCCGTAATGCGTGGAGCGGAGGCCTGTGGTGGCTTTATCTCACTCAGCGATGCCGAGAGCTATGCCGTCGAATACTGGCCGCTCGAACAATACAAACTCAAAATGGCCCCACCTGAGCGCGAGTTTGCGCGGCACGTGGTGCTGGTCACAGGCGCGGCGGGCGGCATCGGCTCTGCCACCTGCCGCCGCGTCGCACAAGACGGCGGGCATATCGTCGCCACCGACATTGACCTCGCCGGTGCCGAGCAACTGGCGGCGTACCTCAATCAGCACTTCGGCGCTGGACGTGCGATCGCCGTCAAGATGGATGTCACCAACGAGGCCAGCGTGCAGGCGGCCTTCGAGCAAGCGGCCCTGGCCTTCGGCGGCGTCGATGGCATCGTCAGCAACGCCGGGCTGGCCTCCAGCGCGCCAGTCACCGAGACGAGCCTGGCGCAGTGGAACAAGAACTGGAATGTGCTGGCCACCGGCTACTTCCTGGTGGCACGCGAGGGCTTCCGGTCCTTGCAGGCTCAGGGGCGTGGGGGCAACCTGGTTTTCGTGGCCAGCAAGAACGCGCTGGTCGCCGGCAAGAACGCCGCTGCGTATTCGACGGCCAAGGCCGCTGAAGTGCATCTGGCGCGCTGCCTGGCGGAAGAGGGCGGCCAGTTTGGCATTCGCGTCAACACCGTCAATCCTGATGCAGTGCTGGCCGGTTCGCGCATCTGGGACAGCACCTGGCGGCAAGAACGCGCTTCGACCTACGGCGTGGCACCCGACCAGCTGGAGGAGGTGTATCGCAAGCGGACGACGCTAGGGGTCAATATTCTCCCGGAGGATATTGCCGAGGCGGTGGCGTTCTTCTCGTCGCCGACTCGCTCTACCAAGAGTACCGGCAATATCCTCAATGTCGATGGTGGCGTCGCGGCTGCGTATCCACGCTAAGGAAATGCGCTATGAAGACTCGTACGATGGCGGCAGTCGATCTGGGTGCTAGCAGTGGGCGCGTACTACTGGCCCGCTTCGATGGACTGGGGATCAGCCTGGAAGAGATCCACCGATTTCCCAACCGGCCGGTGACCTTGTATGGGCATCGCTTCTGGAATATCCTGGGCCTGTGGGACGAAACGCTTACCGGACTGCGCAAAGCACGCACGCTCGCGGGGACGCTGGACAGTATCGGCGTGGATACCTGGGGGGTTGATTTCGGTCTGGTGGACGCTCGCGGTTTCCCGCTGGGGAACCCCTTCCAGTATCGCGACCACCGTACGGACGGCGTGATGGAGCAGGTGTTTGCACGCGTTCCTCGCGAGGTCCTGTACCAGCGCACAGGCATCCAGTTGCAGCCCTTCAATACGCTCTTCCAGCTCTTCGCGCACGAACGCCTGCAGCCGGGCGAGCTGGCGCATGCGCATCGCCTGTTGCTCATTCCCGATCTGCTGCACAGCTGGCTCTGCGGGTCGCAAACGTCCGAGCGCACCAACGCGACCACGACGCAGTGCTGGGACTCGATCGCCGGAGCATGGGTGACGGATCTGCTCGATCGATTAGCCATTCCCACCGCCATGCTCCCATCAGTGGTTGAGGCAGGCACGGAGCTCGGCAAGGTCTTACCGGAATGGCGGAGCGATCTCGGCACGGCGCGGGTGGTTGCGCCTGCGACGCACGATACCGGTTCGGCGATTGCGGCCACACCGGTGTCGCTGCCAGGCGGCTGGGGCTATATCAGCTCTGGTACCTGGTCGCTGGTGGGCGTCGAACTCCCGCGTCCAATCATGACAGCGGAGGCTTTCGCCGCCAATTTCACGAATGAGGGTGGGGTCTTCGGCACGACCCGCTTTCTCAAGAACGTGATGGGACTGTGGCTCCTGCAGGAATGCCAACGACAGTGGACGCGCGATGGTCATGTCATGGACTACGACACGTTGCTGGCCGATGTGGATGCTGTCACGCCATTCACCGCCCTCATCGATCCGGATGATGCGCGCTTCCTGGCACCGGAGAATATGTCAGGTGCGATCAACGCGTACCTTTTAGAGCACGGGCAGGCACCGCTCCAGGCACCGGCGGCCTTCGCGCGTTGTATCATGGAAAGCCTGGTGTTGCGCTACCGCGAGGTGTTTCATCAAATCAGGGGGCTTACAGGCACCGTGATCAACGGCGTGCATGTCCTGGGTGGTGGCGCGCGTAACGCACGGCTCAACCAGTGGCTGGCCGATGCGCTCGGTGTCCCGGTAATCGCCGGACCATACGAGGCGACAGCGCTGGGAAACGCGCTGATGCAGCTGGTGGGGCTGGGCGAACTGCGCGGCCTGGCGGAGGTGCGCGCCATTGCGCGGAACACGCCGACACAGGGCTACTCGCCCCGTGACACCGGGCGCGAAGCCTGGAACGAGGCAGCGCAGCGCCTGAGCGCGATGGCCTCTTCGCGTGTTCGTTGAAAGGATCAGCCGATGCGACGGGCATTGCTTATCGCTTCATCAGCACATGTTCAGTCCAGTAGTGATGGGTCTTAGCAACCACAGTGATGACGTTCTTGATCTCCTTCTCCAGGCGAAAGGCCGGCCCAACAGGCAGAAACAGCACAGCGCCCTCGCGCCGCACACAGACATTTTCCACCACTATGGCACGCAGCAACCAGAGCGCCATCTGCTCGTCCTGGCATTTCAATCCGATCCACCCCAGTTTCTCACTGCGCATGACGGGCAGCCCTGTGACCAGGCTTAGCCCACGCTCGATCTCACAAATCACGCGCTGGTAAGCCTCCAGGTCAGCTCTTACCTCTTCCGCTGGAACAGGCTCCAACAGAGTATCTCGATGTGATGGACCTCCTGCCAGGGCCAGGTCACAGAAGTCGGTCCAAAGTTCATCCCAGGCCACCCGCCCATCGTCTGTATAACGCAAGGGAGCCGATCCCATCGGTGCAGCACTCACTGACTTCCCATTTTGATAGCGCGGGGGAAGAAAACCTGGCATTGCATCATAAGGAGAAGGAGATTGTATGCGCTGGGATGTTCTATAATGGTGGCTATGAAGACGAGCGGCATAGGGAGCATAGAAATCGCCACTATCGCGGCAGTCCACCTCAGCCACCTGGCCACCGGCGACCGTAACCTCGATAGGAGGATTACTCCAGACTTTATAATCACCTGCCGGAAGTGAGGGAAATACACCAGCGAACATCACACGCCCGTTAACCTTCCGTTCGAGGATAGCCGTGTGCGTCTTCAACACGTCGTAGCCTTTCAGACTAAGCTCTATTTCCCTGCCACGAAATTCTTCTCTGGCATAGACGACCAGTGCCCCAATGCCCGGCCCAATGTTCAGCACCACCTGTTCGGTGTGAACTCGTTCAAAGTACTCCCTGGTCATTTCCATGTGCATTTCTCTCCTCTCTATCATGCTTCCAGCAAGTGCTTTTCTCCCGGCAAGAGATGCCCGGCGGTTTGGAACCGTCGAGCACCTCCACCCCTGGCCTATCTCAGCAAGACAAGCGACTCCTAGGAACTCGGGTTGTCAAAGCCGTCGTAAGGCACTCCCAGGTAGGGAAAACTCTTGAGGTAGGGCGAGTTGATGTCGCTCGGTTCCACGTCATCCGTGACCTGGGAAGCCGCGGCGTCCGGGGTGAAGCTAGGGTCGACCAGCGGGATGGTGACGCCAGCTAGCGCACGCAGCTCGACCGTGAACACGTCGTCGAAGACCCGGCGACCGTTCGGGAATCCGGCGAGGTCGCCTCCCAGGATGCCGAGGATGTTCGGATTTTTTGCCGGCGGAATGGCCATGTTCAGCCGCAGCAGATCCGCGAGCGTCTTGCCCGTGAAGTTCTGGAAGCCGGGAATGATCCCAGCCGGGATGCCGGTGAGAAAGATGGCGACCATGTCCGCTCGCGCTTTGGTGTAGGCGGCCAGGTTGGGGAACACCCCTGGATAGAGGACTGGCAGCAGGCCTGAGACCTCCGGGTGTTGTGTATTATTGAGGAACAGCTTGTCCTGCCTGGGATCAAGCGCGTTCCACAAGTCCTTCTTCCCCAGCGGGACCATGACTTCATTGAAGAGTGGGGCAGCCTGCCGCGAGACCTGCACGAATGGCCCCGTCTCCACAATCTTCCCCTGACCTTCAAGGATCCTCGCCTTCTGCCGACTTGCCGAGGCATACATGCCGATGACCGAGCGGGGGTCGTTCGGATCGGTGGGGTTGGAGCCATCGCGCGTCAGGTGGGCCTTGGGCACCTGGATGGCCATGGTATGGACGTTGAGGTTGTCGGTTCCATTGACCCCTGGGGCAGCAGGCATGGGAAACACATGCAAATTCTGGAATGGCCGCAGATCAAGCAGGTCGAAGACGGCGCCCAGGTCTACATAGAACCCCTCAGCCCTCTGCCCGGCGAACACCGTCTCACCACTCTTGAGGCTGTGAACGGCCGCCTGAGCCAGCGAGGCATAGTTGGGTGTGGAAGAAGGGCCGATGTTGCAGGGTGGACAAGCTAGATTGCTCCCCAACACGGTCGTCTGGCCGTTCTCGACAACCTTGGTCACGGAATAGAACTGTCGCTTATTCCAATTTGGATCATTCAGGGAGGTGATCCGACCAGTGTTGTAGAGGAAGGTGTTGGGATTGCGCAGGTCCGTCTGGAAACGGAACTGGTAGGTGATGTCCTCGACCGCATCTCCGTCATTGTCGATTTTGATCTCATACAGGACATCATCGCCGAACTCATAGAAGTTTGGACCACCAGCCGGCCCCTCCAGGGGAACGTAGTTGGCGATCAGGGTGACCATGTTCGGCCGGTCCGGGCTGACAAACGCGTAGACATCGGTATTATCAGCCACCGGGTCTTTGGAAATTTCGGGTGCTTCGCGATGGGATGACATAAATTTTCCCCCAATTTGAATACCTCTTGACGCTGCTTACCGCACGAGATTCAAGAGGCGCATTACGAGTCCAGGGTCGCGTACAATGACTTCCTGAGTACCAACCAGGAGGGCGATCTCACCCGATGCGAGATCGCTCACGTGGGCCACCAGTGGTCCGGCAAGATCGGCTGCTGACATCTCAGCTGTAGACAGTGCCGCTGCCGAAGTTTCAGGCAGATCAGAGGTTGCTGCCAGTTGGGGAACGGCAGCAAGTACGCCAATCGTCGCCATACTCGCAGTTGTCTGACCGAGAAACCCACGTCGGGACAGTTTGGCCATGTTGTTCTCCTCTCATAGGGATGCATTGATCCCTTTGATATCGGGTGCTCAGTGCCTGGTTACCGCCTTTGTATCGAAGCAGTCAGGGTAGGTCTCCGGTCACAACGGATTTCAAAGGACCTCACACCCACTCCGCCGAAGTCTGCACATCACGACACCCTTTCAGTTTTAGGTTTTTGGCAAAAGCATATAAGCTTCTTTCATTCGCGAAAAAGCTACTTCTGAAAGGACGGCCAACAGGGCCGTTAGCCATAGTTGAGAATGCCGGTGAGTTCCCCCAAACGATCACCAGGCGAAATCCAGACTGTGTCGATTCTCCCCCTCACGAGAGCCGATCCAATCCCTCAACTGGGCATGCCCAGCTGAGCCAGAATCTTCTTCAGACTTCTACTTGATTAAGCATACGATAGCACACAGTATGTAGATCAATTTTCATGTATGTATTCGTAGCCTCGTTCAAGAATACGCCTGCAACGTATGATTAGATCAGTTATTCGCACACATGCGCCAAACATAGGTATCTATCTTCATTCAATCTTGCTTTTTTTCTCTTTGTATGAGTATAGTTTGCTTGTCGGTGAATGTTCCCCGCTGGCATCCAGTAGAAAGGAAGCTATGTGCGACTCGTTTCTTTACTCGCAAGCGCGACTGAGATGATCTATGAACTGGGTTGCCTGGATCAATTGGTGGGCCGCTCACACGAATGTGACTATCCACCGCAGGTACTTTCATTACCGGTGGTGAGCAGAGTGCAGATCGATATCGACACAAGCAGCGCCCAGATTGATGCCCAGATCAAGCAACTGACTCAGCAGACAGGCAAACCAGATGAGGTGGCCCTCAAAGCTTTGAGCATCTACGCTATCGATGTCGAACAGCTCGAAGCGCTGCGGCCCGATGTGATATTTACACAAACTCAATGCGAGGTCTGTGCGGTCAGCGAACGCGATGTCATGCGAGCCATTGAGCATTTGACAGGGCTACGACCTCGGGTCGTCTCACTGGCCCCTCATCGCCTGAATGATGTGTGGGAGGACGTTTTACGGGTAGGAGAGGCATTGGGACGCCACGAGCAGGCAGAGAAGCTGGTCAATGGCTACAAGAAAAGATTGGGCGAACTGAACAAAGCGACATCAAGATCGGGAAGCAAACCTCGTGTCTCGATATTGGAATGGCTCGATCCATTGATGGCTTCGGGCAACTGGACTCCAGAGTTGGTGGAATACGCGGGCGGTGAAAACGTTTTTGGTGAAGTTGGACAGCACTCACCATGGCTGAGTTGGCAAGAATTACAAACGGCAGATCCAGATGTCCTGGTTCTCTCTCCCTGTGGCTTCACTCTCGAACGCACGATGCTGGACGTACCGATTTTGCAGCAGCATCCTGTTTGGGCATCGTTAAAGGCAGTGCGGGAAGGTCGAGTGTATGCCATTGATGGCAATCAGTATCTCAACCGCTCTGGTCCTCGCCTGGTAGAATCTGCCGAGATATTGGGGAAGGTTATCTGGGGTGAACAAATAGAGATTGAAGTTGATGCGAATGGATGGAAGAAAATAGGGTAGTCTGCATCACTGCAAAAAGTGTGTTGAGGAGCGACTGAGTCGCTCCTCAACACACTTTTTGCAGTGATGCAGACTACCCTAAAGGGGCAAAATAGTTATACGTTGTGTGATCGCGGGGCGAGTGCCCAAAAAAGCATGGCTACCAATACGATAAAGAACAGCGTCATCAGACCCATCAACGAGTCAATCAGGTCGGACATATCAAACTGGAAAATCGCCGCGGAAATCAGGACCAGGATCAGGAGAAATCCCAGGGCAGGGAGAATTAAGAGTGCGTTCATACGAGAACCAGGGGTTCGTTGGCGCGGCTCACGCGCCATATATTCCATATCTGTATCAAGTGGCTCCATAAATAACCTTTCTACAGCTCCAGGCATAGCCAGTCATTTTTGCTACACCCGCGTAATACGTAGTTGCGTGACGACTCTCATTGGTTAAAGCCAGACGAGAAGCGTAGTGTGCAATCAACAACACGCGACTGTCGTCTCTGAATGCGGCTCGACCTCGCCCCGGCAACACCGCCTACAGGCACTATTATAGTCCCACTTTGCCTTTCACGCAACCGCTCAACCCTGCTCTTCTTCCCTCTCTCCAAAAATCCTAAAAAAAAATGGCCACAACGGCCTACGCAACGGAAGTCCGGGCAGGGACAGTCCAGTTATCAGAATCAGAGTGGGGAGAGGAGTCCTGGTCGATCGCAGCAGAGATAATAGGCAAAGATCGGAACTTATTGAGGTAACGACGCAGTTCAAATGCGTTCAACTGATACATCGCACCATCAATAGTAGCGGCAATTTGCCCTTCGACTATTGCACTACATAGGTCAGCAAAAGTTGGGATACGGTCAGCCATGAGATAACCTCCCTACAAAATACTGTGACTCTCTATAGCATTGCTAGCACCGGTTTACCGTGAAATATTCACGGTATCTACCCGTCTTACCTGCCTATAACACCTATACGCAAGCCAGCGTACCAGAGTTTCATGCTCTTTTACCATGGAGAACACAGAAACTGTGCTATTTATTTCATTTATCGGCAGCTTTGCTTCTACCGATCACTCTTCCTCCTCTTCGCCGGAACCAACTGTATCATCGTTGTCCAACAATCCTTGTATAGGTTCAATATACATCATCTGGCGGATTAGGTCAACCTGTTTAATCACATCTTTGATGGCGGGAATAAGAACCTGTTTCCCATCTGCCGCGGCCTTGATGATATACACGTCATTGCTGCCAGTCACCAGGATATCCATGATTCTCCCTATCTCACGTCCATCCAGCGTAAGCACTTGCAAACCAAGGATATCGTGCTGGTAGTAGGAGTCGGGTGGAAGTTTCGCCAGCTGGCTCAGAGGGATCGTCAAATCGAGGTTGCGCAGGGTTTCCGCCGTATTCGCATCTTCAACGCCCGCCAATTTCAGCACCACCATTTCCCCTTTGTAGGGGCGAACGCTGTTGATGCGGTGGCGCATATGATCAGGGCCGAGATAGATTGCCTCAAGTTCCGCAAAACGGTTAGGAATATCGGTAAGCGAAAGAACTTTGAGTTCTCCATGCAAACCAAAAGGGGCTACCACTTTTCCAATAGTAGCCCATTCAGTGTCTTGTTGTTTTGGCACGGATGCAGACCTCTGTGTTACTTACAGTATCTCTAGAGAAGTATGACGACCTTCACGCGCACCACCAGCCCGCAACAGGGTACGCATTGCCCTGGCGACACGACCCTGGCGACCAATTACTTTGCCAAAATCATCTGGTGCCACATGCAATTCCAATACCAGGGCATTGCGATCATTGCGAACTTCGCGCACCTGTACCGCGGACGGATCATCGACGAGCGACTGAGCGATGTACTCAACCAATTTACGCATATCCAACCCAACCCTTACTTCATTCAATAGATATTATTCAGCCTGAGAAGCGGGGGCAGCTGAGGCCTTCGACTGCTCGAAACGAGCTAATACACCTGTGCGCTTGAGCAATTGGGCCACCGAGTCGGTTGGTTGTGCGCCATTCTTCAACCAACCCAGCACCTTCTCTTCGTTAATTTTGATGACGGATGGTTCCACCAGAGGGTCATACCAACCAAGGTTCTCAATAATGCGACCATCGCGAGGAGAACGCGAATCGGCAACTACCACACGATAGCTGGGCCTCTTCTTCATGCCCATACGTTTTAAGCGAATTTTGACAGTCATGCTTTGTTTTTCTCACCTTTTCCCCACATCCTGGGGTATGTATTTATTGCAGCACCCTTTGTAAAAATGGGGTGCCTACAACGTCTCTGAACTACGGCTAAGAATAGCATGGAGCATGAGAATTGTCAATGTATTTTCATATAAGTCAACTCAATTTTAGAGAGGGGAAAGCTGCAACGTTTCCCTCTCTAAAATTTGAGTTGACTTACCCCCTATTGGGTTGGACGAGATATTCTTGTGGGTTGCGTTCAAACAAGCGTTTACAAGCTGGGCAACAAAAGTAGAAGTCTTGACCGTCAAGATTGCTACGATGCCGAGCATTGGCTCTCTCCACCTCCATACCGCAGACAGGATCAATAGCAGTATCTGCCGCTTTGCCTGCCGGATGCTCATCCAACCGAAACACATTCTCGCTCACTTCAACTGGCAAACCGCGGCGTCGCACCTGCACCAATTCTGCCAGGATGCTGGCTGCTATTTCTTCTGGCGTCACCGCTCCCAGATCTAGCCCGGCAGGTGCCTTGAGGTGAGCAATCTGCTGTTCGCTCAAACCAGAGCTACGCAAGTATGCACGACAGGCCTCTGCTCGTTTGCGACTTCCCACCATACCGACATAGCAGGCGGGACTGCGTAAAGCCTGTTCCAACGCGTCTTCATCATACTGTCCATGCGTAGCAATAAGGATAGATGTTTGCTCATTAACCTTCACCTGGCTTAGATCGGCAGAGTTTAGTTGTTGAACCGAAAAATTGAGCACACTCGCCAGGCGGCTTAACGCAGCAATCACCGGCGAATCGCCAATCAAGAGCAGTTGTGGTTGGGGAAGATGTGGTTCCATATAGATATCCAGCACGCCTCCACTTGTACAGGACATGGGGAAAATGCGTACATCGCTGCGTACTATGCCCGTATCTTGTGCCCCTAAGCGCAGCAGGTAGGGATCACCTCCTTCACGCAGTACGCGCATAGCCTCGCGCAATACAACAGGTTGCGCACAGTTGCCGCCAATCCAACCGGTCATCTGCCCGTTGGCCTGGATAATGGCCTGTGCGCCAGGTTTGGCGGAAGTCGGGCGTTCACACCACACAACTGTCGCCAGCACAAACGGTTCGCCAGCCAGCGTCAGTTGATATGCAAGCTCAATCAAGGTGTTGTTCGACATGGTATCTTCCTGAAAAGTGTTAGGGCATTTTTCGCAGATACCCTCGTTGACATCCAATATATATCAGCCCAACGAGGGGCGAACAAATGGCGCGTAGGGGCGGGAGTGGTGTGGAGCGGAGTGCCGGGAACCTTGGACCCTTGTGGTCGCCCGCGTTCCTTATCCTGACCCGCATTTCCACTAGCGGTCATCAGCCACGCGGGCGACCACAAGGGTCCCTTCCTCTCATCAACCCCACCCCCGCCCCTACGCGAGATCCGTTCCTTTCTTCTTCGGTTGAGGCCCCCGACACCAATCATCGCAACTAATCGGCGGTCAAACCTTTCTCGTTGAGGATAGCCCACACTTTCCATGGACTAATCGGAATGTCGATATGGCGTACACCGACATGAGCCAGTGCGTCGACTACAGCATTAGCTATCGCCTGTGGCGCACCGACCGTGGCAGATTCGCCGACACCCTTGGCACCAATCGGATGGTGAGGCGAAGGCGTGACGGTCTTGTCCGTTTCCCAATGCGGCGTCTCCATTGAGGTTGGAATCAGGTAGTCCTGAAAGTTGCCTGTCAGAATGTTGCCGTTGTCGTCAAAAGTTATCTCCTCGTACAAGGCCGGTGCAAGCCCTTGCGTCAGACCACCATGAATCTGCCCCTCGACGATCATAGGATTGATAATCGTGCCGCAGTCATCCACCGCCATAAAGCGACGAATATGTACCTGGCCCGTACCACGGTCGATATCTACCACACAAATGTAACTGCCAAAAGGATACGTCAGGTTGGGTGGATCGTAGTAGTTTACCGCTTCCAGACCTGGCTCCAGGTACGGCGGACAATTCGTATAAGCGGCAAAAGCCAGCTCTTGAATCGTCTTTCCCTTACCGGGTGCGCCCTTGACGAAGAAACGCCCCGGCTCCCACTCAAGGTCCTCTTCGCCAACTTCCAGGAGATAGGCTGCAATCTTCTTGGCTTTGTCACGCACTTTGCGTGCCGCCAGTGCCGTGGCAGCACCTGCTACAGGGGTACTGCGGCTGGCATAGGTGCCGAGACCATAGGGGGCGGTATCGGTATCGCCGTGCTCGACATCCACATCGTCCGGCGACATGCCCAGTTCAGCGGCGATGATCTGGGCAAAGGTGGTTTCATGTCCCTGTCCCTGCGTCTGAACACCGATGCGAGCAAGAATCTTGCCCGTGGGATGGACGCGAATCTCACAACTGTCGAACATCTGAATACCGGCGATATCAAAATGCTTGCCCGGACCTGCACCGACGATCTCCGTAAAACTGGAGATGCCGATGCCCATCAGTTCGCCGCGCGCGCGCTTTTCGGCCTGCTCCCGGCGCAACCCTTCGTAGTCTACGTTCTTCATCGCCAGCTTCAATGCACCTTCGTAGTTGCCGCTATCAAACGTCCAGTCAAGGGCAGAGCGATAGGGAAACGCCTCTGGCTGAATAAAGTTTTGCAGGCGAAGCTGTGCCGGGTCTTTGCCAAGGTCATGAGCAAGCGTGTCCATCATGCGCTCAATCAGGTATGAAGCCTCGGTCACGCGGAATGAGCAGCGATAGGCAATGCCTCCGGGAGCTTTGTTAGTGTGAACAGCGTCTACCTCCACAAACGCGTGTTTAAAGTCATACGAACCTGTGCAAATGTGAAACAGGCCAGCGGGAAATTTAGTTGGCTGGGCGGCTGCATCAAATGCTCCATGATCTGCCAGCGTATATACTTTTAACGCCTGAACAGTCCCATCTTTGTCGGCGGCTATCTCTGCATGAATATGATAGTCACGCCCAAAGCCTGTGCTACTGATGTTCTCAGAGCGGTCTTCAATCCACTTGACGGGCTTGCCAGTGGTAAGGGAGGCCACCACAGCGCAGACGTAGCCGGGATAGATGGGTACCTTGTTGCCAAAGCCACCGCCAAGATCGGGCGAGATAATGCGTATGCGATGCTCAGGCAGACCTGCGACAATGGCAAAGAGGGTGCGATGCGCGTGTGGAGCTTGCGAGGTGAGCCAGACGGTGAGCTTTCCCGTCGCCTTGTGGTAGTCCGCTACACAACCACACGTCTCAATCGGTGCAGGGTGAATACGCGGGATGAACATATCCTGCTTGACGACCACTCCATTGGCCTCTGCCTCGGCAAAAGCTGCATCCGTTCCTGCACGGTCGCCCGTTTCCCAGTGGTAAATCTGGTTTGTTGGCTGCTTATCCTTCTTGTCGGGACGCAAGAGCGGAGCATCGGGATCAAGAGCCTTTTTGGGGTCAACGATCACCTTCAGAGGTTCGTAATCAACATCGACAGCAGCTACTCCATCGGCGGCGGCATAGCGGCTGGTAGCGACGACAAAGGCGACCTCCTGCATCTGGAAATGCACGCGGTCCAACGCCAGCACCGCTTCGGTATCGGCCGAGAGCGTGGGCATCCAGGCAAGTCCTGCCGCGTCGAGGTCCTTGCCGGTGATGACCGCGACCACGCCGGGAACCTTCATGGCCTCGCTGATATCCACGTTCTTGATGAGAGCGTGGGCATAGGGGCTGCGCACGATGTCCCCGTAAAGCATTCCGGGCAACATCACGTCGTCGACATAATTCCCTTGCCCCCGAATAAAGCGAGCGTCTTCTTTGCGCTTGTACGGCTCTCCCAGGCCATGTTTGAATACTTCAGTCGCCATTATTCGCCTCCTTCACCGGCGGTGACCGGAACTTGCTCGGATGCCTGCATTTTATCTGCGGCATATTGGATGGCTTTCACGATATTCACATAGCCGGTGCAGCGGCAGAGATTACCAGAGATACCTACTCGGATCTCGTGCTCGCTGGGATTGGGATTGCGCTGTAAGAGTGCCAGGCTGGTCATCATCATCCCTGGCGTGCAATAGCCACATTGCAGTGCATGTTTCTCATGGAAACCTTCCTGCAAGGGATGGAGTTTATCATTCTGCTCCAGACCTTCAACGGTCATGATCTGGCGACCATCCGCCTGGACGGCGAACATGGTGCAGGATTTCGTGGCCTTGCCGTCGACGAGAATGGTGCAGGCTCCACATGCGGACGTGTCACAACCAATATGGGTACCCGTCAGGCGCAATCCATCGCGAATCCAGTGTACGAGCAGCATTCGTGAATCGACATCGCCCTCGTAGATAGTGCCGTTAATAGTAACACTGATGTGATGTGTACTCATGCTATTTCCCTCCTGTGGCACGGGCAAGTGCTTTACGCAGCGCACGAACCGCCAGCGTGCGTACCATAGCGCGTTTGTATTCCACCGGCCCGCGTGTATCACTGGTGGGCTGAGCAGCAGCGGCAGCGAGATCAGCCGCCTGGTGAATGCTGGCATCATCCAGAGATTTACCAAGCAAGAACTGCTCGGCGTCACGCGCCTTAATCGGCACAGGTCCAACATTGGTTAGCCCAATACCCGCGTAATTGACCTGTCCATTGTCATCCAGCGTGATATAGGCTGCCACGCCAGCAATAGCATAGTCTCCAACTTTGCGCTCCAACTTGAAGTACGCGCCGCCGCTCCGCTCCGTGGGAGCTGGAATGCGCAGCTCCGTCAATATCTCATCGGGACGCAGCGTTGTCTCAAAAGTCGAATCGGTGAAAAACTCCTCAATGGGAATGATACGTTCGCCAGCGGGGCCAACTGCGACCACACGAGCCCCAACTGCCAACATGGTAGCGGGATGATCGTTGGCCGGATCAGCATGAGCAATGTTGCCTCCAACCGTGGCCCAGTTGCGCACAACAGGGTCAGCTACCATCGAGGAGGTATCGAGCAGAATGGGATAGCGGTCGCGGATGAGAGAAGAGTTATCCAAATCTGCTTCACGGGTGAGTGCCCCAATGTGCAATGTACCGTCTGTTTCTTGAATGTACTCCAGGCCACCGATACGGTTGATGTCAATCAGGATCGATGGGCCCGCGAGACGGAATCGCAAGAGGGGAATGAGGCTCTGGCCACCAGCCAGAATTTTGGCTTCGTCGCCATGTTGCTGCAGTAGGGAGACAGCTTCTGGAACGCTGTTCGCTACTACATAGTCAAAGGAACCAGGAATCAAGATATCACCTCCAAAAAACAGCCGTAGACGCGCATGTTCCTGCGCTTCATCGGAAAAATACGCCAGACCGGTAGGGAGGAAATCGTATCAAGGTGTTGCACACCTGACATAGTAAGTATAGACCTCAATGCCAATAGATGACACCTCCAAAAGGGGGTATTCCAGGCCATACAAAAGGAGGTCAGAGCCACCCCTGTTTGACGGCAACCATCACCGCTTCTGTACGATTCTTCACACCCAGGCGGTGCAGAATCTCCTGTACATACCCTTTGACGGTGTTTTCGCTGAGGTAAAGCTGTGTGGCAATCTCGCGACTGGACAGGCCCTGGGCCACGAGGCGGAGGATGACGATTTGTTGTGAGCTCAGGGGCTCAGGGAGAGGTTCCTGGCTTAGCTGCGGAGTGCGGCGTAGCTGGGCAAACACGGCTACTGCGGCCTTGGTATCAATAGCCGCCTCACCACGCGCTACCGCCCGGATAGCACGTTTCAGGTCAAAGCGTTCAATATCTTTGACGATGAAGCCGCGAGCACCCGCCTGAATTGATTGCGCGATCAGGTTTTCATCGGTGAAGGTTGTCAGGATGATGACGGCAGTTTCGGGATACTGCTCTGTGACAATCCGACAGACTTCAATGCCGCTCACGCCGGGGAGCCGTACATCGAGTAACACGATATCAGGGCGCAGGCGCTCAATCAGTTCAAGGGCCTGGTCCGCGTTGGCGGCATCTCCGACGATGGCGAAATCCGGCTCGGCCAGCAACATTGCCTTGAGCCCCTCGCGTACCATCTCATGATCGTCAATGATGAGCAGGCGAATCATAGCGGTACCACCGCCTTTACGATTAATCCACCTTCTTCACCATTCATCAGGAAAAATTGGCCGCCCAGTTCTTCGAGTCGATGATGCATTCCCTTGAGTCCAAGATGGGTTGCATTCCCACGATACATCTGGAGAATTTGCGGTGAGAGGCCAACGCCATTGTCCTGTACCACCAGGATGGCCTGCTCAGTGGTGATCTGTACCGTGACAATTACTATCGTTGCCTGAGCATGGCGGCGCACATTCGAAAGAGCCTCCTGGGCAACGGTAAAAAGAGTGCGTTCAATGCGAGCCGGTAATTGCACGGCAAGTTCCGCGACCACCAGGTCGGCCTCAATCGAAGAAGATTCACGCAGGTCATGGATCAAGGTGTAAAGCATACTCACCAACCCACCCTCTTGTAGCTCCGTGAGAGAGAGTGCAAAGATGGCATCCCGCACCTGCGCATTTCCCAAAGAGGCCAGTTGTTTGATGGTGCGCAGTTGAGGAACAACTGCAAGATCAGCAGGCGATTGTCCCATCAGCCAATCGGCTTTCAAGCCAATCGTGAACAAGGTTTGCTGCACGCGGTCATGTAATTCTTGAGCAATACGACTTCGATCATCTGCAAGCATTTGGCGCTTCTGAGCCTCGGTGAGTTCATGGTGGAGCGTTTGCATATCGGTGGCAAACTTACTCAAATCCTGGTTGCGCCGCTCCAATTCAGCCGTGCGCTCGCGTACTTCGCGTTCCAACTGCGCAGCATATTGCTCCATCGCCTGCCGCTCGCGAGCGATAAGTTGTGCGTTATGAATAGCCACGGCAGCCTGAGCACTTAATGCCTCGATCAGCTCCACATGGCGTCTACTGAAGCGAGAAGGGCGGGTATCACCGATCAGGAATGCGCCCAGGATAGTCTCTTCGCGCGTTTGCAGTTGGACGCCTAAAAAGCTGCGTACAGGGATATGACCACGAGGCACAACGACATAGCGGGGATCTTCATGCACATCATCCACGACAATGGATGATCCCTCCCAAAAAACGGGCTGCAAAACACCGATGCCCTCAACAGGCCCCAAATGGCGAAAATGTTTCTCAATAGCCGGAGTGGCTCCGGAGATAGCCGCCAGGTTGAAAATCACTTTATTGACGGGTAGGTTGGCATTCTCGCCGGCAATTTCGGGGATGAGGAAGAAAGCAGCATATTGAGCGGAGGTCACTCTACGGGCAGCATCAGTAATCATCTGCAACAGGCGCTTCAGATCAAACTCAGAAGTAAGCGCAATAGCGATGCGGTTCAGTTGTGCCAGTTCGTCGGCCTGCACTTGCAGACCTGCAATGAGATCTGCACGACTCTCGTCAACGTCAATTTCTTGAGCCATACAACACACACCCATCAAAAACGCTATAAGTCCAGTAGGAGCGATGGAAAAAGTATACCATAGAATTCGTTTCAACCCAAAGCAAAGCCTGAACTTATTCCTGATCGCTCGCATACGGCAGGTGATGCGAGCCAATGACTAAGATCGGACCCTCTTAGCTGGATTTTGAGAGCAACACCTGAAACCCTGAACATCCATAGATCACATACTATCGAGTTTAAGCGCCGCACATGCAAGCCGGTACACCAGGGGTGCAACTTCCTCCATGCTGCGCGTGGGACCCGCTAGAGTATCAAAGGTCTCAAAGCTGCTCAGCGTAAGGAGGATATCAACGGTCTTGTCGAGAGCCTCGCCAGGTGAGAGGACATGGCGCTCGGCGAGCCGCTCAGCAATCACGCGGACTCCTCGCCGTCTCCA
>Ga0209701_10000656_pt1 | contig 20980 bp, 15 predicted proteins | sample CZO8metaG_4_FD_188356 | JGI IMG/M metagenome (GOLD analysis project Ga0209701, IMG submission 188356) | Vadose zone soil microbial communities from the Eel River Critical Zone Observatory, Northern California, USA - CZOApr15con2H3.8 metaG... | ecosystem: Environmental > Terrestrial > Soil >... | reverse complement strand
GGCCGCGCTGGCTATCGCCAGCATTTGGGTTCTGGTCGTCGCCGCCGTCCTTTTTGGAGTCCTTGCCCCGCTGAACAACTCGTTTGCGTGCGCTTCAGCGCCTCAAGGGGAACTGAGAGCCTTCAACGGTTCGCATCTCAAGTGCGAGTTCAAGAAGGTCTAGAAGAAGCCCGCCGGGCGGGAAAGAGAAAAAATCGCCTTCCGAAAGCGGTGTTTCACCCTCGGAGGTGCGGAGCTTCGCACGTCCGGATGCAGCGTCGAGAGCCTCCTCGGTACCGTGATGGAAGTGAAGTGGACCCAGGGCTGGTCTTCTGAACGCACAATTTCATTGATTCCTCCCCGACCCATGGTGCTCCGGTTGTGGTCCGGAATTCAGGCCTACGCAACAGATAAAAAGGCGGCCCGAGAGCATGGATGTGAGCGAGAAGTCCCGGGTCGACGGGCTTGCATGCCATGACGCTGCCCGTGGGTCGGTCTGCTCAATGTCCCAGGCGAACGACAACGCAAGTAAACGTTTTCATCCTCTCGGGGTTTCACGATTAGAAGGTTGATGTGATGGCAGTCAGTTTGTCGTTATATCTAGTGCGGCGGCCGCTCTGGGAGGCAGACGGTCGCAGGGGGATGCAAAATGCTTTCGGCTAAGAATGGGCGGCTGCTTCAGCTGCCGAGGCGCGGGCGGACCCAGCGCTATCAAGTAAAGTTTGATGATGAAGAAGTCACGATTCTGCAGCGAATCGCTCAGCAGCGCCGAATTTCGGCAGCGATCGCTCTTCGACAATTGGTACGCGAGGCGGAGTCAGACTTTGTGACACCCAAGCTGCGACGCCGGGCTCAGTCGACCGCTCCGAGCTCGAAACAGATGGTACAGCTGGTTCAAAAGTTCCAGGGAAACGTCAGCGCAATCGCGCGCGCGATGAGCAAAGACCGAACCCAGGTCCGGCGATGGCTCAGCCGGTACCGGATTGACGCCGATCAGTTCCGCCCTCTGACTCACTGAAAGCGCGAAAAACCTCTCGTTCCTCGTCGTAGTCGAACAGATCGGCGAATCGTCCCCATTTGACGAAGGTGTCAAATATCGCCTCGTAATTCTCCAGGGGCATCGCCAAAACGATGTTTTCGAGAACGAACTCCTTCGTCACTCGTCCCTCCGGACTGCGCTCGATCGCGCGCAGCACTTGCTGAAACAGCCCAAGGGTGAGAATCCGTTGACGCCAGAGGACTTTCCGGTCGGCAATTGGAGCCCTCACCATCCTCGTGCCCTCCGGCGCAAGCCGGACCAGCCGCTTCGGGGTTTCCACGAAATCCAGCATTTCGGCCGCGTTTACCACGCTGATCACCGTGCCAAATTCCCGCTGGGTATCACTGGCGATCCGAAAAACATCCTCCTGGCCGCCACGGGCATCGAGGTACTCGAGTAAGCCGAGAATCTCTCCCACCGAGACCGCGGGAAGAGGTTCGATCGCCGGGGCCCCCGCCGCCGTGGCCGCGGGGACGTCGGGCATTTCAATCCCGGTGATGATGTCGTGCAGGTGGTCCACCAACTGCAGCAAAGCCGGGGATCGATAATCGCGGGGCCGAGGTAGCGTGTTCTCGACCATCTTTCTCATCACGCCTGGGTGCGCGCCCATCACGATGATCCGATCAGCCATGTAGACCACTTCTTTGATGTCGTGACTGACGATCAGGATCGACGAAGTCTTCTTGTCCTTCGCAGTCCAGATGTCGATCACCTCGGCGCGAAGGCTTTCGGCGGTGAGCGCGTCCACCTGACTAAAAGGCTCGTCCATAAAGAGCATCTCAGGGTTCAAGGAGAACGCACGCGCCATTCCGACCCGCTGTTTCATCCCCCCGGAGAGCTCGCGTGGGTAAGCGCCCTCGAAGCCCGCCAGGCCCACCGTCCGGATCGCCTGTTCCGCTCGAGCGCTCGAGTCGCTGCGGGAAAATCCCGCGGCGTGGAGCACGGCCTCGACGTTCTGAAGCACCGTCATCCACGGGTACAAGGCGAAACTCTGGAAGACGATCGCCACTCCAGGGTTCAAACCGTGAAGACCTCTGCCATGGTAGAGCACTTCGCCCTGGGTCGGCGCGAGCAGGCCCGCGAGGATCCGCAGTAAAGTGGATTTGCCGCAACCAGATGGGCCCAACAGAGCGACCACTTCGTTGGCTCGGATCTGCAGATCGATGTTCTCCAGCACCCTCAGCCATTGCCCGTGTGGCTGGGGAAAGTCCTTAGTCACATGCCGAACCTCGCAAAGAGGCGAGCCCGGCAGCACGCGATCGGTCTGCGGCGGTGTGTTCATTTGCTGAGAGAAAATCGGGTTTCGGCGAGCATATTGAATCGCTTCCAGACCAGACGATTGAACGCCACGACCATCGCGGACATCACCACCACGCTGGCGGACAAAAGAGGAAAGTTCCCCGCGGCAGCCGCCTGGCTGATTTGCGCACCCAATCCCCAGGTGGAGAGGACTTGTCGGTTGAAAGTGACGTACTCAGAGACGATGCTCGCATTCCACGCGCCTCCAGCGGCGGTGATCCAACCGGTTATCAAATAGGGAAAGATCGCGGGCAAGTACAGCTTCCACAACCTTTCGGATCTCCGAAAGTGGTAACTGATCGCAGCCTCTCGCAAGTCGGCCGGCACCGCCATCGCTCCGGCAATGACGTTGAACAGCACGTACCATTGGGTGCCCAGAAGCATCAGCACGACACTGCCCCAGCCGAGTGAGACCCCGGCGGCAGCCAGGATCGCGGTGACCGCGGGAAAGAGCATCGGCGCGGGAAAGGAGGCGAGCAGCTGGATGACCGGCTGCAACAGCTGGGAAAGCCGCGGTGACAATCCGATTGCAAGTCCGACCGGAACGGTCCACACGGTGCCCAACGCGGTGGCGAGCAGGACGCGCCCCAGGGTGAACAGTCCGGAGAAAACCGTCTGCTTCCATTGGGCGATGCTCACCAGGCGCAACAGCTCGAACAGCCGGTAACCTCCGAGTAGGCTGCCAAGGAGCAGTGCCAGCAGCAACAGTATCGAAACGGTCTTCCCTAGCTTCCGCGAGCGGGCGGGCCCGGATCGAATCGCGCGCTGTTGCCGCGAATGATCGCGGCTGCTGGGTTGCTTCAGCCGCTCGACCAGCGATCCGATTAGTTGCGAGCGGCGCAACCAACTGAGAAACCACGAGCTTTGGGCATGATCTGCCCCACCCTCCTCGACCCGGAACTTCTCTGCCCAGACCACTACCGGCCGCCAGAGAAGCTGATCCAGCAGGACGATCATGGCGGTCATTGCCACGATCGCATAAAGCATCGCGCCCGTGTCTCCACGAGCGACCGCGACGCTCATGTACGAGCCGAGCCCGGGAAGCCGAAAATCATTGTCTCCCAAGACGAAGGCTTCGCTAATCATCAGGAAGAACCAACCCCCAGCCATGCTCATCATGCTGTTCCAGACCAGGCCAATGGTCGAGAATGGTAGCTCCACCCACCGAAAGCGCTCCCAGGCGGTGAATCGGTAAATCGTGGCTACCTCCTGCTGATCGTTCGGGATCGAGCGCACTGAATGGTAGAAGCTGAAGGTCATGTTCCAGGCTTGACCGGTGAAGATCAGTAGAATCGCGGCCAGCTCAAGCCCGATGTTGCTCCTGGGAAATGCGGCGACCAGGGCAAGTACCACTCCTGGAAGAAAGCCCAGCACCGGAATGCTTTGAAGGACATCCAGGATTGGGATCAGCACCCGTTCGGCGATCCGGTCCTTTGCCGCCCAGTACCCATACGCCAGGCTAAACAGCAATGACAGAACGTACGCCACCAGCCCGCGAGAGAGGGAAAGCAAGGTGTACTTGGGAAGTGCTCGAATCGAGAGATCGATCTCCACCGCTGGACGCAGCGCTCCGGTCCATTGCTGGGCGGTACGGCCGATGCCAAAGATGACCGCGGCAAGTGTCAGGAGGACGATCGCGTCTACCCAACTGAATTGCGGGGAACGACGGAGGGTGGCGGTGGCCTTCCCCCAGATCGCGGGCATCAGTCGATTCACGTTGGATGGCTAATGGCAGCCGACGGTTACCAGGAGGGCCACAGGATTGTCCGCAACTTCGTAGGTCACTTGGCCATCGCCCGATCGATACAGTGGCACGTCGGTACGGGTAACCAGATCATACGCGCGCGAGGCAGCGAATCCCGCGGGCAGTTGCACGGTGGCCGGAGCAGGATCGGGAGAAGGCAAGTCCAGCCAGTCCCCTCCGTTTGGATAGGATCGCTGCCACCCAACGTAAAGAATTGAATTCGAGGTGTCCGTATCCGATTGCGTGCCCACCAACGCAGCCGTGGTGAGCGGATAGAATCCGGCGTAGTCGATCACAGACGGTAGATCGCCGTCGGAATAAGGAAGGGGCGGAAGACCAATCCCCGCTGCGTCCGCTACTAAGCCCTGAATCGCTACGTACGACGCAAGCGGGGTCTGAGTATTTGCATCGACAAACCCGTAGTGTCCACCGTTGTCGGCGAGCCGATAGAAGTTGATCAGCGAAATCCCAAGCGCTTGAAAGAGCAAATAGTGGCGAACAACGAAGCGCGCCTTGCCAATCTGATTGGTGGTATCGCGCCCCGTTTCGGTGATGTTCTGCTCGATCCGCCACCCCTGTTCGATCTGGTTGCGCAGGTTGTAGCGAGCCGCTGATTTGAAGTTGGAGCCAGCGTTGGTGCCAATCAGGTGACAGGTAAACTCGCTGCGGCTGAAATCAGCGAGGCAAGCGGGATCCCAAGCATGGTCTTCGGGGGAGTTGCCATAAGGGTGATACGACTCCGAGGACAGGCTGCGGTCCACCTGTTCGAACGTCGGGTGCGGGTCCATTCGCGGGCCCAGCAGCGAGTTGAAGCCGGATTTGTGGCTGCCAGCCCAGTTGTACCGGACGCCGCTGGGCGGAAGCGTGGTTTGTAACCGAGCAGCGAATCCGAACTGCACCGCAGGTCGCTCCAGCTCCGGCGGGGGGTTGTCGTAGAAGCGGTAGCGGGTATCCCAGGGGTCGTGCGCCCAGGGCGGCTCGTTCCACAGCTCCACCCTGCCGCTGATCCCATGTCCGTCCACACGGTTGGCCAAAAACTCCGCGTAGCGAGCATAGGCAAGGACCGAAGGATCGGCTGGATCGGTGTTGGGGATGCTTGAATAGCGCAAGCAATTCACCGCCAGGCGATCGCCAGCCACAAGGCTGACATTGGTTCGTGCGGCAAGCGTCAATGAGCGGTTCTGCAGATCGACAGAATGGATCAATGCGCCGTAGTAGGCCCATCTGCCCTCGGGGACAATCTGCGCTCCGTTCGAGCGCTGCACGTGACAGAAGGGCTCGACTCCTGAAAGGTCTTCATCCGCTGGGATCTGGTACGACCCGCTCGGTACGTCCCGTCCGACGGTGATGGTCAGGACCCTGCGGCGCGGCGGCCCATAGGCTGCCACGATCAGGGGCTGCAAACCATACTGCGCGAACCAACCAAGGGCGTTCTCGGCAGCGGGAGAAAGGGCCAGGTCGCCGTCGAAGTTCTCGACCGCCTCCCAACTGAACTGCACGCGGCCCTCGACCGCACCCGCTTCGGCGGCCATCCGAAACTCCCATTCATTCGCCGGATTGATGTTGAAACCTAAGCCGCTGGCGGCCTGCGACGCTGGGATGCTGCCGAGATTCTCGACGGTGGTGACCAGGGGCTGGAAGAATGGAGCTTCGTCGGCGATTGAGATCGACGGGAACAAGGCGACGAGAGCGAGGATCCGCCAGGGCGTCATGCGGGGCTACTTAAGCCGATTGGTGCTCAATCACCAATGCCAAAGCAGATCATCATTTTGGAACTTGACGGACCGAAGCGGCGCGGTGGAAACAGGATCGATTGATCGCTTCTGCTCGCACCCTTTCGGACCTTGGGTTTTCCGAGGTAACGCGCGCGCTCGCGGCTCGATGTCGAACCGAGGTCGGCCGCAGCCGCGCAGCCTCCCTGGATTTCCTTCAAACAATAGAGGAAGTCAGCGCAAGCCTACGACGAATCGAAGAGGCGCGCGGGCTCGCGGACAGCGCTCCGCTACCGTTGGATTGGATTCCCGACGTTCGGCCCGCGGTTCGGCGGGCGGGCAAGGGTGCAGCGCTTCAACCCGCTGAGCTGATCCAGATCTCCCACATCCTGTTCGGCATTGTGCGCCTCCGCGAGTCCCTGGAGAACGTCAGGTCCGGCGTTCCGCTCCTCAGCGCGATTGCCGAGCGCCTGCCAGTGCTCGACACACTCGCCAGCCGGCTGGATCGCTCCTTCGAGCCTTCGGGGGAGATTTCCGATCGCGCCAGTCCCGAGCTCAAGGAGGCGCGGGAGCGATGCCGCGCTCTTCACCGGGGGATCAAGGCGAAAATCGAAGCGACGCTGCGCGACGAGAAGTTCTTGCCCGTACTGCGCGAGAACTACTTCACCATCCGCAACAGCCGCTACGTGTTTCCGGTGCTGGCCCAAAGACGCTCCGAGGTCCCGGGAATCGTCCATAACGCGAGTCAGACCGGACAGACGCTTTTCATCGAGCCGGATTTTCTGATCACTCAGGGCAACGAGTTGGCAATCGCTGAATCGGTGATGCAGGAAGAGGAGCGCCGGGTGTTGCAGGAGTTGAGCTCGGCGGTGGGTCGGGTTGAGGAGCAGATCGTGGGCGGCGTGGAGGCGGCGGCGGAGCTGGACCTCGCGGCCGGCGCCGCCTCGTTGGCCCGCGACCTCGACGCCAGCTCACCGGCGATCGGCGACAGCTCCGATTCCATCGATTTGGTTCAGCTTCGACATCCCCTGCTGGTGCTTCGCGGAAAACAGGTTGTTCCCAACGATTTTTCGATCACACTGCCCGTCAAGGCGGTAATCATCTCCGGGCCGAATGCCGGCGGTAAAACCGCCACCCTCACTGCAGTGGGTTTGTCTGCCCTCATGTTGCGGGCGGGTCTACCCATTGCGGCTCGCGCCAACTCGCGCATGCCGCTTTATGGAGGGGTTTATTCCATTGTCGGCGACCCGCAGGATCTCTCACACGACCTGTCAACCTTTAGCGGCCACGTGGAACAGCTGCGGCAGATTGCTGGCGCGGTGGATGCAGACTCGCTGGTATTGATCGACGAGATTGTCGCTGACACCAACCCTCGAGAGGGAGCGGCGATCGCGATGGCAGTCCTCGAACATCTCACCGCGCGACAGGCGACGGTCCTGGCAACCACCCATTTGGAGGAGCTGAAGTCGCTTCCTCATCTCGATCCGCGGTTTCTCAATGCAAGCGTCGGGTTCGACGCCGCCCGGTTGGCGCCCACGTATCGCCTTCAGATGGGCGTTGCCGGCACTTCGTCCGCAATCGAGATTGCGGTCCGGGCTGGACTTCCGGCCAGCATCTGTGAGCGAGCGCGCGAGCTGATGCGCGGGGCCGCCGGCCCATTCTCGCAAGCCCTCACCGCGCTCGAAGCAGAGCGCGCGCGCCTGACGTTGGAAGTAGAGAATACCCAGCGCGCTGCCGCTGCGACGGAACAAGCGCGGATCGAGCTCGAAGCGGAACGGCTAGCGAACGCGCGCCGCGCCGCGGAGCAGGAGCTGTCACATCGAGAACAGCTCGAGCGAGATCTTCACCGGGCCGCTGAGGATCTAAGCACCCTGTTGGCCAACATTCGCGCGGAGTCATCGCCACAGGCGATCCGGCAGGCTCAGCGGCAAATTGAGCAGCGGGTTCGAGAAGAGGCCGAGCGGATTGACGAGATCAAACGGTCGCTCTCACCCCCCGAAACGCGATCGGGCATGCCGGACCTAAGGCAACACGGCTGGGTGCATTACCACGGGCTCGATGCGGACGTGGAAATCCTGGAGTTGGCTGAAGATCAGGCACTGATCTCCGCAGGAGCGTTGAAGATGCGCGTCCCGGTCTCCCAGCTCACCGCGGCAAGGCGTGGGCGCCCCAAGCCCGAGTTCGAGTCGAGCGGACGCGCCGAGCGGGCCGTCCAGAAGGCGGAACAACTTGCGCCAGCACTGGCCGAAGCGAGCCAGGCGACCTGCGACATTCGCGGCCTGCGGCTCGAGGACGCGATCCGGGAGGTGGAGAAGTTTCTCGACAGCGCGTTTCGGTCGGGGCAGGGCCAGGCGCTAATCATCCATGGACACGGGACCGGCGTTCTGAAACGAGCGGTGCGAGAGCTGCTGGCCGATTCGCGCTACGTTCGGCTCTACCGGCCGGGGGACAGCCACGAAGGAGGCGATGGCGTAACCGTGGTCGCCCTTCGCAGCTGACGGCGCCTAGCTGGAGTTTCCGATTGCTTTCAGCAACTGGGCGCGAGCGATCGCCAGATTGAATCGGGCCCCCACCTCTTGAGCTGCGGCGGCGGTGGCCGCCACCTGCGCATCGCTCAGCTCGATCACGCTCCCAACCCCGGTCTGGTAACGGCGCTCCGCGAGCCGAAGGCGGATTCGGGCGTTGGTGAGCGCTTCCTCAGCAGCACCCAACGCCTCTTTCGCCGCTAGAACCACGAGGCGATCTGTCTCCACCTCCAGGCGCACCTGCTGTCGGAGAATGTCGCGCTGCGTCTGAAAGACAATCAAATTGGCGCGCGCCTCGTGCATCTGCGAGTTGGTCAAAAAACCTTGGAACAGGTTCCACTGCAGCGTCGCCTGCGCCGTCCAGTTCCAGGTCAGGCTGTCCAGCCTCGGACCAATGTCGGAGAAGGTAAAGCCCGCCCCGAGGCTCGGGAAGTAGGCGCCGCGGACGGAAGCGATGGTCAGTTCTTGAGCACGCACTTGCTGGTCTGCGCTGACAAATTCCGGACGGGTGTGAAGCGCGAGGTCCAACAGCGGAGCGAGTAGCTGATCCTCCTGGGCGAACGGGGGAATGGTGTCATTTCCCACGTCGTAGTCTGTAGGTCCTTCAACGCCCATCGCTTGGTTGAGCTGTGCTTTTGAAATGGCATAGTTGTTCTCGGCGGTGATCAGCTGGACGCGCGCATTGGCCTCATCGGTGCGAGCCTGGGCAAGATCGATCTCTGGTCGGGTTCCCACCTGCACGAATCCAGTGATCTGCTTCAGATGCAGCTCCTGATTGGCGAGCGTCTCGCGTGCCACCTGCACGAGGTCTCGGCGTGCGCCAGCATTGAGATAGGAAACTTGAACATTGAGAATCGTAAACAGACGGAACGCCTCTTCCGTCGCGAGCTGTGCCGCAGCAATCGCCTGCGCCGCCCGCCAGCGGTCGAGCGTCAGGCCAAAGTCCCAGATCAACTGCGAGGCCGCGGCTCCGAACTGAAAGAAATTGAAGCTACGAAAGCTGGCACCAGCGGAGGAATTGAAGGTGTTCGGAAGTTGTCCCGGTCGTGCCACGAAGTTGCCGGTTTGCCGCGAATAGATCGCGCTGGCGCTGACCTGCGGAAGCAACGGCGATCGGGTCTCATCGGCCCGCGCGTAGGCGGCATCGGTTCCGGCCTGGGACTGCCGAAGTGCCGGTTGCTGGGCCAGCGCCGTTCGAACTGCCTCGCTCAAGGACAAAACTGTCCGCGCGGGTTGGGCGGTCTGCGCCGCCGCCAGGCTGGTCAGCAACGCCAAACAGGTTGTAATCGCCGTCTTCAATGAGCCCTCCGTTTCCTATCCGGGAGTGACTCTTATAGCGGATAGCCGCCGTCGACCCTCCGGAGAAATCCGCTGGGCCGCCTCAATGAACGATTTTAGAAATTGATCCTCGAAAGCTGCGCGGCGGCCTCGTGCTTCCTCGATCGCGCGACGAAACGCCTCGGGGTCGAATGGCTCGACGCTGAGCGCTTCGAACACCCGCTGGCGAGCGCGCTTGAGCTCGAGCTCCTTGCCAGTCAGATCCGGCAGATGGGGGCCGAGCGCTGCCTCGAACCTGCGCGAGTCCTCTTTCGAGAGCTCGGAATTTACACGCGCGAAAAACCGCTCGAGCTTGTCTTGACGTTCATACTGCCGGTGGCGCCACACGTGCGATGCAACCAGGAAAACGAGGAAGACATTGAGGGCGACCGATAGAGTAAGCCCCTTCCGTAGTGTCCAGAATCGGGAATTCATGGACCGATCCCAGCGGTGTCGCGCATCAACAACGACGCAACGTCATCCGCCGAGCCTTGCACATCGCCCGGCTCGGAAATCACCCAGCCTAGAGCGATCGCGAGCACCGCAACCGCAGCGAATGCGCCCGCTCGTACCCATCCGAAGCCGAAGGTAGCGCCCCAAAAACCCGCCCGCTCCGGCAAGCGGTCGAGCTCGCTTCGAAGCGCCCGCCGCAGGGCACGAGCGCTCGGCTCCTGTTCGATCGGCAGTGGCTGGGCGTCCAAGGCGCGATCCAACTGTTGCTCCTCCGCCCTCAACTCACGAGCGGCCGCGGAATCTCGCAGCAGGGCCGCCGCCCGTTCTCGTTCCCCCTCTGGCCACCGCTGGAGATCGCTCCCCCAGGTGTTGAGCAGGCGTTGGAATTCGGAGAGTGTCATCGGCCTGACCCCCTAGACATCTTGTGACTGCAACTGTTTCTTCAAGAATCGCCGCGCGCGAAGCAACAGGCCCTCTACGGCCTTGAGCGAGGTGGAAAGCGCACTCGCGGCCTCTTCTCCGCTCAACCCCTCATAGTAGCAAAGCGTCAGCGCTGCTCGTTGGCGCGCGGGCAACTGTCGAATCGCCTCGGCGACCGCTCGTCGTCGCTCGAGATCTTCTAGCGCTGCAGACCCGAGAGGGGAGGGATCGGCAGGATCCGCTGCCGCTTCGAGGGGTTCGGCGGACGGCCGGCGGCGATGGTCGAACGCCAGGTTGACGATGATCTGGTAGAACCAGGTGGTGAACTTCGCCCGGTTCGGGCGCCAGCTCCGACTGCGGGTCCAGACCCTGAGCATCGCTTCCTGGGCGATCTCCTCGGCGTCGGCGGAGTTTCCGACCATGCGAGCGGCAATGCGCAGCGCACGCTCGAGGTGGCGGTCGACAAGAGCGTCGAACGAGCGCCGGTCTCCCTCCACGACCCAGGCCATCAGCTGCTCGTCCTTGGCAGCCCCGTAGTCCCGTTCGAACACGCGTATTTTCGCCCAATCCGTGCGAAACCTTGCTAGCAGCGGAACGGGCGAGAGTGTAGCGCGGAAAGCAAATTCCAGCGGTTGCTCGTATGCAATCGGGACCAACACTACCCATGATACGAGCCAGCCGATGTTTTCCCCCGTCTCTCCAAGGCTCAGAGTAAAAGCCAAGAGTAAAAGGGCTGTGCGAGTTTCCGAACGACTGCGCGTATTAGATCCAATGAACCCAATGGCCCGACGATGATCGCGATGTCGCGAAAGCGCTGGATAGGATTAACTCTGCTGTTGGGGTTGCTGGTGGGGGTTGCGGTGGTTTTGCGAGCAGGCAGCAAAACCAAGGGCCAACCCTCCGATCCGCGCGCTTTGGCCGGCAACTTCTCCGTACCGGTGATCACGGCGGTGGTGGTCCAAAAGGACCTTCCAATTTACCTGGAGGGCTTGGGGACGGTGGTCGCATTCAACACCGTGACCGTGAAGTCGCGGGTGGACGGTCAGTTGATCAGCGTGGCTTTCCGCGAGGGACAGGAGGTGCGTCAAGGAGACCTGTTGGCGCAGGTTGACCCCAGGCCATTTGAAATCCAGGTGAAGCAGGCGGAAGCGGCGCTCGCGAAAGATCAGGCGCAAGCGACGCAAGCCAGGCTGCTCCTCACGCGCAACGAAGCGCTGCGCAAAGAGAACCTGATCGCCCAGGAGCAACTCGACGAGCAACGCGCAATGGTGGCTCAGCTTGAGGCCGCGGTTCAGGCGGATCACGCTCAGGTCGACAACGCCAAGCTTCAGCTGAGCTACTCCCGGATCACTTCGCCGCTGAACGGACGAACCGGCCTGCGCCAGGTGGATCCCGGAAACATGATCCATGCGAACGATCCCAACGGGATGGTGGTGATTACTCAGCTCGATCCGATCGCCGTACTGGTGACGCTGCCTCAAGACGATTTGGCGGCGATCAATCAGGAAATGTCGCAGCACCCGCTCAGTGCTCAGGCCCTCAGCCGTGACGGACGGACCGATCTGGGTACTGGCGAGGTATCGTTGGTGGACAACCTGATCAACCCAACCGCGGGCACTCTCAAACTGAAAGCGGTATTCCCCAACCCAAAGCGAGCGCTCTGGCCGAATCTGTTCGTCAAAGTGCGCGTGCAGCTCAGCACACGCAAAGGAGCGCTGGTGGTGCCGGCCTCCGCCGTCCAGAACGGGCCGAACGGGACGTTTGTTTACGTCGTCAAACCGGATCAGACCGTCGACGCGAGGCCGGTCACCGCGGCGAATTCCGGTGACAACGCGGTGATCGACGCCGGACTTAGGGTCGGCGAGGTGGTGGTATCGGAAGGGCAGTTCAAGCTCCGGCCGGGTATCCGGGTGGACACCAAGGGTTCTCCAAACGCCCCCGAGAACAAGCAAGCTGCGACGACGAACGGCGGCGGTTCTTCCACTGCCGAAATGAGGTCCAGTCAGTGAGCATTTCAGAGCCGTTCATTCGGCGACCGGTCGCGACGTCACTGCTGATGGTGGCTTTGCTGCTGGCGGGAGCGCTCGGCTACCGGTTGCTGCCGGTCGCCGCCCTTCCACAGGTTGACTACCCGACGATCTCGGTCTCCGCCATGCTGCCGGGCGCCAGCCCGAGCACGATGGTCTCGTCGGTCACTACCCCTCTGGAGCGACAGTTCGGGCAGATGCCGTCGCTGAACCAGATGAATTCGATCAGCAGCTTCGCCAACTCGCAGGTGACACTTCAATTCGAGCTCGAGCGGGACATCGATGCGGCAGAACAAGACGTGCAGGCCGCGATCAACGCGGCTTCCAATCTGCTACCGCGCTCGCTTCCTTCGCCTCCCACTTACAGCAAGAGTAATCCGGCCGACGCCCCGATTTTGACCCTCGCCGTTTCCTCGGACTCCACGCCTCTGAGTCAAGTGGACGATTATGCCGATTCGGTGCTTGCGCAGAAAATCTCGCAGGTCAGCGGAGTCGGGCTGGTGACCTTGGGCGGAGGACAGAAACCGGCGGTTCGGGTGCAAGCAGATCCCGCGGCGCTCGCAGGCCTGGGGCTGTCGCTCGAGGACATCCGGGCAGTGCTGATTCAGGCCAACGTCAATCAACCCAAGGGCAACCTGGATGGCGCCAAGCAGTCCTACACCTTGGCCGCGGATGATCAGCTCTACAATGCTGCGTCGTACCGCCCATTGGTGATCGCTTATCGCAACGGCGCGCCACTCCGGCTCCGTGATGTGGCGAACGTGGTCGATGGGGTGGAGAACGCTCAACTGGCGGGCTGGGCCAACAACCACCGCGCGATCATTCTGAACGTCCAGCGCCAGCCCGGTGCGAACATCATTCAAGTCGCCGATCGGATCAAAGCACTCTTGCCGCAACTCAAGGCCTCGATGCCGCCCGGAATCGACTTGTCGATCCTCACCGACCGCACCGAGACAATCCGAGCTTCAGTTGCGGACGTGCAGTTCACCCTGATCCTGACCATCGTCCTGGTGGTGCTGGTGATCTTCCTGTTTCTCAGAAGCCTTTGGGCCACGATCATCCCGGGCGTCGCGGTGCCCCTCTCTCTGATCGGCACCTTCGGGGTCATGTACCTGCTCGGCTACAGCCTCGATAACCTTTCGTTGATGGCGTTGACGATCTCGACCGGCTTCGTCGTCGACGATGCAATCGTGATGATCGAGAACATCTCCCGCTTCATCGAACAAGGCGATTCAGTGTTCGAAGCAGCGTTAAAGGGGGCCAAACAGATTGGCTTTACGATCGTCTCCCTCACCGTCTCGCTGGTGGCGGTGTTGATCCCCTTGCTCTTCATGGGCGGGGTGATCGGTCGCCTGTTTCGAGAGTTCGCGGTCACCTTAAGCATCGCGATTGTGGTCTCGGCCCTCCTCTCATTGACCTTGACCCCGATGATGTGCGCCAAGCTTTTGCGGCCGATTCACGAGTCGCGTCATGGCCGGCTGTACGAGTGGTCAGAACGCTTCTTCAAATCGATGATCGGGACCTATGACCGAGGCTTGAAATGGGTGCTGCGACACCAGCGAACGACCCTGCTGGTGACGATCGGCACACTCTGCCTGACCCTGATTCTGTTCTATGTCGTTCCAAAGGGATTTTTTCCGCAACAAGACACCGGTCTTTTGCAGGGCGTTTCCGAGGCGGGTCCGGATGTCTCCTTTCAAAAGATGATGGAGCTCCAGCGGGCGCTTTCGGAAGTAGTGATGGCCGACCCGGACGTAAGCAGCGTCGCCTCGTTCATCGGGGCGGACGGAGTTAACACCACCACCAACAGTGGTCGGATGTCGATCGCCCTCAAGCCCAGGGATCAACGCAGCAGCGCCGCCGAAGTGATCTCGCGGCTTCAACCGAAATTAGCGAAGGTGCAAGGAATCACGCTCTATCTGCAACTGGTGCAGGACCTGAGCGTGGAGAACCGGATCAGCCGGACCCAGTTCCAATACACGCTCGAGGACGCGAACATCGAGGAGCTTCAGGCTTGGGGACCTCGAGTTCTGGCGAAGCTTAAGACCTTGCCCGAGCTCACCGATGTGGCGAGCGATCAGCAAACCACCGGGCTTCAGGCTAGCTTGAAGATCGACCGCGACACCGCTGCCCGCCTGGGAATCCTGCCCCAAGCGATCGACGACGTCCTCTACGATGCATTCGGTCAGCGTCAGATCTCCACCATCTTCACCCAGCTCAACCAGTACCGGGTGATCCTCGAAGTCAAGCCCGAGTTTCAACAGAGTCCAGACGCCCTCAAGCAAATTTACGTGCGCTCCAGCTCGGGGGAGGCGGTGCCACTCAGCGCCTTTGTCAGCTTCGCAACCACGACCGCCCCCCTTTCGATCAGCCATCAGGGCCAGTTTCCGGCAGTCACCTTGTCATTCAACCTCGCTCCCAACGTTGCTTTGGGTGACGCAGTTTCCTCGATCCGCCGGGCTGAACAGGAAATCGGAATGCCCGCTAGCATTCGGCCGAACTTCCAGGGCACCGCTCAGGCATTCCAGTCGTCGTTGGCCACCGAGCCTTTTCTGATTCTGGCAGCGCTGATCACCGTTTACATCGTGCTCGGCGTTCTCTACGAGAGCTACATCCACCCGGTGACCATTCTCTCCACCCTGCCCTCCGCCGGGGTCGGGGCGGTGTTGGCCCTGATGTTCAGCCGGACCGAGTTCAGCGTGATCGCGTTGATCGGCGTCATTCTGCTGATCGGCATCGTCAAGAAAAACGCGATCATGATGATTGACTTCGCGCTGGAAGCAGAGCGACAGCAGGGGCTGAAGCCGGAGGACTCGATTTATCAGGCGTGCCTGTTGCGCTTTCGGCCGATCATGATGACCACAATGGCCGCGCTTTTGGGCGGAATTCCGCTCGCGTTGGGTTCCGGCACCGGTTCGGAATTGCGGCGCCCACTCGGTATTTCAATTGTCGGTGGGCTGCTGATCTCTCAGGTTCTGACGCTCTACACGACACCCGTGATCTACCTCTATATGGACCGGGCGAGCAGATGGTTCGCGCGCTGGAGGACCAGGGTGAGCGTCCAGCCCAAGCCGGCTGCCGAGGGAGAGGCGATGTGAACGTCTCCGAACCGTTCATTCGACGGCCGATCGCCACTTCGCTGCTGGCGGCCGCGGTTCTGCTGTCCGGCGCGGTGGCCTATCGAATGCTTCCGATAGCGCCGCTGCCCCGGGTGGACTTCCCCGCCCTCGCCGTGTCCGCTGGCCTGCCGGGCGCCAGTCCCGAAACCATGGCTTCGGCGGTGGCCACTCCGCTCGAGCGGAGATTCGGGCGGATCGCCGGAGTCAACGAAATAACTTCTACCAGTACGCTCGGCTCGGCGCAGATTACCCTGCAGTTTGATCTGGATCGAAACCTGGACGCAGCCGCTCGCGACGTTCAAGCGGCGATCAACGCGGCGGGCGGCGAGCTTCCCACCAATCTTCCGAGTCGGCCGAACTACCGGAAGAACAACCCGGCGGATGCGCCGATCATGGTGCTCGGGCTCACCTCCGACAACATCCGGCTGGCCGAAATTTTCGACACTGCGAATACCATCCTGGTACAGAAGATCTCCCAGATTCCCGGCGTCGGTCAGGTGTTCGTCGGCGGCGGACAACAACCGGCTGTGCGAATCCAGGTGGATCCAGTCGCGCTGGCCGGCACCGGCCTTACTCTTGAGGACGTTCGGGCGGTGATCGCGCGGGTCAACGTGAACGAGCCGATCGGGAACTTCAATGGCCCGAGCCAGGCCACGACGATTTCCGCGAACACCCAGTTCTTCGTCGCCGAGCCGTACCGATCGTTGATCATCGCGTATCGCAATGGAGCGCCGGTCCGGCTGGGCGATATCGCGACGGTGATCGATTCGGTCGAGAACAATCGACTCGCCGCGTGGTTGGACGGCAAGCGCGGAATTGTAATCGTCGTGCGCCGACAGCCTGGGGCCAACATCCTCGAGACGATTGATCGGATCAAAGCCCTGCTGCCAAACCTGAAGGCGTCGATCTCTCCCGCGATCGATATCACGATCACGACCGACCGCACCGCCACGATTCGCGGATCGATCTCGGACGTTGAATTCACCCTGATGGTGACATTTGGATTGGTGGTGCTGGTGGTGTTCGTTTTTCTGCGCGACCTCAGAGCGACGATCATTCCGTCGGTAGCGGTGCCGCTCTCACTGGTGGGTACCTTCGGCGCGATGTACTTGCTGGGCTACAGCATCGACAATCTGTCGCTGATGGCCCTGACGATCTCTACCGGCTTCGTCGTGGACGACGCGATCGTGATGATCGAGAACATCACCCGCTACATTGAGGCAGGTGACTCGGTGCTGGACGCATCGCTCAAAGGATCCCGCCAGATTGGTTTCACCATCGTTTCGATCACCGTTTCGTTGCTCGCGGTGTTCATTCCGATTCTGCTGATGGGCGGAATCATTGGTCGTCTATTTCGAGAATTCGCGGTCACGTTGAGCATCGCGGTGGCGCTCTCGGCGTTGGTGTCCCTGAGCGTCACCCCCGCAATGTGCGCCAAGTTTCTTCGCGACGAGAGAACCGTCAGGCATGGCCGCCTCTACCGAGCCTCAGAACGTTTTTTTTCCGGCATGCTGAGCGCGTACGAGCACTCGCTGCGATGGGTACTTCGGCATCAGCCGCTCGTTCTAGCGGTGACGATCGCCACGATCGTTCTCACCGTCGTTCTCTACATCAAGGTCCCAAGGGGCTTCTTCCCCCAGCAGGACACCGGTATCCTGACCGGGTTCTCAGAAGCGAGCCAAGACATCTCTTTCAACGAGATGAGAAGGCGGTCGGAGGCGCTGAATCAGGTGGTGCTAGCCGATCCCGCCGTGGAGCACGTCAGCTCCTATATGGGCGGAGGCAGCACCGGGAACACCGGCTTTCTTATCATCCAGCTCAAGCCGCTCAAGGTCCGCAAGGTCAGTGCCGACCAGGTCGTCAACCGATTGAGACCGAAAACGGCCCGAGTGCCAGGCATCAACCTCTACCTCCAAGCGATCCAAGACGTTCGGATGGGAGGCCGACCTGGCCGAACCCAGTATCAGTACACGCTACAAGACGCGAACCTCCCGGAGTTGCTGCGCTGGGCGCCGCTGCTGCTCTCGAAGCTCCAATCCTTACCGCAGTTGCGCGATGTCGCCACCGATCAACAGGTCGCCGGGCTTCAGGCGACCGTGAAAATTGATCGCGATACGGCCGCACGACTTGGAATTCAGCCCCAAGCGATTGACGACACGCTTTACGATGCCTTCGGGCAACGGCAGGTTTCCACGGTCTACACCGAGCTGAACGCGTACCGGGTGGTCCTGGAGGTCAAGCCCGAGTTTCAGCAGAACCCAGATGCGCTGAAGTACATTTACATCCGTTCGTCCAGCAACGAGCCCGTTCCCCTCAGCCAATTTACGCACTACGAACCAGGTCTGACGTCTCTAGCGGTCAACCATCAAGGCCAATTCCCCGCCATCACGCTGTCGTTCAACCTCGCGCCCGGCGTCGCGCTGGGCGATGCCGTCACCGCGATCAACCGCGCCTCACAGCAGATCGGAATGCCTCCAACCGTTCAAGCCAATTTCCAGGGAACCGCCCAGGCCTTTCAGGCTTCGCTGAAGACGATGCCGGTCCTGATCATCACCGCATTAATTGCGGTCTACATCGTCCTCGGCATTCTCTATGAGAGTTTGATTCATCCGATCACGATTCTCTCGACGCTCCCTTCGGCCGGAGTGGGCGCATTGGTGGCGCTGATCCTCTGCAAAACCGAGCTCAGCCTGATTGCGGTGATCGGCGTGATCCTGCTGATCGGAATCGTGAAGAAGAACGCGATCATGATGATCGACTTCGCGCTCGAGGCAGAACGCGATCAGGGGATGAAACCGGAAGAGTCGATCTTCCAAGCCTCCCTGTTGCGTTTTCGGCCGATCATGATGACCACCATGGCGGCGTTGTTGGGTGCGCTGCCGTTGGCCCTTGGATCCGGCGTCGGCTCCGAACTTCGGCAACCACTGGGAATCGCGATCGTCGGCGGCTTGCTCTTCTCTCAGGCCCTGACGCTGTTCACCACGCCGGTGGTGTACCTTTACATGGAGCGGCTCGCGCAGCGGCTGGGAGGAAGACGCCGAGCGCTTGGAGCGAGCCCCGCGGCCGGAAGCTAGCCGCGGACGCGTTGGCGGCAGACGGTAATCGTGATCAAGCTCCGATCGGCGGCACGCCGAATCGTCATCGGCACACAAGTTCCTTCCGGTCCACGAATGTGCTGGACCGCGCCATTGAAGCCCAGTTCAAGCACGGTCTGTCCGTCGATTGAGAGGATCTCATCCCCGACCACCAATCCTGCCTGAGCAGCACCCGCTCCGGGCATCAGCTCGGAGATGACCAGAACGTCATTCCTCGCCATAAGAACCGCACCGATTCCGGTCAGCTCGAGCGTGGGCTCTTCGCCTTCGGCAGTCGGAGTCAAATCCAGCTCGACTGGCCCAAGCCGCTGCCCATTCTCAAACTGCAGCCCGGAGACAATCCGGGTGTGGTGACCCTCGGCACTCACCGTAACCGAGCCCAATCCACCCGCCAGCCCTCGCAACTCGAAGCGACCGGCGGAATCGGTCACCGTCGAGGATAGCAGCGAAATCACCGATGCCGAGCTGAGCTGTCCTTCCAGATAGACCTGTGCGCGCGCAAGCGCCGCGCCGCTCTTTCGGTCCACTACCCTTCCAAACAGCTCAGCACCTTTTTTCAGGTCGAAATCAATCAGCTTATCGGAGGGTCCCTCCTCGTTGGTAAAGATCGCCTCCGCCGAAGGTGAATAGCCATAACCGGCGACGATCGCCGCGTAATTGCCTGGCGGTAGTCCCGATATTTCGTACTTGCCTTGGCCATCCATGAAAGCGACCGAGGTCAAGGCATCTCGTGAAAGCGGGCCACGGACCCGCTGCAGGCTCAAAGTGAATGCCGCGATAGGCGCTCGGGTCGCGGCATCCCGGACTGTGCCGCTCAATCGGGTTCCCAAAGACAGCTTCAGCACCACCGAGCTTGAGCCCGATGGAATCGAATCCGCCTTGGCCGGGGCATAGCCAGGATAGCTCGCCCGCAAGTCGTACTCGGCCGGCCACAGATCGGTGATTTGGAACTGTCCATCGGGATTCGATCTCACGTCCGGGTGGAAGCGGCCTTGCCGTCGGCGACCGCGGCTGCGCACCGAGACGGATGCACCTTCGATTGGCGTTCCCTGCGGGTCCAAAACGCGCCCGGCAATGCTCTCGAGTTCTACCGACGGACGCAAGGCAGACAGGTGGATCTCCAGGCGGCGAGAAGCCAGTGCGTATTGACCCAGGTACGCTCGGCCCGCAGAGAAACTCGGATGATTGGCTTCCAGCCATGCCCCTTCGGGAGCACGAAAACGAAACTCGCCGCGATCGTCCGATGTGAAGCGATCCGGCAGCGGCGCCAAGGCGGTAACGCCCTCGGCTGCATTGAGCAGGCGAACGTCTGCGCCCGCGACCGGCTTGTCATCGGGATCCAGAACCACTCCGACGTACTCAACAGCGGGGGACAACATCAAAACCACGTCTTCGATTCGCTCGCCCACACGGGCATTGAATGTGATCGGACTTCGGCCCCACTCCGGCGCGAACGGCAAAAAGCCATCTGCGGTGACCGAGGCCAAGCGGTACGTGCCGATCTCCGAAGGCTCAAAACGAAACGCTCCTCCGCTTCCCGTTCGGATCGACGTTGCGCCGCGCGCGAACTCGAAGCTGAGCTCAGCTCCGCTGATCCCCTGCCCGGTCGCGCTGGAGAGGACATGCCCTCGCAGGGACCCAGCTATCGCCGTCGTGTCTTGAGCGGACGCTCCGCGGTTAAGCTGGATGGGTGAAGCCTCGTCCAGCCGCCAGGCCTCGATTTCACCGGCGGTCCGCTGGATGCGACTGGGGGCGCGAGCCGGAGAATGGCTGGCTGGCGGAGCGACTGAGGCGCGGAGCCACCAAAGCAACAGCAGCGCAACCACAGCAGAGATCAATCCAACACCGATTGTGCGCCGCCTGGACACGATCGGCCTCTACCAGCGCAAACCTTTTGTTCGCAATTGGCGCAGGCGTGAAATAAAGGAGAGCACTTGTGTCTTTAGCAAGATTGTCCCCGACCCATTTCGCCCGCAACTCCGCACACGCCGTTGTATTCCTGACCTGGTTGCTGGCGCACCAGGCGCTCGGGCAACGCTGGGATCCCAGCCAATTTTCAGAGATGCAGTGGCGATGCATCGGCCCGTTCCGAGGCGGGCGAACCGTCGCAATCACCGGCGTCGCGCGTCAACCCAACCTGTTCTACATGGCCGCGGTCAATGGTGGCGTCTGGCGAAGCTCAGACTATGGACAGGTATGGACTCCCATCTTCGATGGCCAACCAACGGGCTCGGTCGGTGCAATCGCGGTC
>Ga0209701_10000655_pt1 | contig 20984 bp, 20 predicted proteins | sample CZO8metaG_4_FD_188356 | JGI IMG/M metagenome (GOLD analysis project Ga0209701, IMG submission 188356) | Vadose zone soil microbial communities from the Eel River Critical Zone Observatory, Northern California, USA - CZOApr15con2H3.8 metaG... | ecosystem: Environmental > Terrestrial > Soil >... | reverse complement strand
ATGGTAAACAGGATGCAGCCATGACCGCCCGTGTTGACCATTGCTCGAGCCGACCGCTGGCCCATGACAAAGGACGCGTTGAGGATGCCCTGGATGTCCTCGAGCCACACGCTATCTGGCATCTCGAGAAAGGGCGTCGGCATCCTTCCCGGGGCTGCGTTGCTGATCATCACGTCCATACGAGGCGAGATCTTGAGTGCGGTTTCAATGGCACGGTCACATGCTGCGAACTCGAGGATGTTGCATTTGATCGGATGTGGTTTCGCGCCGCGTTCCTTCACCTCGGCTTCGACCCGCTCGAGGCGGTCCGGCATCAGATCGACGAGATACAGGTTTTCAGCTCCCTGCTCAGCGAACTTCAGCGCCGTGGCGCGGCCGAAGCCACTGCCGGCCCCGGTGATGAACACGTTCCTTCCGCTAAAGCGCTCGTTGTTCATCAGCGATCTCCTTGTGTACCGGGTGAGGTGAGATGATGCTATAAAATATCAAATCCGTACCGGAGGGGAAGGCATGGCAAAGGTTGCGGTTAACGGAGTCCAGATCTTCTATCAACTGACCGGCGAAGGCGATTACCTGATGCACGTGCCGGGCGCTGTCGTCGCCCATGAAGGCTACGCCGCCGTCACGCCAGGCATGGCCAGGCACTTCAAGGTCCTCGACTTCGATCCCCGCGGATACGGCGAGAGTGATCGGCCAAAGCAGCGCTACACGTTTGACGTTTGGGCGGACGATATGGTTGGACTCCTTGATGCGTTGGGCATCGACCGCACCCACGTTCACGGCGGTTCGATGGGTAGTTCTCTAGGCGCTCATTTCGCCGCCAAGTACCCAAGCCGCATCCACGGACTCGTCCTGAGCGGCTGTACCGCGAAATCGGACTTCATGTCCAAGCTTCAGTTCCAGATCTGGAAGCACCTGGCCAATAGCTACGGGACCGGAAGCCTAGAGCTCGCTTACGCGCTGTGCAGCGAGTCCTTTTCGCGCCGATTCCTCGATGGGCCAAACGGAAAGATGGATGCGGTGCGAGGACTGGCAGCCGCCGCCGGGCGCAACGTCGACGCTGACGTCCTCTGTGATGCCTGCGACGCGCTTATCGACATCGACGTCACGGCTGAGCTCGCGAAGATCACCGCGCCCACGCTGGTCGTGGTCGGCGACGGCGACATCCTGACTCCCGCTGACCAAGGACCGAGCGGCGCCGGCGGCCGCTACATCTACGAGCACCTCGTGAACGCGGAGTTCAAAGAGTTCGCGGTCATCGAGAATGCCGGCCACGCCAACCTCATGGACAATCCGGATCAGTCGAACCGGGTAGTCATCGACTTCCTGAAGCGTGTCAGCGAGCGCTCTGCGAGCGCTCACGCGAGAGGCTAGAAGCGATGTCAAAGGTGAATGTGAACGGCTGTGATATCTGGTACGAGATCAGCGGCAGCGGCGCACCCGTGGTCCAGATTGGCGGTGCGGTAAGCGGTCACGAGGGATATGCCCTGGTAACGCCCGAGCTCGCGAAGCATTTCTCGGTACTCGACTACGACCATCGAGGCTACGGTATGAGTGACCGCCCGAAGCAGAAGTACACGATGGATACCTGGGCCGACGACCTGAGGGGCCTGCTCGATGCTCTCGGCATCGAAAGGACCCACGTCCACGGCGGTTCGATGGGCGGTTACATAGCGATCAAGTTCGCCACCAAGTTCCCCGAGCGCGTCGACCGACTTGTCATCAACGGCGCCGCCGCGAAAAGCGACTTCACGTGTCGGTGTCAGTTCGAGGTTTGGAAGGCTGTTGCCCTCAAGTACGGCGTTGACTCGGACGAGCTCGCGCAAGAGCTCTGTACAAAAGCCTTCTCACGATCCTGGCTCGACAGTCCTGAGACAGGTGGCGAGAACGCAGTCCGCTGGATGCGTGAGGCAACGGCGCCCAATGCATCGCTACACGTGTTCCTGGATGCGTGCGACGCGATGATCGAGACCGACGTGACCTCTCAGCTAAGTCGCGTGAGCTCGCCAACCCTGCTCATGGTCGGATCTGAAGACGTGCTGACACCGATCGACCAGGGCCCGGAAGGCGCCGGCATGCGCTACATGCACGAGCACATCAAAGGATCTGAGCTCTGGATCGCCGATGGATCTGGTCACGGGCTGCTGGCTGAGAAGGCGCGGGAGACGGTGGAAAAGGTGATCGACTTCCTCAGCGCCTGATCCCGGCCTGGCGCCTCAGGCATGCCGAAAGAGCCCTGAGCCCGACCTCGAGGTCTGCCTTTGACGAAGCCAATGACACCCTGACCATACCCTCACCTCCAGGTCCGAATGCCGAGCCCGGCACCGTACCCACGCGCTCCTCGCGCAGCAGGCGCCGGGCGAAGTCGAGCGAATCCCCAGCCGGCGATGTGTCCACCATTAGATAGAAGGCGCCACAGGGTCGGACGTAGCCGATCCCCTCACCGTCCAACAGCTCCATAGCCAGATCTCGCCGCTCGCGGTAGGAGTCAACCATCTTGGCGACGACGCCTTGAGGGCCCAACAGAGCCGCCTCGGCTCCTTTCTGGGACAACGACGACGCCGACGCGACAACCGGCTCCTGCAGCTTGCCGATGATGGCTGCAAGCTCGCGCGAGGCGACAACGTAGCCAATCCGCCAGCCGGTCATGGCGTACGTTTTCGAGAACGTGAAGACTGTGATGATGCGATCCCGCCCGCCCAGGGTGGCGAGGCTCACCGCTTCGCCTTCGAGGATGATCTCGTCGTAACACTCATCTGAGATAACCCATAAGTCATGGTGTTCAGCGATCTCGACAACGCGTTTTAGCTCGTCAGCTCCGTAAACAGCGCCCGTCGGATTACATGGCGAGTTGATAACCAGCACCTTTGTCCTGGGGCCGATCGAGCGTTCAATCGCGTCTGGGTCCAGGGCAAAACCACGCTGACGGTCCAGCGGGAACCGCTTGAGGACTCCGTTCTGAAGGTGGATCTGTGCGGGATAGCCGGGCCAGACCGGATCCGACACGAGCACCTCGTCACCCGGATTCAGCAACGCCAGAAAGGTTGTGAAAAGCCCACCTCCTCCGCCCGTGGTGACCACCACCTGATCGGCGGTCGTAGGCAGTTGATTTCGGTGAGTGACCTTCTGTGCGATCAGCTCGCGCAGCTCCGGATAGCCCGCTGAAGGCGGATAGCGCGTGTAGCCGGCGCTGGCGGCGCGCGCCGCTGCCTCGATGATGTGCGCGGGCGTCACGAAGTCGGGGTCTCCGACCTCGAGTCGAATCACGTCCGGCACCTCGCGGGCAAGGTCGGCCATGACCCGTATGCCCGAGTGTGGCGTCGTCGTGATGGCGCGTGCGACTTCAGGCATCGCGCAGGAGACCTCTCCGCGGAATCGGCGGTGGGATGAGAACATGCTCCTTCACGACCCAGAACGTTCCCGTGGTCTTGGCGTAGTTCGGCACGTCTGCCCATGCCACGCCGATTTCGGGGGAGTCCATCGCCTTTTTCAGGGCCTCCTCATCGTCGAACCATTGCTCCACGAATGCGTCAGCGTGCAATCGCCCGCGGGTCCGGCGCACAACCTCTGACACGACGTAGCCGCGCATCCCTGGCGCCGCCGCCGATATGGGAGCGTGAACGTCGACCCAGTACTTGATGAAGTCCGGCACGCTGAAGTCCTCGCGCCGGTAGGCGGTCCCGATCGTCTTGATCACTGCGTTCCTCCCTCCTTGGTGGCAAATCGCGCCTGGTCGACAAAGCCGATCACCTGCTCGATGACATGGGTGCGCCAGGGTTCTTGAAGCAGATCGGCTCCCTGCGTTGTAGTCGGAAAGCTGATCACGCCTGCGGGACCGATCGACCGGTTGCGCAAGTCGCGCGCGGCGTGGTCCGCGTCTTGGTCTGCGGCACCCACAAAAAACAGCTTGGCTGTGCCGTCGCCGCGTAGGTTCGCCCCCGCCTGGCCATGCGGACTGGGGCTGAAGAGCACGAGAGCGTCAGGGCGGGGAACCAGGCTTGGAGACAGCGCCGCTGCGGCCACGGCACCGGCGGCGATGAGGACCAGCAGCCCTGATGAGTCTCGACGAGCCTGGGCCAAAAGCGCAGCCAGGTCGTCTGGAATGCTCGCTTCATCAGCGGCCCCGTCAGAGGCGCCGTGACCGCGGAGGTCGATGGTCGCCACGCCGTAGCCGGCGACCGACAACGGGCCTACCAGTGGGCGCCAGCAATCGAGGTCGCTACCGAAGTCATGGGCCATCACCACCCAGTCCGATCCGCCTGGCCACGACTCGCCGCGAAGCCGGGTTCCGTCGGCCGTGACGACTTCAAATGGAAGCGCGTGCATGTCGCCTTTGCCGCTTTGACGGCAGTCCTCTTAGCAGCGATGGAACTGATTCCAGGAGGCTTTGCGTATAGCTGTGTTCGGGACTGCGGAAGATCTCGTCTGCGGGCGCGACCTCGACCAGCTTGCCGAAATTCATCACTGCGACGCGGTCAGCCATGAAGCGCACGACCGCCATGTCGTGGCTTATGAAAAGGTAGGTGAGACCGAGCCGAGCCTGCAGCTCTCTCATCAAGTTCAGGACCTGCGATTGCATGGAGACGTCTAATGCGCTAACTGGCTCGTCGGCGACAATGAACTCCGGGTTCACCGCGAGCGCTCGCGCGATGCTGATGCGCTGTCGCTGCCCGCCGGAAAACTCGTGCGGGAAGCGATCGGCTGCGTCCTTGGGGAGGCGTACAAGCTCGAGAAGCTCCGATACGCGTTGGCGCCTAGCGCGGCCACTCAGACCCAAGTGGCTCATGCCCTCCGCCACGATCTCCTCGACTTTGAAGCGTGGGTCGAGTGAGCCAAAAGGGTCTTGAAAGACGATCTGCGCCCGCTGACGGAAATGGCGCAGTTCGGTGGCGCTCGCTCGAATGACATCCAGCTTGTCAAATACCACTGTGCCCTCGGAAGCCGGCAGCAACCGCAGGATGAGTCGAGCCAGGGTGCTCTTGCCAGACCCTGATTCGCCCACGAGACCGAGTGTCTGTCCGCGCTCAATCGAGAGCGAGACATCGTCGACCGCTACGCGCCACGACGTTGGACGCCCGAAGAAGTCCCGCTTCAACGGGAACCTCTTCGTCAGGCCCTTCACCTCGAGCATGGGCTCAGAGCTCGAGGGGCGTGGAGTTGTAGCAGCGGAGCTCATGCTGATCCTCAGTCATTTCCAGCAACGGATGTTTCTGCTCGCAGATAGGGATTCGATTCGGGCAGCGCGGGGCGAAACGGCATGCGGGAGGCAGGGCGTTCAGCTCTGGAACGCGACCCTCGATAACGTGAAGTTCGTCGCGCCGTCTGGCCAGGTCGGGCATGCTGAGAAGTAGGCCCTGCGTATAGGGATGGAGTGGGTTGTCAAACATGGTCTGTGTAGGAGCGACCTCGACGATCTCGCCGGCGTACATGACCGCCACCCGATCGGCGATCTCGTGCACGACCCCCAGGTTGTGGGTGATCAGAATCACACTCAGGTCCATGTCGTCCTGGAGTTCAGCGATCAGATCGAGGATCTGAGATTGCACCGTGACGTCGAGAGCTGTCGTCGGCTCGTCGGCAAGAAGCAGCTTCGGCTCCATGAGGAGCGCCATTGCCAGCATCACGCGCTGGCGCATTCCACCCGAGAACTGATGTGGGTAGTCGTCCAGGCGTGATGCGGCCTTGCCGATGCCCACTCGGTCGAGCATGTGGATCGATCGATCCCTGGCCTCGCCGCTGCTCATCGACTCGTGCGCGTTGAGTGTCTCGATCAGCTGGTAACCGATGGTGAAAGCCGGGTCTAGGGCGCTCATCGGCTCTTGAAAGACCATCGAGATCTCTTTACCTCGGATACGGCGCATCTTGCGGGCGCTGACAGCCAGCAGATCGCCGCCATCAAAGAGGACCGAGCCGCCGGTGATGCTTGCTGATGCGGGCAGCAAGCGCATGAGGGAAAGGGCCGTCATCGATTTTCCGCACCCACTCTCCCCCACCAACCCCAGGATCTCGCCGCGGCCGACTGTAAACGAGACGCCGTCGACGGGCCGGACCGACCCCCGCCGTTGTTTGATTGTTGTGGTCAAACCCTTTACCTCGAGGAGGTGGTCCGCAGTCACGCCGATCGCGGCGCTGGTGGCCGGCTGGGCGGCGCTCATCGATAGGTCCGCATACGGGGGTCGAAGATGTCGCGTAAGCCGTCACCGAGCGTGTTGAGGCCCAGCACGATCAAAGCTATGGCGATGCCGGGGACGATCGCCGCCCACGGGTCGACGTAGAGAAGGCCGCGTCCGACCGAGATCAGCTGTCCGAGACTCGGCAGTGGCGGCTGCGCGCCCAAGCCAATAAAGGCGAGACCGGCCTCGGCGATGACTGTGATCGCGATGTAGTAGGACGCCATCACCAGCGTCGTTCCGACGGTATTCGGTATGAGGTGACGCGCGATTATCTTCCAGTCGGGCACCCCGAGCGCGCGAGCGGCCTCGACGAACTCGCGCTCGCGCAGCGAGAGCACTTGAGCGCGGATGATGCGGGCGAATCCCGCCCAGTTGACCAGGCTTATCGCCGCGATCACAGCCGGGAGGCCCGGCTGGAGGATGCCGACGATGATCACTGCGACCAGGATCACGGGGAAGCCCCAGGTCAGGTCGATGAGGCCCCCGACAATACGGTCAAGCGCCCCGCCGTAATACCCGGAGGCTGCGCCCACCGCCATCCCAACCGGCATGGAGATGAGCGTCACCGCTACGCCCGCGGTCAGGGAGACTCCAATCCCTGCGGCCACCCGCCACGCGAGGTCGCGACCGAACTGGTCCGTGCCGAGCAGATGGCCAGGCGTTAGGGGAGGCTGGAGGCCCTGCTCCAGGTTCTGATCGAGATACAGGTGGTGAAACGATGGGAAGGCCAGCACTATGGCGCCGGCGATCCCGATCGCGACGAAGATCACGGTCAGGATGGCGCCAAGAAGCGCGAGCTTGTTGGCAAACAACAGGGCCCATGCGTCGCTGATCCGCTCGCGCCGGCCAAACCGGAAGCCGAGGTCGGCCGCCACGATCTCGGTGCTCGCCATCAGGCGGCCTGCACGCGCTCGCGGACGCGCGGGTCTACCACTTGCTGGCCGACATCAGCCAGTAGGTTCAAAAGGATCACTGCGAACGTCAGCAGAAGGGCCAGGACCTGAGCAACGCTGTAGTCACGTCTGATGACTGCGTCGACGAGTGTGGCGCCAAGGCCAGGCCACCGAAAGATCACCTCGACGATGAGCGTGTACCCCAGAAGGGTGCGCAGCATGATGCCCGCCAGTGCTATGACCGGCGGAAGCGCGTTCCGAAGGGCGTGGATCCACATGATCCTCCACTCTTTGAGCCCCTTGGCGTATAGGGTCCGCACATAGTCGCGTCCGAGCTCCTCAAGGACGGAGGACCTCACCAGGCGCAGGTTTACCGCTATTGCCTCAGCAGAGAGCACGACCGCCGGCAGGACGATGTTGGTGATGTCATCTGAGCCCGCGACGGGCAGCCACTTCAGCCAGATTCCGAACAGCTGGATCAGGAGGATGGCGAGGAAGAAGTTCGGGATGCCCATCCCAAGCACTGCCAGCAGCATGGTGCCCTGATCCCATGGTGTGTTGCGCTTCCACGCGGCCAGCACTCCGAGTGGAATGGCAGTTGCATACGTGAGAATGGCCGCTGCGAGTCCGAGCTTGAGCGTGTTCAAGCCCGCCTGCTTGATGATGTTTGGGATTGGCTCGCCGCTGAAGAGCGACACCCCCGGCTGACCGGTGAGCAGGTTGTGGATGAAGATGAGGTATTGCTCCCACAGCGGCCGGTCCAGGAACAATTTGTGCCTGAGCCCTTCGATAAGGCCGATCCTATTGAGAGGATTGAGCAGCACGTCCCCCGGGTTTCCGGGAGCCAGCCGCATGCCGTAGAAAATTATCAGCGACGCGATGAACAGCAAAATCAGCGCATAAAGCGTCCGGCGGAGGATGAAAGTCGGCATTACGCAGTCATAGTTTGGGGGAGGTGGCCGGGCGCTCCCAGGCCATCTCCCCCTCGAGCCTTAGTCCGGCTAGTGCTCAAACCAAACGTCGTTGTAGAGCGGGTACAACATCGATTGGCTGGGCTTCCAGCCGTGAACCTTCTTGTTCTGCACCCAGATGTTGTTTGGGGTCACCACCGGGATCTTCGGAAGCTTCTCAGCCCATATCAGCTGTGCCTTGCGCGCTGCGGCCTCCAGCTGGGCGTCGGTAGCGGCGCTCTGCCAGGCGTCGAACGCTGCCTGCAGGTCCGCCATATTGCCGTTGTACTTCTTGCTTGGAATCGTCGCGAAGATGACGAGGACGTCGATGGGACTCGACCAGAGCCACTCGTATCCGAATGCCTCCGCGGTATCGTTCCAGTGCGGGAAGAAGGTCGCACTTTCGAGGCTTACGACTTTCATTTCCACGCCGACCTTTTGCAGGGAGGCTGCAACTGCCTCCATCACCGGCGCGCCGTCAGACTGCTGCGCCCAGTTGTAGTACGTGAAGGAAAGCCTCTGACTGTTCTTCACTCGAATGCCGTCCGAGGCCACCTTCCAGCCCTGGCCGTCAAGCAGTGACTTCGACTTCTCGGGGTCGTACTGGTTGAACTTCTCGACGCCCTTCTCGTACCACCTGTAGTTTGGGTTCAGAGGCCCGTACGTGGCCACGGCATGTCCGAAGAACACGGACTTCACGATGCCCTCACGGTCGATGGCGTGTGAGATTGCCTGCCGGACATCTACCTGGTCGAACCCAAGACGGGTCATCGCACAGTTGAGTGCGATAAACGAGTTCGAAGTCGATGCCCACTCTTGGACGATCAGGTTGGAGTTCGCCTTCAAGCGAGCGACGTCCTGGCCGGCAGGATTCTTGACCGCCATCACCGTGCCTGCCTCCATCTCGTTGGCGCGGTTGGCCGGCTCGGTGATCGGCACCCACTGCACTTTGTCCACGTACGCCTTGCCCTTGTTATCCAGGAAAGGTATGACCGTACCTGCGTAGGCCTCGTTCCGAGAGACGATCACCTGTTTGCCGGGCGTGAACTCGGTCAGCTTAAAGGGCCCGGTTCCGTCCACCACGGTGGCGCCGTAGGTGTCGCCGGCCTGAAGCCGTGCAGCGTTGTTGTGGATCATCGAGTACTCGGTGGCGAGTGTCTCCCCAATAGCAGCCCAAGGCTTGGACAGCTTGAGGACCACTGTGTTGTTCGCTCCAGCGCTGACATCGCTGACGCTCAACCAGAAGACCTGGTTCTGGCCGATCTTCGGGTCGCGGAAGAGGTTGAAGTCCTCGACCACGTTCGCGTTGGTGCACGGCGCACCAGAATGGAACTTGACGCCGCTGCGTACCTTGAGCGTCCACGTGAGGTTGTCGCTTGAGACGGTCCACGACTCGAAGAGCGCGGGGACGATCTTGCCGGCAAAGTCCCGAATCATGGTGAACTCGTACAGTGCGACATAGCCCGGATCGGCCCATCCGCTGAGAACGGTGTCCATCTTCGTGAAGTCGCGGTCGTAACCTTCGATGAACGTACCGCCCGTCTTGACTGTGGTTGACCCTCCGCTGTTGCCGGAGGTCGAACATGCAGCCAGGATGGCTGCGGCTGACGACAGCGAGAGGCCCAGGATGACAGCTTGACGCACAAACTCGCGTCGCCCGATCCTCCTGGCCAGGTAGTCGGATACGAGGTTGTTGACCCCGCCCTGAATGCTGTCCTCGCTCATGCTCTCCTCCCGATTTGCGTGGATTGAAGGCGCCGCCGACTTGATAATTTATAAGATCCTAACACCACAACCCCGCCCATTCAAGATGGCCGGCAGTGATCGCGCCGAGGGTTTGGGACCCGTAAGGAGCTGAAGTTGGAGTTCGACGTCTTGGTTCGCGGCGGCATGGTGTATGACGGCACGGGGCGCTCGCCCATGCGTGCCGATATCGGCATCGTTGGCGACCGCGTAGCCGCAATCGGTTTGCTCGAGGCGGCAGGTGCGGTGGACGTGGTCGACGCTGTCGGGTTGTCCATTGCCCCTGGATTCATCGATTCGCATACCCATTCCGACATGGCGTGCTTCCTGGGAGCAGAGCACGACGATGTGATCCAGGCGGCGGTTCGCCAGGGGGTCACCACCGAGGTGTGCGGCAACTGTGGGTTCAGTCCGTTCCCTTGTCCGCCCGGTCGAGGGGCGGAGTTGGAACACCACCTCGCCACCCTTTTCGCCACACCCACGATCGGGTGGACAGATCTTGCCGGCTACTCGGCCGCCTTGCATCAGCGCGGGCTCACGGCAAACCTGGCTCCACTCGTCGGGCACGGAAGCTTGCGCGCAGCAGTCCTCGGCTTCGCCGACCGCCCGGCCGATCAGGACGAGTTGCGGGCAATGACACGACTCCTGGACGAGGCTCTCGAACAGGGAGCGCTTGGGCTGTCATCCGGGCTTGTTTACATGCCAGGAGCAGCGGCGGGAACTGAAGAGTTGGTCGCCCTGGCCAGGTCGGTGGGGCAACATCACCGCGTCTACACCAGCCACATCCGAGGCGAGACGGACATGGTGGCCGAATCGGTTGCCGAGGCGATCCGGCTCGGCCGGCACGCGGCAGTCCCGGTGCACATCTCACACCACAAGGTGTGCGGCCGCCAGAACTGGGGACGAACAGAAGAAACGCTCGAGCTGGTCAACTCGAGCCGCCACGCCGGGATGGACGTCAGCCTGGACATGTACCCGTACACGGCGGCGAGCACGCTCCTCTACGCCATGCTTCCCAACTGGGCCCAGGCTGGTGGGATCGATTCGATGGTGGGCCGATTGCGCGACCGGCAAGCGCGCGAGCGAATTCGGCGAGAGTTCGAAGATGGGCCGCCGGAGTGGCAGAACATCCCGCGGGCCGCAGGATGGGACCGGATCGTCATCTCCAACTGTCCTGGCCGGACTGAGACAGAGGGCAGATCGGTTGTCGAGCTCGCAACCGAGGCCGGCATTGGGCCTGCGGAGTACGTATTCGACCTCCTGGTCGAGCAGAGGGCTCAGGTGATGATGATCGTGCACATGATGGATGAAGCCGACGTGCGCCGGGTCCTGGCCTACGAAGGGACGCTGATCGGGTCGGACGGCATCCCCCTCCCCGGCAAACCTCATCCCCGCTGGGCCGGCACGTTTGCGCGGGTGCTCGGACAGTACAGCCGCGAACTCGGATTGCTCGACCTCTCCACGGCGATACGCAAGATGACGTCAATGACCGCCGAGCGATTCGGTTTGGCGGATCGCGGCGCTCTCGCTCCGGGCGCTTATGCCGACCTGGTTGCCTTCGACCACGCCGCCATCATCGATACCGCAACCTTCGAGTCGCCGTTGACCCCGCCGATCGGCATCCGGCACGTTTTTGTCAACGGCCGGCAGGTCGTGAAAAACGGCGAGATGACCGGCGCGCGCCCTGGGCGCGTCATGAGGGCGGCTTAGCACGATGCGGCTGTTAAGGTAGGTGCAACCCAGGATGGGAGAGATACGGTCGGCTCGACGACAGGAACTCAATGAGTTCGTCCTGGGAGAGGCCGAGCCCCTGGAGCTCATCACCGCGGTCGACGTGGCCTACAAGGGGATCAGGTCTTCGATCCTCAGCGGTGATTTCGAACCTGGCATGCAGCTGAAGCTCCAGAACCTGGGCAATCGGTACTCCATCAGCCTCATACCCGTGCGCGAGGCCCTGAGGTTGCTCGAGGCCGAGGGCCTGGTTGAGTCCGTGCGCAACAAAGGCGCGCGCGTGGCGCCGATTTCCATGGCTGACGCGCTCGATGTTTACAGGCTTCGGCTGATTCTGGAAACTGCCGCGTTGAAAATGGCGTTCGAGCACGTGGACGACGAATTGATCAAGACCCTGCAGCAATACCAGCGGGCCATGAGAGAAGCCTTCTCCGTCAATCGCGACACCTACCTCTCGATCCACCAGAAGCTCCATTTCGGCATCTACAACCGCAGCGGATCGAAGTGGACCCTCAAGATGCTGGCGCTGCTTTGGAGCCACAGCGAGCGCTGGCGTAGGCTCTCGCTGGCCAAGCTCGACCTCAACGCCCCCACCGAGGACCATTCAGACATCATTGCTGCGCTCGGCGCACGAAACCTTCGCGCCGCGTGCGCTGCCCTCGAACACCACATCCAGGTCAGCGTGAAGTCGCTTGAGTCGACGCTTCCGACAACGAACGAAGACGGAGCCGCGCCTTCCAAAGGCCTCCCGTCGAAGCCCGCGACATTGACTCGGCGTCCTAGGACTAAGTCGCGGCGCTGATCGACTCGGCCTTGACCGGATTCGTAAGGTCGCCGATGCCCTCGATGCTGACCGTTACCTGGTCTCCCGCCCTCAGATAGCGAGGCGGCTTCCGGGCCGATCCCACGCCTGGTGGGGTACCGGTGCTGATGACGTCTCCGGGCGACAGGGTGACGGTCTGGCTGATGAAACTAACCAGCTCCGCCACACCGAACACCATCTCCCTGGTGCTGGAATCCTGCAAGACTTCGCCGTCGATCGAACACCGGATCCGCAATTTCTGAGGATCGGCTATCTCGTCCGCTGTCACGAGCCAGGGACCGAGAGGAAGAAACGTATCGACAGCCTTGCCGTGCAGCCACTGGCCACCACGCATCTGGAGGTCACGTGCCGAAACATCGTTGGCGCACGTGTAGCCGGCCACGTAGTCGAGAGCCGCCGACGCGGATACACGCCGAGCCGGGCGCCCGATCACGACAGCCAGCTCGGCTTCGTAATCCACCTGGGTGGGCGCGAACCCGGGCAATAAGATCGCAGCTCCCGGACCGATCAACGAGTTCCGGAACTTGGCAAAGAGCACAGGCTGTTCTGGTACTGGCTGGCCGCTCTCCGCCGCGTGATCGCGGTAGTTCAGCCCGACGCAGATGATCTTCTCAGGGTGCGTTACCGGCGCCGTCAGACGGAGGCCCGCGAGCGGCCTGGGGCGGCCATCCTTGGGCTGGGTGCCGCCTAAATATGCGATCAGGTCGATCCCCATGGGAACTACCGAGTCACCCTCGATCCGTCCGAACCCGCCGTCGAAGCTGACGAGCCTCACCTGACGCCAGCCTGGCTTTCGACCCGCTTCAGGAAGTCGATGACCGCTCTGTTTGACGGTTCCGGATTGTCCATCAGGTTGGCGTGACCGGCGCTGGGGATGATCACGAATTCGCGGAAGCGTGCGTTATCCAGGTGCTCGTATATGAAACGGCCGCCCGCACCGTCGGGCCCTTGATCGGCCGGCGTGAGCACGTCCTCGTCGCCGACCATGACCAGGGTCGGCGCCAGGACCCGTGTGAGATCAGGAATCATGTTCATGTCGATAAGGGCATCGCAAGCGTCGCAAAAGACGTCGGCGTTCACGTTGCGCCTGGTCACGTCCATAACCCCCTTTACGAGCGCGTCGCCTCCATCCGGGCCATCCAGGTAAGCCCTCGAAACCGCTTTGTTGCACTGGTCGTAGGCGAGTTCCCGGCTCCCCGTGCCGTAGGCTCGCGCCAGCGCCTTCCAGACCTCGTACTGATATTTCGCCATGTGATCTGACTTGGCGGAGCTGCCGCTGACCACCAGCCCATTAACGCGGTCGGGGTAGCGGGCTGCGTAATGGATGGCCAGCGAGCCACCCATCGATCCTCCATGAACATGAGCACGCTGGACGTCCAAGGCATCGAGCAAGGCGGCCATGTCCGCCGCCCAGACATCGAATGTGTACTTCTGGTGGGGACGGTCGCTCAGGCCGTAGCCGCGCGGGTCGAAGTCGATCACCTTGAAATGCTCAGCCATGCCGGGCGTGACCGCGCCATAACCCTCGTGACCGCTTACGGCACCAGGCACTTGAAGCACGTACTCGCCCGCGCCCGAGATTTCGTAATACAGCTGGACGCCGTTGACTTTCACCCTTGGCATTAGCGCCTCCCCTTGGTGTCAAACCGGATCGAGTGATAGAACGGATACAACGTGGCGGGGTAAGGCTGATAGCCGCCCACATGCCGGTCGACGACCCATACGTCCTCCGGCGTCAATAGCGGAATGTAGGGAAGCTGGTCGGCGACGATCTTCTGGGCGCGACTCGCAGCCTCTTTCATCTCGAGATGATTGGTGGCCCGCACCCAGCTGTGAAAAGCTTGGTCAAGCTCGGGAACCGAAGCGCGCTGGGCATTCGGGAAAGGCCGGCACCACGAAGCGGTGAAACCGATGATGGCATCCATCCCGTCTTGCCACAACCATTTGTTGATGAAGCTGGCCGGGCCGGCTTCGAGAGCCGAATAGAACTCTTTGAAAGGCGGCACCGGTCGCGGCGCCAGGCTTACGCCAACTTCAGCCAGCTGGGCGGCCAGGCTATCCGCGACCCGGCGGTGGACATCGTCATCCTGAACCACACATTCGAACTCGAGGCGCCTGCCGGCCTTCTCTCGCACGCCGCCACTGCCTCTGATCCATCCCGCCTCATCCAGCAATCGCCCCGCATGTCCTGCGTCGGTTTTGGCGACCGAATCGACGGTGGGCTCGTACATGGGATCCCAGGCGGGAAGCGGACCCCACGTGCCGCGACCGTAGCCGCCAACAGCCGCCTTCACCAGACGATCGCGGTCGATGGCCAGAGAGATTGCGCGGCGAACCCGCACGTCATCGAATCCGAGGTCCGTCGCGCTCCAGTTCAGGCCGAGGTAGACGTTTGCGCTCTGACCGTGGCGGAGCACGCGAAAACGTGGGTCGGCCTCGAGGCGCTCGATCTCTGATGGGACGGGTCCGTGAAGGCAATGGACACGGCCATCCTCCAAAGCCTGCAGCCGCTCCACCTCATGAGGGATGGAAATCCACTCCACCGCATCGATCGGTGCCGCGCCGCTGCTGCCCAGGAATTCCGCCGGGGCGCCGGGGTATCGCCCCCAGCGTTCGGCCACAACGTGCTCGGGAGTCCAGTGGCTCAGCCGGAATGGACCCGTACCATCCGCCAGCTTCTCCCCAAAAGCGTCCGGCTCGCGCGCGCGCAGTGCCTCGTTGAAGACCGCGGTGTGCGTGCCCCAGAGCAGCGATGGAAGGTTCGGGCACGGGTGGTGGAGCCGGAAATGGAGCGTTTCCTGATCTTCCACAGTGACGGTGTCGACCGGATCCCAGTACCAGCTCTGCCGATCCTCATAGAATCCCCAGCGCAATCGATGCATCGCCGCCGCGACGCTTGACGCATCGCACGGTGCGCCTGAGTGGAAACGCAGGTTCGGCCGTAGGCGGAACCTCCAGTCCAGACCGTCTGGCGATGTGGTCCAACTCTCGGCGAGGTATGGATGCGGTTTAGCGTCCGGACCTTTGACCACGATCGTCTCGTAAATGGCGATACTGGGCGGATCGATGTGCGCGCCGAAGGGATCAAGGCGGCTGAACGGATAGTCGAAGGCCTCGCGCAGAGTCTCTATTGAGCAATCTCCGAGTGCTGCCGCAATTTATATAGAATATAAACTACTGCGTTGCGGCTCCTGCAGAACGTTTACCTCGTGGGCGGCGGACCCTTTGCAGGTATGGGCCTCACCGCGGGAGGCGACTCTCACGTCTATCTAATAGATGGCGGTTCGGAGCTCGCCCTCATCGATTGCGGGCTCGGCATTTCGTTTGATTCAGTGATCGGCAATGTCAAGGCCGACGGATTCGATCCAGGCCGCATCACGAAGCTTTATCTCACGCACTACCACGCTGACCACGCCGGGGGGGCGTCACGTTTTCAGGAACAGCTAGGCCTCAGCGTCGCCATCGGCCTGGACGCCAGAGACGCTCTGGCGACCGGAGACGAGTCCGCAACCAGCCTGGCGGCCGCGCGGGAAGCCGGCATCTACCCCGCTGATTACAAGCTGCGGCCGTGCCCGGTGGCCGACGCGCTGGAGGACGGCGCGACGCGCAAGGTCGGGGGTCTCAGCCTGCGCTTTCTGTCCACTCCCGGACACTGTCTCGGCCATGGTTCCTACCTCATGACGGGCGGCGAGAAGCCGGCGCTGTTCGCAGGCGACGCGGTGTTCTGGGCCGGTCAGATCCTGCTGCAGGCCATTCCCGACTGCGATCTGCAAGCCGCGTTGGCATCCGTGCTCATGCTGGAGCAGCTGGACTTCGACGCCTTTCTGCCTGGGCACGGCGCCGTCACGCTCACAGGCGGGCACCAGCATGTGGAGTTGGCGGCGAAGGCAATTCGCAGCCTAGCCATACCCAGGAACCTGGTCTGAGCTCGGATCTCAGCCGCTTCGCAGACTCCGCCAGGCCCGACCTGGTCGAACGCCTGCTGGTCCAGGCAGTCGACATCTCCTCAGTGAACATGAATATGGGTGGACCGGGCGAGGCGGAACTGGGCGCCATGGTAGCCCAGCACCTGGCAACACTCGGCCTCGTCCCAATTCATCAAAAGGTCGACGCTGCACGCGGCAACGTCGTGGCCGTGCTCGAAGGAAGCGCCGGGCCGGTGCTCGCCTTCGAAGCTCACATGGACACCGTGCCCACATCGGGTTCCGCACAGGCGCGTGCCGTCCTTCGGGACGGGCGCGTGTACGGGCGGGGTGCGTGCGACACAAAGGGATCTCTGGTGGCGATGTTGGAGGCGCTTCGTTTGCTTCAGGCAGTGCCGGCCGACGCGCGGTGCACGGTGGTGTTCGCCGCCACCCTGGACGAAGAGGCCGGGGTGACGGGAATTCGCCACTTCCTGAACGATAGTCACGGAATCAGTCTGGCGGTCGTCGGCGAGCCCACCGGCCTCGCGAATGCAATCGCCCACAAGGGCCTGGTCAGGTTTCGCATCCGCACGAAGGGTTCGCCGGCCCACGCGTCCAGACCTGAGCTTGGTGTCAATGCTGTGTATGCGATGGCGCCCGTCCTCGAGGCGCTACAACGAGACGTCCTGCCGCGCCTCGCGACCGTCGAGCATCCGCTGCTGGGCCACCCCACCATGGCGGTGACGTCGATCACCGGCGGTGTGGCTGAAAACGTCGTCCCAGCCGAATGCACGATTGGCATCGACCGGCGCCTGAATCCCGGAGAGGACGTGACCACGGCGCTAAGCGAGGTCGACGCTGCCCTTGACGGACCGCGGGGCCTAGGAGTGCGCGTTGTTCGGGACGAACCGTGGTTCATACTGCCGCCGCTCAACACAGAGAAGGATCATCCACTCGTGATCGCGATGGCGAAGGCGCGGCGTCGTGTGCTCGCCGCGGACGACGGCGTGATCGGAATGCCTTATGGGAGCAACGCGAGCTGGCTCTCCGCTGCAGGTGTTCCGGCGGTCGTTTTTGGCCCCGGCAGCATCGACAACGCTCACTCGGATGACGAGTGGGTTGAGATCGGCGACGTCGTCCGCGCCGCCCAGGTGTTAGCCGAACTGGCCTGCATTCTCGGCGGCGACCGCTAAAGAGTTCACCGAACGTATCAGCCGGCGTCGAGCGAAGCGAACGCTTCGCGAAAGCGGCGGTCGAGTACTTCCTGGTCCCAGGGTCCGTCGCTGTAGATCGAGCGTGCACGTTGGGCCAATCGGTAGAGATGCACCTCATAACCGAAGCTGGCTAGCACGCATCCGCTGATCCAGCTGCCGGCGTCGCTGGCGAGATAGACCAGCGCAGGAGGCACGTGGTCCGGGTTGAATTCGCCCCCGGCCCAGCGCTCAGAGTCAGGCAGCTGTTCGATGGGAATGCTGGCGGTCAAGCGTGTAGCCGCTTGAGGGTGGACCACGTTGCAGGTGACGCCGTAGGGTCGCAGAGTCTGCGCGCAGGACAGCGTCAGTGCGATGACAGCTGCTTTGCTAGCGGAGTATGCAACCTCGGAATCCGCTCCAAAAAGGCCTGCATCCGACCCAAAGTTGATGAGCCGCCCGCCTTGTCCGGACCGCGCCCAATGCGCGGCCGCCAGACGCGTCGTGTTGAACGTTCCCCCAGCGTTTACCCGCATCTGGACGTCCCAGTCTTCGATGGATGCGTCGGCTATAGAGCCATGGCGCATGACAGCAGCAGCGTTGACAAGAATGTCGAGCCGGCCGTAGGCCTGAACCGTGCCACCGATCAGCGCTTCGACGTCTTTCCGCGCCGTCACATCCGTGAAGCTGGCGTGGGCTTGGCAGCCGTCCGCGCGGAGCTCAGCCACCGTCGCGTCGAGCGGCGCCTGATCAGGACGCGTGCCATCGAGCTCGACGCCGGCGTCCGCGATGACGACGGTGGCGCCCTCTCGCGCGAATGCTCGCGCGACCGATCGCCCAACGCCTCGAGCACCCCCGGTGACGATGGCGACCTTGCTCGCAAGGCGGCAGCCAGGCGACGTCATCTCAGAGATCCTTGAAGAACTCGTAGATCCGATCAGCTGAACCCGGGAGCGTCTCGTGCCCGTAATCGGGGTAGATGAGGAGTTCCTTCGAGCTGCGAATCTTGTTGTAAGCCGCGAATTGCGTGGAAGGCGGGCAGACAGTGTCCATCAAGGCCATCGTGAAGAGGACACGCCCTCGGATTCGATCGGCCAGGTGTTGGACGTCTATATAGCCGAGCCGCGTGAATATGTCCTCTTCGCGCAGATGCAGCGGGTCGAACTGCCGGAAGAACGTGGTCAGTTCCTCGTACGCCGCTTTGGCCAGGTCCATCTCCCAGACCCGCCGAAAGTCACTGAGAAACGGATATACGGGCGCGACCATCTTCACGCGCGGTTCGAGGGCGGCGCAGGCAAGCGAGAGTCCTCCGCCCTGGGAGGCGCCAGTCACCCCAATTCGCTTGGGGTCGATCTCTTCGAGCGACATAAGCACCCTCGCGAGCTGCACGGTGTCGAGGTAGATCTGACGGAAAAGCAGTTGATCAGGCTCGTCCTGCAGGCCGCGAACGATATGGCCGTGAAAGGTTGAGCCGCTGACACGGCTGACGTCTTCGGAGCTGCCGCCCTGGCCGCGGCAATCCATCGCCGCGATCGCGTAGCCCGTGGCGGCATAACCAAGCTTCTCGTACCAGTCGCCGGAGTTACTGCTGTAGCCATGAAATCTCAGGATCGCCGGGAGCCTATCCTTCGCCTTCGGCCGGAGGTACATCGCGTGGATTCGTGCGCCACCGACCCCTGAGAAGTACAGGTCGAAGCACTCGGCGATGGGAGTCGTGAACGCGGCGGGCTTGAAGTCAGCCTGAGGGTCGGTGCGTTCCAACTCCGTTAAGCCTCTCAACCAGAACTCGTCAAAATCGCGTGGCTTTGGGTTGCGCCCCGTATATGTGCGCAGCTCCGATAGGGGCATCTCGAAGACTGGCATCAAAAAACCTCAGATGGAAGGATGGCGGACGGGACCGAGCCGGGTGTTCGCGGATTCGGTCGTGCCCGATGGCACCCGGCTGCCAAAACTTTATAACATCCGATTCAAGCTACTCAGCGCCCGCGCAGCTACATCGGAGCACGGCAAGCCCGCCTGCCCTTCCTCAAAGTCGCATTCCCTGGAGTAGTTCATGTTGCAATTCAGGTCAACTTGGTGGCTGAAACCGCCTTGGATTTGCCGGCTCGAGGCGCGGAATGACCTCAAAACCCTCGAAATCGATCTCGGTGGACGAGGCCGCCTAGATTTCGGGACCGTGAGGCCCCGGGTTCAAATCCCCGGCCCCCGACCAATGTCATGTCTCAGGTAGAAGCGGACCGCTGTCTCACCTGATGCCGGACCAGTGTAGGCGCGGCTGAGCGCTGGTAGTCGCGGCTGGGATCCAGTGTCAATTCGCGCAGGAGTGCGCCGTCTTCGGCGATGACACGCACGTGGTCGCCGGCGACCAGGACCATGACCCGTTGGCCGCGGTGCCGATAGCTGACGTGAAAGTGACGGAGACGGCTGAGATAGCGGAGGGTGACTCGACCGCCGCCATCGAGCCGGTCGCGGCGAATGCGGTAATCGACCTGCGGCTGCGCCAGGGAAGGAGAGGCTTTGAGACGAGCATGGAAAGCCTGCAGCGGTGTGCGGCCGTCGAGAGCGCGATGCGGTCGCTGCTGGTTGTAATAGAGTCGGAAAGCGTCGAGCTGAAGCTGGAGGTGGGTCAGGCTGGCAGCCGGCGCTTGCCGCTGCAGATAGCGCTTCAACGTCTGGTGGAAGCGCTCAACTTTGCCGCAGGTCTGGGGGTGATAGGGCGTCGAGTGCACGCACTGAATGCCAAGGCGGTCGAGCTCTGACTCCAGGGCCACGCGGCCACGCCGAGATCTGCCGCTGAAGACGGCAGCGTTGTCACTTAGGAAGCGAGCGGGAGGCCCGTACTCCTCGACTGCTGAATAGAAGGTTTGCAGCGCGTCGGCGGCCTTGACGGTTCGGACGGCGACGGAGGCAAGGCACAGACGTGAGTGGTCGTCGATCAGGTTGAGGACCTCGACCTTGCTGGAGTCGCCGAGGTGCCACTCGGTGGCGTCGGTTTGCCAGAGCTCGTTGGGCAGTTCGGCTTCGAAGCGGACGAAGGAGGCCTTGGGCCGTTTGTGCGGCTCCGGTGTGATCAGTCCCTGGCGCTTGAGGATGCGCCAGACGGTGACTCGAGAAGGGGTCTTGTCGAACCGGCCGGCGAGGTGATGGAGGATGGTCTGCGGACCGGCGTCCAAGCCGGTGCCGGAGAGCTGGGCGCGGAGCTCGAGGATGGCGTCGATGACGGCCTGGTCGACCTGGTGGGGACACGGGCCTGGTCGGTGCGACTTGGGCTCCAGGGCGGCGGGTCCGTCGCGCCGGTAACGAGCCAGCAACTCGTAGAACCAGCTGCGCGAGATCGGGTGCTCACGAACCAGTCGGTTCGGACTCTGTTTGCCTAAGACGACCGCCTCGACCAGGAACCGCGCCAGTTGCATGCCGCCACCTCCAGTGGCGGTCCGGTATCACCTGAGACATGCTATGGCCAACCGGTTCGGTAACTACTGAACTCTCACACCTCGCGGGGCGCCAACCTCGCGGGGCGCCAATCAGCAATTGAGTTGGCCGGGAGGCGCGGCGTTCTACTGCCGTTCGCTCTTG
>Ga0209701_10000652_pt1 | contig 21031 bp, 19 predicted proteins | sample CZO8metaG_4_FD_188356 | JGI IMG/M metagenome (GOLD analysis project Ga0209701, IMG submission 188356) | Vadose zone soil microbial communities from the Eel River Critical Zone Observatory, Northern California, USA - CZOApr15con2H3.8 metaG... | ecosystem: Environmental > Terrestrial > Soil >... | reverse complement strand
TCAAAAAGGTGTCAAGTCTGCTGTTGACCTTTTGTAGTTGACAATCAGAAATAGATTTCTGTATTGTCGGTTTTGTGACTCGACCGTTGCGCATAGAATATCCAGGAGCGTACTACCATGTGATGAACCGAGGGCTTTCACGTGAGGAAGTATTTGTAGAGGATCGAGATCGAGAGCAGTTTTTCATCTTGATGAGAGAGCTAACGCGACTCTGAGGATTAAAGGTCCACGCTTACTGTTTGATGAACACTCACTACCACCTGCTTTTGCAGACCCCGAAGGGAGAGCTGTCCAGGGCCATGAGACATCTCGATGGGATTTACACTCTGAAGTTCAACCGCTTGCATGGCAGGGGCGGGCCGCTATTTCGAGGGCGATACAAGGCCATACTGATTGATGCGGAGGAATACTTTTTAACTGTGGCCCGCTATATTCATCATAATCCGGTAGATGCGGGCATAGTAAGGGACATCAACCAATACAAATGGAGTAGTCATCGTGGATATTTGGACAAGAAGAAATGCCCTGATTGGTTAGATACTGAAGCATTGCTGGCACGGTTTGGCAAAGGTCGACATAGGGTTAAGCAATACCAAGACTTTATGCACTCCAGGGTAGAAAAGGAGTTACGAGAGTTTTATCGGGAGAGATTTCAACGGCCGATCCTAGGGGACAAAGCGTTTGTAGAGTGGGTGAAAGAGAAGATTGGAGAAAGGGCAAAGGTGGAGGAGGAAAAGCCCCAGTCACGCCGGGTGTTTGGATTAGGGCTAGAAGAGATTGTAAGGGCTACGGCGAGGGTATATGGGAAGAGAGTGGAAGAGCTTCGGAAGAAACGGCGAGGATATGAGAACGAGGCACGAGCGATGGCGATGTATCTGTGTCGGACCTTTGGAGGGTATAAACTAACCGAGGTCGGCAGGTTGTTGGGGTTAGAGAAGTACTCTTCGGTGAGTTCGGCTTGTTTAGCCATGAAGGGGAGAGTAGAGAAAGAGAAGAGGTTGGCACGTAGGGTACGCGAGGTGGAAAGCCTTCTTCTAAAAAGCCAACAGCAGACTTGACACCCTTACTTGTGACACCCTTACTTGACACCTGACACCCTTACTTGACACCCTTACTTTGCAGGCTGCGGAAGACGAGAAACGACTGCGTGCCAACGAGCGGGCTACGGTGCGGCACAGGATCAAACGACATCTGAGGCATGACGCAACCAAGATCAGTAGAAGCCGCATCAAGCGCCTCCGGGGACTCAAGCACCACAGTACAGGCTACGGGTTGACGACATCCGGGTCTTTTACGATGTGACAGAGGAGGCCGTTGAGGTTCTTGCGATTGTTCCCAAAGCAGAGGCCGCTGCGTGGCTTGAGCGATACGGCAAACCGGCGCCAGAGAACGAGTTGGCCGAACAAGGTCGGACCGACAAGGAAGGTGAGAAGTCATGAGATCAGTTGCATTGTCAGAGGTGAAAGACGACCTGTCGAAATACCTGCGTATCGCCGCAGAGGAAGAGGTGATCATTACCCGACACGGTAAGGCCGCCGGTATCTTGATCGGCTTTGCGTCTGAAGACGATTGGTTTGACTATCGGCTGGAGAACGACCCCAGGTTTATCCGCCGTATCGAGGCGGCACGCGCGAGCCTACGAACTGGACACGGAGTCCGGTTTGAGGACCTTGAAGAGCTTGACCACAAGGGGTCTAACCAACGCGCTGCAACGGCCGCCCACTACAGCCGTGCCCGGTCGAAGCGTTCTGGCTCCGGTGGCCGTGGGCGCCGCTGAAGGCAAACGTTGAGCCTGTAGAAAAAGGTAGAGCGAAAAATTTACAAAAAAAAGACCTCCGTATTTAGCGTTTAAACAACGATCTCGCATCGAGAGACCATTTTGGCACCCCTAATTCGGACACTTTTTTACGGGTTGGGACTTTTTCTACAGGCTCGTTAGGCAGTCACACTTACAGTGAGATGCCTTGATGCCAAGGGCCCTTCGGCAATATCCTACCCGCATGTGCACCGGCAGCCGAGCAGAGAAGGCGGGAACATCGCAGGAAGTTGTATGACACCAAAAATGCTGGTGATAGGGCTTTCCTTTCTCTTGTGTCTCGTCTCCCATCCTTCAGAGGCACAGGTTAAACCCCCGCTTGAGAAGATGCGCTTCGTCTACAGCGCCATTGGCGGCTCTCAAGCCTCAGTATGGATCCCGTACGAGGCGGGAATCTTCCGCAAGCACGGCCTGGACATCGAGCTGCTCTACGTGGGCGGAGGCGGGCGGGCGGCGCAGGTGGTGCAGTCGGGTGAAGTTCCCATGGGAATCTTCACCGGAGGCGCGGTCGTCAACTCCAATCTGGCGGGCGGAGACCTGGTCGTCGTCGCCACCGGAATGAACGCCATCACCTTTTCCCTTATCGCCCGCCCGGAGATCCGGCAGGTGGAAGAGTTGAAGGGCAAAAAAATAGGCATAACCCGCTTCGGCTCGGCCACAGATTTCGCCCTTCTCTACAGCGAGGAAAAATGGCCAATCAAACGGGGGCGGGACTTCGCGGTGATTCAAATGGGCGGGATGCCCGAGATGTTCGCGGCGCTGAAGAGTCGCGCGTTGGACGCGGCAACGCTGAACCCGGAATTCACCATCCTGGCGCGCAAAGAAGGGCTCAAGGAGCTCGTCGACATGTCCGCCCTGGGACTCAGCTTCCCCACCTCAGCAATCGTCACAACCCGAACCTTTATTCGACGAAACGAGAACGCCGTCAAGAGATTCGTCCGCGGCTTTGTGGAAGGCAACCACTTCGCCAAAACGCAGCGCGCCTTTAGCGTCGAGGTGTTAAAAAAATATTACCAGAACGAGGATCGCGAGTATTTGAACGGGATCTACGACTTGTATGTCTTGCGTTACATCCCGAAGATCCCTTACCCGTCTCCGGAGGCCATCAAAGTTGTCCTCGATCAGATGGCGGATAAAGATCCGAGGGCGCGGGCAGCGCAGCCGGAGCAGTTCATTGATTCCCGCTTTTTCCAAGAGCTCGAAAAGGAAGGGTTCATCCAGCGGCTGTGGCGATCCAAACAGCCCGGCTAGCCGAGATGCTTCTTGAAACGCACGGCGTTTATCGGATCGCGATCTTTACTCCGGGGATTTATTTTCTAGATACGAAGACGTCTGCGTTCATGCCCGGTCGTAAGACGCCATCCGGATCCTCGACGACGACTTCCGTCTGAAAAACCTGCAGGACTCTTTCCTCCGACGTCTGCACATTGCGAGGCGTGAACTCCGTCTGGCGGCGAATGCGGCGCACTGCGCCGGCGAAACTTGTTCCGGGAAAGGAATCGACCCTCACCCTGACCATCAGTCCGGGTTGGACATACCCCAATTTATCTTCCGGAAGATAGGTGCGCACCCACAGACCGTTGACTTGGATCAGCGTTGCGACCGGCTTGCCGGCGCCGACTAAGTCGCCCAGCCTTAGGTCGAGTACTTCCACGATAGAATCCAGCGGGGCTTTAATGACGGTTTCCTCCAGCTGGGTCTTGAGAAACTCCACGCGGGCTCGCGCGATCTCGACGCCAGCCTTCACCTGGGCAATCTGCTCCGTCCGATAGCCGGTGCGAAGTTGCCTAAACTTTGCCTCGGCTTCGGCCAAACGGTGCAGTGCCTGGGAGATATCCTCCTTACGCGGCCCGGCAAGCACCAAATCATAGCGCTCCTTTGCAGACCTCATCCTCTGTTCCGCCTCTTCGGCCTTGGCCCTGGCATCATCGTACTCCTGGCTGGCCACCAATTTGCGCTCGACCAAGCTGTTCATCCGCTGCCGAAACTTTTCCGCATTCTCACGCTGCGCCTTCGCGGCAAGCCAATCCGCTCCAGCCTGATCGATCTCCTGCTGGCGGGGACCCGCGATGAGCTTGTCCAGCTCTTCTTGGTTTTGCTTCACGGCCGCCTCGGCCTGCTCGATCTCTTCTTTCCTGTAACCGGCAGCCAGCTCAGCGTACTTGGCCTCAGCCTGTCTCAAGGATGCCTGGGCCTCGGCTAGAGAGGCGTTCAGCTCGTTCGGTTCCAGCAACACCAGAACATCTCCTTCTTTGACCACCTGCCCCTCACGCGCCACCACCTTGAGCACCCGTCCGCCTATTTTGGAGCCCACATGGATGTCGTCGGCCTCGATGATCCCCGAGATCACGAACTCTCCCCGGCTACCGATGACCCTCCAGGCGGTATAGCCGGCCCCAGCTAACAGGACGGCGATCACCGAAATGACAATGTACAGATTTCTCTTGGCCATCAATAGAACCCGCCCGCGCTCGATTATGGGAACAGACCCATTACACTTTAAAGCACTCCGGCATCCTTGGCAACCTCAATGCTATGCTTTCGAGTCCGTTCAACGGTTCATGTAGATTTTTGCCAGGCCGCCATGTAGTGTTGCCGACACCGATCTTATGCTGACAGGAATCGCGATCGGACAGATGCTGCTTATGGCGGGGGGCGCCTTCCTAGCGTCCACACTGGCCGCAGTGGCTGGCTTTGGCGGAGCGGCTGTGCTGCTACCGATCTTGGTGTTGGTTTTTGGAGTCCGCGATGCTATTCCGATCCTCACCGTCGCACAGCTTATCGGCAACTCGAGTCGCGTCTTCCTGAATCGACGCGAACTTGAGCTCCCCGTCGTCGGTTGGTTTGCGCTCGGCGGCGTGCCGGCCGCGCTCATCGGCGGGCTGCTCTTCGCCTCCGCGCCGCTCCATTTTCTCACGCGGCTTTTAGGGATTTTCCTGATTGCGACAGTCATCTATCGTCACATAGCAAAAACACAAACGTCACGTCTCCCGCTTCGGGCATTCGCCATCCTCGGAGCCATCTTCAGCTTCCTTTCAGCGCTGTTGGGAAGCGTCGGGCCGATCATGATCCCCTTTTTTCTGGCCTATGGTCTCCTGAAAGGCGCTCTCATCGGCACTGAAGCGCTTGCCACTGTGGTCATGCACGTTACCAAGTTGGTGGCCTATGGAGGCGCTTCGATCCTTACAACCGCGAATGCAACGGTAGGACTCGCCATCGGACCCATCATGATTCTCGGCTCTTGGGTTGGGAAGCGGATTCTGGATCGCCTGCCGGAACGGCTCTTCGTTGCCGTTATCGAACTCACACTGATCGTTGCCGGGATCGGTTTCCTTTTAGAGGGGTAGACCCACCATGCAACCACGATACCCCCTTGACTTTGCGGCATGGAGCGTTAGACTCATTTGAATCGGGTTTGCTTATGTCCTTCCTCAACAAAACACTCGGAGCCGTCAGCTTTCTCTGCTTCTTCAGCTTCGGACTCCTCTCTATAAGTTTTGCCGCTTGTCAGGATGTTCCACCTCCGGGACAATTCCAGTATGTGAGCTTTCACCACCACAACAAGAGCCACGGTCTGGCCCAAGCGGAAAGAAACAACTTCAAGGGAGGGATGCTGATTGAAGACGAGGGCATTCTTCCAAAACCGTCGCGAGACTTTTCCGCAGTAAGGGAGTCCGTCGCACTCTCCGTCAGAATTCCTCAGGTTGTTTGGACTCCAGAAATTTTCTTCGCACCACAAAGCTCCTTTCTCAATTTCTCACCCGTTCTGAACCTTTGATTTCTTCCTGTTTCCAACGTCGCCTTGGCTAAAGCGACATATCCTGTCGCTTGCCGCGGGGTCGCTTGCGCTGGGAATTCAGTTGACTGTGTCATCTTCGGCGATCCCCTCTGGTCAGGGGAAGGGCGTAGATCGTTGCACCCTTGCAGCGGTCTCAATCCGCCGAGGGATTAATGATTAACGTAAACAACGAAAGAAGGAGGAATCCAATGCAAACACGAAAAAATTCCAAGTCGTTCTTATACGTCATAGTTCTAACAATTGTTGTTGCCTCGAGTGTGCCCGTTTGGGCAGTTGAAGGTGTTCTGTCTAAGGAGTCTTTAGGGGAGGGAAACTACTGTCATATGAAGTTTCCCGCGATACGTCCGAGCACCTTGGGCTCGGATCATCCGGCCCTAAAGAGTTCGAGTAGCGCGGATGTCATCGACTACTCTGGCCCGTGCGACCACGATCCTCTGGGTAAAGAGGAGATCCTGAGACAAAAGGAGGATCGCCAGCTGTTTCGTGACCATAGGCAAGGTTAGCCGGTTGGGTATCTTCTAGAAGGGTCGACGAGTTGACCAACTGACCAGCGCATCGAGGAGAGGCTCAAACCTCTCCTCGACCTCGCCCGCGGCCAACCGATGATTTCGCGTGAGAGCACCTTAAATACCCAAACAGAGGTGACAAACCTGGGCGAAAGGGAGAAACCCATATGAAGACAGAGAATGTTTTGGACGGACAGAGAGAACCGTACGGGACCGGACAGACTAGAGAAGAATCGTTCGCCAACCGATCCAGCGAGGCCGCGGATGAAAAAACCTATGCCCTTTTTCAGCCCGACATCCTCGCTGCGAGCCAATATTTCCAGCACACGCAAAGAAAGAATCCCTTGGAGCCTGAAAAAAGGCTCATGCTGGCCATATTGCGGGATGCCGTGGAATGCTTCCAGAAATATCTCTTCTCCAAGCGCACAAAAGGAAAGGTGACCTTTCAGGAGGCGGAGGAATGGATCATGGAGAAGAATAGCAGCTGGTTGTATTCTTTTGAGAGTATCTGCGAGTTCTTGGGCCTCAACGCGGACTACATCCGCAACGGATTGATCGATTGGAAGAAGCGCGCGCTAGGAGAGAAGAATACGGCTCAGATCTATCATCTGAGCCAGCACCGAAAAGAGCCAACTGAGGCTGACGCCAAACCAGGAAGCCATCGAGTCCTAAAAGTGGTCGGCATCTGAAGATCAGGGCTTATCCGAGATTCTCAGTGTATATGGATGACGAAAGGAGCAGTCCGACATGACTCTAAAATTTAACCAGGAAAAAACCAACGTCCGCATGCTTGTCGTCGTAAGCTTAGCCGCTCTGCTCGTCGGCGCGGGAATGAGCGAGGCCGTCAATCGATTAGGCCACGTCGGCGCCCAGGATTCGCCTCAGACCGTTCAGGCTGCAGAAAGCAAACTGAACGTACCGTCCGGGATGCTTGATTTCTCTCCGCTGGCAAAAAAGCTAAAACCCGTCGTAGTCAATATCTCGACGACGCAATTAACCGAGAACGTTCAGGGACCACCCTCTCCCTTCGGCGGAGGGGATCCCTTTAATGAGTATTGGAAGAGGTTCTATGGCAATCCCGGCCCCTCTCGCCAGCAGAGCCTGGGTTCGGGTTTTATCATCGATAGCACGGGCTACATCCTCACCAACAACCACGTTGTCGATAATGCCGAAAAGATTTCGGTCAGGCTCTCCGATGGCGGAGAGTTTCAAGCGAAAGTCGTAGGCAAAGACCCGAAGACCGATATTGCCCTGATCAAGATCGATCCCAAAAAAGATCTTCCCGTCGCCCCATTAGGGGATTCGGATCGCCTGGAAGTCGGCGAATGGGTTTTAGCCATCGGCAACCCCTTTGGCCTGGACAACACCGTGACCTCAGGCATCGTAAGTGCCAAGGGAAGGCATATTGGCGCCGGGCCCTATGATAGCTTTATTCAAACGGACGCTTCCATCAATCCTGGGAACTCAGGCGGTCCTTTGATCAACATGCGGGGTGAAGTCGTCGGCATTAACACAGCGATCTTCAGCCAATCCGGAGGCAATATCGGCATCGGGTTCGCCACCCCGATCAACATGGCAAAAGACGTGCTGCCTCAGCTCAAGACCCCTGGAAAAGTCACGCGAGGCTGGCTCGGTGTAGCGATCCAAAAAGTAACGCCTGATATTGCGGAATCCATTGGCCTGGATCAACCGAAGGGCGCTTTGGTTTCCGAGGTCGCCAAGAACGGCCCGGCGGACCGCGTCGGGATAAAGCCCGGAGACCTCATTGTCGACTACGACGGAAAAGAAATTAAGGAAGCGAACGATCTGCCCATTCTCGTCGCGCGGACGGCTCCTCAAAAACAGGTCCGCCTAAAGCTTCTGCGCGACAAGAGGGAAACGCCCTTAACCGTCACGATTGGGGAGCTGAAGGAAGAAAAAGAGCAGGCAGTGGCCTCGGCCCAGGACAAGGGGCATCTGGGACTCACCGTGCAGCAGATCACCCCCCAACTCGCGGAGAGCCTTGGGTTAAAGCGCGCAGTGGGAGTAGTGATAACCGCTGTTGAGCCGGGGAGCGCCTCCGCTGAGGCCGGTCTAGAACAGGGTGATGTCATTCTGGAGATCAATCGTGCCCCTATCCGCAATCTCTCCGATTACGGAAAGGCTCTTGCTAACGTTCAAAAGGGCAAAGGCGTTTTGTTCCTGGTCCGCCGGGAGGAGAGCACCATGTTCCTCGCTCTGAAGCCTTAGGGTCTCCAGTCAGCGCCTGACAGAGGCGCAGACCCATCCTACCGTAGCAGGCAACACCCGGCCAAAAACTCCGGGTGCTTGTCGAATCCTGCCCGAGCGACTACTATTGCCGCTCGGCCTCATCCATGCCAAGCAAGAAATCTACGGAGTTCGACACAACCGCACCGCAGAGTCCCTTCGCCGCTCTTCACTATCGAGACTTCCGTCTATTCTGGACGGGCCTTTTCATATCCAATGTCGGCTCCTGGATGCAGATCACGGCCATTAGCTGGCTGCTTTACGAGATTACCCATTCGCCCCTACAACTCGGACTCAACGGGCTCTTTCGGGCAATCCCCACGATCTGCTTTGGCCTGCTGGGTGGAACGATCACCGACCGTTATGACAGAAGGCGCCTGCTGCTTTTCACGCAGGTTATCCTCATGCTTTTGGCGTTTCTCCTGGGTTTGCTGGCCCAAACGGGCCTGATCCAGGTCTGGCACATCTACACCTTGACGCTGCTGAGCGCTGTCGTCGGAACCCTGGACGGGCCGGCGCGTCAGTCCCTCTACCCCTCTCTGGTCCCGCGCTCCGCTCTTGCGAACGCCATCGCCCTCAACTCACTCCTCTGGAAGGGCACGGTGCTTCTCGGTCCTTCCCTGGCCGGCATCGCGATCAGCACCGTCGGCACGGACGGCGCCTTCTACGCCAACGCTTTAAGCTTTTTAGCCGTCATCGTGGCTCTCTTCCTGATGAAGACACCTTCGACAAAGGCCGCGCGGCGCGGCGAATTCCGGAAAGAGCTCAATGAAGGCGTAGCGTACGTTTTCTCACAGAAGATCATCCTAGGGATCATGGCGATGGAGGCCACCTCCTCTATCTTCGGCATCGACCAGGCGATGTTGACGATCTTCGCCCGCGATATTCTACAAGTAGGCGCGACCGGCCTCGGATTCCTCCAATCAGCGCGAGGTCTCGGAGCGATCGTCGGCTCAGGGCTCCTGATCTTCATGGGACAAACGCGCTCGCACGGAAAAATCCTTTTTGTCTCCGCTCTTCTCTACGGCGCCAGCTTCGCCCTCTTCGGCCTTTCCGATACCTTCTCCCTATCGCTGCTTTTGCTTTTGATTGCGGGCGCGACCGATACCGTATGGGGAGCCGCGAGAAACACCATCCTTCAACTTAAAACCAGCGAGGCCATGCGGGGCAGAGTCATGGGCATCTTCCAGCTCAGCAACCGCGGGCTCAACCCGTTAGGGCAGGTGGAAACCGGCCTCGTCGTTCCGCTCGTGGGGGCCAGGGAGGCCACGTTCATAGGCGGTTTGATCGTAGCGTGCATCACGCTTTTCACGGGCTGGAAAGTCCCCAGCCTGCCCCGTTTTCAATGGGAAGAAAGGGAAGCCACAAAAGTCTTTGGGCTGGCAGGGCCTGAAGGATCTCAGGTCGACGCCTCAGAAGTCCAAGAATGACCGAATCCGGGACAGGCGACGTCTCAGTTTCCAAAGCCAGGAACCCTCTTCTCTGTAAATGATGCGCAAGTAACTCAACGTGAAGAGTGACGCGCCTATTCGCAAAATCCAGGTGGCAGGAAAGCCAGCACCCGGAATTTCTAGGTTCCATCCTTCAAACTTGATAAAGTAGATTGCAGTCAGCAGGGTAAAAGTCCCCGTGAGCAAAAAATAATAGAGCTTGCGGCGAACAAATCCTAGAACTGTAAAAGCCAGGCCGTGGCTAACAAAGGTGGCTGTAAGGAACAAAACAACAAGTTGATTGGTGTTCATGACCTGTGAAACGTGGTGCTCTTTACATGACCATCGCGAGAATCCTGATGCCCACGAACCCGAGGGCGATAGCCAACCCGCGCATGATCCAGTCAGCCTGAACGCGATTGGAGAGCCAGGCCCCAAGTTGCGCCCCAAGGACCACGCCGATCGAGAGGGTTATCGTTCGGCGAAGCCCACGGTAGAATGCGCCGGTCAGGATATGGACTGCGGTCCCGGTAAAGGCCATGATTGAAAGTATGAAGTGAGAGGTCGCAGTGGCGACATGCACGGGAAAGTTTAAGAGGTGAACCAAGGCGGGCACGTGGATAAACCCGCCGCCGATGCCGAGCAGACTGGAGACATACCCCACAAAAAGACTCAAGCCAGCGCCAATCACCGGGTTAAAAGAAAAATCATAGCGCAAACCATCCGCATCGATGAAACTTCTCGTGGTGTAGCCATTAGGGCTGTGTTTAGACTTCTCAGTCGGTGCATCGGCCATCTTCATCGCTTCCCTCACACGGGGACGAAACAGCAGATAGACCGAAGCTCCAATCATCAAAATCCCAAACAGCGAATCGAAAAAACGCCGCGACAGGTAGCTGGTCGTGAGCGCTCCTAAAACAGCTCCGGGGATGGCTGCAGCGGAGAAAATGAGCCCCGACTTATAATCGATCCGCTTCAGGCGGCCATAGGCCAAGGATCCGGAAAGAGCATTAAAAAAGACCACGGCCAATGAAATGCTGGTGATGATCTCGGGGTTTTCCTCAGGGTAGAGCAATATTAGAAGCGGGACCAAAATAAAGCCGCCTCCGGCTCCGATCAGAGTCCCAAAAGCGCCGATGCCGAAGCCCACCGGAATGAGCCAAAGGTATTGCTCCATCGTTTATATCGCTTTCCTCGTTGGCACGCTATCGGAACAAGTTGCGAGTTTTCATAGACCCAGTTGAAGTTCTTAAGCGAGGTCTGCAACGCTCTTTTTTCGCACAAGCTCTTCCATTAGATCTATTTGAATTTTTTGGACTTCCAACAATTTTTGCCATTGATGCTTGAGCAAAAGATCAAGTTTTTCATGGAGCTGCCGGATCTCAAGCTCGGCCTTTAGGTTTACCTGATAGTCGTTCTCGGAGCGCAGCCGGTCCCTGGATTCCTGCCTGTTTTGACTCATCATGATAATCGGGGCCTGAATAGCAGCAAGGCAAGAAAGCACCAGGTTCAGCAGGATATAAGGATAGGGATCAAACGGGCGGCTCAGGAGAAACTGCGAATTGACCAGCATCCATAGAACTAGGAGAACAAAAAAAATCGAAATGAACACCCAACTGCCGCCAAAAGTTGCCACTCTGTCAGCGATACGTTGTCCGAAGGTGAGATCCTTCTCGAACGCCAGATTCAAATTCTCCGTCAACGTTTCCTGTTCCTTCAGGCTAGCAATAACCTCCAGATCCAACCGAGACAACTCTCCGCGTTCCTCTTCCAAGGCATCCTCAACATACTCCGTCCTGAAAAGGTTAAGGCAATCGGGGCAGAGAAGACTTGATAGAGTCCAATCAGGACTGCGCTTTTTAATCAAATCAGCGACGCCGGCCCTGATTAACTCCCCGGATATGAGAGAATCGGAAGGAAAAACCCTTTTACAATGGAAGCACGGCTGCGCTTCTTTATGCTGCACGGCCATAGTACCCTCCTTGGAGAACTATGCTTGGTTGGATTCACAGATTGAGAGAAGGCTCTGCAAGCTTCAAACGGAAGATGGAGTCGAAAGGAAATAAATGAAATGAGAACGCTCCAGATGCTGCAAGTCCAGTTTTCAACCAGCAGCCGTAGATCCCCGCAGTCGCTTACTTTTGATCATCCTCGGATATCGATTTCTTCTCAGGTTCGTTCACGGCCTTTTTAAAGCCCCTGATGGCTTCACCGATGGACCTCCCAATATCCGGCAGCTTGCCAGGACCAAATACAACTAGAGCAATAACGAGGATGACGAATAACTCCGGCATGCCAATGCTACCTAACATAGCGGTTCCTCCCCCTTTCCTTTTTTCTATGCCCTCTACTTCAAACTGTCAATCGGTAAGTACTTTTCTTGGCTGAGAACGAGCGCGCGCAAAATGAGAGGGCCATCGGCCATGAGATCTCTTTGACTTGTCACACCGGACAAGGTACAGAAGAATGAATGGAAACTCTCTGGAATCTGTTTCACCAGATCTACGATGTCGAGTTTCTGGTTCGAGCAGGCGGCCTGTTGACTCTAGCTGCTATCGTGTTTACTGAGACTGGGCTTTTCGTCGGCTTTTTTCTTCCTGGCGACTCACTCTTGGTTACGGCGGGCATATTCGCAGGCAAGGGAGACTTGAACCTATGGCTCCTCAACGTGACGCTGAGCCTGGCGGCAATCGTAGGCGATTCGACCGGCTATGCTATTGGCGCAAAGACCGGGCCAAAAATCTTCAATCGTGAAGACTCTCTCTTTTTTCACCGTAAGCATCTCGTTAGCGCCAAGGAGTTCTACGATAAGTATGGCGGATTCACCATCTTCATCGCTCGCTTTATGCCTATCATTAGAACATTCGCTCCGGTCGTCGCCGGGGCCGGGGCTATGCAATACAGGAGATTCCTTGCCTACAATGTTTTCGGCGGGATCTTCTGGGTCCTAAGCATGACATCTACGGGATACTTTCTCGGTCGAATCGTTCCCAACATCGAGGAACGAATCCATGTTGTCATTGCGATTGTCATCTTTCTCTCCTTGCTCCCCGGCATCGCCAAAGTCGTAAGAGAACGACGGAAGGTCAGCAAGTACGCCAGTTGAACCGCAAGAATTATATAAATTATCAACTGAACGGTTGAGTCTTGTCACCCTGGACTATCGCCATCATTCTGGGAATCGTCGAAGGAGTCACGGAGTTTATTCCGGTTTCCTCCACGGGTCATCTTATCGTGGTGGGAAATCTGTTAGGCTTCACGGGAGACAAGGCATCCACTTTCGAGGTCGCCATCCAACTTGGCGCCATTCTCTCTGTTGTCGTCCTCTACTGGGATCGATTTCTCCTCCTGATTCCCGGAAAACAAGCTTCTCACGGAGGTCACGTCTCGACACTGCAAGGCTGGTCCGGCCTTTGCCGGATCGGGCTGGCCACAGCCCCGGCTCTCATCGCCGGATTCCTACTGCACCGTCTCATCAAAACCCATCTCTTCACACCCTCGGCTGTCTCCTGGGCATTGGCCGTCGGGGGCGTCGGGATCCTGATTGCCGAGAGATTCGTAGCGGGCCGTGCCTCGCGTTCTTTGAACACGCTAACCTTGCAGCAAGCGCTTGGAATCGGGCTCTTTCAAACCCTTTCCTTGTGGCCAGGGACATCGCGAGCCGCGGCGACAATTGTGGGGGGGCTTCTGCTGGGGTTGGATCGAAAGGGGGCGGCTGAATTTTCTTTTCTGATCGCGGTGCCCGTGATGATAGCGGCAACCGGCTACGACATGCTGAAGATGGGAGGCCATCTTACTTCCGGCGATCTATCTCAATTGGCGCTGGGTTTCATAGTCTCTTTCGTTGTAGCTCTCCTGTCCATCGCCACTTTCATCCGAATCTTAAGCCGTTGGAGCCTCGCCCCGTTCGCCTGGTATAGGATCGTGGCAGCCCCAACCTTCTACTTGCTCACCCGCCATCTGAGTTTGTAATCTTGGGCTTAACCACGCGCCGCCTGGATCACGGGCAAGCGCGGCTTGGCCGGATAATGACTGAAGATCAGAAAGCCTGAAACTCTCTTCCTACCCTGTCCTCTGTCTCTAGCTGTATAGTGGTGTGCTCAATCTGAAAATGATCCTTCAGCACTCCCTCGATTTCATTTAGAACCTTGTGAAAATCTTCCCCGTTATCGATCACGGCATGGGCAGTCAGGGTAAAGACTCCTGAAGTCACAGACCAGACATGGAGGTCATGGACTTGGACGACGCCCCGGACTTGCTCGATCGCATTTTGGACCCGCTCAAGGTTGATTTCGCTCGGCACCGACTGCATGAGGATAACGGCAGACTCTTTAATAAGAGCCCAGGAAGTATAAAGGATGAGAAAGCCGATAAGGATGCTAAAGATCGGATCGGCCAAGTTCCAGCCCGTGAGGACCATCGTCAGACCAGCAACGATGGCTCCTACTGAGCCTAGGGCATCTCCGATAACGTGTAGAAACGCGCCACGGACATTGAGACTTTCGTGGTGCGAGCCGAATAACACCACTCCCGCTACAATATTGACGACCAGGCCTATCACGGCGATCACGAGCATACCCCTGCTTTCAACTTGAGGAGGGTCAAAAAGGCGGTTATAGGCCGCGTGGAAAACGACCCCGACAATGAGCCATAGCGCAAGGCCGTTGATCAGAGCCGCCAGGATCTCGAGACGGTGATAGCCGTAGGTCTGCTTCGACGTCGCCGGACGCCGGGCCATTCGAAAGGCAAAGAGGCTCAGTCCCAGAGCCGCTATATCGGAAAGCATATGGCCGGCGTCGGAGAGCAGCGCCAGACTGTTGGTGAGCAAACCTCCTATAACCTCGGCAAAAAAATAAACCGCAGTGATGGCCAAGGCCCAAGTGAGGCGGTTAATCTCTGTGCTTCGCTCCATCGCAACCTCTTGCCCTTTCCACCGACTTCCTAATCATTTCTATTCTGCAAAGCAATTGCAAGCCAGGTGAATTATGAAATTACTGATTTGTTTCTTTTTTCACCATCAAGAAAAGCCTTCCCATGCTTTTCATGTACCCTGCAACCGCGCCTGCGTCGTCTCCACTTCCAAAATAGAGATCCGCCCGACTCGGGCCCCGGATGGCGCTGCCGGCATCCTGATTGAGAACGAAGCGGGAAAAAGACCGCCACCCGACCAGATTGCCCGCGCCGTCGACGACCGGCTGCTGCGCCGAGACAAAGGCCAAGGCGCCCCTGGGAAGGAACTGCGGGTCCGTCGCAATGGAGCGGCCCGGAGTCAGAGGGACTTCAAGGCTCCCCAAAGGCCCCTCTTTGACGAAGCGAAAAAAAACATAGCTCTCATTTTGGGCAAAGAGTGCCTCTCGCTCTTCGGGGTGCTCCTTCAGATAGCGGCGCAGTCGCTGCATCGATAGCTCTCCCTCGGAAATCTTAGCTCTGTCGATGAGAACTCTTCCGATGCTCCTGTAAGGCCTCCCGTTCGAAGCGGCGAAATTCAAAGGGATTAGCCGTCCATCTTCCAACTTGAGAAGCCCCGAGCCCTGGATGTGAAGAAAAAAAAGATCCACGGGATCCTTCACCCAGGCGATCTCAGACCCTTTGCCTCTAAGCGCGCCGAGCCGATCGATTTCTTCGCGTGAAAAGTAGGGGACAAACCGCTCTTGATCCAATCGGCCTATGGCTTTATCTACACGGCGTGCCGGCAACAGAGTAACCGTCTCCGCTTCCACGAGATCTTTGGGTTTCCCGTAGATAGGAAAGCGGAAGACCTCAGTCTGAGTCAGGCTGCCTTCAATGATAGGCTGATAGTAACCGGTAAGAAGCACGTCAGCAGGCTGATCCAGGGAAGGAAAAAGGTCGAAGCGCGAGCGAATCATCTCGTTCAGCATTTCAGGTTGATCCCACAGAGAAAGGAGGTCGAGAAAAGATAACAGTGATTCCTTAATCTCTTGGGCGGTTAACTTCGCGGGCTGATCTCCCACCAACCGCTGTGGCGGGAGCCTGCTCAGAAAGTCCAGGCTCCGTTGAATGGCGAGCCGGAGCGATTCCGAATCCAGATCGTCCTTGAAGAACAACGGGCCATTCTCCGCGGCTTCGCAATTAGCGAATGCGAGCGCAAGAAATAGAATGATGACTCCGATCGTCCTCATGTGCCTTGAATCTCAGAGCTCTTTCCTTCAGACTTTTACCATGGATCGGAAGGAGATGAAAAAGGAAGTCGCCCGAGTGCTAAGTCAACTCCCTGAGGAGTTCAGCAGCCGCCTTCACAACGTTGCGATCGTCATCGAGAGGAGTCCCAAAAAAGGGGATCTGCAGGCGATGGGCCTCGATCCCAAGAGGGATGTGCTGTACGGCGTCTATGAAGGGACTCCGTTGTCCGAAAGATCAGCCCTTGATCCTCCCCTTCTTCCCGACCGAATCACGATCTTCTCCGAGCCTCTCCGGCGCGATTTTCCAGACCCCGCCGAGCTAAAAAACCAAATCCGCCTGACTGTCCTACATGAAATCGCCCACTACTTCGGCATGGACGAGGAGGAGATTGAGAAGCTGGGCTATTAGCAACCAATCAAGAGCACAAATTCTCGGGCCAAACTTAGACCATGCCCGTTGGACGAAGGAGTTTGATAAGCGCCTCTGCTTTTGAAGCAATATAAGAATGGAACTCTTCCAAAACCAGTGGTTTGATCATCCGGATTTCGTGCAAGTGTAAAGTTTTGACTTCTAAAAGCTTCGTTGCAAATTCAAGAACAGTATCCTCTCGGTCAAAAGCTGCTTCCTTTTCCTTTGCCCGTCCAACCAAGTAATCAAGCGTAAATTCTGACTCCCTCAGGATAAAAAACAAATCCACAAAATCCTTAACCTCGGTTCTACCATAGATCGCACATACTTTGTTCACGGCTATATCCTCAAAAGAATCAACAACTATTTTTTCGACAGTCATCCCAGGACTCATTTGAGCGCCGGCATACCGGCCGAACTCGACTTTTAGTCCTTTTCCTGTCTCCTCAGTGCCGCGCACAAAGAATCGGACGAATTCATCTTCCTCAATTTCTGAGAACGTTTCGAGTCCTTCACGCTTAATGATCCATCTAAGTTCCTTGTAGTCGTTTTTTATGTTTCGCCGTAATCTTGTGAACACATCGAGATCATCAGAATGCCTGTGCTGCAAATAAAACTCAGCTAGCGCTGTTCCTCCAGTGAAATAATAATTCCGCTGGGCCAGTCCACCCTCAAAGAGAACCTCCAATACCCTCGCCTGGAAGGCGGTCATAACTCTAGGTTCCAACCCGCCAAACCTCCAACGCCTTTTCTAAAGCTTTGCGCTTTCTTTCAGGAAGATCCACTTGAGGAAGCGCCACCTCGATATCTTCAACGGTCAACATCCTCCTTATGTCTTTCCAGTCGGCATACTTTAAAACTCTAGCGATAGCCCAAATCCGTTCAGGCGAGTTCTTATCCTCACACTCAATGTACCGTCGTAGATCGTTCGCGTCTTCGTCATATTCCCAGATGACATGCTGGGCACTTTCTCCCTCCAGGCGGCTCAGAATATCCCGAAGCCAGGGACGAGCCGCTGCTGGAGTAGTAGGCTCGCTAAGCTTTTTCTCAACCTCTTTGCGACACGAATCGATATGTTGCGAATACGGGCCTTCAATTATTCGATCCATTTGTTCGACGCCTTGCGTAAGCGCATCCCAAACCTTCGGGCTGGTCGGATAACCGCCAATAATGCCAAAAGCAATTGGCCAAAAACCCTCTTTGGCGTTCGTTATGCTTTCGGCAACCAAAATGGCCTGACTCTCGCTTTCGAGGGCGAACTCAAGCAAAATGTCCGCGTCGGCGTGTTGATTCAACAGCTCTTCAAGGTTCCATGTGACACGGAAGCTATACAACGGGTCACGCAAAGCAACCGAAAAGACTGTCCGCAAAGCCCGACGACGGTCAGCCCCATATAAGACATTCCAGAACTCGTTTCCACCCGCATAGCGATCAATTGGGCACCAGCTTCGGCTGTCCTCCGGCTGCATCAATAATGTCTCTAGGAGCTTGAACCCGCGGTCCGGGTCTACCTGAGCCAACTTTGCGGCAAGTTTATCGCAATCGTAAACTTCGTTGCCCGAAACGGGCGGCGAAGCTTCTAGACATTGCCATGCGAAATCGCCAAGCGTCCCCCCCAGGGGCCGATCCTCATATATCCACCTCCCAAGCACATCAATTGCTACGGAAGCATTCTCTAAATGGTTACCAGCAAGTATCTTTAGCAAGCTCAACAACTCCTCTGTTGAGATTCCTCTGATCCAATCGCCATACATAAATTCCGAAATAGCTTTGGGCGAGACCCGGCCTCTTGAGATTTCATCTAGGATTAATCGCAAAGTTGACTGGCTTGGTCCCAAGTGTGCGACTGCCGCCAATAAGGCCTCGCTAGTGATGGAACCCGAACTTGTCAGTTGCTCCAGGCGAATTTCAGCTTTTTTTCGATCAATTTCTGCCTGACCTCGCCAGTATGATCCAAAGGCGATACCTCCGGTGCTCTCGGTCCCGATCTTTTCAATCTTCAAGCGGAGTTGCCCATTCCTATCTAGCCGTCCCAAGTGGAAGAAGAATTGGTTAGATCGTTGGGCCTTGCCAGAAACTAGCCAAGAAATGACATCGCCTGTTAGCAAGCCAGGATTTGACATCACTTCGTCAGCCAAAGTCTCTAACGCGTGGTCAAACTTATACGTTCTCTTGCCGCCAACCGTTACTTCCTCGTGATCTTTGGAATGCCACCCGCCGCTTGTCCATCTCTTGAGTCTCACCGAGAAACTTCCACTTTCTAACTTGAGGATTAGTTGGTCAAGATCCTCAACATATGACCGAAATTCATTACGCCGATTCGCTACAATTTCCTGTTTTTCAATGAAACTCTCAAAGGTCCGTCGAACAAACTCGATAGCCCTATATAAAGGAGCGATACTCACACCGGGTTTTTCCGACAGGGCCCATTCGACTAATTTGTTAAGATGCTCCACCGCCTCCTTCGGCTGTCCCTGAGTGGCCAATTCCGAGACTAAGGTTGGCAGTTGGTCCAAGGCCGCCTGGGCTATTTCATCCTCCTCGGTTTCAGCAAGCGAAAACAGATGATCTACTAAACCACGCGCGTAGTCGTACAGATCTCGATAGGTAAGGACCGGTCTTTTATCCAACGGCGCGGTTCCCGTGCTATGCCGAAGTCCAACAACGCGTTGGCTGAGGGCTTTTCCTGCAACTCTAATTGCGACAAGCTTTCCCTCTTTCGAGGCCCGAGGTGATGTAAATTCACCCAATGCATTTAGCCTCTCATCTAGTGGCAAAGGCATCTGGCTATGTAGAGGAAGGAAGCATTCTAACAAAACACCAGTAGCGGTATTGCCGAACGTTTCGTTCTCTGCCTCGGCAAGTAGCCAGATGAGCCTCAACGCACGTCCACTCGTCGTTGCGCGAAACAGAAGTTGCTCAAGCGCCCACATGAGTTCACGGCGCGGCTCCTCCGATATCGCCAATCTTTCTTCGCGACTTGTTTGAAGTAACCCTTTTTCGAGGAGCGCCACCGTTCTCTCTGGAGTGGCACCGGCAATAAATCGTAGCATTTGCTCCTGTCCTAACGCCGAACGCAAATTACCGAATGGCGCCCGAGGATCACGAGGGTCGAACAAGGCGTCCCAAAATCGATCAACTTCTTGACTAGTGACCTGGGAAAGACGCCGTATAAATCTAATTCTGCCTAATCGATCTAACCCGCCGAAAAGAGCAAATATTTCACTTCTTCGACCAGAGAGTAGTTTAGTTACAAGATGGTTAGCTAGAAACGGTATCGTTATTTCCGCAAACGATCCCCCTCTTTTTGCCAAACCCGCCTTCTCCAAATCTTCTAGTTCAGATATAGCTCTAGCTGGATGCCATTGCTCATCACCAAAGATTTTACAGATCAAATGGAGTTCGGCCTCAAAGTGACCCGAGATACCGACGTGCGTTAGTGGCGATAAAAGTTCGGCGCACTTCAGCGCATCTCTGCCGATCCGTGACTCGATCCGTCTCGCGAATTCCCGCCCAACCGCCGCTTCAAAGTCGCCCGGGGCGTCTCGTAATTTCTCTGCTATACTTGTAGCTGCAAGCAAAATTCCGGGATTTCCGCCTGCCCGATCCAAAATCCACGACTCCACGCCGAAGTCCAGTCGCTTTCCAGTGGCGCTTACAAGTTTGCGTGAAGCCTCATCGCTCAAAGGACCAACGGCCACGGATTGAATTCGCTCATCTGTTCCATAAGCGTCCGGAGGCTGATCAGAAGTTGGGAGCGTGATAACAAGCTTGAGGCGTTCAATTGCCAGAATCTCGTTTGCCAATGTTTTTACGCTATCGGAATCAGGGTCTTCGACAACGCAGACAACTTCGTGTTGTGGAGCACACAGATTGCGATAATCGTTGAGCATCATCGAGCGAGGATCGAGCGCAAATATAACCTCGTGTGTACGATGGCTCGTCGCTTCTAGGGCAAGACGACTTTTACCGATATCGTGAGGGCCCGTAACAACGACGACACGCGCCTGAGGGTTATCAACGAGCGATCGTACCTGGGTCAGCAAGTCCTCTCTCCCAACTAAAGCCACGGCGAAACCAAAGAGTTTTTGTGCGTGATGTAAACGATTAGCTTCTTCCCAAGTTCTAAAAGCAACAGGAGCGAAGTAGGCCGCCCTCAAGTGGGGTTGGTTATTGAGGAAGGCGGCGATCTCCGCAGCTCCGATAACTTCCACATGAACTTCGGAGCTTCGACTACACCCTTCTAGAATGGCATCCTTTAGAGCCAACTTCTGGTCATGCTTCAGATCGACGTTTAGAAAGAGAACATAACGGTTTGGAGTTTTTCCTCGTGCTTTTGCCAAGTCGGCTAACGCCTTCTTGAGGCCCAATTTGCTGTTAGAAATTATTCGTCCTCGGTCCTGGGCGATGAGATCACGTTTTTTGTATTGGAAGACATTCCAACCTTGTCCGATGATCGGGGTTGGTAGAGTATCGTCACCTCCAGCAACTTCAATCCCCCACTCGGCATCGATTCCACCATCGGCGGAATTTACACGTTCTGTAAACGAAGGAACTCCCGGATACTGGCGTCCTGAAACAGCCCAAGCCAGACTGTTGCACATGGAGGCGAACCTATCCGGTGACCACGCACTTGTGGCCAGCTCTAGTTCGCGCGCATCAATAGGCTGTCCAATTAGCAACT
>Ga0209701_10000648_pt1 | contig 21066 bp, 15 predicted proteins | sample CZO8metaG_4_FD_188356 | JGI IMG/M metagenome (GOLD analysis project Ga0209701, IMG submission 188356) | Vadose zone soil microbial communities from the Eel River Critical Zone Observatory, Northern California, USA - CZOApr15con2H3.8 metaG... | ecosystem: Environmental > Terrestrial > Soil >... | reverse complement strand
CACCTCTTCCGTCACGCACGCACCACCGAGCACGTGTCGGCGTTCGAGCACGAGCACCCGCTTGCCCGCGCGCGCAAGGTAAGCGGCATTGACCAAGCCGTTGTGGCCACCGCCGATGACGATGACGTCGTATTTTTGAGTCATGCGTTCAGAGTTCAACCTTTAGGTTGTTGATTTAGCTCCAAGCTAAAGCTTGAACTCTAAACCCTGAAGCTGTTGCTTGATGAAGACTGGCTAGGATACTTATAATCACTCGCTCTGACAATTCGTCGTTCTGATGTAAGTTTCGTAGTTAATGGAGGAAGTCATGCCGATCAGTCAAATGATCCTGCCGGAGTTCGATCACGAAATGGCGAACACGCGTAAGACTTTGGAGCGGGTTCCTGACGATAAATTCGCGTGGAAGCCGCATGAGAAATCTATGTCGCTGGGAGGATTGTCTACGCACCTGGCAAACATTCCCAGTTGGACCGCCAATACTTTCGATGCGGATGAGCTGGATATCGCGCCGCCGGGCGCGCCACCGTTTCGTTTGGAGGAGGCGAAGTCGCGCGATGCTTTGCTCGAGGCGTTTGATAAGAATGTCGCGTCGGCGCGCGCGGCGCTGGAGAAGGCGAGCGATGAGAACTGGCAGGGAAAGTGGTCGCTGCTGCACGGCGGAAATGCGATCTTCACGCTCCCGCGAACGGCAGTCATGCGCGGCTTTGTGATGAATCACTTGATCCATCATCGCGCACAGCTTGGTGTCTATCTGCGTTTGCTTGACGTGCCGGTGCCTTCGATCTACGGGCCGTCAGCGGATGAGAGTGGGTTCTAATCCGTTATTGATTAGCAGCCAGTCGGACCGCGTAAGCAACTTTAATCGCCTCAACCGCCGCCTTCACATCATGAACGCGCACGATGTGTGCGCCGTTCAGCACTGAAGCGACCACGCTCGCGATCGTACCGTGAAGACGCTGGTCGGCGGGCGCGTTATCGAGCAGCTTTCCCAAAAACGATTTTCGCGAGGTTCCAATCATAATTGGAAACTCGGCGAATGCGATCACGAGTTGATCCAGCTTCGCAATCAACTCAACATTCTGCGCGAGTGTTTTGCCGAAGCCGATTCCCGGATCGATCGCGATGCGGTCGCGCGCGACGCCGCGCTCTTCGGCAACCAATACGCTGTTTCGCAATTCGCCGATCACCTCACTCATAATGTCATCCACCGGCGGCAACTGTTGCATGTCCTTCGGCGTGCCGCGCGAGTGCATCAAGACGAGTCCGGCTTTCGCTCTCGCGGCTTCATCGGCAATCAAGGGATCGAAGCGCAGACCGGAGATGTCGTTGACGATCTCCGCGCCCGCGGCGATCGCTGCGCGGGCCACTGAAGACTTTGTAGTATCAATCGAGATCGGCACCGGCGATTTCGCGGCCAGGCGCTCGATCACGGGAATGACGCGCTGCAACTCTTCGCCTTCGGATACAAATGCAGATCCGGGCCGCGTCGATTCACCACCGACGTCGATGATGTCCGCGGCTTCGGCGATCATCTGCTCGGCATGAGCGACCGCGCGCTCCAGCAAAAAGAATTCTCCGCCGTCGCTGAAGCTGTCGGGCGTGACGTTGAGCACGCCCATCACCAGCGTACGCTCGCCGTAAGGCAACGAACGGCGCGCAAGTTTCCATTGACGAATCGGCATCAAAGCAAAAGTAAAGTGCAAAGAGCAAAGAGGCAAGGGCAAAGAGTGAGGAGTACGAGCAAACAACCTCGGGCAACTCGCAAGTTAGAGATTTGTCACTTGCTGTTAGCTCTTACCGCTTTGCCCTTTGCCGACGCTTGCCTTGACCGTGCTCGCGGCGCTTTGTTATAAAAGTCGTTCGCGCAAGTCAGGCAGTCAATCGTTGCGCGCCGATATTCCGCAGTAGCTCAATGGCAGAGCATTCGGCTGTTAACCGAAGGGTTGTAGGTTCGAGTCCTACCTGCGGAGCCAATTTTAGAAGTCTAGCTGATGTAAAGACAGGCCTTAGCTTATTGAGTCGGCAAGGCCTGTCACAACTAAGTCACAAACTTTCGGCTTTGGATGCCGACCTGGCTTTTACGCTTTTCTTTTTGTGGCCGTTGTTGGAGCCATTAAATCAAACGTGAACTGGTCGGTCGATCCCTCGCTAACTTGACTGACCGACTTGTCGATTGTGTTCGATCGCGCTCCTTGTGCTCAAGCAGTTCAATGTTGATTCTAGCAGCCATTGAATGAACTGCCGCCATGGGTTAAGAGTTGGCCAGATCTCAGACCAAAAACCTTGCAAAAATCTAAGACTTCAATTATCTTCTCGGAAAATTAATAACAGTCAGTCTGTTCAGTGGTTGGTATGGCATTCCCCCAGATTTGTTGTAGGTCACCTTGCGCGTTCTGCAGCACCAAGTAGAGCGCAGAGTCTTTCGGGTGACGAAAAGTGAATCAGGACGAGGCTCATATCTCTGAGTTGAGAGGCTAGATTGCAATCATCAGAACGTATAGGTAGCTAGCGCTTTCACGACTAGTTGAGGAGTAACCCAAGACTGGAGGTGGGTCCGTTGCCCGAACGACATCACCGAACTGGTGCCTTATCGATCGCCATACGTGTTGTTGCTCTCTTGATTGCGGCGATCAGTGTGGCGCTGTTCTTTACCTTTGCAAAACCCGCTAACCCTCCTGCCGAAGCGCAGTCCACCACGACGGCGCGGCAACAGACGGTAGTTGGAAAAGATTGCCAACAATGCCACCGGGTCATTGTGGAGTCGTTCGCCCTGGACACTCACGGCAAGAGCGCAAAATTCCTAAATGATTCACGCGCAGCAAAATGCGAAGTCTGCCACGCGAACAGCGAAAAGCACGCTGAGTCGAGTACCAAGACCACCAGCAAAGGAGATGTCGGCAATCCCGTTAAGCTGGGATCTGCCGCAGCGAATCAGTCCTGCCTCCAATGCCACTCGATGGATCGCAGCCACTTCAACTGGAAGGGTGGAAAGCATGACCGAAGTGATATGAGTTGCTTGTCGTGCCACAACGTTCACCACGTCAAATTGCTGAACAGAATGTTTGCCAATCTCGCTAACACGCCAGAGCTTGAGGCCGCAGAGATCATAAACACCAGGTTGCCCGAGAAGATGCTGGCTAGTTTCACTGTCGACGAAACCTGTCTCGGTTGCCACACTGACAAGCGGAAAGCCTTGTTCCAGCGGTCCACCCACTTGTTCCGAAGTGAGAACTGGGCAACCACCCGCACCGGGCAGCTAATGAATAGTCAACCAGTGGGCATGAAAGTGACTTGCACTTCCTGTCACGATCCACACGGCGGCGAAGGGCGCAAGATGCTTCAGGCCAGCAACACCAATCAGCTTTGTTATCAATGTCACGCGGATAAGCGCGGTCCATTCTTGTGGGAACATGCGCCGGTGCGAGAGAACTGCCTCACCTGTCATACGCCGCACGGCAGCAACAACGTCAGTCTGTTGACCACGCGCACCCATGAGTTGTGCCAGGCGTGCCACATTCATATGTTGTGGCGGCATCAGACCGTCGCGGGATTCGACATCTTCACTTTCAACAAAGGTTGTGTGAACTGCCACACTCAAGTCCACGGTTCGAATCATCCCGCTGGGAAGGCATTCGCGCGTTAAGGAGGCCAACAATGAGACTGGATCAGGCTAACCGAATCCGATCTATTGGTAAGTTCACGATGTGCTTGTTGGCGACCATTGTCCTGACGCTCTTTGCCATACCGAATGCCCGGAGCCAACAAGGACCGGATGAAAAAATCAATCCTGGCGACACCAACGAGCTGGAGGCACAAAAGAAACCCGAGCCGAAAAAACCTACAACCCCGAAAAGGCTGTTTGGCGACTTCAAAGGTAGTTTCGACATTGCGGCTCAGAGTGTACAAGTCGAAGGAGACCGCCCCGGAAAGTTTCAGGAGTACCGCGACTATCCTCAGGGCTTTTCCTTCCGGAATCTTCGGTTCAAATATGAGTCCGCGGATTCGCCCTATCTGATGAGCTTCAAGGCGCTGGAAGTTCGCGAACGAGATCAGAGCTACAGCGCCGTAATCGAAAAAATAGGAAAATTCCGAACGCGATTCTTGTGGGATCAGATCCCGCGCTACTACGACAAGGGACGTACGCTTCATGTGCTCACTGGGCCAGGATTCTTGTCTGTCGATCCAGTTTTGCGCGCCGCGTTGGAAGCGGCGCCGAACGCAGGTAACCCGGCGCAAACGCTTGGTACCGCGTTGCCGGCATTGGTGAGCCAGGCAGTGGGGGCTTCGCCGACCGTGACGTTGCGCGTGCGCTGGGACCAACTTTTGGTGACGCAATCCTATCGCCCGAACAAGAACTGGGAGTTCTATTTTCGCGCGCAACACCTGCGTCTTAATGGCACGCGCCCGAGAGACACCGGCACCTTCGCGCGTCAAAATATTTTTCCGACTTCGATCCCCGGCGTGAATGACGGCGTCTGGGAGTCTCTTGGAATGGAATTGCCCGAGCCGGTAAATCAGCACACAACCAATCTAACCTTCGGCTTTCAGTATTCCCGTCCCAAGTGGAGAGTTGGAATGGACTACAGCCTCTCTCTGTTCAGGAATAACGTTCCGACGCTGACGTGGGAGAATCCGTTTCGCGTTACCGATGCCTTGTCGAGCGGGCCACCGACATTTCCGATTGGACGCAATCGTTTTGTCCGAGCCCAACTAGCTGAGGCGCCTGACAATGACTATCAAAGCTTCAGTGTGCACGCGAGCGTGGATTTCCCGCATGATACCCAACTGCGAGGTGAGTTCACCTGGGGAAGAGGGACGCAGAACGTGCCGTTCCTGCCGTACACTTTGAATTCGGCAATGATTACCGCGAATCTGACGGGGGTACTTGCGGGCCAACCGGGCCTCTTTGGACTCGCGCTGCCGCGACCATCACTTAACGGTGTCGTTCGCACGCTGAACGGCGACGTCGCTCTGGCCAGCAAGCCCTGGCACGACATGCGCTTCGTGATCGAGTACCGCGGCGATGACATGCAGAATCAAAGCCCGATCGTCACCTTCCCAGGGTTGCCGCTGTTCGGCGATTCGACGGTGCGCACGGCGATCGATAACTATGGCCTGGCGATGGAGAATTTTCCGACTTCATACACTCGTCATGACACGACCGTCACGTGGCAGTGGGACGTGAACAAAAAGTTCGGCTTGGAAGCGGAATACAACTGGGAGATCTGGAACCGCACATTTCGAGATGTTCCCAAGTCGAACGAACATAGTATCGAGGGCAAGTTCGACTACAAACCTCGGAGAGGCGTATCGCTGAAAGGTGATTATCTCTACTCGCATCGCATTCCCAACACCTACCTGGTGCAGCCGCTTGTGTTCAACCCAAACCTGAACATTGGCAGCGCGGCCTCGCCGATCAGCGGCGGCCCCGGCTGGGAGGCCACGCTGGCGATAGTGGCCGCAGGATTCGTTCGCGGACTCCCAAACGAGTTCAACATGCTGCGCCGATTTGACGAGGACGACCGGATTCGCAAAGACGGCGGGATCTCGCTGGAAGTGAATCGATCAGAAAAGCTCAATTACTCGATTTCGTGGCGCTACTTGCGAGACGATTATGCCAAAGGCTTCTGGGGACTACGCTATGGCGCTCAATCCACGCTTGATGCCCAGGTTAATTACTTTCCAAGGGGCGGAAAGCAGGACGACGACCAGATGGCCGCGGGCGGCGGCAGTTGGCTGCAGAACTCGTTTTTCTATGCCAACTACTCTCGCGAGTTTGACCAGACCGGGTATGGCGGCATGGGCAATCTGATCAACGGCGCCGGGACCAACGCGCGGGCTTGCTGTGCACAATTCCCCATCAACAACAGTTGGGATCGCGCTTCAAAGATCAATCTCGACATGTTCCAGTTTGGCTTCAACACTTCGAGCGCGGGCGAGAAAACTGTTCTGGATGTGTCTTATGGTCTCGGCTTTGCAAGGGACAGAACGAACACAACCAATCCCTTTCCCATTCTGCCCCAATCTCCGCGCACCGCCGGCGCCGTTCCCTATCCTGACGTGATCAATCGTCAGCAGGAAGCCAATATTTCCATCACTCGCCAGTTGCGCGCGGATCTTGCTGTGGGAATAAACTATCGGTTCGAACCGTACCGGGTCAGCGATTACTATACGAACAGCCTGGTGCCTTATGGCGTCACCCAGGTAACCGGGGGAAGCTTTAACGCCAATACGCCGCGAGATTTGTTTTTGGACGCGCGCTTCACGAGCATGCACGCCAATGTAGCGACTGTGTTTCTGCGGTATTCATTTTGACGAGATCTCGGTTTGCGTGGAACCAACAAGAATAGATAGAAGAGTCGAGTCAAACATCCCTCGGAGTTCCGATGCACTAATTGCTTCTCAGCTTCGGCGGCATTGCTTCCAACGATTCCTTAAACCAAAATAGGCATACCTATGCCCCGCGAAATCACACATCACGGCGCAGTCATCGAAGCCATCAGCCGAAGCGGCATCATCTCTGAGTTGGTCGAGAAACACGACGAGCACTTCGAATATGAGCTCGATCTTGAAGTGATGGTCTATGGCAGGAACTATACCGGCAAGAAGGTTGGTCCCTATGCGCGGCTGTACGTGTATAGCGCTGGTGAAGAGATCATTCATGAAGGCGACTGGAGAGGTAACACCTTCTACATTCTGGTCGATGGCAACCTCGACGTCTACGTCAACGATGATAAAGGAATAAGCAACAAGGTCGGCGAGATCGAGTCGCAAAACAGTTTTGGCGAAATGTCTGTGCTCGCCGGCCAACCGCGCAACGCCACGGTGGTCGTGCCGGCCGGAGTGGAAGCAACCGTGCTGGAGATTCAACGTCCGGCGCTTCGCCTACTCCGAAAGTTGAAGAAGTTCGGCCAACGGCTCGATGGGGATTATCGTCGGCACGGCCTCGATCGGACGCTTTTAGAGCTAAACGAGGCAACCAACAACTCCTTCAGCCCCGAACTACTCGAAAAGCTGAAAGAGGCTGCGCGGTTTACCGTCTACGCCAAAGATCACATCCTTTTCCAGGCAGGAGACGAAATTGACCGACTCATTTTTGTTAAGAGTGGCTGGACGCAGCGTGTGCGTGACCTTGGTTCGCATCCGACTCGGATGCGCAGTCTGGTTTCCGGTCCACGGTTAGCTGACATGGTAACGGAATTAGGTCACGAGGTAGGGCTGGATTTTCTCGGCGCGGGTAATTGGCTGGGGCTTGAAGCTCTCCGGCGCAAAGAACAAACGCGATGGAACTACACTGCTACAATTATGGCGCGCACGGAAGTGCTGGAAATCTCGATCTTGCACCTGCGATCCAACCCCGCGCTAGTCAGAATGATATTGGAGCACTTTCCCCAATTCTCAGACACCGATGAGAAACCGCCTGAACCGCCCTCAGACAACCGGAGTACGGCAGCTGCTGGAAAAGAGATCGCAACCGGAATCATTGACGGCACAAACCTGCTCGTGATGGACATGGATCTGTGCATTCGATGCGGGAATTGCTCGATGGCTTGTCATAAGGTGCATGGGCAGTCACGGCTCTTGCGGCACGGTATCCACATCGCCCGTCCGGTCAAACCAAACAGCTCATCGATACAGCATGTTTTATTACCGTCGGTCTGCCTACACTGTCAGGACCCTGAATGTTTGACCGGCTGTCCGACCGGCGCGATCGCTCGTTTCGCCGAAGGTCAGATTGATATTGATCCGAAGACCTGTATCGGATGTGCTGATTGCGCGACGCAGTGTCCTTATAACGCAATTTCGATGGTCCCGCGCAAAACAGCCGTATCCCCATCGTTAGGTCTTCTCGGCACGCTCAAAAGCTGGCTCAGCATCGCTCCCCAAGCGGAACCTCCCGAAGTCACTGAGACTCAGGATTTGCTTGCAGTTAAGTGCAACCTTTGTGAAAATACGCCGCTCAATCCGGAAGGCGCGAAAAAGCCAGCGTATTCGTGCCAGGAAAACTGTCCGACCGGCGCGCTGGTGCGCGTCAACCCGCGTGAGTATTTTAGCGAAGCGAAAAATGCCATTGGGATTGTTTTTAGAGACCAGACCCATGCCATTGGACGAAACATCCACAAGCGCGACGTTCCCGCGCGCATCGTTCACTTCTGCGGCATCTTCGCAATCATCGCCATCACATCGGTGGTGCTGTGGGCGGCGCGGCGGCACGGGATGGACGGGCATCTCAATGCAACCTGGCTGACCATGCGTTGGGTTACCGGCCTCGTCGGCTTGATCAGCATTGCAGCCGTTTTCACGTACTCCGGACGAAAGCAAATTTACACGCGACGAGCCGGTCCGCTGCGTTACTGGAAGTTAGCGCACGTTTACCTTGGACTGCTCGCAGGTATTGTTCTGTTGATACACGGCGGTCGCGACTCAGGCGGTCTGCTGACTTCATGCTTGATGGTTTCGTTCGATGTGACGATCGTAGCGGGCCTCTTCGGGATCAGTTGCTACTTCATTGTGCCGCGCATCATGACCAGCATCGAGGGAGACCCTTTGCTTATTGAAGACCTGCGAACCCGCCGCCGGGAATTGCGTGAGCAACTTGGGTTGATTGATACCAGCGACCCTCAACTCCGGGATCTGATCAAGGTGAAAATGCGCAAGCGCTTTTTCTCGCTTGGTTATCTCTTGCGGCAATACGTGCGACGTGAAGACCTGACGCGCATACTGGCTGAGGCGCGTGAAGAATTTCAGGACGATGCGGAAAAGTTGAGTGACCCTAAGGCGCGTCGTTCGTTAATGGAAGCGGTTGAGGCGACAGCCACTTTACGCCGGGTGGACTCGCTCATCTACTTGCATCAGTTGCTCAAACTCTGGCTGGCGCCGCACGTCGTGGCGGCTTCGATCATGCTGGCGCTGATGTTAGTCCACATCACTCAGGTGTTTCTGTTGACCGTACGATGACTGCAGTCATGCTTAATTACTAATGAGCACAGCGCACGAAAGCACTTTCATCATCGCCCGCGAGGACCGCGCGGTAGATCCGAAAACCATCATCAGCGAAGGATTGCGGATTGGCCGGCTGCCGGATTCCGATGTTTGGCTTAACCACCCGACAGTCTCGCGACTGCACGCGGGGATCAACAAGATAGAAGGTTATTTCTACCTCATCAATCTCAGCGCATCGAGCGCGACCACTCTGAATGGCCGTGCGATTCCTTTCAACGAGGCTGAAGCGCTGACCAATGGAGACGAAATTCAGATCGGCCCCTTCTTCCTGAGAATCGAGCAGACCGTTGAGGCCCTCAAGGTCAGGGTCGTGCTTCAGTTTGCGGTGAACGTTGGTGAACGCCTAGGGCGTCATACCGGCGAGCTACACAAAAAGCAATTGGCGGTAAGGCAGCAGAGCGGGGATCTAATTCCGCGTCCATCTGAGGTTGTCAATGCGCTCAAGCTATTCTGGGACAAGCGGACGCGGGAAAAGGCCGGCCGGCCGTCGCCCCTGCACCCGCGAACACCCCCACGTTTGGGCAAGATTCAATTCAATTGGATGCCGACCAGAGATCTCGTGCGCCCCTGGCCTTTCGCTATTTTTATTTGGGCTCTGATCGTCGTGGGATCGTTTTCCGTGGTCGCTGCCTTCACATATAAAATCGCTTTCTCTCCCGATCCGATTTCCGACCCGCATACGAGGACAACTTTTGCCTTAACGCCCGCGATTGCGAAACAACCTGATGGCGGTGCTTGTACGTCCTGTCACGCAATCGGAGTAAGCATGGCGAACAAAGAAAAAATGAATGCACGCTGCGCCGGGTGCCATCAGACCGAAAGCTTCGCCCCAACCATCATTCAGGCTCATCGTGAGGCAGGCATCACTTGTACCACCTGCCACACGGAACATCGAGGTGAGGATTTCCGGTCCGTGAACGCGGCGCTGAAGTCCTGCGCGAAATGCCATAACGACGACAACAAGAGTCTTTACAACGGCAAGAGCGTTCACACTGCGCACGGAGGAACTTACGGCTATCCGGTGATCAATGGGGTATGGGTTTGGAAAGGGCTGGACTCAGAAGAACTTGAAGCGAAACCCGAAGTAGTAGCACTCCTGAAGAAGAACCGAATTACTTCCAGCCAGACGCAGCAGTGGCGAAACGCTCAATTTCACGCCGTCCACCTGCAACGCGTTCGTGTCGTCACAGGCATTAACGGGATTCAGGACATCGATACCGCTAACCAGGTAATGTCATGCAGCAGTTGTCACAAGACCGGCTACATGGGCCGAAACGTCGATCGCAACTATCCGCGCACGACCTGCGAGCGTTGCCACAACAGGCAAACGTTCGAGAAAGCTTCAGTTGCCGCAGGAAGGGAAACACCAAGCTGCACTTCCTGTCATGTGCAGCACATCAAAGATACGCACTGGGCATCTTCGCTGCGTGTCGCGCAGGCGCAGATACCGACCTCGGAGACTGCAAAATAGCGCAACGCCATGAGAAAGTCGCAACTTCTGATCATCCTGATGCTGCTGGCGCTGCTGCTGACAATTAATCAGCTCTTCGCCGAGCCTTCTTCCTTAAAAAGATATCTGGGCGGGTTGCCCTGGTATGGTTGGGCCGGAATTAGCGTCTTTCTCGCTCTTGCGGGAATTTGGTTTGCTCTGCGCGATGCACGGCGAGCGCGCCAGCTACTTGAAGAACCAATTGAGAAACACCTTGACGAGAACGCGCAGAGAGTTCAACTCTCGAAAGAGTTACTGGAAAAGTATGACCCTGCCGGACCCGATTATCCGCATCCGGTCGTAATTGCGGATCGCTGTATCGGCTGTCAGGCGTGCGTCGATGCCTGCCCGCATAATGTGCTGGCGATGGTCAATAATATCGCGGTCCCGGTGGCGCGCGCCGAGTGTATGGAAGATACTTCCTGCCAGATCGCATGTCCGGTAAATCCGAAAGCCTGTATCGTCGTTAACACTACGAAGATCATCAAGCCTCGACCCGTGCCCACGCGGAACGAAAGGTTTATGACGAACGTTCCAGGCTGTTACATCATCGGCGATGTTTCCGGGACTCCGTTAATCAAGAATGCTGCTAACGAAGGCGCCGACGTGATCAAGCACATCGCGCAGGAGCTGACGAACTCGCCAGCCGAACCGAAAGCCGAGTTAGATGTAGCGATTGTCGGTATTGGCCCGGCTGGATTGTCTGCCGCTGTGATATCCAAACAACACAACTTGAAATATGTCGCCATCGAACGCGCCCAAGTCCTCGCTACTATCGTCGCTTATCCGAAGAATAAGTATCTTTTCTTCAAGCCGGAATCGATGGAAGCGCGCGGCGGCATCGCCATCAATGGCAACGGTGATCAGCGGGAGCGCCTCCTGGAATCATGGATCGGCACGATGATGAGTCACGGAGTAGTGATCAACGAACATGAAGAATGCAAGACCGTTAAGCGCGCGACGGATGGCGATTATTTCATCATCGAAACGGAAAAGGGAGAAAAGCGCGAGCCATGCAGTTATCGCAGCCGTCGGGTCGTGCTCGCTGTCGGCAATCGCGGGGCGCCGATGAAGCTCGGAGCCCCAGGCGAGGGCGGAAAGATAGCGCGAAACGGTCAAAGCGAAGACAAAGTGCTCTATGCGTTCTCAAATCCCGATGATTTCAAGCAGAAGAAGATCGTCGTAGTCGGAGGTGGGAACGCTTCGGTCGAGGCGGTAGTTGACCTGGTCGCCCGGCGTAGCGGAAACCAAATCGAGTTTCGCGCTCCCGATGAAATCAACGATGTCACGTTCGTCTTAAGAACTGCTTTCACGAATGACGTGAAATTCGGAAATAAACAACAGCTCTACCACTGCATTGATGAAGGCAAGGTCAAGATTCTGTTCGATACCTTCATCACAGAGATTCGTGAGCGCGAAGTGGTCGTGGCGGATACGTGGACTAAAGAAGAGAAGGGAAAGATTGAGAATGACTACGTCCTTGCTTTAATTGGCGGCGCGCCACCTACTAAGTTCCTGGAGTCAATCGGAATTACTATTCCAAAAGGCTAATCCGGCCGAAGCGTTCACCGCGTCGCACTACCTTACGCTCTCTAGTGGGCCGACGAAATCTATGGCGTGACGCTTGGGCTTGGTTTCATTGTCGTCGGCGTCGTGGTCGGACTGATGCTCGGCGCCGGTGTCGTCGTGGTCGTTGATGTTGCTGATTTCTTTATATGACAGTCGGGGCATCCGGTCGGAGCCTTTAGTGTCGAATCCCGCTTCGTTGCAAGATCATGGCAGGTGATACAGCGGTTGTGGTAAGCATTATCGTTAGTCAACTCACCTGATTCCATCATGCCGATCTGCTTCGCCATCTCCCGCGGATATCTGACGCTCTTTGGCGGGAATTCATCCGTCGCGGGTGTGCTCTTCTGGAAGTGGCATTTCCGGCATGAATTCACGGCCTGCTTGGAGGTTTCGAGTTGCGCGGCAGTTAGCACTTCGCTTCGCTCGGATTTCTTAAGGTATGGCTGTCCGGCGACCGGCATTGGTTGCTCTGTGTGATGACAATAAACGCAACCCGTCAACGTCTTGCCGTCGAGCGTATGCATCACATCGGTATTGTGCTTCGTGTGATCAAAGGCAGCCTCGGGTCTAAGCTCGCCATACTTCTCGTCATGAATATCTTTCGAGAGGATGATGGGTTTGTCCGGCTGCGTCGCGCTAGATTCCGGAACCGTTTTTCCGTCCGTGTCAACGGCGTGCGGAGGAGTGATGCCATCAAACGAGGCTCTTGCGCTGAAGACCATCGCCACGGCCAGGCACCCGAGCATCAAGACGAGAACAACCGGCAATTTCCATTTCATTTTCATTTTCCCCTGAGCGTTCAGCTAAGATCAGACGGCAAGATTCTCTGTAACCTTAACTCTGCCGAGAATATAGTGAGGCCTGGCTACCCTGTCAAACTTTTCTCGGTTCACGCCCCAAACTTCAGTCCTTTATGACAACGCTTGCAATCATCAAAGTTCGGCCCCTTGTCCCCAAAAGCACGTTGACCGTTGTGGCAAGTCGCGCAGCTTTGCGCCCGAGGTTTGATGTAATGTTGCGCGGAAAGAACGGAACTGACTTGTCTTGCTTGTGGCAATCCGCGACTTCTCACATTGTGACACCGGTCACAGGTCAAACGCTCTCGCGGGCCGTGGTCTGCGTGGCTGAAACCCACGCGGTAGGCACGAGCCGCAGTCGATGTTGATGAGTAAGAGCCAAGCGGATGACAGGAACCACATGAAGAAGTTTTGCTCGCCGACTGTCCGGGAGAATGACATTCGTAACAGACTCGGTGAGCATTCAAGCGCGCTGGGATGGTCTCGGCCACGCCTCGATTCGCAGGACTGTGACAAGCCGCGCAACCCTTTGCCGGCCGTGCAGCCTCGATTCCTTTCAAATGCTGCGCATGGTCGAACTCCGCGGTAAAACTAACCAGCCGCGGAAAACTCTTGAGCGGCGCGTCGGATGAGCTAAGCGCCTCTGGCTTATGGCAGACGGTGCAAATCGGATTGACGGACGAAGAACTGTTTGCGGCGGTGAATTGAATCAGATGGCATCCAGTACAATCTTTGTGAAGCGGAAATCTGGGTCCCGGCGAACCATCGCGGCGACGATGGCATGAGCCACAATTCTCGCGCCCCATTAAGTCTGCATGCTCGCGGGGACTTGAATGCGAAAATTTCGAATAGTCTGCCGCAGAGGTAAAGCTGGTTGATTTCAAGGAATTGATTTGTCGCCACGCTGTCGGTTGGTTAGAAACTGCCTTGGCGCCGCCGCCGTTGAAGAACGTAGCGGCGAAGGTTGAGCAGAGCATTATCGCGGCGAGCACCCGCCACTTTGATACAGAAGTCGAGCGCGGGACCACAACCACACCCGATTCATCTGCGGCATCCTGCGGATTCTTCATTTTTTGCATCGTGCAAAAAGCTGCTTCGCGCTCTTCGGGTAATCCTCAGGCTTGAAGTACGTATCGCCAAACAAAAGGTAGTGGCTACAGGGCGGCGGCAAGCTGCCGATCATTTTAGTGTGACAACCCGTGCAAGCATTCTTGCCTTCTCTGGATTCGGGATCATTGTCTTTCCCATTCAGGATATCGTCGTCCTCATCCAACATTTCCTTTTCAAGGCTGGGCTTTGCGGACTTGAGATGACACTTGCTGCTGGCGCAAGTTGCAATCGGCACGTTGGGAATGTCCAGAGTCTCCGATTGTTTGATACTGATGTGACAGGCCGTGCACACGAGTTCCGGGTTCTCTGCTTCGCGATGATTCTTTGATTCGTGGTTGAACTTGAGCGAAAACCGCCGGGGCCATTCGCGGGGCCAGTCCTTAAAAAAGTTCGCGATGTTCGCTGGAAGCTGGGTGCGTTGTTTCTGAGCGAAGACGTCCGGCGTAAGATGACAGCCGGCACAATTGTCCTTCTTGGGATCGTCCTTGTCCCAGTGGCAATTGCCAAAGCAGGAAGCATGGCCGGAAGGCGAAGTCTTGAAGGTTCCGGGGCCTGGTTTGTAAGGCTCCTCGCTGCTGCTGACCGCGATTGCTGCGGGTGCGCGATCATCTTTCACATGACAGTTCTCGCAATTCCTGATCGCGATTTGATGGTCCCGGCTTCCGTGCAAAAAGTAGCTCGAAAACTCCGGCGCGAATGTTTCGTCGTGCTTGGGAAACGGGTTCAGGTCGCGGGCCGTCAAGCGGGGGCTTGAACGCGTGTGGCAAACGGCACAAATCACGGGTGTTGTGCCGCGGAACATTTGCGGCGGTGTGGCGCGATGACAGTTGAGGCACGAATCGTGATAAGGGTAACCCTTGATACTCGGTTTCGTCGCGGCGGCCATTTCATCGGGAGCTGCTTGAGTTGGGATGGTATGACACTCCGAGCAATTCAATTTTGATTTAGGCAGGCGATGGTCTTCGTGTTTGAAGAAAGAGGAGGAGGCTCTCGTATCACTCGTAGTTCGCGCCCGACTTGCTGGCCCTGGACGGATTCGACGCTGCTGACGACGCACCTGAGGTTCGCTTACAGCGATGTTTGAAGAACCTCGCTGGTAGGTCAAGAGCAGCGCGGCCATTGCCGCGAAGACTCCTACTATGATCTTGCGTCGCGTCACCCGTTGTTTGAGACAGGTACTCTGTCGCACCGTCGACCAAGCCACACGCAATTCGCGAACGCGTTCAGGACTCATCGCTATCTGAAGTTACTCATGAGGACCACATCTGATGTCGAACTGCCTCGTGCCAGGGCAAGCTTGCCATCCCGTGACCATTCGAACCAAAAGATAATATCTGACTTGAAGTCGGTTAACTGTTTTGCCGCGCCGCTATCAAGCGGCTGAATCCAGATGTTCGAGACGCCGTCCCGCGCGTCAACATAAGCCACCGCGCGGCCGTCATTTGTCCAGCAAACTGGAGAGCTTGCGGTCGAGGAAATATCAAAGAGCTTCACAGGCTGTCCGCCTTCAAAAGGAATTACCGCGATCTTGGGCGAGCCGGCATCGGGCTGGTGCAGGAAGGCGATGAGCTTGCCGTCAGGCGAGATCGATGGAGATTCGGCACTGAGCTCGGTCAGCCGCACAGGCGCGCCGCCATCAATATGCATTTTCCATATTCCCGACACGCCACCAACGTCCGCCTTATAAATGATCCATTGATTGTCTGGCGAGACGCCCGGACTTGATTCCTCCTGGCCGCTAGTCAATTGCCGCAAGTTGCCGCCGTCAAGATCCATCCGCCAGATGTGCGAGGCGTGTTCGGCGCTCTCACCCCGCATGAAGACAATATGCTGGCCATCTGGAGAAACCGTTGGCGTCCGGTTAAGCCCACCAAACGTCAACTGCTTAGCGCTGGTCTCGTTGGGCTTGGTAATCCAGATGTCCGCACCTTCTCCTGATTTCGAGTCATAAACGATTCTACCGTCCGCGGTCCAATCGAAGGCGGAGACATGTCTGTTACCGGCAAACGGAAGCTGCGTCGCTCGACCGGCATCCCCTTTCTCGGCAAACCAAAGACTGGACGAGGTATCGCTCTGGAGCGTCACGAGGGATTCAGCGTTCGGCGTTACCACCAGACCAAAATAGTCGTTGAGGTCGTTTGTAATTTTTCTCGTTTGGCGACCGGAATACGAAAGCTCCCATACTTGCGAAGACCCCTTTTCCTGCGCGCTTAGTAGTAACCCAGAGCCATCGCCAAGCCACGTGACTCTGTCTATCTGCGGCCACTTCTGCGGCGACAGCAGTTCTTCTTTGCCATCAGCCACCGAGATCGAAACCACGTTCATGTAGAAGTCGCCCTCAAAATTTCCGGCCAGGCAGGCAATCGTTTTTCCATCAGGAGACCACGCCGGCCTAATCAACCAGTTCGGCAATTTGCGCGACGCGAGTTTTTGCTGGTCGGTGCCGTCGCTCCTGGTGGTCACCAGCGAATTACCGTCGGACTCAGAACTGGCGAAGGAGATCCGGCTGCCGTCAGGTGAGAAGGTATACTCGGGCCGATCTGAGAGACTTGCTATTTTCTTTGGCGGCCCGCCAAGCACCGGGATCTGATTTAGCTGATAGTCTTCGACCCCCGGCTGCTGAGATGTCGCGTAGTAGATGTAATTGTTGTCTTTCGAAAAAGACAGTTCCTTGTACCAGCCCGACGATGACTGGACGATCCGCACGTTGCTTCCAGTCGCGAGATGTTTCAACCAGAGACTTCGAGTTCCGCGATCATCCGTGGCGTAAACCACATACTTGCCATCAGGCGAGATCGCCGCATCGGTGACGTTTCCGGTGGTTGTCAGTTTCGCGATCTTCATCGCGCCCGGTGGCGGCGGCTTGCTTCTCCAACGCGCGGCGATCTGATAGACAGCGAAACCAATTCCCGCCAGAGCCAGGACTCCGATTGCGGCAGCGACTCCGATGATCTTTTTGTGCCGTTTGACTTCACGTACGATGTACTCGGCGCTGGACACCGTCGGAGCGGCAGCGCCGGCTGTCACTGTTGCTGATTTCTCGCTCTCCATCGCCGACCGGATCGGTTCGCTTTTCGCCGCAACCGCAAAGGCACTTTCCGTCTCGGGAGGCGTTGAGCGTTCAACCTCAGCGTCGAACTCTTCGCGACGCTTCACTTTCCTTAGATCGCTCAAAAGCTCCCGCGCGCTTTGATACCGTTCGTCCCGCTCCTTATTCAGTGATTTAGTGACGATCCACTCCAGCGATTCGGGAACGTCACGAGAGTAACGTGCGAGCGGCGGAGGCTCGCGCTCGATAATCGCGGCCAGCACGTCACTATTCGTCGCACCTCCGAACGGTGGGCGTTCGGCACACATTTCGTAAATCACAACCCCGAGACTCCAAATGTCGGTGCGCGCATCAACCTCAAGCCCACGCGCCTGCTCAGGCGACATATAGCGTGCCGTGCCCATCACTACACCTGGCTCGGTATCCATCAAGGTCGTGGCTGCTGCATCGCTTCGCTTTGTTTCAGTGAGTTTGGCAAGGCCAAAGTCGAGCACCTTAATATAACCGTCCGGCCTGATCATTACATTCTCAGGCTTCATGTCGCGATGGACTATACCGGCGGCGTGTGCGGCCGACAGCGCCGAAGCAACCTGAATGGCGATATCCAGGATTTCACTCAGCTTCATGGGCGCTTGCTTCATTCGCTGGCGCAGCGTTACACCATCGACAAATTCCGTAGCTATGAAGGCGCTTAGGTCTGTCTTTCCGCTTTCATAAATCGTCACAATGTTCGGGTGATTGAGGGCGGAAGCGGCTTTCGCTTCCTGGACGAAACGGCCCATTCCCTGCTGGTCAGCAGCCAGGTCAGCCTTAAGAACCTTTAGCGCGACGAGACGATCAAGCTGTGTGTCGAAGGCCAGATAAACTTCGCCCATGCCACCCGCTCCGATCGAAGAACGGATCTCGTAGCGCCCTAGAAGTGTGCCCGACGCGATGCTCATTGCAATCATTCCGAGGCTGAAGAGACAAGGGTTATTGTGGATGTGACTTTATTACAGCTTGGGGAAATGTCAAGAAAAAGCGTTACTGAAATGTGAGAGGGAAAGACTGGACCGTCCTTACAATCCCAAGAGGGTTCATGGTATATGTGATGGCCAGAATCGGAAGGCAGTTAAAGGTCTACGAAAATGTCCGCAGGAGTTGCACCATGAAGATCAGGCGTGTCATCTTCGTTGTCATGATTTTTTTGGCTTGTCTGTTCATGGCTACGGCTGAGGCTCAACAATACACAGTGACCAAGGTCGTGGTCATCGCGAAGCCAAGTACGTATACCGGTCCCTGCCCTGCGACCATCGAATTTCTGGCCACCATCTTCGTCAGCCGTCCGGCGAGAGTGGAATATCGCTGGGAGCGCAGTGATGGGGTGATGGGACCGCGCGAGTCGGTCGATATCCGCAGTGCAGGAAAAGGCGTGACCACGACATGGAAAGTGGGAACCCCGCGCAGAACCTTCACCGGCTGGGAGAGACTGCATGTGCTGGCCCCAGCGAGCATGATTTCCAATCAAGCCGCAGTCCAGATCAAGTGTAACTGAACCGCCATCAGGGAGCGCTGCTCTTCATCGCCGAGAAGTGTTGATGAGTGTGAGCTTCGCCCGACTGAAAGAGCGTTCAGCGAGAATCCCTTACGCGCCGGCAACCGTCATGACAATGCCAAGACTGAATAGTATGTCCCCAACATGAAAGAGCAGGGCCATGCTTGGGCTTCACCACGTCAGCGGACCAGTAATCATAGAAGCGCAATAGCGGTGCGTAGGCGCAGCTCTAGTCCTTCTTCTTACAGTGCTCAATCTTGATAATACAGAAAGAGATTATTCCAAACGTCAATGATCTCCCTGCGGCTGATCCAAATCATATGCGCAAAGAAGCCGAGGATGAACGCCAATATGGGAGGAAAGAATCTGATAATAAAACGCTTCATCGTCGCGGGCGACGCACAGGATCAATGCGAGTGGACAGGCTCTCCATCGTGCGCGTGCTCCTCTATGTGATGATGCTTTTCACCTGACGCATTGGCAGGATCAACGTGAATCGTAACGCCCGAAAGAAACTTCAGCTTGTGCAGGAGATCGTGACGGACTTGGTTGGCAATGTTGTGACCTTTCTCAACGGAAAGCTCTTCACCTACGGCGACATTTAGTTCCGCATGCATACGATGGCCGAGCCAGCGTACGCGGACCTCACTCACGTCCTCTACACCTTTGCTACGCCGCGCCTCGGCCTTTATCTCATCTACTACTCCAGGGTCGACGCCGTCGAGTAAACGCGTAAAGACAGCGGCGGCAGACTCCCAGACGATACGCAATATAAGCAGAGTCATTAGAATACCGATGATGGGGTCGGCCAGCGGGTAGCCCACCGATACTCCGATTACACTCAACAACACTGTGAGGCTGGCTATACCGTCTGTGCGAGCGTGATAACCATCCGCGATCAGAGCGGCGCTACCCATCTCCTTGCCGACCTTAATGCGAAAAATAGCAACTCCCTCGTTGCCGAGAAAGCCGATGATCGAGGCAGCGGCCACGGCCCATAGGTAGCCGACCGGGCGAGGATGAAGGAAGCGCTGGATGGATTCGTAACCCGCGACGATCGCACTGGCGAGGATAGTAAGCACTACGACGACACCCGCCAGATCTTCCACTCGCCCGTAGCCATAGGTGAATCGCTTGCTGGGTTTGCGCTTACCCAGGATGAAAGCGATCCCCAACGGAATGGCCGTGCAGGCGTCGCCGAGATTGTGAATCGTATCTGCCAGCAGGGCGATGCTGCTGGAAAAATAGACGACCACCAACTGCAACACAGTGGTCACCATCAGTCCGATGAATGACCACTTGATCGCCCAAAGCCCGCGCTGAGTGGAGATGATGGAAGGATCTATCGTTCCATGTGTGTGGCCGTGCGCGCCGCCACTGTGATCGTGCCCATGCGCTCCGTGCTCATGGCCGTCCTGTTTGTGAGCATCCTCCTTATGCGGATGATCGTGCCCGTGCTCTCCGTGCTCATGGTCGTCTTGTTTGTGGGCATCCTCCTTATGGGGATGATCATGCCCATGCGGTTGCTCGTCTTCGTGCGAGTGGCCTCGCTGAGAATCATCGTGATTGGACATGTCTTTACCTCTTGTAGGTGTTTGCCTTTACGTTGTTCAGCCGCTAAGACCACGTTCCGCTCGTTCAATCAACGCCTTTACTTCAGTGGCCGGAACCGGACGATTCGGATCAGGCGGATCGAGCGTGCCAAAGATTTCATTACGCAGCTTGTCGAATGCTGCGCGCCCGTCAGGTGTTAGGTCAACCGCTGGAGCCGCGCGTAACAGTTCGTAAGCGGCGGCGAGGAAATCACGAGCGTCCTGGTATTCGATGAAGTTGTCCTTGCCCGGCACGCCTGGCTCCTGGACTGCCACGCGTCCGCCTTCTGTTGCCGTCGCGTATTCACTCGCCGCCGTGTCCATCACAAACTTTGCGGCACGTGATCGGAACGATGGGGTGTCGTAAGCGCTGCCAGCGATAGCGCGTCGTGCCTGTTCGGTCGTGGTGAGAACGGCTTGATAGGTTCGCTCAATCTCGTCCTTTGAAATCGATCCGTCACCAGAGATTTTGACGTAAGCGGTGAGCGCGTTGTTGAGGGAATCAAAGACGTTGTGCGCCCGAAGAAACTTTTGCACGTTCAGGGCGTGTGGTTCGTTTCCCATTAACAACTCGTGCTGCGGATGACCGGCGTGCTTCCCGGCGCGCTTAAGATCGAGCGAAGCAGCCCAAAGAAGATTGTTACCCCAGCGACCGCGCCCAGCAGTATGTTTGTCGATATCATTCAAAAACCGTCCTACGAATCCTAGAGAACCTCGAACCTCTATCAGCCTAAGCGAGTGCCATGACCGAGTTTGGAACGTAGTGCTTAGCACTACTACTTCAAATATGTTTTCAGCACGTCAATCAGCGTCTGCGTCGCTCTAGACTGTTCCGACGTGGGGCGAACATCAGGATTGACTACATGAAAACGTATATGACCTTCGAGTACCTCCACCATTAGCGAGTCGATCGCGCCGCGACA